>Ga0307517_10002681_pt1 | contig 28427 bp, 22 predicted proteins | sample 23_EM_MG_FD_194515 | JGI IMG/M metagenome (GOLD analysis project Ga0307517, IMG submission 194515) | Populus trichocarpa ectomycorrhiza microbial communities from riparian zone in the Pacific Northwest, United States - 23_EM | ecosystem: Host-associated > Plants > Roots > Unclassified | place... | reverse complement strand
TGCTGCAATGAAAAGCCCAATGCGATAACAAAGAATGCCCCTAGTATAAAGCCAAACGAACCTGAATTTACTGCCGGTACCATTATAAGCGCACCAACTGCCGATAAAACAAGGCCATATATAATACCATTCTTATACCCTAACTTATTCAATATATCGATTTTAGTGGCCTGTGATGCAAAATACAATGCCAGGGAGCCGATGAAATAACCTCCATAGAATGTAAAATCGATCAGCTGGGATTCAAATTGGGTGAGGCTAAAATGCGCTTTACAAAAGGGAATGAATATACCGTTGGATGCGGCTAAAAACCCCCAGAAAAAAAACACAGTGATGATAGTGTACAGCGCTGAGCCATAACTCTTTGTTTTGTTTGGTTCCATTTTTGCTATTTAGGTTGGAATAGTTAGTTTACAAGACACTAACATAGAGATTATTTTTTATAAATTGATATGTACTTTTTTAAATTATGAAATCCGAATTTTAAGTTTGGTTGTTTACTACTAAAAATCGCATATTCGTTCCCGGCTAACGGTAACCAACATTCCAAAGCCTAAAAATTAATGATAGAAGCTATAATCAGGGGGATTGGGATAGGATTAGTGCTTACGTTTTTGACAGGTCCGGTCTTTTTTGCATTGATCAAAACAAGCATCGAAAAGGGTTTTCATGCAGGTATTGCTTTGGCTTTGGGTGTAGTTACCAGCGATGTGGTATTTGTGGGCGCTATCCTGTTCGGATCACAATATTTTGATATTTCCAGCCATGACAAAAGAAATGCGGGCATAGTAGGTTGTATTATTCTCGTCGCCTTAGGTATTTACTATATCTTCAAAAAATCTGAAGTAAATTATAATAACACGGTACCATCAAGATTAAAGCAAACGGGATATTTTCTGAAAGGCTTCCTTATGTGTATCCTTAACCCTACCCTGCTGTTCCACTGGACAGTTGTTGTAGGTACTGCAAGTACGTTGTATATCAATACAGTGCCAAACCGGTCAATAAAAATCGCGGTAATGTTCTTTACCATACTGGTGGTTCAGTTCGGCCTCGATACAACCAAAGCGTTTTATGCGAATAAGCTCCGCGACAGGATATCGGTTAAGTTTATGCATAGGCTCAATGAGGTGGCCGGTGCTGCACTTATCATAGCAGCATTGATACTATTCGACAAACTGGTAACACATTGGGTTTTTGCGCCGTTTAGTTCGTGAGTGGTCATTAGTCACTGGTCATTAAATCTATTTCATGACTATAATCAATGACTCATCATTCCGCAATCGGCAATTCGCATTCCGCAATAAAAGAAATTCACCACTCACAACTCACCAAATCACATATACCCTCTCTGATTTTTTCCTTCCATCCAGTTTACAAATGCGCGGTTTACTACTTTGTTGCCGCCTGGTGTAGGGAAATTGCCTGAGAAATACCAGTCGCCTGTATGATCAGGACAAGCCGTGTGAAGATTATCCAATGTTTGGTAAATCACCTGAACCTCGGCAGTAATTTCCTTTGGCGTAATGATCTTTGCTATGCGGTCTGATATTTGCTGATCAGTAAACTGATCGTAAATCGCCTTTACATAGTTCTCCACCTCTTCTTTTGGTAACGAAGCGCTATCCTTACATTTTTTATAAACGTCAAGGATAACATCTTCTTTCTTCATCTCTTTTAACAGGCTGATAGCTGCTTCAAAAGCAACAAACTCGCCCATGCGCGACATATCGATACCGTAACAGTCCGGGAAACGGATCTGCGGGGCGGATGAAACCACCACGATCTTTTTAGGACCTAAACGATCCAGTATTTTGAGTATGCTTTGCTTTAAGGTAGTACCACGAACGATGGAATCGTCCAATACTACCAGGGTGTCTGTATCTCTTTTGATCAGGCCATAGGTAGTATCGTAAACGTGTGCCACCATTTCGCTGCGGTCGGCATCCTGAGTGATAAATGTGCGAAGTTTAACATCCTTTATGGCGATTTTCTCTACGCGTGGTGCAAGGCAGAGAACTTCGTTCAGTTCCTCGTCACTGATCTTATCTTCCCTGTTTAGCAGGCGCTCCTTTTGGTAACCTTTGATGTATTTGTGTACCCCTTCAACCATACCATAAAAAGCTACTTCGGCAGTGTTTGGTATGTAAGAGAATACTGTATTTTGAATATCATTATTGACTGCGTCCAATATCTGCGGGCAAAGTAACCTGCCTAATTGCTTGCGTTCGCGGTAGATAGCCGCATCGCTGCCACGGGAGAAATAAATACGTTCGAAAGAACATGATTTTTTCTCAAGCGGCTCGCTGAACATTTCTTCCCTGGTCTTTCCGTCCTTTTTAACGATCAGGGCATGGCCCGGTTGTATTTCTTTGATAGCGTCGTAAGGTATATTGAAGGCCGTTTGCAACGCCGGGCGTTCCGAAGCGGCAACCACTACTTCATCATTCTGAAAATAATATGCCGGCCTGATACCTGAAGGGTCGCGCATCACAAAGGCGTCGCCATGACCAAAAATACCGGCTATGGTATAGCCACCATCCCAGTTTTTGGCTGATTTACGCAATATTTTGGCAACATCAAGATCTTTAGCGATGAGCTTGCTGATCTCCATATTGTCATCATGCCCTTCTCTTTTGTATTGATCGAACAAGCCTTGATTCTCGGTATCCAGGAAGTGGCCTATTTTTTCTAATACGGTAATGGTATCAGCTTTCTCTTTAGGATGCTGGCCCAGATCGTATAGCTGTTGCAGCAGTTCATCAACATTGGTCATGTTGAAGTTACCTGCAATAACCAGGTTACGGGTTTGCCAGTTATTTTGCCTTAAAAAGGGGTGACAGTTCTCGATACTGTTCTTGCCATGAGTACCATAACGCAGGTGACCCAATAAAACTTCGCCGGTAAAGCTTACGTTTTCTTTTAGCCATTCTGCATCGGCAAGTTTTTCGGGCTGCTCTTTTTGTATATCGGCAAATTTCTTCTGGATATACTCAAAAATGTCCGCCACAGCGTTTGAGGCCATGGAACGGTGTCTGCTGATATATCTTTTACCCGGCTCAATATCCAGTTTAATGGTAGCAACGCCCGCGCCATCCTGGCCCCGGTTGTGCTGTTTTTCCATTAAGAGATAGAGTTTGTTTATCCCATACAGCGCAGTGCCGTATTTTTTTTGGTAGTAAGACAGTGGCTTTAACAGGCGGATAAATGCCACACCGCATTCATGTTTAATCTGATCACTCATGATTGGTAATGAGGCTGCAAAAGTACAATTTTAATGTTGGAACTTTAAATTAACAATGTCATTAGATTGCATTAATATTTGCACACTATTGCCATTATCCACCTCATACATCAAAAACGATTTTACGCCTGATAAATTTTAAAGGAATAAGCTTTTACTTATTCCAGTACAATTACATGGTCGCCGTTTTTTCTGCGAATGGTGAGTAGCCCCCCTTTATCCAGGTTTTTCCATGAGTAACCTTCATCTGCGTCTTTCTCTTTCATAGCAACATCATTTAATAAAACCGTGGATGGTTTTGCCTTCATCCGGATGGTTTCGGCACCGTCCTTATCAAATGTCCGGTAGAATAAATGCACCTTATTGGTATCTACCTTATCAAAATTTAAATAGATGAACTTTTTCAGAAAGCCTTTATAATCCGCCTGCTGGATGACCGATGTTGTGGAAAGAATATGATCTTCGGCAGGTGCAAGATACGAATAGGTGGCCATCGCCCTCAGATAATGCCTGATATAATCCCCATAGCCATCAGTGAGCCAGGGCTCATCAAACGGGAAACAGTTCTTACCATCCACATCAACTGCGTAGGTGGCCCAGTTCAGTTCGCGCAGGGCATTGTTGTAAAGCGATGTATCACCTGTGAGTGAGCAGTATAATAATTCGTCTGCACCTTGCCGTGCACAATGGCTATTGCCCGGAACAGGGTAAACGGTTTGTTCGTTGGTTACAATCACACCGTATTTTTTCCACTTATCGTTTCCGAAACTGGTATGCACCCAATTGATGATGCTTTTTACCTGGGCTTTCCATTCCGGGAAATATTGGGGGTGCTCCATCATGTAGCGGGCGCAGGTCATGGCGTTGATCTGTGTTTCGCTCCATATCCCGACATCTTCAAAAAACGGCCCCCATTTATTCATCACTATGGGATATTTCTTCATCCATATCAATATCTTATCAAAGCCTGACTTATAAGCCGTAACATTTCCTTTTTTTAGCTCGATCAGGTCATCAAATAGTTGCAGGGTTGGTGTTAAATTGCTGGTATAACAGGCAGTATCTTTCGCAGTACCCTCAAGTTTATCTGTTGTGTTAAGCAGCACTGTTTTGCCTGTAAATACATTCACTTTAAAGGGCAGAGGCGAATGATTAGCATCACCTTTTTTTACATTGGCAGCAAGTGTATTGGCAATTTTTACTGCGGCATCCAGGAAGATAGGATCGTTTTTAATTTTGTAAAGATGGATTAGTTCCAGTCCTAATGAACCTGCCTTATCCAGTTGTGCCACATCTTTCCCGTTGCGCATATCGCCATCATATACCCCTGAATAAATGAGGGTATTGTATGGAAACGGAATATCAGGGTATTTACAATTGGAAGGCGACAGGCCGTGTGTGAGATAATATCCCGCTAAAAAGCAGGCATTCTCTTTTATGTTTTCGCCACCGGTATAAGCATATAATAACCGCCATGAGGATATCGCCATCATAAACTGATCGCCCCCGACACCCCGTGGGTCGTCAAAATTGGGGTTCCATACCTGGTGGTTCATATAATACGGGAGCCCGTTCATATCCCTGCGCATATTGAACCAGAAGTTCCATATCGTGTGCAGGTTATGGTCGTACGCTATAGCAGGGTCATCATTATACCAGGGGAGGATGTTTCCGGCTTTATCCGTTTTTATATCATGGTAAATCAATTTTTCCCTTTGTTGAGCAAAACAATTGCAATAACATAGTAACCCTGCGAGTACAGGTAGAATTCTTTTCATAATTGGTTATTTGGACTTAGCTAATTTACAATATCTGTCTCCAAATTATTACGCGCACATTTCTTATTTTCAATTATATTTATCCATCCCCTTCCTGTACCTGAATTTATATTATTGAACCAATTATGAAAAATGAACCAGGCGACAAAAACGCCATCAGCAGACGGTCGTTTATAAAAAAGGCATCTGTAATTTCTTCCTTTATGATCGTTCCGCGGTTTGTATTAGGCGGAAAAGGCTATACCCCACCAAGCGACCTGATCAGTATCGGGTTTATCGGAACCGGTAAACAGGCCTTTGGCTTAAAAGGATCGTTCCAGGATACCAATGAAGTAAAGATCATTGCCGCTTCTGATGTTTATGGCAGCAAGCTACAACAATTTGCCGCCGAGGTAAATCAATATTATGCCACCAAATCGGCACAAAGCCAATATACGGGCTGCGCCATGCATGCTGATTTTCGTGATCTGCTGTCGCGAAAAGACATTGATGCCGTGGTGATTGCCGTGCCCGATCATTGGCACTCGGTTATTGCGATTTTAGCAGCAAGGGCGGGTAAAGATATTTATTGCGAAAAGCCGTTATCACTTACCATTAAGGAAGGTCGCGCCATGGTAACCGAAGCCAGAAAGCATAAAAGGGTTTTCCAAACAGGCAGTATGCAGCGTTCGTGGCCGGAGTTCAGGCAGGCGGTTGAGCTGGTACGCAACGGGTATATAGGTGATATCCAAACTATAAAAGTAAACGTAGGTGGGCCACCGGTGCCTTATGATTTGCCGGCTGAGCCAATTCCTGCTGATTTAAACTGGGATTTCTGGCTTGGGCCGAATGCGCCGCAGGTATACAACCACAACCTTGCACCCGGACTGAAAGATGATTTTTGGGCGAAATGGCGCTATTATAAAGAGTTCGGCGGTGGCTATGTGACCGACTGGGGCGCACACATGTTTGATATTGCGCAATGGGGACTGGATATGGATGGCAGCGGACCAATTATGGTTACACCGCCTGATAAGGACCACCAGTTTTTAACCTATCAATATGCCAATGGCATCACCATGACGCATGAGCCGATAGACGGTGATTACGGCGTGCATTTTATTGGCACAAAAGGCGAAGTGCATGTAGTGCGCGGCAAGCTTGAAACTACCCCGGAAGGATTAAAGGACCAGGTAATAGGCCCGAACGAAAAGCACGTTTACCTTAGTGAAAACCATTATAAAGATTTTCTGCAGGCCATTCGCAACCGCACCAAACCTATTGCCGATGTGGGAATTGGTCACAGGACGGCAACAGTTTGCAACATAGGTAATATTGCTTACGAGCTAAAGCGCCCGCTGAAATGGAATCCTAAAAAAGAGGAATTTGATGATGCGGAGGCTAATAAACTAAGGGGCAGGGAAATGAGGAAGGAATGGGTGGTGTAACTTTATAGCGATGGGTTTGAAACCCATCGCTATAAATATTATTTACTAAACCCAACCAACTTATGCAATGTGCCGGGATCATAAATATGGCCCTCTTTAATAACGGTGGTCACATTGCGGATATCCCTGATATTTTTTAACGGGTCGCCATCTACAATAATGATATTGGCTTGCTTGCCTTCTTCAATTGACCCATTGGTTTTATCAACGTTCATCACCTTTGCGGGGGTGATCGTCGCGGTCTGTATGGCATCTGCCGGGGTGAGGCCTGCCTGTACGTATATCTCCAGCTCGCGGGCTACACTAAATCCGGGGAAACCCTGGTCGGTTCCGGCTACTATGGTTACGCCTGCATCGTGCAGTTTTTTCACGATCGTAACCATACTTTCATAAAGCGGCTTAAACTTTTTGGCGCCTGCAGAGTCCTGCCCGGTGTTTTTTAGCATGGCCTGCAGAGGCAATGGTAAAGTATAAAACGCAGGCTCCATTTTGGTGATATCATCCTTCACATTACGGAAACTCATTTCGAATACGCCGACAGTCGGATCAATCACTACGTTATGTTGTTTGATAAAATTAATAGCAGCTATACTGGTCGAATCATTAAAATCAATGGAACGGTCTTTATTCCGCTTCATAATGGTGTACACATATTGCACGTGGTTCACCATATTCATACCCGAATCCACGCCCTGCTGCAAGGTCATGCCGAATGGAATATGCCCGGTAACTGTCAGTCCCTGTTTATGCGCCTCGTCACAGATAGCCTTCACAATAGCGGGTTTTACTGAACTATAAATTTTGATCTGCGCAAAGCCATTTTCTTTGTAACGGTCGACCGCTTTTATAGCTTCTTCTTTCGTATCGGCCTGGATAATACCCAAAGCATATTGTCCTTTGCCATCAATTATACCTGCTTTCAATATCTGCGGACCGACACCTTTGCCCTGGTCTATCGCATCTTTTATTGCATTGATAAAACTGAATTCGTTACCGCAATCGCGTACGGTAGTTACTCCCGCCGCAAGGTAGGCTGGCCCCCATTCAGCCTGTTCAAAGTGGGCATGCATATCCCATAAACCGGGTAGAAGCATCTTACCTTTGGCGTCGATCACTTTTGCCCCTGACGGGATACTTACTTCACCTTCCTTCCCTATCTTTTTGATGATGCCATTTTCAATAACGACTACGGCATTTGGAATCGTTTTTTCACTCACCACATCCAGCACTGTTCCGCCTTTTATGACAATCACTTTATCAGCAGCAGTCTTAATAGAGGCCGATTTGGTGAACAGGCGCATACTATAAGTGGCCGATTTACCGATCAGCGTTGATAATAACGACTCATAGGGCTCGCGCATGGCTTCAAACTTGTCAAACTCTGCATCATTGGTGATCACAGCTATTAACTGCCCCTGCTTATCGGTCCACACAAATTCATTACCCCAGATCAATCCGCCGATGGTATATCTTTCCAGGATCAGCGGCTTGCCGTTATAAGTTAACGTATCCGAACCGTCTCTTTTTATTTGTACCGATCCGGTAGGTAAAGTATTGATATTGGCCGGTTCATGGTGCTTTTTCCAGTACTGGATCAAAACCTGCTGAACAATTACCGGAGCATAGCCCGCTATAGGGAAAGTAAGCGGCTTTATTTTTCTGTCGTAAATAGAATCATCGACCGTAAGATGCGCATTGCTACCATTAATACTGACCACGTCGTTCACAGTAGCTGAACGTGCCACATTGCCTTTGATTTTCAAAATAAGCGGGTCCAGCACAGGGTTCACCCTTAGCTCGGTCTTTAATGGGACAGGTGAACCGCGGTCGACAAACTTAAAGTCTGAGGTATAGGTTTTGGAGTCTTTATTGTTGATGATGTGATAAGTTTCCTTACCGATATGCTGTTCGAATTTGTGCAGTAAAAAAACACCGCTATCGGCGCTCATTTGCTGTGCATAGGTGTTCAAAAACAAGGCGGATAAGATAATGGAGAATAGATATTTTTTCATAGGATGAGGATAAAGGGATTATCCTCTAAGATATAATTTTATCAGGAGTAGATAAAAGAAAAATCCTGGTTAATTTATATCCATAGCTTGTAGAGACGCGATGCATCGCGTCTCTACGGACATATTTCATAGGTATTTATAATTTCTCTCCGTGCTGGCTGATATCCAGGCCAATGGTTTCTTCTTCTTTTGAAACGCGCAATGGTGATATCATATCGGTGATCTTTAGTAATAAAAGCGAACCGAAGAACGAAAATACCGAGGCAGCCACCAGTGCAATGCACTGAACATAGAACAGGTGCGTGTGACCAAAGAACAGACCGTCGCCGGTTGTGTTAGCCGGGTTTACATTTTGATGGGCAAAAACGCCTGTCAGCAGCATACCCACCATACCGCCTACACCGTGGCATGGGAATACGTCCAGTGTGTCATCAATCGAGGTTCGTGTGCGCCATTCAACCACCAGGTTACTCACTATGGCCGAGATAATACCAATAGCCAGCGAGTGCGGTACCGAAACAAAACCAGCCGCCGGAGTAATAGCCACCAAACCAACAACTGCACCGATACAGGTACCCATTGCCGATGGCTTGCGGCCGAGGAGCATATCAAAAAATATCCAGGTTAAACCCGCCGCTGCGGATGCAGTGGTACTGGTAGCCAGTGCATTAACCGCTAAATGATTTGCCCCGAAAGCCGAGCCCGCATTAAATCCAAACCACCCAAACCACAATAAACCTGTACCGATGATCACATAAGTAACGCGAGCAGGTGCATGGTTGGCTTCGTTGCGGCGTTTAAGGTATAGCGCTGATGCCAAAGCTGCCCAGCCGGCAGACATGTGAACTACTGTTCCACCTGCGAAATCGAGTACACCTAACTTAAACAAAATACCGTTAGGGTGCCAGGTGGCGTGTGCCAGCGGCGAGAATATAAAAATAGAGAACAGGCAAAGGAAAATAATATAGCTATTAAAACGAATACGTTCTGCAAAGGCCCCGGTAATAAGGGCCGGGGTGATGATCGCAAATTTTAGCTGGTACATCGCAAATAATAGTAATGGTATGGTTGGCGCCAGTGGCCATGTTGCATTCCCCAGCATGCCCTTCATCATAAAATAGGTGGATGGGTTACCGATAACGCCGCCTATCGTATCGCCAAAAGCGAGACTGAAACCAACTATTCCCCACATTACGGTAATGATCACCATACAAATAACGCTTTGCAACATCGTTGAGATCACGTTCTTTTTATTTACCATACCCCCGTAGAAAAATGCAAGGCCAGGTGTCATGATCAAAACCAGGGCGGTTGACATCAGCATCCAGGCGATATCACCCGTGTTAAAATTTGGGTTACCTGCTTTATTGTGGAACTCAACTGACGGAAAAATAAAAGTCAGGATCAGGATGCCGACAATGACGGCAAAAGGAACATAGCGTTTCATAATTTTAGAAAATCGGTTTATAATATTGCGGGCTGCAAATTACTATTTTTTCTAAAAATTGAATAGATTATTTGAATAATTTCAATTAAACGTTGAATTTTTTAATAATTACAATTATTTAATCAAATAATCCGGGAAAAGTCCTAATCCGACAATTAATAATGAAATAATTGCAATAGTGACCAGCAAAAACGGGTTTGAAGAGACAAAACCAACCGTTCTGTCAGTTTTGCGAAGGAATAAGTTCAGAGGAATTTTGATGTAATAAAATAAGGAGACAACGGTAGTAACAGCCCCGGTGATCATCAGCAAAAGCAACCAAATGTTGTGATCTGCCTGGTAAACTGTGTATACGGATGAGAATACGACGAACTTACCATAAAACCCGGCGGTAACCGGTATACCGGTGAGCGATATGAGTATGACCACAAAAGCTACCCCCGCCAACGGATATTTAAAACCAAGGCCTTTTAAGTCGCCGATCTCCTCGGCTTGTGAGGTGTTTGCAAAATAGCTGGCCAGCATCCAGGCGCCGAGGTTAGCCAGCGAATATGCCAGCAGGTAAAAAGTGATGGCCGTGATGCCCTGTTTATCTACATTAAAATTAACCAGCGCCATCAAAGCAAAACCTGTATGCCCGATGCTCGAATAGGCAAGCATCCGCTTGATATTATTCTGAAGGGTGGCTGCAAAATTTCCGACAATCATAGTCACTATACCGACTATAGATATGAAAAGTCTGAAATCAAATATTGACGAGAATTTAGGGAAGAAGATAAAAGGGGTTAAAAAATTGATCAATAAGCTAAACGCTGCGATCTTAGTTACAGTAGACAAAAATGCCGAGATGGGTGCGGGTGCTCCCTGGTAAATATCGGGTACCCAAAAATGCATGGGAACAAAGGATAGCTTAAACCCTATTCCGGTTAAAAACAATATCAGCGCAAATGAAACACCAATCGGGTTAACCTGCATTAAGCCTGGCAAAAGATTACCCCCAAACAGATTTAGGGAACCACCAAACCCATATAACATGGAAATACCATATAACATAATAGCAGATGAAGCAGCACCGAAAAGTACATATTTTAACCCTGCTTCGCTACTTACACCGTTTTCGGCACGATAGGCTACCATGAGGTAGGATGCGATGGAAACCATTTCGACAGAAAGATAAATGGAGAGCAGGTTAACCGACATCGCCATCAAATGCATACCGAATACGGCCGCTATGGATATAGAATACAAATCGGATAAGCCTTTTTTGTGCGATGCCAGGCTGTCGTCCCAATCAAAATACAGTAGGAGAACAATTGATAGCACATCGATTATTAATTTGAATATGGCCGAATTAACATGCAGCAACAGCATCTGGCTGAAAAAGAAATGCGGACCTGCAAGCAACAGTTTAAATTGTTCAAGATCTTTAAAGACTATCAGCAACAAACCACCGCAGGCAATTATTTTACATATCCAGGCTGAGTTTTTACCAAAAAGCAGATCTGTTACCAGCACTACAACGAACAATACCGACAGACAGATCTCGGGCATGAAATAAGGTATGCCTTCAAAAACTTGGTTCAATTGTCCGGGTAAAAATGGTAACAGATCGTTCATTTATAGCTATTGTATGATTACAGTTTGGTTTTTAGGGTATTTAACCAGGTATTTTAATTCTACTTTCTTATCGTCCTGGGGTTTCAGAGCCATCTTCCAAATCACTTTCCCTGTAAGTTTATCCAGTTGCCCGGCAGATAGTTCCTGCAGCTCTACATCTATCGAAGAATTTTGTGAAACGGGCACCTGGTCTTCAACCAACAAGTTTATAGGTTGATTCTTGCGGTTCTTCACCTCTATTTGCCAGTCGCGGGTTTCTTTTTTGTTTGAACCCAGGCTTTGTCTTTCAGATAGATCTTTTAATGACGTCCGTGTTACCACAATATTTTTGTCTGCGCCCAAAGATAAATTTAATGTATCAGTAGTCGCATCGGTATTAATTAATGATTTGCCGATAAAAGTACCTTCAAAAAACAAGTTGGCCTCGCCTGATAAGAAATTGTATTTGTTCCAGTCGGTTAGTTTTGCCGTTAAAAATACATCGGTACTTAGTTTGGGGGCTACAGCATATTGATAAATTGCATCCACTTCCAGTTGGTTGATCTCAACAGTATATTGCTTACCATCGCTCGGTACCGAATAGGGGTTGACAATATTAAATTCAATATTGGTTTGATTTTCGACCTTGTTTACACCGATTGGAATGGTTGAAACTTTGTCAGCCAGGCCCCGAATCTGTATACCTGCTACTCGTCCACTTAAACTTTCTTCAGCAGAACTATAACCTGTAACAACAACTTCATTCAAAGCACTTGACGTTGGCTTAAGAGCCGCATTGATCATCCCTGACCTAACGGGCATCTCCTGAGTGCCATACCCAATATAAGAAAAAACCAATGCCTGCGCATTATTTGGTAATTGAATAGAGAAATTACCGCTGGCATCTGTCACGGTGCCGATAGAAGTCCCTTTCACTTTAACAGTCGCTCCGGGAATAGGCTGGCCATCGTCGCTCCCGGTCACTCTGCCACTTGTGGCTGTCAATGTACCATCCTGTGGTTTATAGTACATGCCAAAATTTAAGAAATATGGATTTAACTCAGGCTTGTTACCTGCAACAGTTGGGTTACCGGTAGACAGGGTTAATTTGATGTTTTTCCAGTCTTCGCCGCTTTGTTGTGAAACATTGGCCTTGTAAGAAATGCTAATAGGGCTGTTTACATTTTTCGCACGGATATCATACGTAGGGAACCAACTCGCATTATGAACCACATAGCTCAGTGTAAACTCAGTTTTCAATGTAGCTTTTGATGATACAGTAACCAATATATTGCTTGTAGCGGTTGTTGCCCCTTTATTTAGCTCAGCAATTTGCTGGTTGTATTTTAACAATTCGGTTGTTAAGGCAGTTACCTGTGCGGCATTGTCCTGTTCTTTTTTCTTCAGGGCAGTCAACCGTTCTGTCTGAAAATCGAGGGCTTGTTTTAGTTTGATAATATCCACGCCTGTGTTCTGCCCGGCTATCATCTGGTTTTTTACCAGCATATTTTCCTCTTCCTGGTAAATAGCAGAAAGACTATTCTGAAGATCGATCTTATCTTTAATGATCTTCTGCTGCGCTCTTAAATCCTCAATGCGCTTTTGCTTGGCCTGTTCATTCAAAAAGTTCAGTTCATGCTTTACTGAAAGGATGGTAAATTCGCCATTGGCATGTACCTGTATGCTCTGCACATCAATACCGGGAGAAATATTCTCAAAAACCAGTGTTGAATTGCCGGGACTGACATTTACCATTACTGTACGCGTTACTTGTGCACCATTTAAAAACACCACAACTTTTTGAACTTTTGATGTGATCTTTTGATCATCTGCCTGCGCTGCTATCGTTATTAAAAAAAGACTTACAGCTATTAGTGATTTTCTGAACATAGGTTTTAAGTTAAATAATACGATCTGTGAATTTCACGTCCCTTTATCGGGATCATTTAAACTCAGGATGCATCATTTACTTGTTTTCCATAAAATCCAGTTCAAAAAAATATTTTATTTAAATCCTAAAAAATGTACCAGTGCCAGTACCGAATCATTTACTTTATCAAACACCAGCGAAGGCATCACGCCTAAAATTAATGCTAAAAGTGCCAGTGGCAACAGTGATGCTATTTCACGGAAGTTTAGATCCGAAAGCGCTGTTTTCCATACTTCGCCACCTTTTAGTGAAAGCGAACCAAAGAACATCCGTTGCAATGTCCACAGGAAATAAGCAGCACTTAATAAGATACCCACGGAGCCGCAAACAGCCATCCAGTAAGGCAATGCACCATTAACTGAAGATGATTCAAACGCGCCTACCAGCGAGAATGCCTCCCCTATAAAAGCTGAGAACCCAGGCAAACCGAGTGATGCAAAAAACGCGATCATGATAAAAGCGGTGTATTTCGGCATCCATGTACCCAGGCCGCGGAAATGATAGATATCCCTGTCGTGCACGCGGTTGTAAATTACCCCGGCCAGGAAGAACAGCATGGTTGATAAAAATCCGTGGCTTACCATTTGCATGATGGAACCGCTGATCCCTTCGGGAGTTAACGACGCTATCCCCAGCAAAACAAAACCCATGTGTGATACGGATGAGTAGGCAATCATGCGTTTCAGATCACGTTGCGCAAGGGCATTTAGTGCGCCATAAAGAATAGATATTACGCCCAACAAGCCGATCCAGTATGCACCGGATACCGCAACCTCGGGGAATATGCCCAGGCAAACACGGATAATACCATAGCCCCCTATCTTTAACAGGATACCTGCCAGTATGATAGAAACCGGCGTCGGCGCCTCCACGTGGGCATCGGGCAGCCAGGTATGCAATGGCACTACGGGCACTTTAATGGCAAATGCAATAAACAACACCACAAAACCAACCGTTCGTGCCGACATGCCAAATAGCGTTTTATGGGCCAGCAAAGCAAATATCGAATTCGTATCATAGTTGGCCGGGTTCATCATCTGGATGATGTTAAAGGTATGATTGCCCGTAGCAGGATCTTTAACCGACAGGTAAAGCCCGATCATCACCAGCAGCATAAACACCGAACCGAACAAGGTATATAAGAAGAATTTGATCGCCGCGTATTCGCGCCGTGCGCCGCCCCACATCCCTATCAGGAAGTACAGCGGAAGCAGCATCAGCTCATAAAAAATATAGAACAGGAAAAAATCCAATGCGCAAAACACGCCGATTACGGCCGTATTCAGTAACAGAAACAGGCTAAAAAATCCTTTTAGATTACTTTTGATCTCCCACGACGCAAGCGCAGCAATGACCATCACGACCGAGCTCATCACCACAAGGGGGATAGATATACCGTCTATCCCAACAAAATAATCGATCTGCATTTTGCCGAGGGTACCCAGATCGAGGTTTATCCAATGCAATTTCTGCACAAACTGGAAGGTGCCTTCAGCATTTACTCCTGCATATTCTGCCCCTGTTTTGAAATTCAGGTACATCCAGATACTGATACCCAATTGTATCAGCGTGGCCAGTAAAGTGATATATTTAAAACTGGCCCGCCATGCCGACGGCAGCAGTATGATCAGCAAGCCGAACAGCAGAGGGGTAAATATCAGGAGTGATAATATATTCATCAGGTGAGTGGTGAGTGGTGAGTGGTGAGTAGTGAGACCTTCACCCCGGGAAATAGCTTTTTGCTTTCAGCTTTAGGCTTTAAGCATTTTGCATATCTCATATCTAGCATCTCAAATCTCATAACTAAATAAGGATTTTAAATAAAAAAATAGCCAGTATAATTGCCAGCATGCTAAACAAATAATATTGCACCTTACCTCCCTGGAAGCTCCGGGCAAAATTGCCAATACCCAGTACCGTATAAGCTATCGAATGCAAAATACCATCAACAATATAGCGGTCTGTCCATTGGGCTACTTTGGCACAGGCAATACCTATCCGTTGCAGCAAATGTATAAAACCATCAATAATATTGCGGTCGAACCAGCGGGCCGATTTGCTCAATGCCAGAATAGGTTTAATGATAAAGGTATTGTAAAACTTATCGATATACCATTCGTGATAAGAAAAGCGGAACAAAAAGCCTGCTTCGGGAAGTGGCAAAGCCTTTTCCATCACATAAACAGCGTATGCCCAATAGATAACAAACAGGCTTAAAATATTTATTCCAACTGGAATGATAGTGTGGTAAATATTCACTCTATCAAGCCCCGTGATCTTTTGGAAGCCGTTAAGCAGCCAGGCATGCTCGTAGAATACCGGGTTCAAGGAGAATACCGGGAATAAACAGCAAATCGACAAAAATACAAGAGGCAATTTGTATTGCCACCCACCATCGCTTATATGTAATTTAATATGCGGATTGATCTGTGCCAGTTTAAACTCGCCAAAAAATACTTTTACGATTAACCGGGTAATATAAAATGCAGTCATTAAACTGGTAATAATAGCTCCGATCGGCACTAATTTGAATAACCAGTTTTTTCCTTCTGCCCATTCAAAAGACTGAATCAGGATTCCGTCTTTTGACAGATAACCTGATGTAAAAATAAAACCAACCAGGGCTAGTCCCCCAATTGAAGCAGCAATGAAAGTAAATGGCATCTTCTTCCGCAAACCGCCCATGTACAATATATTTTGCGGATCGATGTCCAGTTTGTACTCATCTTTAATATGCTGCACTTCGTGGATAACGATACCGGCCACCAGAAACAGCAGGCATTTAAAAAATGCGTGTGTAGCTAAATGAAACAAGGATGATGAATAAGCGCCTATCCCCATAGCCATCACCATAAAACCTAATTGCGATATGGTTGAATAGGCCAGTATCCGTTTCAGATCATTTTGGGTGAGGGCGATAGTGGCTGCCATGAATGCGGTGAACAAGCCAATGATAGCCAGTATGGTTAATTCCAGACCAGTAAATACGGGGTAAAACCGGCCCAGTAAAAACACCCCGGCAGCAACCATAGTAGCTGCATGGATGAGCGCAGATACGGATGTAGGGCCCTCCATTGCATCCGGCAGCCAGGTATGTAACGGGAACTGTGCCGACTTGGCTGCAACGGCTAAAAATATTCCGCCGAAGGCTATATATTGCCAAATGTCCGGTAACATAAGGGGTCCGCCATTAACCCAAACTTGTCCTTTCGGATTAGGCATAAGATCAACACCAAAAGACCATAAACCATCCTGTACAACGGAAAGATCTACCAATTTCCCTGATCCGAATAATTGATCAATATCAAAAGTATGATACATGGTAAAGAGGATGATGATAGCCGTTAACAAGCCTATATCCCCTATCCTGTTCATGATAAAGGCTTTTTTATTAGCCATAATTGCCTTTGGCCGGGTATACCAGAAACCGATTAACCGGTAAGACGAAAAGCCCACCAGTTCCCAGAAAATATAGAACAGAACAAGGCTATCCACCACCACCAGTGCCAGCATGCTGAAGCAGAAGAAGCTGAGCCAGGTAAAGTAGCGTTTGATGTTCTCATCGCTTTTCATATAAGCGGTGGAGTAGATGTGTACCGGTAATGCGATGAGCGATACCAGCAACAGCATTAAGACCGACAAGTTGTTAAGCAATACGCCCGCATACAGCTTAGTGCTCCCGATGGTAAACCAAAGCTGTTGCTGATGCACCTGGTGCTGGTTCCATACTTTTGAGAATACAAATATGGATAATACGGCACTTGCCAGGATAGCCAGGGTTGATATCCAGCCTGCGGCTTTATTACTTTTTCCCGGCAGGCAAAAATTAATAACAAAGGCAAGCAAGGGCAACAGCACCGCCGCAAGAGCAAAGCTTATGGTTAAGGTATCTATTGCTTGTAAAAAGTTTTCCAATGTTATTGTTTAGTTGTAATATATACCTTGAACTCCAAAAAGCTTTCAATTGGTCTTGGAGACTTAAATGTTACCAACACAATTTTGTCAGCAGGAATTTCATATAGTTTTTGTATAAAATCTTTTTGACCCTTATCTATGCTTTTTTCATTGATAAAGTAATGACACAATCCATCGCTTCCTTTATTCAATCTTAGATAATCTTTGTACTCTTTTGAAAATGCAATGAATTTTCTTTGATAATTTTTTATTGCCCCCGCGTTTGTAACAACTATAACCACATCTCTCATAGTTTCAAGTGACGCGTCAGAATTCTTTTCTCCTTTTTTTAAAATATCTATGCTGAAAATATCTGTGGGCTTAATATTATTCAACTTATTGTCTGATAATTCTCCATCAATTACGTACAAAGCATTCTTATCTACAGCTGAGTCTAATTTTTCGATTTTGTCAACCACAAGTGCTTTTTGAGTATTCGCGTTCTGGCCCCAACTATACATTGACAAAAGCAAACAAAATAACACCGTGAACATAAAAAAACCCATCGAACCATACTTCGAGCGCCTGTCTGCCGCTATGTCATTCCGATGAACGACCTGAGAGGTGAAGACGCAATCGCGAACTATGCATGTCCGCCCTGTATAGCATGCGATTGCTTCGTTGCGCGGCTCACACCATCCGCCTTGCGCCTCGCAATGACATGGTAGTAATTCCATTACTTTATATTTTAGGCCCGCTCGCATTTTTAATCCTTCAATTCGTGTATCTCGTTCGGATCGATTGTTTTATATTTTTTGTAAACATTCAATATAATAGCCAATGCTACGGCTGTTGTTGCTGCGGCCAATACAATGGCAAACAGGGCAAACATTTGTCCCCCGTTATTCAGGCGGTCATATTTACCAAAGGCTACCAGGTTTAGAATGGCGGCATTCAGCATCAATTCAATACCGATCAAAACCTGTATGGCATTTCTTTTTGTCAGGATGATGAATAATCCTATGCAAAATAGTCCGGCGCTTACGATGAGAAAATCTGATAATGATATCATACGTTCTTCTCCCTTCGCGATAAATGTGCAGCGCCCACCAGGGCCATCATCAATAAAATGGATATAGCTTCAAATGGCAGTAAATACATGGTCATCAGGTTGACGCCGATATTGCTGGTCATTGGGCTATCCGGTTTAATATCAATTTTGTAGGATACCGCTTTAGTCACCCACTGCAGATGATTGATGTCTGTTTTAAACAGGATATTGATCATCACTATAAAGAACAACACCGCCAGCAGTAATGCCGGGAGTTTGCTTATACTGAGAAAGTGATTGTTCAGTTGCTGTAAATTCGCAAGGGTTTCCCTGCCGGAGAGCATAAATGCAAACAGCATCAGCACTAAGATGCCTCCTACATAAATTACTACCTGGGTTATCGCAATGAAGTCGGCGAGCGCAAGCACATACAAACCTGCCAGCGACAATAGTGTAACGAAGAACATAAAAACGCTGCGCACCAGGTTTTTGCTGGCTGCTATAAATATTGCAGATGCCAAAGCAATAAAGCCCATCAGGTAAAATAGCACTTTCACCATCGTCATGCTTCGCCCTCCTTTTTGTTCATGGCGGCTAATTTAGCTGCCTGGCGTTCGGCAATTTGTTTATCCAGCAAGGCACGTTTTTCGGTGGCATCTTCAGGTGTCATATCCGAGAATTCGTAGGTCAGGTCCTTTAATTCAAATACGCTTCTATCGTACTGATTAGTCATGATGATGCATTCGGTAGGGCAAACTATAGTGCATAGTCCGCAATACATGCATTTGGCCATGTCGATATCAAACTTGGCAGCGTAGATACGTTTGGGTGAGCCGTCGGAGGTCTGTCCGAAGGCTTCTGTCGCTTTTATGGATTCGATGTCGATACAATCAACCGGGCATATTTTGGCGCAAAGGTCGCATACAATACAATCATCAATCTCCACTTCCAATTGATAGCGTCCTACCTCAGGCACCGGCAACTGCTGCTTTGGATATTGTATGGTATTGGTGCCTTCAAGATTCTTGAAGTAATTATCATTGCTCATAGGCGTAATGTTGCGCTTATGATTTGACGCAAAAAGGTGCCTGATGGTAATGGTTAAACCCTTCCATGCAGTAGTGAAGCCGTGTATGAAATTTCTAAACACCGATTTTAAATCCTAATTTCTAAACTCTAAATCCTAAGTACTGAATTTTAAATCCTAATTTCTAAACTCTAAATCCTAAATCTGAAATAACCCTGATTCCAATTTTTTAAATCCGAAATCGAAAATCCGAAATCCGAAATAAAAATCACATTACCCACAACCGCCACACACCTGATATCAGCATACATACAAATGCCAGGGGTGTTAACACCTTCCAGCACAGATTCATTAGCTGATCGACCCTTAAACGGGGCAGTGTCCAGCGTATCCACATTTGCGTTCCTACTAAGGCCAGCACTTTTATTACGGTCCATAGTATTCCCCAACCTGCGCTGGTTGTCCAATCGGCTAAGCGTACCGCGCCCATATTAGGCAACGGTGTGTTCCATGCGCCCAGGAACAGTATTACTGCGACCATTGATACCAGGAACATCATCGAATACTCGGCCAAAAATACAAATGCAAAACGCATCCCTGTAAATTCGGTATGAAATCCGGCTACCAGTTCCGATTCTGCTTCGGGAATATCAAAAGGGGCACGGTTACTTTCTGCTAACGAAGCTATAAAATAGATCACAAAAGCGATGATCAGGTGCGGCGCCCTGAAAATATTCCAGGACAGGATGCCCCCATTAGCCGATACATCCCAGATACCTAAAAAGCTTGCCTTCTCGTGCGATAATATTCCCTGCTGTGCTGCAATAGTTTGCAGGTTCATGGTCTGGGCGATCATCACTACGGCAATGATGGCGAAACCCGCGGGTATTTCATACGAGATGATCTGCGCAGCTGAGCGCATTGCTCCCAATATAGAGTACTTATTATTTGATCCCCACCCGGCCATTAAAATCCCTAAGGTCTCAATAGACAGGATAGCAAAAATATAATATAAGCCCAGATTCAGGTTTGACGGTGCAATTCCCGGCGCCCATGGTATGGCTGCAAAGCCCATGTAAACTGCTATGAATATGATTGCCGGGGCCATCATGAAAAGCAGTTTATCTGCGGCAGCAGGTACGATCAGTTCCTTTATCAATAGTTTTAAAACATCGGCAATAGTCTGAAGCACACCGAATTTGCCTGTCTCGGTAGGGCCAAGCCTGTCCTGTATAAAGGCGGACACCTTACGCTCGGCATATACGCCAAAAAGTGCAAAGAAGCCTGAAAAAGCAAACAGGCCGATAGCGATAATGAAGTATTTGATATAAAAGTTCAAGGATCAGTTTGCTTCAACTGCAAACTTACTAAATGCCCGGTAATATTTGGACGATTAAGCTTATTAAGTTCGATTAAGTTGATAGAATTTATTCTGTAATTTATCTACTAATATCGGGAAAGCTTTCCGGATAAGTGGTGACGCTGTTTTGTCAGTAGTTGCCAAATTTCAACTATTTGATAATCAAGCGTTCATATCTGTTCACAAGCGTTCATGTGGCGTGAACGTGAACACGCAGACTCATTTTAGAGGAATATATTCAGATTTAACCGGTTCTGAAAAGAACATGGATGCATGGTGATCGAAATCGGCAGTATCGTCAGAGGTAGTGAAGAATTGCTGGGTGCCTTTCCTGGTCAGCTTTTGCTCCATTTCGGGATGGCGCTGGAGGTAGTCTTTCAGGCTGGCGGCAACAATATCCCCTTGCGGCACTACTTTGATATGCTTTGGTAAATAAGAGGCAATTTTTCCCTGCAGTAGCGGATAATGGGTACACGCGAGCAGCAAAGTATCTATCTCTTCAGATTTGGCCAGCACCTGGTCGAGGTATTTTTTTACAAAATAATCGGCTCCGGGTTGATCGTGTTCGCCATTTTCAACCAGCGGCACCCAAAGCGGGCAGGCCTGCTGATAAACTTTTACATCCGTAAAAAAGTGATTAATCTCGATCAGGTAAGATTCTGATTGAACTGTGCCCTTGGTTCCCAATACACCGATCTGCTTGGTTTGGGTATAATTGCCTATCACTTCAGCAGTCGGGCGGATAACGCCGAGTACCCTTTTAGTTGGGTCTTCATTGAGAAGATCTTTTTGTTGAATAGTTCTGAGTGCCTTTGCCGATGCTGTGTTACAAGCCAGGATGACTAAAGGGCATCCCATTTTGAAAAGCATTTGTACACACTCCCAGGTATATTCATGAATGGTATTGAATGACCGGTTACCGTAAGGCGCCCGGGCATTATCACCCAAATAAATGTAATCATAACCGGGAAGCTGATCGGCAATTGAACGGAAAACGGTTAGGCCGCCATATCCTGAATCAAAAATGCCTATAGGTTGCTTGTTTAACACGGGGCAAAAATAGAAAAAGCGCCCTGCATATAACGGGCGCTTTTGAAAATGACTTATAAATTAATTTATTTCAAACCTAATTTGGCTTTTACTTCAGCAGCCAGGTCGTCACCGGCAGGTGATACAACCAGGTCAGTTTGTGATGAGTTGATCACATAAGCGTAGCCTTTTTCTTTTGCAACCTGTGCAACTGCTGCCCTTACTTTTTCAATAATCGGCTTGCCAAGTTCAGATTGTTTAGCCTGTACTTGTTGCTGAGCTGTATTTTGATAATCCTGGAAACGTTTTTGCATATCGTTCAATTCACCTTCTTTGGCGGTACGCACAGCATCAGTCATCGTCGCACGTTGTGCCTGGTAAGCCTGACCAGCTGTTTGCAGTGCATTATTCATTTTGGTCAACTCGTCAATAAATTGCTTGTTGTATGCAGTGATAGTTGAAATCGCTGCTTTAGTTTCCGGCATTTGGTCTACAATCTGGTCTACCGCAACATATCCGATCTTAGCTTGTGCTTTTGCCATATTTCCTGCAAATACAATGCATAATGCAACTAAAGCAACCTTTAATAATTTTTTCATTTTTACTGTTCTGTGTTTAATAATAGTCTGTTTTATATCTAAGTTTTTCTTTTTTATCTCGCAAACACGCCGGGTTTAAGGCCCAGCTTTGTTATCACATCCGCGCTCCTGTCATAATGCGGATTAGCATATAACATAATCACTTCACTATTCTTGTCAAATATCATATCCAGGTTATCGCTTTCTGCTACGGCCTGTATAGCTTTTGTCAACCTGTCCTGTATCGGTTTGATCAAAGCGGTACTCTTTTTTGACAGTTCCCCATCAGGCCCGAATTTCTGGCGCTGAAACTCTTTAACCGCTTTTTCTTTATCAGAGATTTCGGCTTCGCGCCGCTTTTTCATATCTGCTGTCATTAAAACCTGGTCGGCTTCATAGGCCTTATATAACCGGTCAATCTCTTGCGAGCGTGTGTCTACCTCTTTTTGCCATTGATCAGACAACGCTGCCAATTGCTTTTGTGCAGCAGCATATTCAGGTATATGTTTTAAAATATAATCTGAATCCACAAATGCAAAACGCTGCGCAAATGTAGCTGTAAAGGCTGTAAACGTAAGAACTAATAATAAAATTATTTTCTTCATCAGCTTTTAATTAAATCCGCCGCTTAAACTCTGTGAGATTGAAAAATGGAACTGCCCTTTGTTGGCATCGGGTATTCCCGGGATCTTATCAAATCCATATCCATAATCCAATCCGAGTAATCCAAAAATAGGCAAAAATATTCGTGCTCCAATACCTACCGAGCGTCTTACGTTAAAAGGATTAAATTGATCGAAATTATTCCAGACATTACCACCTTCAGCAAAAGCCAACACAAATATAGTTGCCGACTGGCTGGCGATAACAGGGTGACGAAGCTCAAACGTATATTTATTGTAGATCGTACTTCCGGGGTTTGTATTTTCATTATAGTTTGTTCCTACCGGGATGATAGAGAAGTTCTGATAACCCCTTAGCCCGATGATATCACTACCCTGCAAAAACTGGTAGCTCTGCATACCATCGCCACCTAATTTGAAACGCTCAAACGGAGATGCCGGAACGATTGAGTTGTACTCACCCAGGAAGCCAAACCTTACCTGCGACATCAAAACCAATTTACCCACGATCTTTTGGAACCACTGTGCGTCCCACTTAAATTTATAGTATTCTACAAAATGATATACCTGTTCAGGAGTAGCTATTTTATAGTTGATATGGTTAAATAACGAATATGGTGGCGTACCCTGTAAGGTGAATTTAATATTTGAACCTTGTGTAGGGAAAATAACCTGGTCAAGTGAATTACGGCTTAACTCCTGGGTCAGCTTAATATTAAAAGACGTTCCGTTCTGGAATATATAGCCCGGATAATTATCCAGGTTATAGTGGTCAAAGTTTAATGAATAATTTAACTGGAAATAATTATCCGGCCAGTTTAACTTTTTACCTAAAGTTATACCAACACCATTAATGCGCAGGTTGTTATAATTAGGATTATCCTTTGCATAATATTGTCCGGTGGAGCTTAACTGTGTATAGGCCGAAAGCGCGAAGTAAATCGGTTTTTTACCACCCAACCATGGCTCAGAGAAGGTAAAGGAGTAGTTTTGATAAGTACGACCGCTTGATTGCCCCCTTAAGCTCAGTTTTTGGCCATCGCCTTTTGGTAGCGGCTTATAAGCCTTTAAGTTGAAGATATTTTTGAGCGAAAAATTATTGAACGTTAACCCAAGCGTACCCACAATTTGTCCGCCGCCAAAACCGCCCGAAAGCTCTATCTGGTCTGATGGCTTTTCAACCACGTTAAATATAATATCTACAGTACCGTCGGCAGGATTGATATTGGTTGGTTTTGGCTCGGTCTTTTGTTCATCAAAATTACCAAGCTGTCCAATTTCGCGTGTACTGCGGATAAGCATTTCCTTGCTGAACTTCTGTCCTGGCCTCACCCTGATCTCGCGTCTCACTACCTTGTCATTGGTAACATCGTTACCCTTCACATCCACGCGGTTAATGGTGTATTGCGGCCCTTCATATATCCTGATATCAAGGTCGACAGTATCATTATAAATTTTAGTTTGAACCGGGTCGGCATTATAAGTCAGGTACCCACCATCTAAGTAAAGGGTTGAAACGTCGTCATTATTTGGCGTAGGGCCCTGCAGCCTTTTGTTCAATTCCTCTTCGCTGAAAACATCCCCCTTTTTAACACGCAGCAATTTATTCAGCAGATCTGCTGGATATCGCGCATTGCCAGACCATTTAATATTACCGAAGTAATACTTATGCCCTTCATATACCTTTATTTTGACATTAACTGTTTTATCGTCGTTTTTCCAAACAGAGTCTTTTACTATTTCAGCATCACGATAACCTTTATCCTGCATTTTTTCTACCAGCGTCTGCTTATCCTCATCATATTTATCCTGCAAAAACTTCCTTGAACCAAATAGATTATACCAATGTCGCTGGCGTGTTTTCTTCAGATACTTCCTGAGCTTTTTATTGGAAAAGGCCGTATTGCCCTCAAATGTCACACTATTGATCTTAACTTTGCTTTTCTTATCTACGGCCACATCTAAAATCACGCTATTCGCATCTCCCGGGTCTTTGCGTTGTTTTATATCAACAGTTGTATTCAGAAAACCTTTTTCATTAAAGTGCTTTTTAATGATGGCTGTTGTAGTGCTCAGCAAGTTTTCGTTTACAATTTTTGAGTTCTTATCGCTTAGCTTCTTTTGCAGGTCCTCAATTTCGCCTTTACGGATACCTGTGATATGTAATCTCGATAAGCGCGGACGTTCAACAACTGCTATTTCAAGATAAATGGTATCCAGGCTGATTTTGGTTATGTTTAACTGTACATCATCAAAAAGGCCCTGATCGTACATTCTTTTGATCACTGCAGCATTTTGCTCGCCCGGTAAATTGATTTTATCGCCCTTATTTAATTTTGATATCTGTACCAGTACATCTTTATCAAGATATTTTGTGCCACTAACGCTGATACCACCTATAATATAGTCCTTTGGGTTCAGATAACTCAAACTATCAGCGGGTATTGACTTTGTTAGCGATGATCTGGGCTGGGTAACCTGGGCAAGGGTAACAGTGCTTATTACGGCAAAAAGAATAGTAAAAAGAAATTTATTCATTCGAATATTTTAGTGGGCTAAAAATAATTTATACAGTTGTTAAAAAGTGTTAAAAGTAAAAATTTAGTTGAGCTGCTCGCTGATCATACCAAAACGGCGTTCGCGTTTTTGATAATCAATAATGGCTTCAAACAAGTCTTCCCGCCTGAAATCAGGCCAAAGTTTTGGTGTAAAATACAATTCAGCATATGCAATTTGCCATAGTAAATAATTACTTATCCGGTACTCGCCGCTGGTCCTGATCATCAGTTCAGGGTTAGGCATACCATTCGTATATAAATTATTTTCAAAGGTTTCTTCGTTAATATCAGCAATGCCCAGCTCACCTTTCTGCACTTTTTCAGCAATATTCTTTGCCGCCTGTACTATCTCGCGGCGCGAACTGTAGCTTAATGCCAGGGTTAATACAATACCTGTATTTACCGATGTTTTTTCAATGGCAGCTGTCAGTTCTCTATAGCACTTTTCCGGAAGCATTTGCAGGTCACCGATCGCATTCAACCTGATATTGTTTTTCATAAAATTGTTGATCTCTTTATGGATAGTGCTGATCATTAATTCCATAATGGCCGAGACCTCCAGTTTTGGACGACTCCAGTTCTCGGACGAGAAAGTATATAAGGTGATATATTTTATCCCGATCTCACCGGCGCCTTCAACCACATCCCTTACAGAGAGTACACCATTGCGATGACCAAATACTCTTAATTTGCCCTTCCCTTTAGCCCACCGCCCATTGCCATCCATAATGATAGCTATATGCTGAGGTAATCTTTGTAAATCAATCTGATCCTTATATCCCATTTAATTGGTGTTTCAGCAAGCTTTCAACAACTTATGCCTTTTTTTTCAGGGTACAAAGGTAAAACTTACTTTGTACTTTTTTAGTATGCGTGGGAAAAAGAAAATGCCGGAAAAAAATCGCCCTGTTTTAATTGAAAAGGCTGTTTTATAAGCAAATCGCCGGGCATTTCGGGCGAAAGCTGGCGATAAAGCATAGTGATAAGGTTGGTTTAGAAGGCCTTTTGCTGCTTGAGCATATCTATGTCTTTGGGCGTAATATTCGCCACTGCATATGACTGTATATTGGTGATATTTAACTCATCCAAAGCCGCAACAAAATCAGAATAAACAGAGTGTGCGCTTGGCTTAAGCACCACGATCAGCGGCTTACCCGATGCCTGTAATACCTTTTTATTTGTATTGATAAGTGCCGCACGCAATCCCGCCTTTCCAAAATCAACCAATTGCGGAGTAGTCAGTGGCTTTTCGGGCATCCCCATATACCAAAGTGCATGATTCTTATTTCCAAGACAAATGGTCATAGTTCTTGATTCAGGCACAGGTTCGCTTGGGCCTATTGGCATCGCCAAATCCATTGCTTTTGGTTTTGCCAGCGAGGTAGCCATTATAAAAAAGGTGATCAGCAAAAAAGCAAGGTCGACCATGGCAGTAAGATCGATACGTGGTACCTGCCTGTTGCGGGTCCCTCTTCTGCCTGGTTTTTCGGAAGCGGTTAATTCAGCCATGACTTTAGGTTTTTAGGTGAATAAATACAGACTGCTATATTGTTTTGCAATATATAATTAAAACGAATATAATTTGTTAACTATTGCATTTAACAAAATATATTTCTGTTTAATTTAATAAAACTTAGATAACTGCTAATAATAGCACTTAGAGGAAACGAAAGTGAAGGATATACCGATCCCGACAAACATGTAGGTATCCTTAGGGCGCAGATCTCCGCGCTGGGTACCGGGTGTACCAGTATAAACGCCGGTAGTCTCTCCGGAACGGTCTGCCAAAGCTCTTGATAAATCGTTAGGTAGTTTGGCTGGATTGGCATAATTGCCCGAAACATCGTCCAGGTAATCAGTAGAAGGGTTACGGTAACCTATATCGCCAATGAGACTGAGCTTGCCCGAAATATTGTATTTAACACCCACACCATAAGGAAATGTACGAGCAAGCTTAGAGTAAGGCTTCGATTCGCCTTCTGTTGTTAAAGGCCTCAGGTCGTATGTACGGCCTCCGTAAGTAGCCTGTGGATTATAGCCCACCACTCCAACGCCGAGGTAAACAAATGGTGTCCAGACGTTTTGTCCGGCCTCTGGAATATATTTCATAAAATTGAACTCGCCGATCAAGCTCAGTTCATTCAGTTGTGTGGTAAAGCTGAGATTACGCTGCCTTAATTGAGGATTGGTTGATGTATTATCTGCCCCACTGATCTGTCCAAAATTATAATTCAGTTTGGCGGATAAATAGCCATCGAAATTACGTTGTACAAATGCCCCCAATGAAATGCCACTAAGCTTAACAGGGTTTTTCGGGTTCAAATCGCCCATATAGGCAGATCCTCCCCCATCGATGCCAACCTCCCAGGTTTGGGCGTGCAGACTAAAGGATATGAATATGAGGAGTAAAAAACTTACAAATTTGGGCATCCATCAAAATTAATAGTTGCGGGCATCTAATCCCCACAATAATTTGTTCCTTAACGTGGATAAATAACTTTCATTATTTAACCTGATCAGATTTAACTGAAAGCCAGCCTTCTGGATGTTGAATTTCATAGTCTTTTCGACAATAGCTGTCCGTGAATCGCATGATACCAGGTAATTGGCGCTCCGGCATTCAACATCAAAAGCAAGCCTGCTGTTATCCGGTAATACGATGGGCCTTACATTAAGGTTATGCGGAGAAATTGGAGTTACGGCAATGCTTTCCGACTGTGGAAATAAAATAGGTCCACCGCAGCTTAAAGAGTATGCTGTCGACCCGGTTGAGGTAGATATAATAATACCATCGCCCCAGTATGAATTCAGAAATTCGTCATTCAGAAAGGCATGCATGGTGATCATTGCTGCATCATCGCGCTTGTGGATGG
>Ga0307517_10002680_pt1 | contig 28433 bp, 39 predicted proteins | sample 23_EM_MG_FD_194515 | JGI IMG/M metagenome (GOLD analysis project Ga0307517, IMG submission 194515) | Populus trichocarpa ectomycorrhiza microbial communities from riparian zone in the Pacific Northwest, United States - 23_EM | ecosystem: Host-associated > Plants > Roots > Unclassified | place... | reverse complement strand
AGATGTCTAGTGTCCCAGCTAGCTGCCATTCCTTCAAGATGATATGTCGAGTGAGAGTGAATGTGATGGAGCAAGCTCGTTTCACTACAGAAGCGTGTTCCAGAGAGAGACCGTCGAGAAAGGCCTCAGAGGCTCCAAGAAGTAGATGGCGCAAGGTACATTGGGCCTCGCACATAAAAACACGTCAAGACGAGGAGAACATGCAAGGATATCTCATTTTCCCTGGCCCGACGCGCGCGACACATCTAATCTACAATGCGTGATGTGACCGAGATCACATGACATGTTTTACTGAAGGGGGGCCGTGTCCAAATCGACCAGTCCCTAACACGCACAAAGTGATCAAGTGTTCGGGACTGGTTACCAGTCTAGGGCATACCCCGGTTGTTCGAGCAGGTGTTCCTTCTCCATGTGCGTTCAGCCCGGCGTACGCTGGACGTTTAAATTCTCCAATCATCGCGATCGCGATCTCGATCGTTGTCGATTGCACTTGTTTCCCGCCAAAGGAACCCTGTCTCAGTTTTCTACGGTATCATCAAAGCCGCTCTGATCTGAATTCACTGATTAGGGACACTGGCATACCGGCGTCTTACCATTGAACTACTACCTATCACACTCGTGGCATCAGAGTTCAAGTGTGAACGTTTAACCACCGAGCATGCACCTTTCACTACGCAGGGTTCAAGGGTGTGAGATCCATAATCCGGTTCGATACATACAATTCGGGTATACCGAAAACGGCTAGAATGTTGGAGTGAGTGCATTCGTTCAGTTGCAGGCGTCTCATGCAGAATCTTACACGTTTTGCATCCAGTCCTTCATTTGTTAACCTTATCATCGAGCCACCTCGTAAACCCGGTGACCACGACAGCGACCAGGAATGATCCATCAAACGTTCCGCCGAATACTACGTACTCGGGCAGCGTTTTAAATAGGTTCCCCTCCATCTCGCTCGATGGGAAGGAGGTCCGCAGTTGAATCAGTGTGGAAAGCAGATAAATGCTCTTCAAAAAAAGGTGAGGGGCCCTTTTAGTAACGTAAGCGTAAATCAGCCGCACCATGATCTGAGCCAACACCAACAACATCATCGAAGCGCCAAGGTTTCTGTTGGTGACTCTGAGCACCTAAAACAGAATTCCTTGTGAATACCCCTCCTTATTCCTGAAATACACAAAACAAGACATGCCCGTTTTATGCCGCTCATGAGTTGCCTTAAGGAACTTAGAATAATCGCTCCCACCAGAACCAGGCTCGCTTGGCGGGCAACCGAAGCCACCTGGTCCTTCCGTAGGTTGATAGAAGGGGACAAGGATATCCCGTACACGAGTAGTTGGGTAACCATGTCGGATGATGTTGATGTCGAGTCGCTTGAGCGAACAGGCCCCACGAGATTCACGACAGACTGTGGCGTGTTATTTGTGAATCGTGGCTTATCATCAGGTGCATTTACGCTCACGCTGATGATCCGGAACGCACAGTAGACGGCGAACCCACGACCTGTGGTGACAAACACTTTGCCTTTCAGGGTGGTAGAGAATCTTGCATTTTCCCGTCGTTGTCGTAACACCTCTAAGTTTTTCGACATCTGATACTCCAGGGCCTCGAGGCCCTGCAATTCCTGAGCCAGTGCTAAGGATTCTGGTTCGCATGTTAACCCTCGCCGCGCGATACCGAATGAGAACTTACCAGAACCACCACGGAGATTTACAGTAACTTTCGAAAGCCATCCACCATCGGGCGGGTTTTGGGAAGATTCCCTCCTTAATACATCCATTTGCCTGCTTGCTAGGTCTTGTCGTACTCTCGCCAAAGCTTGTTCGGAGGATAAAACATCGGCATCTGTAGGTATTCTTAGCCAGGATGAGCGTAACTGTGTCGTGTTTGTGGGAGTTGTCACTGCACTTTTGGCTTCGGGACAAGGTTGGCAAGTAATCCCAGGCGTTGTCGATTGAACCAAACCCAGAGAGGAGACCGAGAATGGCCGTCCCAATTACAGTGAGTCGCGAGACAATGGCGGGGACCCCAGACATTTCTGATATGGAGGAGGGCAACGGCACGTAGGAGAGAATGAAAAGGAAGAAAGAGACCGGCAGTACAGTCAAAAGACACCTGACTGTAAACGACCGCCGCTGCGGCCGGGTATCTGGAAACGTAGTCCAGTTTTGAGGACAGACCGCCGGGTCACAGAGAATCTCGTACCGTTCGCTGATCGCCTATACGTTAACGCGAGGCTGAAAGACAGCGGTATAAAGACAGTGATGCACAATAATATAATGGCGAGGGAGAACTCCCAGTGTGCCATCCTCGACCTATTAACTTGAGCAAAATATTCACACAACTTAGAAAGAATATGCATACCCCACGTCCAGGATATCGAGTCCCTGGAACATCAACAGGGTGAACAGAACGATGCTTTCCCCAAAACAGACCGAGAAGATGGTTCTGGCGAGGGTGGAGTGGAAATGACTTCTCAACTCGGGGCCGGGTTTAGTGCTCGTAGTGGTAGGCTGAGGAAGTTCAATAAGTTCTTCACTCCCATCTCCGATGTCGACGGCGTCGTTCTTTGCGACATTCAACAGGTCATGGTAGAGAGTTCGCAAAAGGTATCTCCGGCAGCCGAGGAAAAGAACAATTCTGGACTGAGGGAATTAATAGCTGGTCCACGGTTCGTCAATGATGCTTACCTCAACAAACAGACAACCGCTGAGTCCAGTACCAGCCCACCCATCAAGGACGGTGTTATGTGGTCGAAGCACTTCAGAAGTAGCCTCGGTTTGAGTGACTGAGTTGAGGGTGACGTGAGGCACGTGATGACAAATGTAAAACGCGACTGTGACGGTCACAATTGAGTCACACCGTGTCACCCCTCTTGATTACAACGACCATGGACGAAGAAATCCCTCAGCTCACCACTGGTGTCTGTGAAGCAATTGCGTCCGCGACCCAACAAGATCCCGTCTGGTCGACCACTCCCATCCTGCAAATTGTCCAGGCAAAACCCATCGAAACCAATGGTCAAATACGGTGGCGGACCGTGATCTCTGATGGAGTACACGTCCTACAGGCGATGGTCGTCACTCAGTTCAACTCTCTGTTGGAAAACGGGGAGGCGGGGAAGGGAAGCATTATTCGCATTCAGCGTTTTGCGGTCAACACGATTCAGGGTCGACGGTAAATCATTCCTCAACTGGACATTATGCGCGTCACAGGAATTCTGAACACAACGACCAGCATTGTGATCATCCTCAATCTTGAAGTTTTAGTCAAAGACACGGAGAAGATCGGAAACCCTGTTCCGCGCACTTTGGATGCGTCGGGAACGACCCCCAAACCACCCAGCGCAGCGGGACCTTCGGGACCCCGGGCGGTACCTAAACCTGGTCGGGCAACCCTGCCGATCGAAGGCCTGAGCCCGTATTCGAATAGTTGGACAATTAAGGCTCGTGTTACTCAAAAGTCGGATATCAGGAACTGGTCGAACCAGCGTGGCGAAGGAAAACTCTTCAGCGTCACGCTCATGGACGAAACTGGGGAGATCCGTGGAACCGGTTTCAACCTGGCCGTCGACCAACTTTACGAGAAATTCCAAGAAGGGAAGGTTTACTACATCTCAAAAGCAAGGGTAAACCTTGCAAAGAAAAAGTTCAACAATATCGCGAACGATTACGAACTTGCTTTGGGGGAGAACACCGAAGTCGAAGAGGTAAGGACCCTACAACACCACAGCCTATCCGCAGAGGATTAACGACAGCCACAGTGCACAGATCAGAGTGATGTGCCCGAGATCAAGTACAGTTTCGTGAAACTGGATGAGCTCATCAACAAACCTAAGGATTCGACATGTGGTATGTGTCAGCTCTATCTCCTTGCTATCCCACGGTCCCCTCAAGGTTTCACCTACTAGATGTGATTGGAATTGTCAGCGAAGTTGGAGAGGTTTCCACGATCCCGACCAAAACCAACAGGACGGTCAGGGCGGCCCAGCTTTTCACCTTGTTATAGCTAACGACGGAGTGTAGGTCTCGAAGCGAGAACTCACCCTGGTCGATCGCACGATCTCATCGATCAAACTCACCCTCTGGGGAAAGCAGGCCGAGACGTACGAAGATGACGGTAGTAACCCTGTCATCGCGTTCAAAGGTGTGAAGATCGGCGAGTTCCAAGGTAAGGCTCGACTTCATTCTGAATCTCCAACCAACGTTAATCTCTGTCCGCTATGCAGGACGCTCTCTATCCGTGATTAGCACCAGCATTATGGCTACCAATCCCGACATTCCTGACGCCCACGTGCTTCGGGGGTGGTACGACTCTGTCGGTGCCAACCAGAACTTCACGGCGTACTCGGGCCCGGGAGGGGGAGCTGCTATGTTCAACAGGGCTGAGATACGGACCATTGACGACATCAAAGCGAACATGCAGATCGCGGAAAAGGCCGAGATGTTCTCCTGCCGTGGCACCATCTTGCACATCAAGGGCGATAATCCCGCCTACCCCGCGTGCCCTAACCAATCGTGTAAGAAGAAAGTTATTGACACTGGGGAGGGTTGGCACTGCGAAAAGTGTGAAAAAACCTGGGAGAAACCCGAATACAGGTGCGCTACCCGTAACCCGGGTTCCGGAACCCTGCTCACACCATCGTAAGGTACATAATCTCCATGGCAGTCTCTGACTACACTGGCCAAGCTTGGTTGCAAGGCTTCCATGACGTAGGCTTGGCTGTCTTCAACATGTCCGCGGATGACCTCATGGAAATCAAGGTATGTCCCTTGGACAATCCAACGGCCAAAGTTTGCTGAGAGACCCCTGTCAAGAACAACGACGCTGCAAGGTATCCCGCAATCTTGTCCAAGTCCAGTTACTCCACTTTTAACTTCGCCTGCCGCGCGAAACTCGACACCTACCAAGATCAAGCGAAGGTACGATACGGGATCTCGAGGATCCTTCCCTTGAACTACAAGGAGGAAGCGGGTTATTTGAGAGATCTTATCAAGTCCAAATGGGCCAAATAGGACCTTTTCTTGTGGTTTTTTCGTCGATCTAGTTTTCTTCAGACTCTTTTCCATGTAACACCACCTGTTAGCTGTAACTAACATACACAATAATCCTCACGTTCATTTCCACCCGGCTTCTACTACCGCATTACAAAACACACAGCATTATAAGAAACGTATGTATTATATGCTACAGTTGAGGGAGCTCTCGCACCAATCCCTAGATGAGGCGCATAACGATAACATGGTGCATGTGGGGGGGGGGCGTGAAACGTGTTAACGACATAACGGAAACGAGGAAAAAGAAAAAGGCAGTAAGGTCGCATAGTGATGTTCATGGAGGGTCTAGGGGGTAATGATAGGCTTTGAGAACCACTTTCCACAACCTAACGATCGCCCATCGCAAATGTTCCGTCATCTCCTGGCTCGAAGGCAGTTGGATGGATGACCAAGGTGAAGGGTTTTTCGATGCCTCGAAGACGCTGTTCTTCGAATCGGTAGGTGTACGTGAAGGTGTCGCTGGGGGTGTGCTTGTGTACGCTGGAGGTGGTTCATCTATCGATTCCCAGGGGAGGTGTGTAGGTTCTGAGGATTCTGGGAAAATGGAGGAGTCCCCCGCAAAGAACCACTTGTTTCCGACGGTGAGCGTCGTGGTGGCAGTGGAAACGGAAGTGGTCGTGGCGGTAAACGTGGAAAAGACGGTGGTAGTCACCGGGTCATGAGTCACCAAACTTGCTTCCTTCAAAACGTTGTTTTCTCTTCGAATCTGTCCCATCTCCGAATGGAGGTACGACGCGTAGACGAGAACGAGGATCGCTGGGATGATCCACAACGCGAATTTGACCAAAGTGGAGACGAAACTCCAGCTCGTATTCGGTTTGGGTGGAGCTTCGATGAAGAGAGGTGGTTGTTGGCCGTCGGGAGACATTTTGACAGCGGCCTGTGGGTAAAAGTAGGCAGCCAGACCCCAATGGGTGAGTCTCTGAATGGAACCACCCATGGCCCCCCGACTAGCTAAGGTGGAACTGATAATCGTGAACTGGTAACCTACAAATGGCTGCACGTCAGAGAAAGCGATATCCCCATCGTTAGAGCGAGGTATATACCGGAATGCGGTTCGAGATTGACATCGAGCTGGCCAACTGGCAACGTGAACACCGGGAGGAGGACGTTAAAAGATAGATCTATCTTTTCTGCTTCCTTCCCGGCCAGCGGCTTGATCCTGCTCAAATACGCGATCTTGACTTGCCCTCCGCCGGTTTCCCCAACGTGTATCGATATCCAAGTGATCCACTCCTTCCCGCTCTGTTGCTCGAAGGGGACGCCGGTGCTTTCTGAATTGTCCTCCTCCTTCGCTCCTGCCCGGACCTCGTATCGAACAGGCACATCCTCCACGGAAGCGGATACGACGTGCACACGAGGTGGGCCCTCACCGTACGCTTGTGAGTCACCATTCTGAGCCAGCCCGACCTCCAACCACTCCGAGTTTGAGTCTGTGGGTGCAGGAAGGGTCACCATCACTGCATACATGTCAGGTCGGTTTGAACTGGTCGAAGGGTAGGGTGTGACATGTGCGACCACCGATGGTATCATCAGTTGACCATCGCGCTGAGGCCTGATAGAAGCGGTCATGGCCCTTAGTGCTGAAGAGGAGGGGACGCGTGTCAAGGAGGGAAGATTGGGTGTCCGCGATTGAGTGAGGGGAGGGGATACAACACGGGAAGCGGCGTTGGGTTGACTTTGGCTCATGGTTCGCATTCTGCTGGCCATCGTCAAAGCAGTTGACCTGACCCCGATGCGAACGCCATCTCTGTTGCATTTTGTGCTCCGTCCCTTGGTCAGAGTCGTGGCTCGGGTCTTCGAATCTCGTACATCAACAACCAAGTCTTCCGTCACGTTCCGCACAAGGCAGCCTATGGATTGCGTGTTCAGGCCATTGAAACGAAAGACAGGGAGGGAGAAGGATTCGGTGGGGGTGTTATTATCATCTGATGATTCTTGAGATGACGAGACGGAGGATACGAGGATGACTCCGGATACTGAGATCGTAGTCTCGGAGGGGGGGAGTAGACTATCCATGTTCAAATGGATTGTGATTATGGATAGAGGAGAACGCGGGGAATTCCTGTGGCCATTTGAGGAGGATGGTCGACTTTTCCCTTCAAGGGAATCCATGGAGGACACTGTCGCAGACAACGTAGAGGTCGACGCTTCGAATGAATAGTCGCTTCCCGCTTGTTCTGGAAGCGCAACGCGGAGTAATGAGGAACGGGATGGGGACAATTCGTTGTGACGGGGCCGAAAGTTTCCTACATGTCCGTTGGGAAGTGCAGTGGCGACGCTCTCGGGGCTGTCGATGGGATCGTGGGGGCTCGGCTGAGCGGGAGCATCAACGGAAAAGCCTGTAAACCCGGTTTGACCTGTAACGTTCCACTTCGGGTCCGACCCAGGGGCCCATAAAACATCACACTCTGATGTATGGAGCTTGATGTCCAGACCAACCAGGGTAGCAACACCAGGAAACCACACTCCCTTGCAGTGCGCCTTATGGTCAACCTTGACCAAAAGTCCGTGGTTGTGCCGCCCAAGGATCTCGTACTGGGTTTCCGCGCTAACTTCCCGTATTCCGACCTGCCTGCGGCCATCCCTCGTCACGAGGGTGGAATTTGGTTTCAGTGGCGCCGCCCAACGAATCCGTATCCGCTCTGTGCTCGGAAAATTGCCATGAATCCCGCAGCCGTCGGCATATGCCCCTACCGAAGGGTAGGATGAATCAGAGGATTCGTCATCTGCCATATCGCTGTGTGGATTCGTGGAGCCCGTGCCCCCACGAGTAACAGGCGGGTCGGAGGTGAGGTCCCAAGAGGATATTTCGTCCTCCGCTGAAGATAGTGAGGCATAGGACCCTGAAATTTGGGAAGAATTCGGTGGAAATATCCGGAGACGAATTTGGTTCGACAAGCACCGCGGGGTAGGTATCGAGAGAACGTAAGGTGCGTTCGGAGGGATACATGCGTACGGGACCCACATTTCGATGGCAGCCATAAAATTTAGCGTTCTCCGGTCAACCATAGAAGCGCGGCGTTTGTGTAGGGGGGTGGATGGTGTTCGGAGTATGGAGGATTGGTCGCGTGGGATTACGGGTATCTCCCTTGGCGTGACGAAACACACGTTGTAATCGTTCACGAGAATAGTACCCGTGTAACGGTCGTCTAAAATGGCGGAGGGGTCGATGTTGCTGATCACGGACAAGTTTGACATGAACATGGTGAGATACGATTGCTCGGACCTGGTGGGCAGGTTTAATGCACGTGCGGCCTTGTTCAGCAGGGGGTACATTGACTCGTCGAACGAGTAGGGGACCATCTCTTGATTGAGTGGGTGGATCTTAAATTTGAGTATCTTGAGGTTCTCTTCTTCGCGGAAGAGAGCTATTGGCGTCCCAGGGGAGGTTGTGTCGGGGATGGAAAGCTGAGGGACGCGTAAATTCGAGAAAGGGTCAAAATAACCGGTCCAACGCACCCTCAAGTACATCTTAATTTTTGTCCCAAGCATTCCTGCCCTCGTCTTCCCCTCGATAGCCACCCGTGAAACGATATTCGTTCTGGGTTGCTGGTGGGTGGATACCGAGCCCGTGATTGACATCGGAGGACTCCCAGCGCGGGAGTAACGAGAACTAGTGGGTGTGCCTGTCGACCTCGTCACCATCTTCCGCGCGAGACGATACAGATAACAGCTTCAGAGACAGCTTGGACCAGTGTCACTCAAGCTTGATTTTGAACGTGAACAGGGCGTGAATTCCGTGTATTTCGGCCGAATGTCGAGTGTCCTGACCAAAGTGGGACCGAGATTATCGAAAACCGCGTAGATGTCGGTGGACTGGAAATGAGTCCTATAGTGCCCGCGTCGCGGTGATCGAAGTAGCTTCAGGAGGAGAAGGGTGTCCGTCACGGTGCCGCGTCTGTCACACAGAATGTCACTGAGGGGAAACAGTCACGCGACCAATACTATATGCTGAGCTCAGCCCAAGGCGAAAAGGTGTGTAAGGTAAGTACAGAGGGAATTATAATGCAAAGTCCGTGCAGTCTAAAGTCTACTTTTATTCTAAGATGGCGCTCTGCGTCACGTCTCGGCCGGCCTTGAGCAGCGATGCAACGTGGTTGCCTCCAGTGCCTCTGGCCCCGTCCAGCCCCTGAATCTCCCTCCGCCGGAGTCCATCTGGGGGCTGGGACCTGGCCATGCTGATGATGTAGAGGCAAGCTACCCGAATATGAATGTCCCGGAGCCTTTTCAACGCTCTCACCGAGTCATTGTACGCTTCTCTAAGGCCACTTCGTTCCATCGCCACATCCTTGATCGCGACCGGGGTATCGTCTATGCGGCCCAAAAAGTCTCGATGCGATCCAGGCATATACCTCCGCATGCGATCCATGAACGCCACATCGCCGTGTTGTTTCCGAACCGAGGGGATCGGACACCTCAGTTGCCGGTGGTCGATCCCAAGGAACGAGTCGATAGCGTGCATGATCGCACTCTGTCCAGCCGATGGCCCACTCGTATCCACCACCGCTGACTCGGCAACACCCTCGTACACCCATTTCTGTCCGCCGCCACTCCCGCTACCGTTAAACCAGGGTCGGACCTGCCAATAGAACACCTTCGGATCGACCACCTCTCTAACGCTCTCCATCAGCTCCGTCAGCTCCTCCAGGACCGCTTTCAATTGTACGAGGTCGCTCCGCAGCCCAGACTCGTTGATCCGATCTTGGGGGTCGTCCAGGTTCAGATATCGGTGAATGATCTGAATCGCTTCAATGCCCCGTAACTCCACCAACGCGGAGGATTTGTAAAAATTCTCCTCGTCTTCTGTCCCCGAAAAGGTGTTTTCGAAATACATGTTGTCTATCGACAGCGGTCGACGCGGATCCCTCGGGCGGGCGTTCCAGAGGACCGTGTCCGCGAATGTGAGGATAGGCGCCATCCTCAGAATCTTGGAAACGCGTACAAGCGGGACGGCAAGCGATTTTGGAATTCGTATCGGCCCTGGCCTGTCGGTCGGTATCGAGTGGGCATAATACTGAACGAGCCATGCGAGGACGGAGTGGGCTCGTTGGAGTAACCTGGGGTCGTCTTCCAAAGATTCCGTGCTGAGGACTGGCCACTGTAACCCATCAGCCTGACTCAATCTGAGATCGACGGAACAAATTGGCGCACATTATCGATCACCTCTCTCCACCGGCCTGTTGCTTCCGTCTCGGCGAAATCACCATCCTCCACCGCCCCAAGGATCAGGCGACCGTTCGCAGCCGCCAGATGCGCCTCCCAGGTATCGAACGACTTGGGAAGTTTCTCGTGCGCGACCGAAGGGAAGAACCCTTGAGACTGCTACATCCACGGCACGAGCTTCAGCCCTGGGGTATATGGAACACTCCCATATAACGTCACGGCGACACTCACGTCGATATTGTATTCTTCAAGACTGCACCGGGACTCGTTGGTCGCAGGACAGCGGCTGGAATACGACGAAATTTTTTGGATAAAGTGGACGAGGAGGAGGGCGTTCATGGCGTGAAGGGAGGGATGTGAAGAGGGTTTGCGAGGTTGAACCGTATGTTCACCCTAGCTTTTATATATACTATACCCCGTCTTCTACCGCGAGTTCTTTGGTACCCCCAAGTCGAACCCTTTAACGCTAGCCATCCCCTGCCACGTGGACAGCCGTGAATCTATGTTGCGGCTCTCTTACCGGACAGTAAATCACTTCAAATGATGGATTCGTGATGCTGATGAGCCAGACCGTACAGTATCATTCCCACTGTCCGTGAACGAGAGGACGGCACGTTACGACTACCGCATCGAACCGATCAGCCCATCCCACAGTGCGAGGGCTGTCGTTACGGCCGTGCCGTACTTATTTCTTTACGGGCAGGTCACCGTGCACGGGGCGTTTCGTGCAGCCTGCGTGGGGGTTTTGGGGCACTTACCTAACTGCCCAAAACAGCCGGGGATTTCGTATTTCATTCTGCTCCCAGTTAAGGGCACAAGCTGCCATGGCACTAGGATAAAGAGCTCGTCAACCTTCTTTTTTCGATGTCACATACGGGGGGGGGGACCCCTTCACGAGCTGGGAAAAAGCCTCCGAGCAAGTTTCTTCTTCTAAAAATTGCAATGATGCGGATGTTTTTTTTATTTTTTTTATTTCATTTCGACGACGCCCCGAATCTTTTATACCCGGGACCAGCTTTTAATCTCTTGTATGCTCGGTAAATCCGATGGTGAATCGCCCCGGCCTCCGCTAGCCTCAGTCTCGAGCGGTGTGGACGGTGTCTCAAGGCGGCACTTGGTCCCGTTTTGGACCCTGTTTCATTGCGGAACCCGAGAACTCCTCCCACCAAACTCGTCTATTTTTTTCTTCTTTTTTTTTTTTTCTCTCTCTCTCTGGATTCTTCGAGACGAGATACAGTGTCAACCCACCGAGTCATCTCTTTTGCCTGATCTCTTTCCTGCCCCGAACGGCTATTTGATCTAATCTCCAAGTACGTTTCGCCATCAAACGACCTCGTTGCAACAAGGTGTCCCACGGGATGTCCACTTTCGCGTTATTTGATTACGGCTATATAATGTCTATTGTTCGCTGGGCGCACGGAGTACCGGCTCAGAAAGGAATGTGATTATATTCTGACGATTTGCTCCGACCGGTCGCAACCAGACTACACGCTTGCAGATCAGAGAGTCCTCGGGCCTCTGGCATCAGGTATCCCCGTTCGTACCCAACGTTTCACTCTCTTTTTTTTTTTCTCTTCCTTTTGCTTCTTCGGGTCCCCAGGAGATGAAACCACGCAACTCCGGAAACCCGGACATGGAGACGGGACGAGGAGACGCATTCCGGCTGACCTGTGTATGAGTATGTAAGTAGAATGACGATACGCGCGATTTCTCGTGGGAAGAAGGAACGAGAGCAGAGCAAGGGTGTACGTTCTGAGCCAGCATGACGAAGTAACCCCGGTGTCAGGTTCCAGTTTCTGGCCTTAATCGCGTCCTCGTACCTGACGGCACTCGTGCTAGGGGTCCCACCCAGTTTTCCTCCGGGTTTAACCCAAACGATGCCGTCGATCGAATCAATCTCGGGGCGAGTTCCAAAAGCGGCATCCGTAACGTTACACCAGTTACCCCATGCGTGTCCGAGGTCGGAAGAGTTTTTTGACGACCCGAAGGACCTCGCCCGACGCGACGTCGCGTTCCTCAGAGTTGAAGCGGTAGCCTCGGTGTAACGGATCTCATCATTGAGATTGTTCCGTGCGATGGGATCGGGAGTTACAGTAGCAGCACGGAGGGTGTTATTTATATTTGGCGACGTCCATTTGAAATGTCGCAAAAGTTTTCTTGAAGCCCGGAGTTCGGGGAAATCCTGGACTCACGGTAGCGAGACCATGGAGGCTTTTTCGGGGTCCGGCATCCTTGAAGGTCTGAGCCGCGCGGGCTCGGTTGGCGGGATATCCACGCAGACCAGTGTATCCGGCGCCGACGCGCACGCAAACGTTGAGAGAAGCCAACTCCTTGATTGGGTACATAACACCCCCCCCCCTGTCATGCCGACTGGACACCAGAGCACTTGAGGTTGGTGACCAAACTGGTCAAGTGACAGGACTCAATAACTGCCACACCCTTGACCGTGGGGCACTCTACGAACAAACAATCAAACGCTGTCACCCTCGGAACAGACTTTAGGGGGTTCCAAGACTTACTGGCAATCACACCGGCGATCCGGTCGATGTAGCTCCAGCACCCGTCAGCGCCACGGTCTGACACACCCTAAACCATGATTTGGGGGGAGTTGGTCTGCCGCTTGCCGCTTGCCCCTCCTTCAGGTATGTTTCCAAAGTGGGAACCTTGGCAACAACGTCGAACCGGACGGAAGTTGGGGCGCTGGCAACGGGCTCAGCCTTTGTATTGAGGTTGGGATCTGTGATCTTGGTAACAGCACAGCAACCCCGTCAGCGTAGAGACAGTTAGATCCCGGCGCTAGGATAGGGACTTCCAGTGATCGGGGTTGCATCAGAGCTGGTCGTTGTGGTGATATCGGGTCGAGATAGAGGTAGAGGATCCTGGACTGATACCAAATGTAAATCATTCCCTGATGAAAAGCCACGGAGCCTTACACGACACTCGTTGACGAACGCGCGCGCGTCGAACTGGAGGCACATTGTTAATGAGGCTCGTCAGCATCTCGGTGCCAGGTCAACCGAGGGCGTAAAACATACACCAGTTCCTTCCACTGCGGCAGAAACAAACGAGGGTGCCAAAGCGACGAGCATTGTCAACTTCGACAAACCCACTTGCGTATGAATGGAGTGGGGCGGACCTCGCAACGAAGGGGGTCGTATGTCGAACGCCCCGCAAAAGAACAAGATCGTCCTCTTACAAATTCGGCATTTGTAGCACAGTCTCAGAGCTTTGAAGGGGTGTGGAGGTCGCGAGCAATAGGGATAACGGTGGGCAGTGTCGAAGAAGTCAGGTCAAATGACATCGATAGGGGCTCAATCAATAAAACACGGAGAGGAACGCGGACGATAAAAGTTGGTCAGAATCAGCATTATGCATGAGAGGCCCGCGTCGGCATAAGCAGAACGGCGGTGAGGGGGTGAGACGGGGCTGATTAACATCCCGCTCACGCACTGATCAATCGGTGGCTGGTGATCAGCGAACCCACCGAGGACGGTCGGATTAAACCTGGTGACTGATCTCGACAGCGCCAGAGCGCACAGAGAAACGAGCACCGCCACGTAAGCTGGAAGATAGAACATCAGATTTCCTGATAGCCAAGGAACGAGATGATAAACAATGTAGTTCACGTGTCCGTCTGGAAAGCGAACAAGGATCAAAATTAGGACCCCACCAGAAACCTAATGGTTCCATGTGAGCCACCCCTTTCCGTCCTGCCTAACCTCTTCCTCGCACATACGGTCCAGAACCTCAGAGACCTTGTCTCGGACACCGCCCTTGCCCTTTGTCTGCTGCTCAAAGTGTTGCAACACCTGGTCGCGTGTGACGGCGAGTCCTCCGCTGTCGGGGGTATCCTGGGTCACGTAAAGCCTGACGTTTTCCTGTGACGGCAGTGCATATCGCATGGGGTGTTTGGGTTTACCAAACCCTGCTGGTGGGGAAAACTCGGGCATAGCATCGAGGTATTTGGAGGATGGTGAGAAGAAATCTTGAATGACAGATTCTCCAGAAACCTCGGAGAGTGTTGGCGGTTTCCAATCTGGTCGGCCGGGGGTCTTGTTGAGAACAGCTGTTACTCCTGTTGCGAAATCGGGGCTTGCACCGTTCTGTGTGGTGAGTGTCGGTAATAATTAATCAAAATTATTCGCCAACGTGAGTTCTGAGGAATGACGTACGCAGAGAGCCGTGGAAATACCGAGTTCAGTTCGTAGGGCCTCAAGCAACCCACCGTCTTTATTCTTGCGGAGAGCGAAGAGGGCGACGCGCAAACTTGTTGGGCTACGGAGGTTCAGAGCGTCGAGAGTCGAGGTCGCCCAAGCCTTCACCTGTTCATCGGAGGACTGCTTGTAATTCTCAAGCGATTCAAAGATATCCTCGACAGATTTTTGACTGAACGCTGAGTCCAACGCAACCCGAACCGAACCCATCAGTGCGATCGGGGTCTCGGGGGTCTCGGGCTCGTAATACGACTGTTCGATGGTGCTGTTAACCATCTCCATTGTCGGGTTTTCCAGGGATGCCAAGGCTCCGAGGAGAGCAGGAATCCGCCGTTGTGGAATGTAATGAGTAGCGAGCCCGTGCATGCTGCGGAAGAACCCGATTAACAGATGTCCGCAGCGAACTCTTCATCGGACTTACAAGACAGCTCTGCCCTTCAAAGTTTCTCCTGTCAGGGCCAGGTATGCCCCGATTTCCCCGTCCAGCCGGTTAAGGAAGTAATTAGCTCCGACATCCGGAGCGTAGCCAATCTTCGTTTCTGGCATTGCGAATACGGTGGCTTCGGTGGCAATCCTAAACGGTGCCATGCCCGACAAACCCACTCCTCCACCCACTGTGGACAACAGTCAGGATTTGTTTAAGCGAGACAAACTCGGACACTTGCTCGTAATTCCGTCCATGACAGCAACGTATGGTTTAGAAATGGAAGCAAGCATGTAGTCGACCTCGAACCTTGGCCATTCGTTAGCAAAGCCGGTCTCAAACCCGATAGATTACGCGGTCGGCTTACTCGGACTTGAAGTATTCAATAGCCTTGTGTCGTGTCTTCTCGTTGGCAGCGTTGGCGATCACATCTGTGGGTGCGTTTGCGCGTGGGGGAAATTCCGAATAGAGGTAACGCTTGCCTGCAACATCACCGCCAGCACAGAAGGCGCGTCCGACGCCCTTCCCAACAACCAAACCACAGAGTGGAGACTCGTTCCATTCCTTCCGGTGTCGTTTCAACACGTGTAATGGATGCGGAACGCAACGCGGCTTACCTGAATTTTTGGTTTGAGCAGGCCCAACATGGTTGCGTCGAGAGCATTGAGCTTCTTCGGCCTATTCAGGATATAGGAGCGGACTGAACCGTTCGATTCAAACAACACAGGGGCCTGTAAGCATCAGGTCTGGAATAAACCCAATAGTTATTCCAGTTCGTTGCAAACGCACTTCTTCGGAGACCTGTGATGATGTGGATATCATGTGACGAGCAACTTGGGAAGTCCTCCGTGTAGCCGCCGCTACCGACGGTTGGGGTGAGGAAATGCGAAAGGCTCTGGCAAGCATCGGAGGAGGCTTCTCCAGCTTGCAACCGTCAGGTGAGGTCGGACGGAGGAGACTGAGAGCGGAGCGCGATCACCGGTAACCGGCTCCGACGGACCTCCTCCCGTGACCTCCCACTCGAGCTCGCATGAAGTTATAGCACGGATGAATACTTAACTGAGGGCTGATATCACCCGGGATCTAGTACTACAGAAATAGCCCCGGACAAGGATGACCGTCAGTCCTCCAAAGGTCGGTACACGTATTTTTCTCTCAGGACACATCGGCACGGTCAAGTTCGTCGGTTCAGTCCATGCCACAACTGGAACCTGGCTTGGTGTCGAATGGGACGACCCCCAACGCGGGAAACACGACGGCGCGAAGGACGGCGTTCGGTATTTCGCTTGCACGTGGGTGGCTTGCGGACCCGTCGCGTATTTGTCTCTCACTTTTTTTTTCCCGTTTCCGTAGGGTCCCTGGGGCGGGATCATTCATTCGGCAGACACCTTCCATCGAACTCGGTACAACCTTCAAACGAGCTCTTCTTTCCAAGTACGTTGAGGATCTTCATGGATCCCAAGGACAAGAGTTTGTCCTCCTCGGTTCATCCAAAGGTGCCATCGAGGTCGAGGCCGTGAATCTCGATAAGATCAGAGACAAACTTTCCCATGTGGAGAAACTCCGCGAAGTCAGTCTCGATGGGGAGAACGTGAGTTCTGCAGGCCCACCTGGTGAAATCGGAAAAAATTGTCCAAGTGTGTGTTCCAGAAGCTGCATTCTGTTCGGTTGTAAGATTTACGCGCTTGCAGGTATCCGCGGCCTGGATGTAACCAGGAGCTTGATTCCGTCCTGGGATGCAGTCGCGGAAATAACCCGCGAGCTTCCTCTTCTCGAACGATTGGCACTCAAGTGAGTACCACCGTTGTCCTATTTTTGTCCACGCACCAACTTCCTATCAGCCAGAACAGATTTACACTTCCTTCCAGGGCAGTAGAACTATCATCCGCGTTCCTCAACCTCCAGGAACTCCAACTCAACAAGACTCTATTGGCATGGATGGATTTCACTGAATACCTGTTGCCGCACCTACCAAAGTTAACCACCGTTGAACTGGGGTACAACCGGTTGGATCATCTCTCGGACGAAACCACCTGGCAGAAACTCCCTACCGCGGATACCAAATTGTCCACTGTAAATTTTGACGGCAACAGCCTGAACGATTGGTCAGAGATATGCTTATCGCTTGCCAAATATCCCACGTGCGCGCTTCCACCCTACCTCGTGGTCCGTCCGAATCTCACCGGCCGTGAACTCCCGTGCTAGGTAGTGTGAACCATTTGGTCTTGAGCCTCAACGCGATCGAGAGCATCCCACCACTACAGAAATCCGACGGGGGGACTGATGTTTCGGCCTTGGGAGGACTGGCTCATATCAAGTCCCTCACTTTGTCGTCGAACGACCTTCGTAATTGGGCCGATATTAACGCGCTGGCGGGCCACTGTCCGATACTGGAGACGCTAAATATCACTGGCAACCCGATTATCGAGGGTCAGTTTCACTTATATGTCTCATTCATAGGTTGCGTTCGCACCCCTAACGTTGGTATCTCAGAGAAACACAGTAGAGCCATCTTCGTTGCAAAACTGCCTGCTCTCAAATCCCTGAATGGAGGAACTGCGAGTCCAGCCCAGCCGCTCCCGTACTAGAGTGATCCTGATGTGACCATCGCGTCCATCCTTTGACAGATACAATCGCACAAAGAGCGGGAGGACTGTGAATTGTTTTACCTCTCCCACATTGCTCGGGTGGGATACAAAACGGAAGAGGCGATCGTCGCAGCCCACCCCCGATACCGGGAACTTCGCGCGAGTGCGTTGTTGTTCCGATTTATCGTTCTGCTGCTCATTCTACGGTGAAACCCTTTCCAGGATACGACCAAACACAGGATTACGTCGCACCGCGTCAAGACAACCTAAACAGCCACATCATATGTACGTTCATTCTGCAGCAGGGTCGGCGGGATTCGGACCCTGATATAACCACTCAAATAGCCCTGAACGTACACCGCATATCCATTTCACTGGCCAAGGGTTCGCCGATCCCCGAACACTCAACACCAACTATTATCAAAGCCCTACCCTCGATGAAACTTCAAACCCTTCAACAGAAACTTCGCAAGACATTCAAAGTGCCTCCGAAGGCGGAGATGAACCTTTACTTGGAGATGTCAGACACGATAGCAGAGTTGGAATCCGGAGATTCGCGTGACTTGATTTGGTGGGGACTCGACGATGGGTCAAACCTCTTCGTTTATATTCCATGAGGAACCGAGGATAGATACGGCGAATAGAAATGTATTGCTGGAAGAAACAGGAGCTTGTACGTGAAGAACGTGACCGCAATTGAATCCGAGTTGAAACCTTACCATGGTTTTCGCGAAATACTAGGCCGTATCCACGCGAAACGTCCCTGCGGGTTGGCAATCGTGAAATCCCAGTCGTTTCTTCTCCCATGAGCGAGGATGTATCTCCTTCGAAGCGGTAGACGAGGGGTAGCTGGAGTTAGCCCGAGCCAACGTTCAATACGAAGCGCCAATCAGGGGGAGGGAGGATGCGTGATTGTGGCGGTAAAGTCAATCGGTACCACCAGTTCGCTTCAGTCCTGACACTAGCTCATTCCTCCCACAAGCGAACCATCGTGGGGCCAGGGTTTTGGGCGTTGAGGCTTGCCTGCGGTCACCATCCTGCGGAACTTGTAAGGGGAGCCCAATAGGAATAGTCAACAAGATCCGGAGTGCGCTACACGTCCTACGAGAGAGTGCCGGGCCACGGAACGGAAAATAGGGAGATAGGTAAGCCACAGGGCGTCTGATACATGTATACGTCTCCAAAATAATCGCTTTCGCCAAATACGAAGGGGGAAATTCCAACGATTTTTTTCCGGTAACCCTTTCGCGTTAGTTTTACCTGTAGCCCGCATCGCCGTTGGAGTACCTGGGAGCACGGTCCTCATATCGGTCATCCTTTTCATCCCGCTTCCTTTCGTCACGACGGCGATCGTCACGGGCCTCACGAGGATAGGGTTCTGGGGCACGACGGTCCTCCCTTCTGTCGTAGCCAGACGACCGACGGTCGTCGAACTCCCTGCGTGGGGGAGACCTCGGCCGACGTTCATCAATATCACGACGGGGTTGCGGGGAGCGCGAGCGTTCACGGCGGTAGGGAGGGCGCTCCTCACGATACCTGTCACGGTTATCACGGTAACGGTCATCACGACGTTCATCCCGACGGTAGTTATCAGGGCCACGCTGAAGAATATGGTGAGGAAAGGAGTCAAAAGTATGGAAGGTGGACGCACATCGTTGTCAGCAGCAACTCGGACTGTCTGGCCACGAAGGTCCTTTCCATCAAGTTGCTTTGCAGCACGATCAGCATCCTCGCGAGATTGGTACTCCAGGACACTATGCTCGACATCAGCAACCTATCCATAGAACATGAGAACCCTCAACTCACCCTTCACCGACGTTGTCGCGATCTATATCAGCGAAAGAGACACTTCCAGCCTCGCGACCGAAATCCTTGAGATCCTATGGTGCGGGAAATATTGCGTCAAGATCAGGCCTTCATGGGTGGGGGGTGTCCGGAAACCGATACGAATTCCAACAGCGCGGACGACGGTTCCAAGTCCCAAGCGGGCCGAAATCATAGGGTCGCAAATGAAGCTGTTGTAAACCCGACGCTCTCCAGAGAATAAAGTTGGGGGTGGAACTGGGGTGTCACCACGTCCAAAACGGGGAAATCCGTACCTGCCAACTGGTGTCCCGAGAAATCCCCGATACGACAAGGCGGAAGCCGGGTGGTCTTCTAGCCCTAACGGTACGGTCGGCGTCATAGGTGTCCCGTTTTGGTCGACTCTCCTTGGCAAACTCGACAACGATGCTGTGGTCAGGGTGTCAGCTCCTTCCCACAGCGACAGGACAGGGAGGTACAAACTTTGTACCCATGAAGCTCTTTCCATTGAAAGCATTCAAGGCATCCTCGGCATCCTGTAACACAAATGGTTGGCTCTGGCTCAGAGTGTGGCGAGACACCGCAGCAGCTTACGCGACTATTTTCGAACTCAACAAACCCAAAGCCTAGGGACACGGAATTGTTCAGCGGTACACGTCGTAGTGGAGCGCCCTTTACTTACCGGTCATGACACGAACATCAACAATACGGCCATAGCCATCGAACAATTTAGCAACGTCGTCAGAGCGAGCATCCATAGGCAAACCTGAAGGTTGGTCATTAGTAACAGTAGTCCCCTAACTCAGTGCTCGACGTACGACCAAGATACAATCTGCGGGCCATGGCTGACACGAAAAGTAGATGGAGGCAGGAGAGAAGGTGTGCGTGGATCGGAGCTCAAAATTTCGTTCCCAATCAAACGCCCCGATCCGCGATTGGTCCGTGCGCGCAGAAGTATTTTTTCCAGGACACGGGAGGATACACGTTTTATAAGAGGAGGTAGTACGATAAGTAAAAGACATAAGAGTATCGGTAATGGAGAAGAAATCCCTCAGTGCTGAGCCCAGTTAATGGTGTTGATGTCGATGCCCTCTTGCACCATCTCCCAGAGGGGGCTGGGAAGAAACGATCAGCTGGCCGTTGCTGCAAAACAAAGTAGGCACATACCTCATATCCCTCAATTTTTGGACGGTCGCAACCAGTTTCTCGACAACGAAATCAACTTCCGCCTCGGTCGTAAATCGACCAAAGCCGAATCGTAAGGAGGAATGGGCCATGTCTTCAGCCGCACCCAGCGCCCTGAGGACATAAGATGGTTCCAGCGACGCTGATGTGCAGGCACTTCCAGAGGAGAGGGCGATATCCTTCAAGGCCATGAGAAGACTTTCGCCCTCGACATAGGCAAAGCTGAGGTTGACGCATCCGGGATACCCATTAACGTCACCGTTCCGGACGACATGTTCAATCCTGGACCCAAGTCCCTTGATGAGGTGTTGTGCCAACCTTTGGACTTTGGCGTGGTCCCGCTGCGAGGGAAAGGGTGAGCGTCGATCCGGTAAAGCGGAGGGGAGATTAATGGCTCAGTACCCCTGCACAAAGGATCCTCGCTAACGTCAACTCCACCGGCGACCCAGGGGCCACTGGTATCGCGACTTAGCTCCCTCCGTTCACGTTGTGACGGTGTGCAGATTTCGTCATAACCGTACAAGACTGGGAAAACACTCACAGCCATCTCGACCTTTGCTATCCGGGCAGCTTCACCCATTCCAACCGCAAGAGAAGCAGGTAACGTGCCACTGCGCAATCCCCGCTCCTGACCACCACCGCTTAAGATGGGCTCCAACCTGACCCTGGGGCGCCGCCTGACGTACGCAGCGCCAATACCCTTGGGTCCATAGATTTTGTGACCAGAGATGCTCATCAAGTCGATGTTCATCTCATTGACGTCTAGAGGGATCTTCCCCACTGCTTGAGCAGCGTCGGTATGGAAGTGTACCCCGCGGTGCTTGCGTACGATGGCGCCGATTTCCTTGATTGGTTGGATGACACCGGTCTCGTTATTCACCGACATCACAGAAACGAGAGAAGTGTCGGGGCGGATTGCAGCTTCGAGTTCCTGGAGATCAAGGATACCATTTTGTTGGACTCCGAGGTAGGTGACATCGAAACCCTCCTCTTGCAACTTCCTACAAGAATCGAGGACACACTTGTGTTCCTGTTTTAGAAGATCATAAGTAAAAACGAGCCGAGAGGGCACATTACACTCAGGCTTACAGTTTGGGTAGTAATTATGTGTCGTTTTTTCTCCTTGTGAAACCTAGCAACGCCCTTGATAGACATGTTATTGGATTCCGTTGCGCCAGAAGTGAAGACAATATCTTTGGGGTCGGCACCAATGAGATCGGCAATGTACTGTTCAAGAGAATCAGGTGTACTGAGATTTCGCGCCGCGAGGGAGATGGGCTCGACGCACCTTCCTGGCCACCTCAACAGCTTTGTCGGCCTCCCAACCGTAAGCGTGAGTCCGACTGTGTGGGTTTCCGTATTGGTCCGTCATGTAAGGGAGCATCGCGTCGAGCACTCGAGGGTCTACAGGTGTCGTCGCCTGAGCGAGACTGGATCAAAAAGAGGCGCATTTTGGTCAGATTGTATCGAACCTGCATATCCAGGTAGATCGGTCGGGCCTTGCCCTTCAAAGTTCCCTCTCGACGAGGTACCTCCAACTTGAAGCCAAGCATGTCTGAAAATGGTCTTGGGTGAGTTGAGCTCCGGAGCATCTAGTGTGTACAGACCCACCTGGCCGAGGGCTGAACAAGTTGTCGTCCTGGTACGTGGACGGGACGTCCACGACGCTCGCTCTGTCAGCTCCGGACGGCTGAACCAAGGTCCTTCTGGGAGTGCTGCTGGCTGCAGCACGAACCAAAGCCTTCCTCTTCGCGACGTACAAAGACGACCGGCGCAGTGTGGACAACATGGTGGTCGTGTGGAGAACTGTCTGCCGAATGGACGACTGCGACAAGCAGGAATAGACGATAAAACGCGGAGACTAAGGCCGCTGACGTCCTCGGACCTGCCACGTGGTTCGGACGGCCGAGTCCCGAGTGATCGGTGTTGCCGATATCTGATAACTCCCCTTACTCTTATCCCGCGTAACTCGTGAGCAGAGGATCTCAACAAAAAAGAGACACCTCATGCGTGGTGGAAACGCGTGCGGTTAGAGTTGGATTTTGTGCTTCCGCCAAAATTGACCATCTCTTGGCGGTCATTGCCAGCGAGAGGGACAAGAGGATGCATTGTGTAAACCCAACGTTATGCCTCACGTCCATCGTTGACGCTATCAACCTGTCCGGGGTCTCTGGATGTTACGGTCCCAATGCCACTCAACGTAACCGTTAATATCGGTGGCAAAGATGTAGCAAACGCGGTCCGAAAGCACCTCGTAAGGGATCCGATATGTAAGTTTCGGGAGAACATTATGCGTATATTCGGGACAAAACCCCGTGACCAGGCACATCTCAGTTTGGGTTATGTAACCAGGCTGCAAGAGGACTTTATCACTGGCATCGGTCGTCACCAATAAACCTCTTCATTCGGTACAAACGCTCGTACCACTCCTAAGTGGGTCGCGTAATGTAAAGTACCTCCGAACCATTCACAAAAAGCCAAAAAAAAAAGCCTTCGTCACGGATTTGGAGCAAAAGTCAAACGAAAGTAAGGTCTCGGCATATCCGCCATAGGCTCGTATCGATCAGAGGCCACTTCCAAATCAAGCGACGGGACCATAGCGAGGCAGATTAGATTTTTTTATCTCGTTCCTTCATCCCCAGCCCCCATCCATCGAGCAATGTCGACAAAAAATACCTCTCAGACCAGCATTCAGGGTGTTGGTACAACCAGTACCCCTCTGCCGGCTCCAGCCAGGACCCAGAAGGATGGGGGCATCGGAAACTGCACAGTGGGAACTTTTGGCGTATGCTATCTGTTTGTTTCGTTACCGCAGACCCTGACAATCAAGGAGGCAGGTCAAGTCCGGGTTGGCCCAAATGCTCAAGGTTTGTGATGCAGATCGTCTTCCGAGTGTTGGATCCTTACGGACGTAATGCTCCAAGGGTGGTGTGATCATGGATGTTGTAAACGCCGAACAGGTACGGGAAGCTACCTTCCCTTTCGGACGAGATGGAACTCAATTCCATTAGGCTCGCATTGCTGAAGAGGCCGGGGCTTGCGCAGTCATGGCACTGGAGCGTGTACCAGCAGATATCCGCTACCACGGCGGGGTTGCTCGAATGGTGCGCGACCTCTCGAACCCCGAGAATTCGTCCTGCTGACACTGGTCTGGCAGAGTGACCCAGAGATGATCAAGTCCATCATGGACGCCGTTACGATCCCTGTCATGGCCAAGATCCGAATCGGCCATTTCGTTGAGGCTCAAGTGAGCACCTGAGTCCCTAACCCCATATGATCCTTTGTCTGATCTGGGTGTCGCAGATCCTCCAACAAATTGGCATCGATTATATCGACGAGTCTGAGGTTTTGACTCCTGCGGATGAGGAGCACCACGTGAACAAGCATTCTTTCAAAATCCCATTCGTCTGCGGGGCCAGAAACCTGGGAGAGGCTCTCCGTCGTATTTCTGAAGGTGCTGCCTTTATCCGAACGAAGGGTGAAGCCGGTACAGGGAATGTCGTTGAGGCCGTGCGACACCAGCGTTCTGTCATGAGCGAGATCAGAAAAGCTGGCGTCATGACCGAGGAGGAGCTCTATGTGTTTGCCAAGGATATTCAGGCTCCTTTCCACCTCCTGAAGGAGACTGCGAGGTTAAAGCGCCTCCCTGTGGTGAACTTTGCGGCTGGCGGTATCTCGACTCCCGGTGTGTTATTTCTCATATATTCCACCGTCACTGTATTTTGATGGCCCATGAAGCCGATGCTGCTCTTATGATGCAGCTGGGATGTGATGGAGGTACGCATATCCAAACTGGCTCCGGCGAATTCTTACTAAATCTCGTATCTCAGTGTTCGTCGGTTCAGGAATTTTCTTGGTAATTCGAGCCTTTCAGCTTTTCTCTTTCCCCAAGGTCAATCTACCACTCTCTAGTCCGGTGACCCCGCCAAGCGAGCCCGTGCCATCGTCCAAGCGGTAAGCTCAATCTTTCAACCAATTTCATTCCACCTGATGATCGTCAACAAGGTTACGCACTACAACAATCCCAAGATCCTTGCTGAGGTTTCAGAAGGTTTGGGTAAGGCGATGGTCGGACTCACAATGTGCGGGAAATTCCCCACCCGTCTTACCCATTTTTACTCATCCGTTGGACGTTGAACAGCGACAAGGACCTTAAGGGTGGCCGTATGGCTGAGCGCGGAAATTAAAATAGATATGTATGCAAATGCCTACCGCACAAAATATCATCGGGACCTCCGTTCGTCGGCTGGAGTTCTGAATGCACAGCGAATCAATCGCACCTGTGACGTCACGCCACTACTTCTCACCAGAGTCATCCACGAACGTCCACATCTCCGACCACGAAATGGCAAAGACATCACCAGAGCAGCAGCTCAGGACCTTTGTAGGGGTGGGCCGATATTTACTTTTACTCTCAGATAGATCATTAACCGGGGAAGGCCAGAAAACACCCCAAAAAAAGTTCACATTCAACAGTGAAAGGGATTCGCCAGAGTCAGAGATTTGTAGGGAGCTTGGGAAAGATACGAGAGAATGCATGACGGTGCGCCGGTGACTTTTGGACCCATTCTTTGCTGAAACAATCCACTTCCTATACCAGTTGAGGATGAACTCCAAGCGGCTATTCGAGTGTATGCAGGATCTTGGATTCTTCTGTGCTCTGCCGTTTGACCCATCACGGACTCATATCGAGTGCACTCCTATACCAAAGAACTAAGAGTCACGTCATTTGCCAAATACTTCAAAGGGTAAATTACCCCCCATGACTATGGGCATACCTTCAATACGCATACGACGGACTACGATGTACTCGCGTTCAAAATAATCGACCTAATGCACCTACTCATTTATTACCAAACCCGAGACCCCATCATAGTCGATCCCCAACAAGCCGAACCTGGCCTTTTCTAGCTGAGAGTCAGCAACCTCTCGCCGCATCCTCGCCGCAGCTAACTCGATCTCTGCCATCTCCTGCTCATGCATGGCTTTCCGAGCTGCCTTCAAGGTCTCGCCGTATTCTGCGCGCATGAGATAACTTTTTCGCAAAAGTTCATCGATCTTGTAGAAGCATAAGAGAACGACACCACATGAGATTGGATACGGTTTACCGTTTTGGCAGCATTTTCCATCCCTCGGGGGGTTGGGAGTACAAGCTCTTCGATTCGAGGTAGTGTAATCTTAGGTTCCTCTTCAATCGGAGCATCTGCAATCGCGGGACCAGGATCAGGTTGTGTCGGAACGGGAGCGGAGGGAGTTTCCGATGTAGGTGGCTGATGTGATGGGTGAAGTTGTCCTGGAGTGGTAGGTGCCAACCGGGGCCCAGTTGGCGGGGGCCTATTGAAGTTCTTGGGTTGAGTGGGAGGCACTGCGGTGCTCACAGAGAAAGCTTTTGGTTGGGTCGGAGGTCGAACATCCACCATAGTTACATCTGTGTCAACCGTGGACTCTGGTGTGGCTTCGATGGGTATTGAAGACTTTGGCACATGGACCTCGGAAGGCCCACTCGGTTGATTAATGGACTTCTGACTATGAGGTGATGACGGTTTTGGTGGTACCCCTGCCCCCTCACCAGGAGCGGAAGGGGGGATCTCAGAAGACGGTTCGGTAGGTTGAACCTCGACTTGGGGGGCGGGTAGCCGGGGGGTATGACTCCGGGTCCGGCTGCGGCTGCGACGATAAGTCGGTCTTTCCATCTGATCGCCTTCCCGCGGGGGTGGACGTCTTGGAGAAAATCTACCGTCTTCCCTCCTTCCTGGGGACGGCCTCCTACGAGGAGGGGATGCCGAACGCCGGGAATGGTATGGTGACGAACGCCTCCTATAATCATATGCTGCAGCGGGAGTTTGCATGGGTGAGCACTGTGGTGTGAGGACTTTTGATCACAGACGCACTTGATCTACGAGGTGGTGAAGGAGACCCTCGTGAGGACCACCTCCGGTCCCTGTCATAAGGACTGGGACTCCTTCGCGAGTAGCGTCGGTCCCGGTCATCATAATCCCTATCGCGCCGCCAATCACGGTCGCGTGGTCCGCCTCTGGGATAATCGCGAGAACGCGGCGGATAATCACGCCGCCTGTCTATTGGTTCGTCTCTATGTCTCCACTCCTCTCGTCGCGGTGGCGGGGTCCTTCTTGGAGGATCTCTCCAGGACCTTGGTGGTGGAGACGGCCGACGAGAGCGTTCATCGTGTCTTGGGACGTACGTGTCCCCAGCTGGTGCAACGTAGGAATCGGCTAGAGGTGGTGGACCGCGCGAGGAAGATGCTCTGCGGTCGTGGTCGGTGCGTTCTGGACGGCGGGGAGGTGAGCGTCTGTCGTCGTCGCGCGAGTCGAAGTCGGGCTTCGGAGGCAAGCCAGACATGTCAGTGATGATGATCGCAGAAGCCAAGGTTGTCTTCCGCCTCCCATCATGTCCGTCGATCTGTGTCCCCTGGCTTCGCTCGAGCAAATCGAAAATACACCTTCAAGACTAGACGGAATTCCTGCTGAATTCGAAGAGGATCTCCGTGCTTATGGCTGCAAGTTAATCACTGAGGCCGGAGTTTTACTGAACCAGTGCGTGGCGTCAGCAATTGAGAATATTCCTCTAGCTCTAAAGAACGTGAAGAAAACAAGTCGCAGTCGCCACGGCGCAGATACTCTTCCATCGTTTCTGGTTTGTCACCTCAATGAAGCAGTTTGGCATTGGTGTCAGTTTGGTCCCCTCCCCAGTTTCATCACGACCAGCCTTTAACGTGTTTCGATTAGCGCCCTCACTTTTTTCTTTTGCTTCATTTAGGACATTGGAATGGGTGCTCTGTACCTTGCTTCGAAACTCCAAGAGTGCCCCGTTAGGATGCGCGACCTAATCAACGTGTATGACATCCTCGTCCAACGAACCGCACACAAGCACAAGGCTCTCGCTTCCCAGGATCCTCACCCACCAGAACTGAAATACGTCCCCATGTCGTATTTTGGGAACACTTTCTACGATCTCAAGGATGCGCTGGTGGTCTCTGAGATGCAGATTCTCAAGCGGTTGGGATTCAACGCGAATGTTGTCCTGCCATACGGAACTCTTGTCAACTACTTGCGGCTACTCGGTCTAACCGGACGTGACGATATTTGCCAGCGAGCATGGGGGTATCTTAATGACGCGTATGTGTTCACGCTTCCTTCTCGGCCGCTCTGAATTGAATATCCCTTAGATTGCAGACCCCGGTGTATGCATTGTACGCCGTACCGACGATCATCAGCGCAGCAATCCTGTTGACAACACGCCATTGTGATATTTCGCTGCCTTCAAAACCTCCGCACTGTTGGTGGACACTCTTTGACGCGGAGTGGGAAGATATTTGGAGTGTGTCCGGGTACATCATGCGGTTGTACCGCCCTCGAACACTCGAGGAACAGCTTCGACCGATGGGGATGATTTCCAAGAGGGATGTGCGAAAGTGGCTAGAAGAGAACCAGACATCTTGAGCTGCTCGGGTTGGAGAGGGCCCGTAGATAACTCAAACGTGTAACCCATGGCAATGGCCTCTGCTGTACTCCGGTGTAGTCCACGTGATCCGTAGATCCATCTTTCTTCCGTTCCCCGACTTTCACAATGTTAGATCACTGCTCGATATCACACAAGGGTAGGAGCTCGGGGACTGCAAGGAAACCGTCGGGCTTATTGTTGAACAATACTAGGTGGAGTTGTGTTGTGGTCAAGGTCGTTCACACCCGCAGCGTCACAACTTGCGTCTTCCGCGGCGTCACCTGTGAACTCCCTCATCCGGGATGCCTTGATAGAAGGGTGGATCGCCGAAGACCATTACGAGAAAGATGGTTACGCAGTTCGCTGGACGTTCTTCAATGACCTTGAGCTGATATTCGTCGTACGTCTAACCTCGCTTTCAGGTTTATCTCGTGACCAACCACACTCACTCGCTCTGCCGGTCTCATTCGGTCATTAACTACAGGTCGCGTACCAGCGTATCCTGCAGTTGACTTATGTCGACGACCTCCTTGCGGCCCTC
>Ga0307517_10002679_pt1 | contig 28434 bp, 24 predicted proteins | sample 23_EM_MG_FD_194515 | JGI IMG/M metagenome (GOLD analysis project Ga0307517, IMG submission 194515) | Populus trichocarpa ectomycorrhiza microbial communities from riparian zone in the Pacific Northwest, United States - 23_EM | ecosystem: Host-associated > Plants > Roots > Unclassified | place... | reverse complement strand
ACCTTGTTTAAGATGCCTAGTTACATGGAGTTACAAGGTTAAGTTTTCCAGACATTGTGATCGCTCGATCGTTTTGGCCCTGATTCAGCACGGGTAGTTTCCGATTTTTAAGGACACCCCCGAGTACTCTACTAGTACGCAAGCATGCAGTGTGTGCAAAGCAAGGAAGGGTAGGGCCTAAACTGCTCCGCGGCAAGGGATGGATGTTCAAAGAGGGAGGAGTGGGGATACGATGTGTTGGGCGCAAACCACCATATCTCCGGGATCTGTGCTATGTCCGGGGTCGGGGCTCACGGAGGTAGAACAGAAGAGTCGGTTTTCGGAGAAGCGTATTGCAGTAGGCATGTACAGTCGCACCTCGCTGTCCCGGATGGCCAAAATCCAAGGAATCTGTCCGGGGCAGCGAATTATCCGGGACAGTGGGTTGGGCTCCGGCGCAAAAAAATTCAGAATTCAGGGAATTTCATCTGGGACAGCAGGGGATCCGGGAGAGTGAGATCCGGGACAGAGAGGTGCGACTGTAAATCATGACGATGGTGCCATGCAGATTGGGCGCACGGATATGGCTCAAATGGTGGTACAAGAGGGATTGCCCTGGAGCGCACCAGTTCTACGGGTACTTGCGTCCGGTCTAGTGTCTGAGCAGCGCCGGTGGATCATGTCTGTGCGCTCAGCGGTCTCTAAGAACGTCTATCCTATGATGCCAGCGGCGTAGAATCAACTTTCACAGCAGCCAAAATTTCCCAACGTTTCGGCGAAGACCACATGCTATTATTTTGCTAGCTCATTCTGTGAAGTGGCCCTGGGTCATGTAAAGGACACGTCTGCAGAGCGGATTTCGTTCTAGAGAGGCGGCTCTTGCTATGCCCGGTGGTGATGGCTCTCATAATTGAGGTATAGAAAAAAAAGGTATATTCTAAGGCACTGTGCAGTACTATTATGCCAAAGCAAAGAGCATACTTGGAGGTACCCTTCCTTTTCCTCTCGCTCTGCTTTCAGCGGTGTCCTAGGTAGCAAAAAGATATGTTCCGATGTCCTGCTTCCGAAGAAAATAGGCCTCTGGTACCCTGTAGTGTCACACGACGGTTGCCACACTACTCCAGCGCCATCTGCATCTGGTAGCTTGAGTGACAGCCGGTGATGGCGATCCTACGGTATACCTAGCGAGAACCGCCAGGTGCTAGTAGGATACATTCAAATGAGACTTTTGTTCTTGTTTTGACCGAGGTCACGATAAGACGCCTATCCTAACCCGGCATATCCAGGACTAAACCCTCCAGGGTTCTGATCCTGACGCAATTGGAGGTTTCACCTCGGACGCTTCTTATTTCACCGGTTCTCGCAGATACCGTAATCCGGTGATAGTAGATATACTATCGAGCAACTATTAAATAGGCTTAAGGCCGCCCTAGGGAGGGTTGGTTTTGAAAGTCAGCCCTTGCAGACGTTTCCTTCTTGAGCGCACTTTCCTTACTTTACGATTACGTCTACCCGACAATCCTATCTCCCCTTTTATATACCGCCCGGAAACCTCTTGCGTTTTTAACAAAGCCCACGGGGCCCACTATCACAATGCCAACCAGGATCCAGGGCACACCTGACCCCACTGACGAGGTCCCTCTCACAATAGACCATCTCCTCCGTCTCCGGGCCTCCCAAATCCCGGACACTCCAATCCTTGCTTATTCACACAACGGCAAAGACTACACGCAGTATACAGCATCCCAGCTGAACGCCTTCGCCTACCGCGCAGGAAAGCACTACAAAAAGTCAATAACCCAACGTCCCTCATCTGAAACCCCGGAGAAGGTTGTCGCCCTCCTGGGGACCTCCAACTTTGACTATGCTATTTCCAAACTTGCCCTAGCGAAACTGGGCATGACGGTGTTACTGCTTTCCACCAGAATCTCGGATGAGGCGTACAGACATCTCCTCAAGAAGACCGGCTGCTTGGACATCATTGTCCAGCCGGCATTTGAAAAAACAATCAACCGGGCGCAGAGCGGGTATGAGGGCGCGCTGAATGTGGTCGTTATGGCTTCGTGGGGACAGTACGGCCCGGAGGCGGCGGCCGAGGAGGAGAAGGGCCTGACGCCGGAGGATATGAGGCTCGATACGCAGCTCGATATAGAGGTTGAGAAGTCCAGGAATGTACTCATCATCCACTCAAGTGGGTCCACGGGGTTGCCGAAACCGGTTGGTAAGCACCATGACACCCTATCTCCAAACGACTACTAGTGAAAGGCAGATTGATAGCTCATGATTTGGTGCACCACAGGCCAAACGCATCGTGCAGTTATTAATAATGCGTACACGACTACTAGGAATCTGACTACCTCATTTTCGGCTCTGCCGCTTTTCCATACATTTGGCATTATAATCCTGTTTGGGGCCATCTACTCTGGGAGGACCACTTCCATGCTCAGCGCTGACCTGCCCGTCACTGGGGAGAACATGATCGCGGGATTGAAAGCTACCAAGCCGGATATCTTCTATTTAGTGCCTTACACACTAAAATTGATGGCGGAGACAGACGGAGGTATCGAAGCCATGAAGATGTGCCGGTCGGTTTGTTACAGCGGGGCCTCGTGTCCAGATGAATTGGGCGACAAGCTCACCGCAGCCGGAATTTCACTCTCGGGTTACTATGGATCGTGAATCCCCCCTCCCCCATCACTCACATAGGGGCAAAAATGTGGCTGACCGAAATGGTAAAACAGAACCGAAGGAGGAGCCCTCCTCAATTCCTCCCGCCCGGAATCCGACAAGGACTGGAACTACCTCAAAGCCCTCCCGAACGTACTCCCCTATATCCGCTGGGATAAGTATAGTGAAGGCGTGTACGAGCTCGTTCTCCTCGCCGGATGGCCTTCAAAAGTCTTGAGCAACAACCCCGACGGATCGTACTCCACTCGAGACCTCTGGCAACAACATCCTACCGATCCACTCAAGTGGAAGTACGTCGGTCGTCTTGATGACACTATCGCCCTTTCGAACGGAGAGAAAGCGACCCCCATTAGTCTCGAGAACTCAGTGAGGGACAGCCCATATGTCGACCAGGTCGTCTGCGTCGGTGCTCAACAACCCACTTTGGGACTCTTAGTTATCCCCTCCGAGCGAGCTACCGGGATGTCCCGCGCAGATATCATTCCGAGGATATGGCCCTCTGTCGAAGCTGGGAATACCCGTATGCCAGCTTACGCTCAGATTTCCGCTGAGATGATCAACTTCCTACCAATCGGGATCGCCTACCCAGCAACAGACAAGGGCACCGTGATCCGTCCTGCGTTCTACAGAACCTTCCAGGCGCAAATCGAGGCTATGTACGCCAAGTATGAAGAGCAAAACGCCTCTGAAGGCCGTTCCCTCTCGGAAGAGGAATTGAGGGCTTATGTCCGCAACGCGATCACCAAGACTCTGAAACTCGAAGACGCTACCGCCCTCACTGACGACACGGACTTCTTCTCCCTTGGCCTAGACTCCCTCGGGTCAATGCAAGTCCAGGGCAGCATACGTCGGGAACTCAATACGGGCAAGGAAATTGGCCAAAACGTAGTCTTTGAGAAGCCGACTGTAAGAAAGCTAGCGGGGCACTTGTACCATCTTCGCACCGGGGAAGTCGAGAAGAACAATGAGCAGTCCCAGATCGAAGTTATGAAGGGGCTAGTAGAGAAGTACTCCCACTTTGAACAGCATGTTCCCGGGAACTCTAAGAGGCAGGGCGACTACATCGTAACTTTCCCCCTCTCTATAAGATGAGATGTGGTAAAACTAATCATTTCCAAGATTGTAACTGGCGCAACCGGCTCGCTAGGCGCACACCTGGTATCCCAACTCGTCACAAAGCCCACCACGCAAAAGGTCTACTGCCTTGTCCGAGCCAAGGACCGATCCAGCGCCCAGGAGCGTACGATCCAATCTCTAAAGCTCCGGCGGGTACACAAAGACCTGGCGGCGACCCACCTCTCCAAGATCGTCGCTCTCCCCTCAGACTTCAGCGACCCGCTCCTCGGCCTCACCGAAGATGTCTACGCCGAGCTCCTCGACAGCGCCAACATGGTAATTCACTGCGCCTGGCAAGTGAACTTCAACATGGACGTCAGCTCCTTCGAGAACGCACACATCAAGGGCTCGCACAACCTCATGACGCTATGCCTGAAGTCCCGTCGCGCAAGTCCTGCCTCGTTCAATTTCTGCTCGAGTATTTCATCCGTGGCGAATACCCCCGGCGCCCAGACTATCCCCGAGACGCTGCCGGCATACGAGGATGCCATGCCGATGGGGTACGCGCAGTCCAAGCTCGTCACGGAAAAGCTATGCGATATCGCCACTAGAACAACAACCCTGCCGGCGAGGGTGCTGAGGATTGGACAGGTCAGTGGTGATACCAAGTTTGGGATTTGGAACGCAACGGAGGTGATTCCGCTTACTGTTCGCTCGGCGAAGACGCTGGGTGCCTTGCCAGCGCCGGTGAATGATGAGGTTGTGTCTTGGATTCCGGCCGATGTTGCTGCCGGGACTATTATTGACCTCTCGTACCTCCCTCCGGCCTCCCAGAAGGGGGCTCCAGTGTTCCACATCTCCCACCCGAAGCTCCTCTCTTGGAACAACGACTTCCTGCCAGCCCTCAGAGCCGCCGGACTGGAATTTGAGAGTGTGAAGCCTACAGAATGGATCAGAAGACTTAAAGCTATCGCCCAGGACGCTAGCACTAACCCTGAAGTCAAACTCTTAGAGTTCTTTGGGGGGAAGTACGCTAGAGACGAGGTTAGCAGTGCACCATACTTCGAGACTGCGAAGGCGTGCGCGGCCTCCGCAGCGCTTAGGGGTGTGGAAGATGTTAAGGGCGACGTCGTGGGTAGATATTTGCAGTTTTGGAGGGAGGGATGGTGAATAGCGTAACACTATGGGAATTTGAAAGTCTATGGATGAGGATTTCTTAGGTTTTTGGGTATATTCTTTTATGATCATGATTAACGTTTGGTCTCTCTTTTCTATTTTCCATTTTACTTATTTATTTGTGTATTATTGTGGGTATGAGAATATTACGATTGAATGGTGCTTTGTTAGGGGAAGTTCGTGAAGTGGTTGTGGTGGTGACAGCGCTGGGTGAATCAACTTAATCAAGCTCTCCCAGAGCAGCCTTCTTAAAAGACGGCCTTCGTAAGAGAGGCTCATGGTCCCGGACCTGAACAAGCTTAAAGATTCAAATACTTAAGGGAGCGTCCGGCCAGGTGCAAAGTCAAGCTAACTTCAGTGGTATTTTTCCTAGTCATCCACAACGAAAGGCCAAGAATTGTAGTTCTTATGTAAGAACGATGTGAAAATCAGGAGGAAAAAACAGACTGATCGTGAATATCTTGTTCTCATAGCATAGTTTTTTGTTGAGTTAGAGGCTACCATAAGCCCCCATAACGAGTGCGATTGAGCATAAATGGACCGATGAAATTAATTCTGTTGGTAGATTTGTGGAAGACAGTGGGGTGTTCGCATTCTTCCAAGCACTGATTTCTACAGCATGTTAATCATACCAGAATGGTCATTTCAGATGGGTTAGGGTTTTTAGCTGACATTGTGGGGAAATCCTGGTCCACCATAACCAATCAATAGCCTATTTCAGAAACCTTCATTTTGACCCCATTATTGCGGCTTGATCATTGAGTTTTAGTGACGGCCAGACATACCACCCCGCAACAAAACCGAGATTTGCCACAAACCTATGAGCAATACCTACCATTTATCAAATTATCAATCAGTTCCTCCTTCAAGGCATTCCGCCCATCAGATGCCACGAGCCATAGTCTAACACGGCATCGGACCAAAGCATGCATTACAGTATGCCCCCGGCAATAACTTTATTCAACATGTAACTTAGCTTCACTGCCCTGCTTGACGATTCACAGTTAATCACTCGCTAGTTTCATTCGTAAATTTCACGGGATGACTACATTAGAGTGTATGTATCCCCTTCAGATTTAGTCCAATTTCTCCTCCTCCTCCTTTTCCACTCTCTTTGTCCGGTTCGTTTCCGCGTTGGGTTTAGTTGTGTATGGCTTACACAATTTGTAGCCTAGAGCGCACTCGTGCAAGAGGGGACGTTAGCACGGGGGTATAGCGCTATGAGGATACTAGAATCATTACGGTCACGCTTATTCTACAACATAGTAGGTAGGAGAGCAAGGAATCTTGCACAAAGCATTCTTGCAAAGGGTTGAAATTCTAACCCCCTCCCCGGGTAACACGAATAGAGGTGTCACCCAAGACGCAAGGGCCAAAAATACAAATGAAGGAAAGAAAGAAAACTAGCAATGCACTCTACTCCCTCCCACAACATTAATTAACGACCTCCCCTTCTCCCCCCTATGCAGCACTACTCCGCGATAAAATCCTCGATATCAAACTTAACACTCCTGGCAACATGTCTGATATAATCCCACCCAGCGTTGACTCTCCATTTGGTGCCAGCTTCAAGTACATCGGTAGCCGAAGCTTTAGTGAGTAATCTCAAGCTCGTCAATGTTGCAATTTGCGTCTGTATATCTGCCGACGAGGATATTCTGTGTGGGAGTATTGCCGCAAAAACCGCTTGAAGGCGTTCCAGTGGGAAGGCTTGGGGGCCGAGGAGTCGTCTGTGGATCTATGGTGCGGGGTGTTAGTCCTTTAAACATAGGAGGGAGGAGGGGAGGGTGGGTATACTTTTCGGTTTTTCGCAGTACGTTTGGTGGGGCCGGTGGCACCGCCTCGCCGTTTTTTTCTTCCAAAGTCGCTGCTCTTCATAAAGAATACTGCGTCTTGGCGGGCGGGGTTGTATGATGCTAGGTATGCCGCGCAGAGGAGAAATTTGGAGTAGTATGGAAGGTCGTGCACTAGCTTTCATTAGCTGCCCATAATCTCCCACGCCGCACGGAGGATCCCTAGCAGACTCACTCTTAGTAACAGCCTTTTCCCCAGTTCCCACCGGAACGACCACATCAATGACGTTCGTCTCCTGCCGGAACATTTCCTTATGCAAAAGGTACAGACTCGAGTAATTCCTCGTCCCATACTTCCCTTCCGCAATCGGCTTGACGAATGGCTCCCACATCTCATCGACAATGGCACGGAACTGCACGATTCCCCGGGCGGTCCCTTTAGCCAGTGAGTCCCACACTGTTCCGCAGAACTTCTGCCAGACGTAGAGCTCCTCCTTTGCATCCTCCTCTGTGTATTCCTCAATGTCTTGGAAGGGTATTCGTCGGACATATTTTGAAAGGATCTTTATGCTTTCTTCTTTCGTGTAGGGAGCGAAGTGTATGTGTGGGGGCTCTGCGGAGCTCAAGAGGCGGGGTTTCGGAACTGAGAGGATGAATATCACTGTTAGGCTCGGGATCTGCTCAGTGGGGGATTAGCATATGCCACTTTTGAACTATGGTAGATGATAGCTAGATACGACGAGAACACACCATTTCTCCCAGTCTCCCCAGAGCAGCGAGCAGTATACTACTCCCTTCCTTCGTCTTATCAATACGATCCAGCACCAAAAAATGCTTCCTCTCAGCACCGCTCAGCGCCCCGGAAAGCTTCACTCCAAGAGCACACACATCTCCCGCCCGCCCAGCATCAACACCCCCAACATTCTCCGTAACCCCCGCGCTGATACGCTCCATCAGTTGTCGCACCGTAACGCACTCATGGCAGGCGATCCACGTGTGCGAAGCTCCAACGCCGTCCAGGAAAGTGCGCAGGACGGTGGTCTTCCCGGTTGCCTCGAGTCCGTGGAGGACTATGGAGGGAGGACTGGAGGTTTCGTCGGTTCCCACCAGCGCTGCCAGACGGCGGATTTGGGGCGCACGGCAAGGGAATTGTTCGTTAAGAGCTGTGAGGAGTTCTGCTGGGAGCATCTCATCCGTCATTTCTTTTTCTTTTTTCCTCGTCAGCTGGGTTATGGGTGGGTATCATTCGAGCTTGGTTGTTGAAGGGGAAACGCGACTGGAGCCTCAAGTGAGCTGGAGGCGTGGTGTGTGTCACGTGTATCCAACAGGGTTGATTCGAGTGACAGAACGTATGTAAACAAAGGCGCTTGTGGGACCTGCGGCATCTGTCTATTACCACCGATATACCAACGAGCACAAACACCTTAATCATCGTGACATTGGCATCCTAGTATCATAAAAAGGAATAATGAAACACTCAGCTACAGAGGTGACTTTGAAAGTTATTTATTTGGATAATCTCTAGCCCCACCCAATTCCCAATTTCCCAAACTCCACAAGCAAAAGAGATTACAAGACAAGCAGTAATAGCAAAATCGCGCATCAGAAACACCTTATTAGTGTACAGCTCCCCCTCCCATGCAAATTCGAACACTCCGTTTACTTCATTTGAAGATAGGACTTGACTAGGCCCTTTTTGATACCCCTACCATCACCTTCCAATGCCCCAACCCAATCCCTCATTTGTACACCTCCGCCCCTCTCTCCATCCTCCCTCCATGCCCCAAGCCTCTGTCCACTGTTCCAACGTTGCTGCCCCCCACCGCCGGCACCCGTACCATCAGCAGACCCAAGATTTTCCCCATCAACGGCACGGCGAGGTGTCAAAGCCGAAGCGCCGGCAGTGTTACTGTGGTCCGCCATCCATGCATAGGTCTTCTTTTTCTTTCCATGACCAAATCCTATTTTGCTCATCATCAGATTCGCCGTGCTGTTCGCAGCCCTATGCGTTTGTGCTTCGTCGAGTTTCGTCTCTCGCGCCTTTTTGCTCTCCTTCGCCGAGAATTTTCGATCACCCATGTAGTCCGCTCCGGGAGTGGGAGGGCCGGATTCGGCGAAACTCATTGCGGAGGGAGTGCCTGGTGTCGAAGGGATCGCACCGGCGGCGAGTTGACCGGTAATGGCATCGCCGTTTTTCTTGGCCTTCTTATGAAGACGCTCCAACTCTTTGGCATACTCGTCCTGCTGCAGTTTGCGTAGCGCCTTCGCCGCCTCGTTTGTGAGTGTAGTTGTAGTGACAGCTGGGTTGGGGGTAGGAGGTAGCCCGCCAACCGCAGAAAAGGACCTCTTCAAATTATTTGTATGAGGGGAGACGATGCTATCCTGGTTATCCGGGGTAGCATCCTTAACAGCATCTGCCCAATCCCCAATGACAACATTTGTAGCCTTTCTCCGTGACCTCGCAAGAACAATAGCCCTCGTAAGAATCTGATTCGCCCTCTCCCTAGCCGCAAGACTCAAAAGCGCAACAGTGTCTGCCTGAGTGCCAGTTGTCATCAGATGACCAGTATTATTTGTAAGAGTGAATGGTTGACAGTGGGCTTCGCGGGTTTTGCGGAGCAGTCGACTTGCGAGAATGGGTACCTCGAGGAAAGGGTTGTTGAGATGATTCGCACGGGATTCGGCGTAGCGGCGTTGGACGATGCGTATTGCCTGGTCTTCGGGGAGAGATGAAACGTTCGATTCGATATGGAGGCGAGCTTCTTCCTCCTTAAGATCGATACCAGCAGAGGTTAAGGCGTCTGCGAGATCGGTTGGATCGGTTGGTTTAGAGGCAGGCGCCGAGGGTGGCGGCATGGAGGAGGAAGCTAGTTGCTGCTGCTGCTGTTGTTGAACGTGAGGCCCAGGGGGCGTCGGAGTGTTTTGAGCATTTTGGGGGCTTTGGTATTGCGCTAATGGATTAGGATTTGGCGACGATGGAAATGAAGACATCGCGCTTACTAGAGGGTGGTAGAGGAGGTGTTGGGGGCAAGCTGAGGTTAGGCGTTGGATCGTCAGAGTGGAAGCACTGAGGATGGAAAGTCGCGAAAGAACGACGATAGGTCTTGGCGTGTTTCAGCCTCAATGGTACTTACTCGAGTACGTGCGCAACTCCTACCCCAATCGTGTATTTAATCCTCATAGCGGTTTCGTAGTGATCCTATCGAGACGAAACATTATCAGTATCCGGAAGGACATTATCCAAAATTACCCCAACCGTCGATATTTTCAACCAGTCTTCCATAAACCCCCCCCCCCCCCCGGTAAGAAGGCTTAACACTTTTCGAGTGCCAACTTGGACAATACCGTTTCCAGCACCATAGGGTATGGTTCGAGCCGTCCAAAACGTGCACAAACCCAACGATCTCCAAATTCCATAGCTTCCGTAGCCACTACCGTAACGTAATTAAATATTAGTATTGAAGCTCCGGCAGATGTGCTATTGATTAAACCCCTTACCATAAACCCTAATTTTCTCATTTCCTATCCCTAAAATCAGGCACTGGCATCTAAATTTGCCCAGCTACCGTTACTCAGGCATAATCATAATATGTATGATATCCTTTTTTTTTTCAGCCAGGTGCATCTTGTGGACCCCTTGAGCCAAAGTTTTCATAGCAAAGCACCTGCGGTACTTTACGCACAAGAAAATCACATGGCAACAGATATCTGTAACTATCGGTGACATGAAGCAGGTACCTTCCATTTATCTCAACAATGTGGGTTTTAAGAAAGAAAGTTACCTAGGCACAGAGTGACAAGGAATGTGTATGATACAATGAATCATTCCTCAACCACTGCTCGGCTATACACAGCAGGACATCTCTCTTTGAAATATTATGCAACACTAGACCTTTATATCATTTGGTTGAAACAAACCTTGAATCTAATCATCATGATCCTCATGATAGTCTGGGTTCATGCGATTTGGTGCACCCCCATTACTTGGCTAGAGTTAACGAAGCATCCTACTAACAACCACCAACATAGGTGCCCATTAGAAACGGAGTAACTCTTTTATTAGAATATGCACCGCTCATATTAGATCCGCCAGGTTACAGAACCTATTAAATAACGTGGAGCCAACGCTGAAGATTGATAAATGGTAGTCTGCTACTATTATTCCTCAAGCCTAGAACTCTAGCTTAAGTTCCTAACACTGCAATAACGCACTCGGGAACCAATGCCAGAGCTCGTGGCAGTACAAAAGAGAGCAAGTGTTACCAGTTAGGATTTCACTAAGGAAATAGAATCGGTTGCGAAACATCAGTGCTTTGCCAGCTAAGCATCTCTTTAGGCATGTTTGGAATGTGATTGCAAGATAAACACAACCTGTGATGCACCCTGTCTTCCCCTCTATACCCCCCCCCCCTAAATGTAGCGTTTCCGGTATGTATGAGATCCACCTCCCCCGCCATCCCTCCTAAATTCAAGGAGTCTCGGGCTCGGAACCCAGACCCAGGTCTAGGGCACTGTGAACCAGGATAATACGATCTGTGGATAATACGGCCAATTGAAATAGCATATATCCTGAACCTAAGTAGGGGTTGGATAACACGAGTTCCTTGGGTTCCCAACAATATTGAGTAAATCGCCTGATATGCCCGGCAGCGATAAACCCCTTTTCCTAAGGAATGAAGCAATTCCCATTGTACTCACATGCATCCTCACATCACAACAATTCCTTGCTTGAGTGCCTTCAGGGATCATTCAATGGTGCTTCCAAAGCTCCTTACTCAGGCAATTCTACCAGCAAATCTGTCACACTCAATGGCATACTTGAGTTCAAGGTGCAGACTACTAACACGCACAATCCAAATCTATTCATCGAGCCTAAACCTACTTGACACCGGGCAATAGCCAACTCGCACCATCAAACCGAGTGATCGTACGTGACAGGAAAAACCATCCCGAACCGCACAAAACCCCACCCCATCACCAATACACTACAGTATCATAGCAAAATTCATATTTATCTACAGGCACACATCACGCCCTCCGGTCATCGCCCAGCCACCATAAAGCGAGTGAGATCGCATGCAAAAACCCCCACCCTAGACGACCAAAAGCCCCCCAGCCAGCTAACCAATCACAGCCCACCAGCCCCTCACCCTCATCCCCCCAAGAAAAACACGCCTCTGGTTTCAATGTAAATATTTTCAATCGCTACGGTACGGTATGTGATAGAACGGCAAACACCCAAGCCCAGTGCACAGTCCCCGGTTATCTTTTTCTTATCAGTCAGGATTCACTAAGATTAGACCGGCGGTATCAGTGGTGGCTGTATCACGAATCCAGCCCCGCCCGGGGACAAACATACCGGTACCGGTACTCGAGTACAGTACTGGTAGGTAAAGCTTCGCCTAATTCTTTCTTTTTTTTCTTTTCTTTTTTTCGCCCCCGACACGTTTTCGCCAAAACTGGAAAACCGTTACTTGTCACCAGCGTCATGTGGTCCTGCAAACCCGGAGAAAGGGAGCGAGAGAAAACGCCGGTACTGCGAATTCTGGGTGAACTCGACCCGCTGCCATTACCATAATCTAGCAAAAGTCGGATTGGTACTAAATTAGTGAGGATTTTCTTGATGTCCAACCACAGCGACCTATGTTTAAACTGTGGCGAATTCGCCTTCTTCACGCCTTCCTGTTGGCTCGGTTACCTTAGTTTCGCTTTAGCTCCAATCCGACCTTTGCCAGATTATACGGTATCTGTATAGCAGTTACTACTCGTACAGTATCCTGAGGAAAGCGCTTTTGCCACGGGATTAGGCCTTAGGAGAAATAGTGGCTACCTGAAGAAGTCGCCTAGAGTTTACAATATTTTCTCTAGCTTCCCCTACCGTGAGGTCTATGCTTATGTTCATGATCAGTCACTCGGTTTTTGTTAGAAAGTGTGCAATTGGGGTCATCTTCCTCAGAGGAAAATATCATGAGCTATGTTGTAGCGGGTAGGGGGGTTCCACAATACCATGAGATATGGGAAGGGGGACCAAGGAAGATGGTACCGGTGGCTTCAGTGGGCTAAGTTACTGGTTCGGTACCGTACTGTACTTGTATGTTGAGTGCATGTTCTGCGGTTGTAGTGCAAAGTATGCTCTATCGTATACTATATTACTACGTAGAGCACATGAGGAGAAGCGTTCCTTTTTTCGGGGTCGTGCGAGTGGGGGGACGATTATTTTCCAGAGACGCCGAGGGCTTCGGCAAGCAGTTGCTGCTACTGCGAAATATCATATCGACAAGATCTAAGTGCTTGGAAACATACGAAAAATGTTTTGGCAGCTAAACTAGAGCCAAGAAAGCCCCTAATTTCTCTTACTTCACAAACTGTCCCCGATAATGTGCTTGGTGCTTCCCCCAGCTTTGGTCCATTTTGCCTATGGTGGGGTTTGCCAAATGGTGAGGGAATGTCTGGGATAGGTTAATTACTTAAAAAATTCCTTGACAAGGGCTGTTGATTGATATTTACCAAGATTTTAACCTGTAAATGAACAGACTTGGCAAATTAACCTACTAACTCATTAGGATGAATGTCCGCCTGTTCAGGCTACAGAGTTCCACCATATTGTACCCGGCATTGTGGTCTGTTTTTCCTTTTAGTCGGCGGGGAGGAGAGATATATCCTTCTGTTGGGCCAACGAGTTTGCGGAAGTAGAGCCCCAACAAAAAGAAGGAATTTACCACTATTCCATAGATGCCCTATGATGTTTTTTTTTGCATTGCCTAAATTTATGACAACTGATAGGAGTGGATTGGATTGGATTTTCGTGTTACGATGTATTATAATTTTCGTTACATAGGATACTCTGGGCTCTTTGTATGCGGGGAACTGGATGATAATGGCACCTTCGACTGGAGGACTCTTGTTGGTCCTCCAGTGAGGTATTAGGTGTTCTGCACACTGGGGAGTTTGCGCACCGGGACCCAGGCGGCGGCTAATAGGAAATGGACCTAGGTGGGGGAATGAGTTTGCGCAATTGGCCTAGGTAGCTTGGTAGCTAGACAATGGGGTATTGAGTAGGGTGATATCGCATTCCCTCAAATTCATTCCCGGCTCAAACTAGGATTCCCAGCTACACAAGTTGGGTACTAACCATACTGTCTGCCATAGAACAGGAGATAATCTGCTACTGAATACCCAGTATTATCATCACTAAAATCTGTTGATGCAATGTAAGAGGGGAGCTGTGTTTGCTGCTGACTTGTTCTGTAGCGATCGGATATCTTCAGGTCTGAAAAGCCCTATTTTTACACTTCTTCTAGGTCTCGCTGCCCATCTGGGTGTCCAAGACTTTTAGGTTAACAGAAAATAACCAGTTTTCCTACCACCTAGGTCTCCCTCCAGCAAACGAGAGGCTATCAAATGCCAAATTAGCGGGTCGTGAACTTGGCCAATTGTGATGCCGCCCATTCGTCTGTTGTCAGGGCGGGGACTCCGAGAGAAGAACAAGAATGAGAAGGGAAGTGAAAATAAATAAATAAATAAATAAAACGGGGAAAGAAAGAAAAAAGGCTACCAATCTGGGAACAATTCTCCTATTTTTAAAGTATCATGTTTATTTCTTTGCCTTCTGTAGAATGCGGTTTACGCCTGTCTGTTATCCTGACTAAGCAACACACCGACCATCGTCGCCTGACAAACTTTGCGTCTCACGGGACTTTCTGGAATGCCCCCTCACCCGAACTTTCCTTTCCTCCTGCGTCTTCCAACCATCGACCCGCGTCGTAACCCCCCCGCAGCGACAGGCAGAGCAGCCACTCTCTCCCTTTCTACCCCCTACCTCTCTCCATACTATTACCACCGCCTACCATCTCACCTCAAGTCACCTCAAGTCATCCCTGATCTGTACCTCTTTTTAATTTTCCCGAGAAGAGCCTGTTCCTCGCGCCACTCCTTTTCCGATCGACTCTCTTGACCTCCATAATCTTACACCTTCATCACCCTCCGCACACACTACCTCCCTCCACCCATCATCCATCATCTTCATCCTCGATTTTTTTTCCCCCCCTTTCCCTAACTTGTGGATTTGATACTTTGACTTTCCTATCCTCCTGGTAAATAAGCAATAGGAAAAAGTCTGACGCGACTCCCGTTTAAAAATATAACATCCTTCTGCCGGCCATTGTCTGCCTTGTGCGCACAGTAATCTACTGTACACCCCTACTACCGGTTTGCTAGACGGAGGTTTTATCGAGTAGAGGGAGAATCAAAGAGAGAGTTACACACAATACACGTGCAGTACAGTACAGGATATCAAGGAGAGAGAGAGAGGGAGACAAGCAACCCTAAAGCAAAGGGGAATTTTCAAAGGAATTAGTCGCGCGACAGCTTTTTTTTTGAGGCTCTCGTTTAAAAGAACAATTCGTACGCGTCATCTATCGTCAACATTACTGAGTCCCTGGGGACCTTTTTTCTCCCTTTCCCTTTACACATTCATCCCCTTCCTCATCTCTCCCCTCTGCGAGTAATCTACATACGAAAGTTCCAAGATCACCGAATCCATAATGTCTGCAGTGGTGACTGAGCTGGAGAATGCTCTCCAAGCCATGCAGGCCACAAAGGCACCCGGTGTATCGGGTACGAAAATCAATCAAATCACAGAACTAAGCTTAAGAAACGTCCAGGTACTTTTTCCTATTGTTTTTAACGGCAGATCATCACATCTCTCACAAAAAAAGTAGATTGCATTGTAGAGGCGAATATTCGGTTGCTGACATTCGTTATCATATCTCTCTAGTCTGAATCTGTCATCATCCAAAAGGTCTACACGCACTTTAAGAAGTGCCCTGGAACACATAAACTAGGCCCCCTCTACGTCGTAGACTCTATCGCTCGGAAGTATCTTGAACAGGCAAAGAGGCTGCATGAACCAGTATCTCATGCTGCACCTGATGGTACATTTGGCGCTGGGGTGCATAGAATCACCAATCTGCTGCCCGCCTTAATGAATGACATTCTGCAAAATGCTCCTCCGGAAGAAAATAAGGTACGCTATCTTCCAACGAAGAATTTGAAGTATGAAAGAAGAACATCATTCCGAAAGCAGTCCTCAGCTGGATGAAATAACAATCTGTCATTATTCTCTCTACCCCCTTGGCCATCGAGCCGTTGTATCAATCAATTCTTGACAACGCGGATAAAATACCCCATTCCACACTACTATTATTATTATTGCTTTCTCCTTTCACCGCTTTGAAACCCACAGCGCCTGCTTGCATAAGTGTAGAGGCATCCGACTTACATAGAGATTGTGTGTGTTCTAGGATAAGATAGATAAGCTGGTAACGATTTGGGAGCGCAGTTCTACGTTCCCTCTCGAGGTTTTGGCCGATATAAAGCAGAGGATCGCTGCGAGTCCCATGTCGATTGTCCCGAGTAAGCTCACATTTCCCCCAACAGGCGGCCCCTAGCCATTTTTAGTACATCGGAAGAAGTTCGTATGAAATTGATGGTTTCCCTCCCCGGGTTATTTGTAGATGCTCGCTCGACAACTCCTACTGGTTCACCGCCGCCTCACCTACAGTCCCTTGCCGGTCAGATACAGAATCTCCCCGTGTACCAACCGCCACAGGCTCATCAGACCCCACAATCCGTGATCCCAAATGCGCAGTCGCAAAATGCGTCGACTACAGCTGGTATATTACAGGCTCTGGCTCAAATGGCCAAGCAGAATAAGACCGCTATGCCATCGCAGGCTCCTTCTCAGCAGCAGACACCAACCCCTGTTCCACAGTATAGCGCGCCGACCCCTCAACCGCAGCCCAGTGGAATGCCCAACCTAACCCAAAATGCAAGCTCACTCGTTGTATCTCAGCCTCAACAGGGCCAAGTTCCCATGGCTCAGATGCCGTATACTTCTGCTCCCGCTAGTCAAAACCCAAATGCTACTATTCCGATGATGGGAAATCAGTTGAGCGGGATGTTCTTGGGGCAGCCCGGTCAGAGACAGTTTCCCAACTTCCCCCCGCAGCCCCCTCCCCCACCGCCCATGCCTCAACAAGGTGCTGCACCCGCTGGAATAGAACAGATGGCGCTTTTGCAATTGCTTCTCCAACACGGAGGCATGAACCTCCCGCAACTGACCCAGTCGTTTGGGAACTTAGCTTCTGGACAAGGTGGACCTGGCGCCGACCTGGGCGCCGTTCTGCCGGCGTGGTCACAAATTATGAATGCTGCCCAAGGGCAAACCCAGCAAGATTCCTCTAGAGGTGGTGATGACGGATATGGTAGAGGTCAGAGGAATCGTGAACATTATTCTCCCCCATCCCGCTCCCCGCCACGTTATAGTAGAGACGCAAGGCGGGGAAGGTCTCGTTCTAGATCGCCAAACAGATTTGACCGTGGCAGCGGAGGCGGCGGCGGCGGTGGTGGTGGTGGTGGTGCTAGCGGCGGTCGCTCGCCACCAGCTTTCAGGCGCCGCAGTCCAGTGTACGGTGAATATGAAGGCAACGATTCTCGTGGCCGTGATGGTGACCGTAATCGTGGTGGCAGGGGTCGCGGTGGCGGGGGATTTGGACGTAGAGGAGGGTCCCCCCGCAGCCGCAGGGATCGTAGCAGAACCCCGCCCAGATTCGCAAATGGAAAGGGCCAAGCCGAACGTAATGTCACTCCTACTGCGTTACCTAAGTTTCCTAAACATGTTGAATTTGACCCTACAATCGGGCCGAATAATATCAAAGGTAGGTTAATTTATTGAGGAATATCCCTCTCTCGCTTATTGGAAGCTCCCATTTTTGTCTACTTCCTATTTGCTAATATATCGCTGCAGTCCTCAGTAGAACCTTGTTCGTAGGTGGTGTAACGTAAGTTGAGACAAAAAAAAGAAAAACACTTATTCCGTGTTACATATGTAGGTTGGACTAATGTTGAATGTTGAGTAGCATCTCCGACGACGAGCTCCGAAAGCTCTTCGAAAAGCATGGATACGTACAGTCTTGTATTGTCAATCAAGAGAAACGACATGCCTTTATCAAGATGCTTACCCGCCAAGACGCTGTAAAGGCTCGTCAAGGAATGGAGACATATAGAGCCGATAACATGACCATCAGAGTAGGTTGCTTTGATTGCCTCATATTTTCTTCACCCATATGGGAGATAGCTCGAGACTGACTACTTCCTTCCACAGACCAGATGGGGTGTTGGCTACGGCCCCCGTGACTGCAGCGACTACCAAACGGGTATCAGCGTCATCCCGATAGACCGTCTGACTGACGCAGATCAGAGATGGATGGTTTCAGCAGAATATGGTGGCACCGGAGGCCGACCTCTGGAAGGGGGCATGTGTGTGGAAGAACCCGATATTGAAATAGGCCAAGGTGTGTCCTCGAAAGGTAATTATGCCCCCAAATAGCCATAGCTATAGTCTGTAGCAAAAAGGGGGGGGAGGAAACCACAACTTACACAAATGAGTACACGCAGCCATATCCAAACGCTTCCCCACCGACTCTGGCGGAGCCAAAGGACCACGCTCCTCGCACGACAACAGCAACAACGGTGCTAGCAACACCAGCGGCAGCAGCACCGCCCAGCGCGAGCCCCCCCGCACTAAGCGGAACGATTATAGTGAACTTCACGATCGTACCGGTCGCGATAGCAATATCGGCGTGGCGCCTCCAACTCCGGGTTTCGGCACGGGCCTTCCGTTCCCAATGGGAATGATGCCGCCAAATATGCCTCCTGGGTATCAGTATCCCGGTTTTCCTAACCAGAGGTAGTGGATGAGGTGAACTGGGTTCGAAGCAATCCCTTTTTTTTCCAAAAAAACGAAAAACGAAAAGCAAAGTAAAAGTTTGTTGGGGTTCGTTTGTTGAGGTGTGCCGGAGGGAGGAGGGGGTAATGGTATTATAGTTTTTCCGGCCGGGGAGCACAAACTTGACCCGACATTGACCATGATTTTAGTTTTAGTTTTTCTAGTACTTTTTTTCCCCTTTTTCCTTCTCCCTCTACTGCTATTGTTACTCTCCTTTTTTTTTTGTTCCTTTTTCCTAATATTTGCTTGTTACAATCTTTCCTCTTTTTCCTTCTCTCCTCCCTTTTCATTTCTGGCTATGGTTGTCGGTGGAAGTAAGCAAGTAAGGCGGGGAATTGAGTCGAATTGGACTGGAAAAAAAAAGCTGAAGGGAGCCTAGTTGAGTTTAGCTGAGTCGAGCAGATAATGACAATGTGATGGTTGCACTACGAATGACGCTGGTGAGTGCGTGAGTGTGTATTACGCTATTTTGCTCTCTGTACTGTAGCCGAATATGATATTCTTCCTTTTGGTATCTTTTCTTTTTGGCTTCATTGAGTTTGAATTCCAGCGCTGCCTTCTTTCCTCCTTCCCTTCACTCCTGTGGTTCGTTTTCTCCTCTCTCTCTCCCGAAATCCTCCTTATCAAACTACCTCTCTCCCCATCTACCTTTTTGTACTAGCTCACGAGTCTGCAACACTGCACAAAATCACAGCACGCTTCTAAGTTAATTTCTATTCACTCACTGTGCTTACCCTGCCACCCCCTTTCTTCCTCCCTTCCTACCTCCCGCCCCTCTATCGACATCAATCCCTCCACCAAGCAAAACGAAAAAAAGAAACAGAAAACCACCATGATACCCGCCAATATACATATAAAGGAAACGGAATTCTCCGTTTGAAAGAATCCCCAGTAACCGAGAAGTATTCCTTTTCTGACGAAGGAAATTCAAAGTGGTGCCGAACACAGTGACCTCCCTGGCCTAGATATGAACACCCACGAATGCAAAATATTGAGCCCTTGTCATTTCGGCCTCTTTCTCCTCACTGGTTAGATAGATCGTGCTATATATGTTGGTTTACACCACATTGTCCAAACTCTAGACTTCAGGCGCTGTGTGATGTCCTTTTTCTTGATACCCGCCGAGGGGGGGGGAAGTGATGTCCGATGATGCTGGGAGTGGGGAGTAATGATTAGGATGAAGGTTTCCCCCGTAGGAGGGTGAATGTGGCAATTATAGCATGAGGAATAAGTTAAAGAACAAGTAAGCAAGAAAGGAAGCAAGCAAAAGATTTGCAATCCCAGCATGTCCTAGCATGTAACCATCCACGTACCATACATACCATGCGTCCACGCATATCACCACCATACGACAGAAGGAATTTCTAATGAACAACTAATGCAACCAATTTGAAACCCGCCAGACCCATCAACCACGGGCCAAGATACAGCCAACAGAAAAGAAAAGAAAAGAAAAGAAAAGAAAAGAAAAGAAAAGAAAAAAGAATTCACCGTCATACGACGGCGTTCGCCAGCTCACCCTCCAATATCACACACACCAAACGCCCAGCATAATACCATACATAATATTATCATACACCTAATTAACACTCAATCAAATCCCCACCCACCAGGTAGGTAGGTACAATAGACCGGGTGAGTGAGTGGGGTGAGTGCTCAACGAGACGGCACCCTCAGCGAGACTTCTTGGCAAGTATTGTCAGTTGCTAGCTAGCGGGGGGGTCAAAATTAAAATAATAATAATAATAATAAAAAGGGGAAAAAAAAACATAACCCTTGTCTCTACGGAGAATTGTAAATTATTTTGATAATAATTATTATGGGATTGGCCGGCAGAAAATAATAGTTCTCCGGTCCCTCCCCCGAGCAGAAACATTAATGCTAAGCTAAGCCACGCCAAGCCCCCGGCTGAGGGGGTTGTTGCTGCTGGGTGCTGCCTCCTCGCTGAGCACTCCTCCGCCGTTTTGTTTTGTTTCTATGATACCAAGCCACTTCTCGGGTGATTGTGCATGACTTGGCGTAACTCGGCTCTTCGGGCGATTTGGGATTTGGGATGGGGATGGGCAATTAAATTATATTGGGGTCGTTTTATTCGGAGTTTTATGAATTGGATTAATTGCTATGCTGTAAGATGGAATAACTGGTGCTGGTACACTTGAATAGTAAAAGATAGGAAAAGCAACTTTTTATATATATTATATAAAAATCTCTCCAGATTCCCTAAGCAAACGTTTCTCGGGATAGGTATGATATCGGTAGCTGCCCGGACGCCAAGCTATTAACCCCCCCCCCATCACCGCGGTTCTGCTCGGACACAAGCGCCGATGAATGCTCATTCTGATACACGGCCAAGCCCATTGACCACAAAAAAGAGAAAGATCCAAGGAGACTTGATCACACCATTTCCCTACTAGTACTCACCAGCCAGAAGGGGAGGCATCTCCGGCAGTACGACCAACACTACGGTGTATGTGTATTCACGGATTAACCTCCCCCACCCGAGTGCCATACACCTTATCTCCGCGTTCAAGGATTGGCACGCTTTCTGGAATCAGTTACTGTACCGGCCGGTACTGTGCGGTAACCATCCTGAAAGGCCCCATGGGGCGGGCGAGCGGGTGCCAATTCTTGGCTCGGGGACGAGAGAGATCAACAACGGGCATCATGTCGGGTTTCCGGAGAAAAGAACGAGGGGGAGAAGAAAAGGAGAGGAGAAGACGAAAAGAAAAGATGAAAAAAAGATGAAGGGAATGTGAGGCTGTGGTGCTCGTGGAGATTACCTTCAGCGCTTCCTGTTCTTCCTCCTAAGCTATGCTGGTATAGTGCCTGCCGTGCCCCGAACCAAGGATTGGGAATGGTCCCCCGTTATGTGGACCCGTGATGTGTGCACTGGAGTCATATCAATGTCCTCTGTTGCTGGAGGCCAGAGCCAAATAGCACCAGAAATACCAGTTTTCAAGTTACCCGTACCGCTGTGTATCACTCTGCGGATTCCTCTAAAGCGGGCTTTATTTTTTATGACAATTCCCACCCCCGAGCATGGATGAAGTGGCAGGTTACCGTATGGGGCGAGTTACAATCTGCCCTCTGCATACGACACTGGTTGCAAAGGCCGCTGTCTTGGCAGGAACCAGGTCTCTCTCGAAAGCGGACATTTGACACTGGTCCACCATCCGCGAGCACAGTAAAATGACCCGAAAATCTCATTGCCTTGGCGAGCTTGGGGCAAAATATGTTTTTTTCTAGTTTCGCCCTCCATCGATAATAGTTTCCATTAGTCCAACGCTCGTTGCTCTGAGTGATTCGGTCACTGTCTCTTGGCCTGGGGTAGCCGGGGGCGCTGTCATTCCGGGTGCCAATCACTTGGCAGGGGTTCATGAATACCGGCATGATACAGGTACTAGGTTAGTTGAGTCTTGGATGGTTTAACTTAAATTACCCCTAGGTCATCGAACCCATCAAAAATAACTGAACGGCCGCAGATGGCAGCGGGAAAGAGATTTCCTCGATGTGACATCTGTACAGCACCCGTGAAAAGTGAGTTTAATTCAACCCCCCCAGCGACTTCATGAAATGACTTACTTTCGGAGCCGCAGGACAGACGATGAGGAATTGGCCGAAAGTCCTTATACAGAGTAAATTGTAGCAAACTGTAGAGTAGTTGTGGTAACCTGTAGTAGAGCAATGTGCCGGTAGTCTAGAAGCGGGAAACTTTCCGTGAGCCTGGAGGTGAAACCAGAAGTGACTGCTGGTTGTCCCATCGTGACGGTTTCCCCCTTCCAAGAACTCTATTTGTGAACTATGCTCGTGATGTCGAGTGTTCGGGAAAAGGACTGTCCGTCAGATCGCATGCATACCACCGGAAATCCGAGGCCCCGTCCGATTTTTGGTGGTACGCAATAGTGCGAACGCAATGCGCATGCAAGGCGGCGGGGGTTTCGGTCTGATCTGGCTTGCCCAGAGGGAAAATACATTTTTTCTTTCTTTTTTTCTCCCTCTTCTCTTTCCTCCTGTAGTTTTTTCTCCCCCTCATCAACAGGCTATGTACGATGAAAGTATTGGATTGTATTGTATTGGTGTCTGATTGGTGCGGGGGCACCCGGTACGGAGAATCTTTTACACATCGGTACCAGTACAAGAGCTGGGCGGCAGGTGTGATACAGGTACCGTATGTATGCTGCGAGGGGAGGTCTGGATGCGGGGTGGGGGTGTGGGAAATAATCCGGTCTTGGGAGGCGGAATGGCCGAATATCCGGTATCGGTAGATAGAGATAGGGTTTGTGGAGAGGAGTGCTGTGGATACACCGCATGAATTCAAGTGCTGTATCAGGCCGATATCGTGAGTCTGGATAGAGTACCGGTACTACACCAGCAAGGCGGAGAAGAAGTGGGTTGCCACCATTGCGTGGGAATCGCCACCTGGTGTCCCACCCAATTTGACCGTGCGAGGACTTGCAGAATATGGTGAGGGAGGGGCCTCCGCAGGCGGGCATCCCCCTGCTCCCGCCTAAACTTTATCCTACCCCCAGTTTCTAAACCCCAATATCTCCATGAAAACTTGGGGTATTATCATTTTCTCTCCGTCGATGTGTAAGGATCATCCACCTATCATCTAATAAAGACATGATTCCCATTGGGTGATGGTTGATCCTTTAGTAGTTGAAGTCGCACAATATTCTCTCCGCAAAGCACTCAGGCTATTGACATCCCTCCCATAGCGGCAGAGGTATCGGGTCTTGGTGCTGAGCTTGGGCAAAGCAAATCCCTCTTCTCTCATCTCATCAGAAGAAGATCGATCCGATAGCCTATAGCAGTAATTATGACACTACCGGTAGACCGCGCTCTAAAGTAAATGGGAAGGAAAAAACCGAAAAGAAAGACTGGGAAAAATAGGCAAGCTACCCCCATCCATCCTATTCCAGCCATTTTCATCCCATCCCACCCCCATGACAATAATACCATACTGTAACTCACCCGGTACCTCGGCCACCTCCCCTCCCGCCCAAACCTAACCAGTCAAAAACGGCAAATTCCCTTCCCCCACTCACGCATAAACCCTCCCTCTCTCATCTCCGGCGCTTTTTTTTTCCTTTCCACTCCCATCAAAACCAGAATCTCCAAGCGCCAAGGTGTGTCTTTCCCGTTTGGCCGTTATGACGTTATTGCCTGCTGTGCTGTTGCGTGGGGAAAAGGGAAGCTGTGGTTGGAATGTCGGCGCATCCCGCTGCACTTGTTAACCAAGTTCAAGCTGGGTAGGATTGTGAAATTTTTTCGAGCACCACTCGAGTACCACTGCACTTGCACTTGCACTTCGGTCCAGTTTTTTTTGTCGATATATGGAGGGGAGAAAAAAAAGAAAAACGCGGAAAAAAGAATCGAGAATCATTGTAGTTCTCAGGAAGAAGATTGCGGATTGCGGAAGAGGCCCACCACCCGTAGCCCCCCGAGCTTTTTTTTTTCTTTTCTGCTTTCAGAGCTTGATTGCGTGATGGTACGGTATCCACCAAGGGCCCTCCCTTACTGGAGATTTCACTCTGGAGAAATCAGATGTATTGTGAATTCTCAAAGTTCTGTGGCTTGCCAAGTGATAATTAAATACTCACGCGGCCGGATTGAAATCAGAAGGGCTAATTTTGGACTAGTGCATGTTTAGTGATGGTCCACCATATACGGTATAAACTCGCCAAACTCGGTGGAAAATCCCTTCATACTTGTGACACTGCACTCATGGCAACCTTGCTGCATAGCGAGTTTGGAAAACTTATACCATATGTGGTTAGCTCTCACCTGACAAGCACTAGTCCAAAACTAGGCCTTCTGATTTCAATCCGGCCGCGTGAGTAGAGAGCTCCGAAGAGAGAGAAAAAAAGAGGAAAAAGACCGATGGAGGTGGAGCCTTTTTTTCCTTTTGGGATCTTCTCGGGATCCTTGGTGCGACCAACTGCCCAAGGCATACCACTTTTGAGCTGGAGTACTGTTGTGGACAAATGCACAGAAAGGGCTTTCCCAAACGTAAAGATAAAAATAATAATAAATTAATAATAAAAACAACAATGATAATAATATCAAAAGGGTCTAAAAGGTGTAAAAAAAATTACCGCAGTTTTAATAAAATGAATCAAAGGCGAAAGTGATTATGTGCAGAGAGCAATTCACTGATTCTGTGAACCAAGTTATAATAATAACAAGGCCGCTATCATATCATACCGTTGCCAACCCGGCTTTCCATGGGGCAAAGGTTTTCACTTTTTTTCCCATAGCATGTTTCCCGGACGATGGGTATCCGGAATTGTTTTGTTGCCAAGAGCTTGGTATTCGAGGGGCTCGTCCCAAGATTTGGTCTGCGGGTGTAGATGTTCTAGAAGGTGATTTTTTTATCCCCCCTCTGACGATGATTTTATGCGGGGGGGGGGGGAAGGTTTTTTTTGTTGGAGGAGGGATGATGAAGGCCTCGTTCGCCCCCGCTGTCAATAATCCCGCATGCCGTGTTTACTTACCCTACTGACAGAGCACGAGCACAGCTCGGGTGGGTCGGAAGGAGAGGAAGGGGGGAGGTTAGACAAGCTAGGGTTAGACAAGGCAATTATGTATCATACTATGATAGTACGAGTAAGGTGGACCCTGAGGAAATTGTGCATTGATGGGAGAAGAAGAGGGATTTGATCTCGTGGCTGCTGTGCGATACCCTACCACTGCTGTGGTTTTCTGCGAGAAGGGAAGGGTATCGGTACAAGCGCCCGGGAGATGGCTCCGTGCAAGATGGGGATTATTTTGCGGGTAAACCTCGATTAACTGTTTCTCAGCCTTTTTGTTGGGTACAGTACTTGCACCTGTTACTGACCGCTGATGGTCTGCACTGTATTCTGGTTGGTTGGTTACCGGTAGTTGGTTGATTGGCTGGCAAGTCAGGGTCTCGATCTAGTCCCAGAATCTTAGAGTTGGGATGGGCACGTCCATTCTTTCATTTCTTCCACCCTTCTGCCCGGGAATACTGGAATGGGATGGGGTTAAGTAACTGTTAAGGAAGTATCTCAGGTTGGCAGGGTCTAAATCCCTACTCACACTGTACTTACAATCGTCTGTTCTACGCACTGAGCTGGACCTCTAGCAATTGGGTCTGGCCCGTCATATTATAACAACAATGGCATTACAAAAGCTCTTTGGTTAATAGTCTAGTCTAGCTTACAATACTAGATTGGCAATTACAAATGAATTATCGTACTCTACCGATGCCGTACCAGACAATTCCCAGTTACCGTAGACCCCCCCAACCAACGAACAGGCCAGCCAACCAGCTATCATAGTTCACTTACCTTCTAAAACCGCCCAAATCCCCTCTCCACTGAGCTGTCTCTCCTTGCGGGGGGCAAAAAAAAAACGGATCCCAAAAACACGCCGTGCGTGCCGCGGTCTGGTCTGGAAGAATCGGCAGCGGCGCGCCCGCGCCTGTGGAGGACAGTGCCTCTACAGCGTGCGGTGCTCGAGGCAAAATAGAAAAAAAGAAAGAAAAAAAAAGAAGGGAGGGGGTGGCGGAAAAATGGGAAAATTGAAAATGTGAGAATTGGAGAAATGTTCCGGGTGCTGGGAGATATTCCGCCTGTCTTTCTTGTCGCTTATCGTATATTTGGCTTGGTCGGTCAGTTTGGTTGGTTGGTTTGGCTGGGGTGTACATATGTATACACGACGATGATTGGGGACGAGTAAGGATTCGGTGGGAAGGTGCCGGTTGTGCCGGATTGTTCCCTCTCCCTCTGGAGACACCGTGCTGTAAGGCGTTGATGCCGATGATGCTGATGCTGATGATGATGACGATGACGACGAAGATAATACTCTTTCTAGGAATTTGAGGAGACCTTATTATCCATTCATGTTATCATACGAAACGACACTTGCCAAAACCCCAACTCCAACCCCTCGGACTCGGGGGACCGCGCGCGTCCGAGCTCCGGTTAGCTAACATACTGGAATTGCAAAATCCCTCTTCTTTTTCTTTTTCTTTTCCATTTTTTTTCTTTCCCTTTCGCATTCCGCCTACAAGTACTTACCCTACCTAAGCCATTCGTTCATCGCCCTGCGTTGCGGGATATCCTGATACAAAGCGGCGAGGCGAACCCCAACCCCCCCCCCAAAAGCCACGATACCTTTCTCAGCGGCCCTAGCTTGTGCTATTTTGCTGCGGCATTATTGGGAATTTTGCACGGGCTGTAGCTGTCATGAGTTGCCATAGGCAGGTACCGCAACCGGGCTATTATCAATAAAGGGCTCGTGATTTATGTTGATGGGGGGAGTCCACTCGAGCACTGTATTGGTACTAGTACTCGTACAAAGTCCTCGCGGGGCACGACGGAAACCGGCAGGTGACGAACAGGAACCAGTAACAGTTTCCTTCCTTCGTTTTTTTGTTACCCTGCCTTGGCAGATCTATCTTTTTGCTTGCCAGATAATTAGCTGTAACTTGTTCATCACCCGCCGGTTTTCGGCGTGCCCCCGTTGAGGGCTGTATTTTATTGTGAAGGGGGTCGCTGAGCGCGCCGCGGCGGGCATGGATGAAGGAGGAATTCCGGGCGTGGTGCAATATGAGCTGTTGTCTTCCGTTCGGATGATTTCTCGGGGTTTATTGCAACCGCGCGGTGCTTGGCCATCTATGTCCGTACCTTGGCATTGTTTCCTTTCTTTGTGCCCGGGCACGATCGCTGTTTCATTGTTTCCAAGTTGCAAGAATGTCGCATGTAGCTAATCTTGGCATTAATCAAAGCTGCATTTTCTGCGATGCTCGCACCGGGCGCCGTGGAGGAGTTCGAGGGATTGGGCTCAAGCCACTATTCACGAATACCGCTCCGTCTCGGTCTTGGTTTTGGGTTAAGTTGCTTGGCATAAGATGGGATTTATGGATGGGAGAGCCTCGCTTACGGCCTGTTTGGTTGCTTCGAAGGACGGTGCAATGGCATAGAGAATGAGGTATCATACTTGTAGACGGGTGCTTATGATACGGAGCACGGAGTTGATGTGGAAGACGGACCAAGCCTACTTGATCGGGAATGCCAGTCAGTCGGTCTGTCGGTGTGAACCCATCTATCCCCCGTCCCGAGTGAAACAATTATAATCGCAATTGTTTTCGAATTTCGATGCTCTACCGTATTGGAAAGTGTCCGAAGAGGGAGGGTTCAATCAGTTGGGGTGGAGTTCCCGCTCGCTCGATCCCCCGTTTTCAATGTGATGGGATGGACCCTTGATGATATGATACAGTGCTGGAGTCGTATTATTTGTTGTTGTTGTTCGCTATTATTATTATTGTAATTGGGCTTCTCTCATCTCGTCCCGCTTGCTTCTCACCTAAACAGACCAGACCAGGTTTGATTTGAATCGTATTGTATGATAACCAGGTATGATATGATAGGTGCCCACCCACCCTCCAACAGCCTCGCCCATTCGCACCGTAGCCGCCATGGTCGCACGCATTACAATTACGGTTGGTGCAACACAAGGTACGAAACCGCACGAGCACGTTATGTTCACGTCCCCTTCGTTTCCCCCATATTGTGTTTCTTCCCATCATCATTACCGGTACTAATGCTTCTTCCTTCTCCCCTTCCCTGACCCGCATGCCCAGGAAAGGGAAGAGAGAGAAAAAAAAGTGAAACCTGGGGCAAGCCAAGGAAAGGGGAAAAAACGGAAAACGAAATATTGAAACAAAACAGTATCCCGCTTCCCCATCACCTCCACCCCCCCCTCCCCTTCCCCCGAGGGATGGCGTAAAAAAGCAAAATGGTGAGAGTGCAACTTTGGTATTGTAACTTATGCGAGATAAGCTAATTACTGTCGGTTATATCGATTGCACCCATTGTGAGAATTATGGGCGTGTGTATTGTATCACCTGTGTCAACTACTTGTAGTTAACTACCGACCTACTTATCCCCCGGGGGGGGGGGGGGGGGGGGGGGGGGGGGGGGGGGG
>Ga0307517_10002678_pt1 | contig 28435 bp, 35 predicted proteins | sample 23_EM_MG_FD_194515 | JGI IMG/M metagenome (GOLD analysis project Ga0307517, IMG submission 194515) | Populus trichocarpa ectomycorrhiza microbial communities from riparian zone in the Pacific Northwest, United States - 23_EM | ecosystem: Host-associated > Plants > Roots > Unclassified | place... | reverse complement strand
TTGGACCATTCTGATAGTTGACAGTAAGTGTGTGTGTGTGTTAAAATAAACAAATAAAGGAATAGTAGTAATAGCCGGCCCGGGTACAGTCCTCTAAAAGCCTCGTTGTCCAAGAAGTATTACATAAAATGAGTTAGCGCCATTAGAGAGTGAAGCATTGACACTACTTTGAAAATTAAACGGTTCGCTGATTGTGAACTGCATTGTAAACATCATGACCACCCAATATACCATACAGGAAGGAAATCAATAAAGAATTGTCCTCATCTTTTCATATTTTATACAACAAACTTGACGTCGACATCGCGAAGCTTTTCTTCTATTTTTTTGACGCTCAGCTTATTGAGGTCCGAGTCATGCATCTCGAGTTGCAACTCCTAGATATCAAAGGGGAGGATTATTTCTTCCAATATGACTTTAAGGTCACATACCTGAAAAAGCGCCAACAAACTGTATACTCCAAATCCTCTCTGTGGTACTCCAAGTGGTAGCGTCGGCACGAACAGTTCTCCGATGATTCCCATGACGATTACGAGCATGAGGAGGCCTATCAGCTGCCACTGCACGTAAGTGACAAATGCTAGCGTATGGTCTGGATATGACTGTGCGACAATGAGCCCGGACCCCGCAAGGTACGGCAGAACGTTGGCCGCGTCGACTCGGGCACGGATGACTGCGTGTCGATCTGCTGATAGTTCGATGTAACCCTCGGGTCCAGCACCATCAGTGAAAGAAACGACCTGTCAGAAAGTTAAAATTATGGTATGCGAAGGTACGAGTGTAACCCACGGTAGGAGAGGGAACGTAGGCGATGTCTCGCCCGTTATCCTTCACCATCTGATTGATACTATTATCGTGGGCCACATAGAACGCAGGGTTCTTTCTTGTGGTGTTCAGATATCTGGTGTTCGGGATTGGATGTCCTTGTATTTTACCGCTCGGCAACGAGGTCTCGCCATAACCTTTCTCGACAATCCGCAAAATGGCGGGGAATCCGACGGATGTGTTGTATGCTTCGACGATCCAAGGTTCGTACTTTTCCACGCAGACAGCGGCATCGTAACCGATCTTGGTTTCCACTCCATTGACATCAGTGATGTTCGAGTATATTGGGAAGCGACCGGAAGGTGTGTACTCGGTATTGAGTCGGATGAGTACTGTTTCGACGGTTGTCCATGCTTGATCCTTGATCGCAGTGTCAAGAATCGTACGGGTGTGGAAACTGTGGGCCACCCCATTTTGTAACCATCTGACTGCAGTGAGAGAGTCAGTTAGACACGGAGACGATGGAAGGGATGAGGAGCCCACTGAGGTAAGAGATCTTTGAAGGGTCAATATTGGTTGGGATAGCGTCGTTTGGGGCAAGGCGTGTGAGATCCGGTTTTGTGAGCGATGCTGGTAGGTCCATGCCATAACTAGCAAACAAATCCCGAAGAAGATCTTGAGGAAGGAAGGCGTATGTGAATGATTGGTCAGATAGGGGTACCCTACAGGGAAAAAAAAAATCAGAAAAATCTACACTACGAAGACATCGCGGTAAATTTGCTTCACAGATTAACTGCGGGAAGCTTCTTGCAATGAATACTGATCCCCCACTGTGGATATCTGAAAGATAGGTATGTGAATGGGGTAAATTAATAGCGGAAACATACCGTACAACAGCACCCATTCTGTCAAGAGTGTTCCCATTCGTCAAAAACACCGGTTTGGTATTGTTCCGACGGTCCTTTAGTGATGCAGTTCGATTGGTATTGAAAGTACCAAACCCAGAGCCACCCGGGATGAATTGAGACAAACTTGGTTGGGGGAAGAATATAGTTTCGTTGCCGTATGCGAACTCGACGTAGTCTGGGGAGCTTGACCCATACGGGAGTAAGGTCCACGTTTGGGTAAAACTCTGGATACAGTCAGAACGGGCGGGCTCAATACAGTTACTGCAAGGTCACCTCAAATGCCCCTAATTGGTTAGTCGCCCTAACAATGTCTTCCTTCGATAAATCCGCAGCAATCAAAACCTCGTGATATTCCATATTCTGGTTCTGTTCAAAATATAAGAAACACGACAAAGAGGCAAGGTCTGCAGCTCGTACGTGGACGAAGGTTTTAATGTCGAGGACACGTCCAAAGAGGAGAGCTAACAGGGGACCCAGGATAGCGACGACGACGAAGAAAGTAATGAACAGGGTCCACGGTCGTTTGCTTGGCAGGAGTATGAGATGGGTGGGACAAAAGATGACATGATAACTAACTCGTATGATCTACGGGAACTCTTGTTAGCTCCTCGACTCTCCAAACGACATAGAACGATTCGCAAAGCGGACAGAAAACTGGTCGGATTCTGCGAGGTTCGGGCCAGATCGTCTAGTTTCATTCCTTTCTCTTCGTAACTCATGTGAATCAGAGTGGCCCATGCTAATGGAAACAGAGTTACAATATACGGTACCACCGGCACGAATCACTCACTCGCCGCTTCGATATGTTGAACCCCGATCTCGAGAAGACTGTACCTGAGAGCGAACCCGATCGCGGAACACCACGTGGCGACGATTAGTCGGACAGTGAACAACGATTTGTCCTTGGCTACTAAAGTGAGGGAATAGAACGCTGGGTATGCGACGAGACATAACACAATGAGGACTGCGATGCGCCCGAAATTTGGTGATTCAAAGCCTTGGAATAATGACTTCGGTTGTAGGGAATTGGACCAGAGATGCCGGGACGAGCGATGAGATCCGATGTCTGAATACTGAGAGTTTAGGGATGTCTCCTCGTCTAGGATGTCTCCACGGATTGGCGTCAGAGGTAAAGGATTATCAAGGAAAAGGGGTGTCGCTGAGTCTGCGGTTGGGGGAGGACTCCAGTCGTCACTCAGGCGAGCGTGCTGCATGCTGCCAGTGGGGGGCGATTGGACGTGACTCTTGGCCAACGTGTAAAATATACCATATCACCCCGCTAAGGACCCACTTTTGAAGTGTCACTCCTGCCGATCACGGCCAGGCCAGGCACTAATATTTCAGAACGGTAATTGAAACCCAAGGACAACCTTCCGAGCCACTCGAGTGCTCTGTAAGTACTATCAGGCTGGAGCAATAAATAATTCAGAAGCTTAACCACCTATAGGCTATTACAAGGCTTTCAAGGACCGTCGATATGAAGTTCGAGGAGCCTGACGCAATCTTCAGAAGTCGTTGCATTGCACTTGCCATTGCCAAATGTGAGAGAAATGGGGTGAGTGTTATGTCAGGAAATCGCAAGTAATACGTATAAGACGACAACATCCAAGATTGAAAACATAACGGCATGGTCAGCGCCAGTGTTCGGTGCTTGGCGGCTTGGCAATTTTGTCAACGGAAAAAGTCAGTCGTCATAATTGCGATTTTAATATGGTAACCAAAACCCCAGCTGACCCAAACTACGATGTCAGACATGTCGGTTCAGGACTGTAACGTTAACGATGCTGCGAGTGAAATGCTGGTCATAATTTTTTTTTGAATCAATACACACAAATCGAACGAAACATACAAGCCACGCCATGACTCAGCACCGTTTCTTTCCACCTGCAACCAATGGAAGCTATGGAATTTGCAATGGAACAAATCGAGTTGGAACGATTCCAACAAAAACTTCAAAAGTGCCAGGAAATGCTTGCGAAAGGTCAAAAGTCAAACTGGGGGTATGAATGGTTTAGGGAGCGCTTTTAACACAATCTTTGTTTGTGTACCAGTTTCAATCTAAAAGTCACTGCAGTGGCTGATAAACTTCACCGACAGAATAATTTTGTAACTTCTCTGTACGGTGATAGTATCCGCAACTCCCCTACAGCTGGAAAGCGGGTCGAACTCTGTACTACGTTCCTACTCCAGGCCACTTCGAAGATCATGCCTTATATGCCGAAATTTGAATAGTAATCTGAATACCATCGCCTCTCGAAGTTGAACAATCTTTCGTGGTTACATGACACGGATGAATAACTAGCCAGGATTGTTAAAGGTGAAGCAGGGGCTGATGCTGTCAAACTTGTACAAAGGGAAGGTGAAAACATTTCAGAGGAATTTGATCTTCCAGTGCTGACTCGGACTAGCACTGACCAGAACCAAGTACTTACAATTCGACTGTGAGCCTTACCAATAAACTGAAGCGCCCTGCGACTGACTTGGGACGACTCCATCGAGGAAAGCCCCACCAAAAAAGTTGCTCGTCCTTCTGATCTTTCCCATGTTCGGCACTGGCATGCACTGCCATTCACTCAAGCTAACCAGGCTTCAAGTTCCTCCGAGAAGACCTGTGCTCTGGGCACCTCACTCACATCTGGGCATGTCGATAAATCTGTATTTGATGCCCTTAACGAAATTCGCGATTCGTTTGTGGAGGGTATCAAGCGTCTCGATAAGCTTGAAACCATTCTTCGATCTTGATATGAGCCTTGTTTTAGATGTCATGAATGTCGACATTGAGATAGTACTTGGTTTGTTCATGTAGGTTGAAAAAATTACATCGTTACCAGAAAAATATATACCACTACCTCCAACTTGCTAGTATGACAAAGATGAGGAGGCCAGATGTCCATACACCGCGGACGTCAGCTATGGGCCCTCATATATGTAAATAATTTCGGGTGAAATATGCAAGTACCTCCAAATCCTCAGTGTACCGTCGCCTTCTCCAGAAGCTAGATAGTGGCCTGTTGGACAAAATTCTACCGAAGATATCCAGTCGGTATGTTGCAGTTTGTGACATTGCATCACTGTAGACCGAGTATCCCAGATACAGACCGTTGCATCGACAGAGCCAGAGGCAACCCACTTGCCATCAGGCGAGATGTCAAGGCAGCGACCAGAATGCTATAGGTTGGGAAACAGTGATTTAAGAGAAAACCAAAATGGGAATAGAAATGAACGAACAAGGTGGCCTGAGTATTCTCGCTCGGGTAGAGTTTGTTCTTCCAGTGCAGAAACACATCTGTCCAAATCATTCATTTGTATTTTTGCACGGGGGCAAGTGGGGATCCAAGAGGAAATGTCCCAATACTTCAAGGTTAGCTCCCCTCCTCCAGTCACCAAACCCATCCCATCTGGCGTAAACCCAACTTCGAACGTGATATCCATATGGGCCTTCACTCGTCTCATCAACTGGAAAGTGCATACATGCCATACCCTCACCATCCCATCACGATGGGAAGCTGCAACGTATTCCCCATCCGGGCTGAAAACTGCAAAAGTATAATAGGGTTCACTGGCTTTGGGGTCGTCGTCAGTCAAGTCCCTTGCGGCCCCATCGCGCATGTTCCACAAGCGGACTGAGTTATCCGAGGTGGATACCAGCTGTCTGCCATTGGGCGAGAAGTCGAGGGAGCGAACCCACTGAGTATATCCTTTAAAAGCATTCCGGACATATTTCGTGTTTACTTCCCAGACCTGGGGTAAAAGATCAACAGGAGAGTTTTGCGCTTTGAGAAGAGACTTACATAGATGATTCCACACATCGAACCAGTGGCAAGGTATTTTCCGTTACGATTAAAACATACAGTCCCGATCGTGTCTCCTTCTACAAGCAGATTTTTGAGGACACTGCATGCCGCAATTAAACAAAATTCAAGAAGCGACATCACGGAAACTTACCAGATTAAAGTTCCTGAGTCTACATCATACACATATACCTTCCCGTCTTGACACCCAGCGGCGAGGTATTTCCCGTCTTGGCTGAAATTTAGACATAGTATCGCATCCCTATGGGCGAAAGAATGCTCCATCTTTACGCTGAGCTCCCCCTCGTCAGGTGTGGTCGGGTAGTCTAAATCGTGGTCAGCAGGACCTGAATCAGGAACGACAGTCGACCACGGAGGAGTCTCATTGTTGCATCGTTGACAAATGACGTTGTTACGAATATTTCGCAGTTCCTCCGCTTGTGCCTCGACTGTTATCTCAACGGCCGAGTCAAGTAACCTCATAACAGAGATGCTAATCACGAACCTTTTACTATGACCTCATCCCGTTCTTTTCGCAGGGATTCGATATCCTCGGTGATGATTTCAAATTCACATTCAAGACCATCTAGGAGATTGTTGAAACGGCGTGACCTTGAGCTTATCGCCGTGGTGGATTTGAACTGCAGCTCAAATTCTCGGAGGCCATTGAGAAAGTCGTAGAAGCTTAACGCTGCCTTGCTCTTCGAGAAGGAAGCCATGACGAGTCCGCTGACGATGAATGTCTTTTATACTAGCTTAAATGTGTAACGTCACACCACAATTGCTAAGGGAATGCTGTGGGGAAAAGAACAAAGATGAAACTTAGGTAACAGTGAATTGTATGACTCACACAAAACAACTTGTTTGGCTATACCCTTGTCCAGTTTCATCGGCGGTAGTCTGGACAATATTGCTATTGATAACCTCACTCTCGTTATCCTGATAATTGTTCTATAGTTGCGACGAATTAGCGTTGACAATGTCCTGTCGGGCCCATGACATCGGTCCTAGCCGAATTTCTTGAGCGGCCGACGAGAAGTGAATAGTCCGTAACTTGGGCATGTGTTTCCCTTTTCTTAAGAGAGCCGACGACGTGAATAGTATAGGTCATAGGCTCCCCATTTTCATGAGCGGGCCGATGAGAACTGAATAGCGTACCTCCCCGAGTCCCCGTTTTCTTGAACGAGCCACATTATGGGATCATGGGTCCTAATCAAGAATAATGCCGAGCCTGTATAAAAAGCGTTTCATGTTGGTCCTGTCGTCAGGGTTGTTTACCCAACACCGAATTGTAAGTACAATTCTCCAGGAATCGGAAAGGCATATCAGACTCAGTCCATTTCCCAGAAAATCTGTAACACTTTCAGCAATAAAACGTTATTGGTATGCGCACATACAGTTTCTCGTTGTAATTAGTTCGCAGTATCTGATATGGATCTCTAGGTCAATGTCGGAAATATTCCTCAATGGAAACGGCATCGTCGTCAACACCAGGGGCGCCGGCAGGTTGCACGTTCTTCACTACGCCGCAGTGAATTCAACCAGGTTGGCCAACATAACCGGCTATATCGAGACCACCGCCAGCGACAAAACACGTTTTGTTATATCTTTTTCTCATTACTATACTCGTATCGCATTTTATTGGGAGGGACCCGGAGAGGCTTCATATGGAACTGTAAAATCGCTTGTTCGTACACCGATGGCGACGAGCTGGGAAAAGGCGACCGTAGTTGAATGGCTTGGCCATGGCTTCTCTAAATCCTTCACTTCTGCAAACGTGAAGGCGGAGGCACAGGCGCCGACGACAGTTGTCAGAAACGGAATGACCACAGTGACTATTATTCCGGACCTTTGAGTAGAGGAAATATACCTTTGAGGAACAGTTTGTTTCTGGCCGGAAGGTCAGTATGCTGCTTTGTATATATAGTGCCAAAAAACCGCACCTCTCATTTCTATTTCATACTGGTGATCTCGAAGCCTCCTACAAACCAATTCCTTACCGTATCGGCGTCGACAGCGAAGTTATACTCATAGAACGCAGGATCAATGGCATTTGATAGTATATCTCGAGCTCTAATGGTGACATTGGCGAATCAAAATGGACTTTGTAATGTAGGAGGAGGATCGGCAAGTCTCGTTTTCCTCGATTGCCGGGTTTGGACCGCTCGGTACTAGGCTTGACAATGAACAGGTACCTGCAATGATCTTAACAGACGAAAAAGTAAGAGAAACGTACGACACTACATGCCCCTCAAACTCGTACAATCTACCATAATCCAGCGCTCTCGATCCCTCACCAACCGAGTTGAATAACAAAGGCTCTGAGTCAAGTGCAGGGTGAATTTCATCGAGGGATTCCCGAAATTTGATTTCCTGGAGTCGGATCTGGAGAATTTTGAGATAGCGACAGAAATGGGAGGTTTGATGGAGAACCTACCTGACATCGTGCACCCAAAGGGATTTTCTGTCGAAGGAAAGATGCAGGAGTCGAGGGCGAAGAAATTAGGGAGCCCGTAGCTTTCTAGGATGCGCCGAATGTCGAAGGTTTACGAGCCGGGCGCTGAATTCACGGCAGTTCTAGCCACACACAAAATCGGGGCTACAGGTGACTTCAGGATCCTGCTCAACATGCTGAGCGAAACCAGTGAACACACCTTGGCACCCACGGAGCACCCTCCCTGCAACCCATTCCAACATGAATACTTTCGAGTCGAGGTGATCCCCCCGACGCAATCTGAAGATTTGTTGAAGTTATGTATTACTTATACCTGGCTCACCACCAAATCTCTAGCATGTTGAGTCCCAAGGTTATTTGCTCTATCTTTGATAGAGCCCCTCTCGACACCAGACATCCATACGATGGCTACTCTCCAAGCGTTCCCTATGATTCAATTTTTTCCTAGCATTGCTTTCCTGGATCATAATCTCCATATGATGACCATCTCAAAACCACTCCCACAACCCAATTCCCGGTCTTCATCCTCCTCATCGCACCAGACAGCACTCCCGTCACCTCTAAAGACGCCGAGGTTGCCATGCTGGAGCTCTTGAAAGAAGCTGATGCGCCTGGTATCAAAGTGATCCATGGAGTGTGTGTTTGTGGATCTCAAGCTGCCTTCTACCAATATGACCGCGAACGACAAGTTGTCTCGCCCGAGTCTCAAGGACAGGTGCATTTTGATCTGGATCTAGCGACGGAGAGCGGGGCCAAACGCTTCGAAGAGGTCGCAAAACACGTGGAGCAGATGTGCCGAGTGCTCGTACCTGACTTTCCACCTTTCGGATCTTAAGTGATCAGCGTCAGGAAATGTGTGCCCAACTGCCCAATGGGCAATCCATTTCTCTTCCTTCCATGGGAATTCAGGTGAACAAAGTACTATCCACTCGCAAGCAGGGGTACCGGGCCGCGGTTCACAGAACACATTTCCTTGGTACCCGATTTGCCATCTTGCAGGATCCAATATCAATGCCAACTTTTGTCCACGAGCATCATGATGTTTACGATTGTGATAAACCCTAGAAGGGGTATAGATTTGTCTGTTGTGTTTGTATTGAGAAAGAAAACTGCTCTACCACGGAAGGCTCAGGATCAATACGCATGCCGTCCCTTGGAATCGCAACTGAGTCGATTGAGCCAGTGTAGCCTCTGAGCACGTTCAGCTCTGCACCTTTCACATCCCATACCCGCACCGTCTTGTCGAGTGAGCTAGACACAACCTTCATGCCATCCCGCGAAATCGCAACTGTGTTGACATAGTCGGTGTGGCCCTTGAGCACGTTCAGTTCTGCTCCTGTCGACACGTCCCACACCTGCACAATGTTGTCGATACCAAAAAAAACGCGATCGCCTTGGGTGTATAGCACTGGATGGAGTTCCTCCACAATGGCAATTGCGACATCTTCATCTCCTTCTGCGACGAGTGCAGCAGCAATGGAGGTGGGTGTTCGTTCAACAGGAAGGTATAAAGGATGCACAATCGGTAGGTCAAGATCTCATCCTTGAATTTTGAAAAGGCGTCAACCATGATTTGTCGGTAGAGTGCATTGATCAAGATCGTGGCGTCGTTCGCGAAGGCTGGCTTGTGCGACTTGGAAATAATGTGTTTAAGCATTCTGATCTGCTCTCGAGCAGTGATCGGGTCAAGTATTTCACCACCGTTGCGGCGTAGATGAAGAGACCATCAGCCTGCCTCATAAGTTCAACCAGCTCTAAGACACCGGCGAGCTTCGGCAACTTGTCCTTCAGGTAAATCCTAATGTCCGACTCTGCCTCCTCGATCGGCACTTTTTGGAGCCAACATACGGCCTCGGACGTGAAGGACTCGCAGAGCGTCACCACTTCAGGATCTGGACGGCTTGTCAGGAGAAACTTGAACCTCTCAGGTCGAATTCATTGTAGATTGCGTGTGGATTGCCAAGGTCCAATAAGGAGACGATTGTGGGAATAATTCTAGTCTCTTCCCGAGATAGTATACGCAATCGTAGTTTTGCCGGAAACGGCAGTCAGCCAGAATACACGAGGACTCTGTGACGAGCGATCCGAGTCGTTAGCCCTCTTGTTGAACAAGGAGGGATACATACTGAAGAGAGCTGGCTTGCAGTTGCGAAATTGCTAGATGTTGGAATAACACAAAGATGGGTGCAGTCGAAAATGTGTGGGCCCAGACAAATATGCCCAAATATATTACTTTCTTGGAAGGGGATGCCCTCTCTTCGACCCTTCAAACACTCTGCAGATTTCTTGATAAATAAGAGACAGGGCTGGGGACAAATGGGAAAAAGTACACAAATACAAAATGACGTTGGTACAAGTCCCCAGAGACAGAAATAAGAAATCCTAAAAGTACAAACAACACAGACTATAAAAATATAACGATGGAAGAAACTAAACGGCGAAGTTACAGGTACTTATAGTCAGCCATCATAATCAGAGAAGAATTTTTTTTAAAAATTTTCATAAAAATAAACTCACCATCCCAAAAAATCAAGAATTTTTCAAGCCGAATACATCCTCTTTGATTCATCCACCCTCCCGACATCATCAGCCTCTCGGTACCTCTTATTATTGTCCCTCCGAATCGGAATCCAAACCGACGCCCCACTTGCACTCGCCACACTCAGCCCTCTCAAAGTCGTAGAAGACACTATTGGTGATCCTGACCCTCCTCCTCCCTGGCCTCTAGGGAAATACACATCAATCGAAGGTTTCATCAATTTCCTACTTCCACCATTATTAGGATGATTGGGACTCGTAGGATTCGAATGAACCAAACTCTCGATCGTTATAGCCGATGTTCCTCCAGGGGTGGAGACAGCCAAATCAGCAGCCGCCGCCATTCGAAGTGGGGGTTTCTTTTTGTACTATAGCATCGTAAGGTGGCTCTTTTTTGAAAGTAAACAGAAATGCGTGGTGCTACGTACTGTTTCAAGTTCGGGTTTACCCCTCCATCTAGCAATAGCCTCACAGTATCTGACAGCAGCACGTTCGACGTTTTCTGCAGGATATTGCCAGTCTAGACCTTCCATGTGAATCGAACAATCCGGAGTTGAAAGTGGGATATCGTAGAACTGTTTGCCTCGTTGGATCAACCAAATCAAAGAAGAAAAAACACGCACTCTTCTCAACCTCTCCAGCATCTCCATCTCGTACTCCTCCTCAGCCTGATCCTTAACCCCAAACGAACCAGTTCTCGAACTCGGAAACAAGATCTTTACAGCCTGCATAAGATCAGGCAACTCGTCCGGATCAAACGAAGCAAACTGGTCGTCCTCATCTTCATCATCAGAATCTTGGATTCCCAAACTTTCGTTAATCCCAAGTCCAACGAGCAATAGACACTGAACAGCCTGTAGACTGCTCCAGCCAGCGGTAAGGTAGCCCTCAAGGACGGCACGAGTGAGAAGACCAGCGAGAAGCATATACCATTCCCTTGAAGGTTTCAGTGCTTTTTCGTACATTCTAGCCCGTTCACGGGCCTGACTGTCGGCTGGACTTTGTCCAGCCTTCCTCATAGTTGGCGACGAAGGAACTGACGCATATCCTGCCCCACCTCCGCCAGAGTTATTTCCACCATTCCACGGACTCCTTCCTGGGCTCACATTACCAGGAGTCGGAGAATTTCCTGAGCCAGGAGGAGCACCAGTCGCCATACCACCTTCATTATCTCCACCACTTCCGTTAGCCCTTCCACTCTCACTAGAACTCTCCACTTCTTCGCCTCTCGCCTCCCTCCCAAGTTCAGCAGCGACCAGCGCCGAAAGTCTGAGAAATCGTGGGATGAGTTTGCTCAATTTCGTGTTACCCGCTCCGGCAGTCCTATCGTTCTCAATCACCACCGTTCGTCGAAGGGCGCTGCCTCGTACAGCAGGACGGAGGAGACCCGAACCGATCCCCGTTCCTTCTTGCCATCCAGAGAGTCCAGGTGAAACACCGGCTGAGGCTGCGGCCTTCCAACTAGAAGAGACGCTTCCTCTGTGTCCCGAGCGTGCACGGGGAATCGCTCGTGGGAGCGATTTATTGTCTGTGCAGATCTCGCACCCGCTTTGGAGATGTCGAGGACATCGAAGTGCAGGAGGACAGTTTGCGGTGCTTGGGTCTGAACCGGTAAAATAAAGACTTCTAGTCCGTGGAGTTGGACGGGGAAGAGGATTAGTTCTGTCAGAGAGAGATGGTTGGGGAAGGAAGGTTTGATATGGAATTTGAGTAGAGCCTGGTTGACCTGGGGATGGTTGTGAATACTGTGTGGTGTAGTCGGAATAGGCAGGGCTATGCAAAGCCATGGGAGAGGGCTGGTGAGTAGGTTGCTGTGCATGAAGAGCGAAAGCACCTGAGATAGGCGCCAAAGACCTTAGAACTTCTGGAAGGTCAGAGGGAGAGTAGTCTTGTGTGGCATGGGTAGGCTTTTGTGATTGAGGTGGATGTGTATGCCGGTACGGAGGATGAAAGGGTTGACGGGCAAATAAATCATTGACTATGGCGCCTAAAGCGAGTCTTAAGCGCACGCCATTTGGAAGTCGGTGAAGTTCCTTGAGATTGGGGTGATTATTCGTGGACGGATCGTCAGTTAGAGGATGGATGGGAGGGGGTTGGTCGAGCATGGATGTAATGACCTTTTCGAGACCCTCGGCGCGTAGTCGCAGAGTCCTTGCAAGAGGCAGATCCTTGCGTCTGAACCTATCATCCTCAGCATTCATAGGGTGATTCGGATCACCGGTTCGGGCTTTGAGGGCGATGACCTCTTCGCTCTCGCTGTCCTCCTCCTCCTCTTCCTCGTATCCCTCTGGTCTCGTACGATGCATGTAGTTCAGAGTGCCTTGACCGCCCGTTCGATCCGTCATGCCTAGTTCGGCCCTTGCTTGGGCAAACCTAGTTCTCCCTGTTTACAATATTTTGATCAATGTATTTAACGTCGCGAAAATAATCACGGAGAGATCGCCTAACCGTGAACCCACAGCATATGATCGACAATAAGAGTTCTTGTGCTTTTCTCGCGGGGTGGTATAGAATGCAGATGGTGCGCGTGCCTATGCGCTGGTGCACGGAAAGTGGACTGGGGAATGGCGGGATTGGCAGCCCCTGAGTTGATGATGCCACTGACACTGGAGGTGCTCGTGGACGCCACGGCCTGCTGTAGATTGAATGGTGGGTTCCTGTAGTACTGACCTGCGGCCATGAAAGGCTGCTGGGTGGCCATGGTGTGGTATTGTGAAAGCCAAAGCCATCCATCCCTCGAACTTGATCGCGTCTTCCGATTTTACCCTCTCATATGGGAAAAACATTCCTTTTATGGAGCAGATAGAATGAGCACTAGTTACAACACAACAGTAAATATCACATAAGTCAAGAAAAAAAAAAAAGTCAGAAACAGAAACAGAAACTACATTCTACCTCCCAGGTGTACTCCCTCTGCCAGGGGTATTTCCCCTTCTCGGCGTACCAGGTGCCTTCCTCGGCGTAGCCGGAACATTCGTCAATCTCTTCTCGCCACCCACATATCCATTCTCACCAGCTCTCTCCACTTCCCTCACCGCTCGCCTCGCAGCATCCCCAACCTGCCCAGGTGGCCGCTCCCCATCCACCCTCGACAACGCACGCATCACATCCATCAGGTCCACTCCACCAGGTCGCATTGTCGTCGCAGACGGACTCACATACGTCGACAAAAGCTGCGTCGTTTGCGATCCACTCGCATCTGGACCAGAACCAAGTCGCGAAGCAAGGTTTGAACTGAGCAAGTCATATCTCTCGTTCAGCAATCTTTCTGCGACATCAGTAGTCGCCTTCGCTGCACTCGTCCGCGAATAAAGCTCGTCAATTGTGAATTCCAAACTGGGTATTAACCGCTGGATCTCTGCTTCCATCTCTTCTCTGTCAATCCCCGTCCGTGTCAATCCCCGCCGTCCACCACCAGATGAGGGGTTTTGAGGCCTGTGAAGCCCCAGTATGGATTTAGCAAGTGAAAGCGCAGGGCGGAATTCAGGTGAAAGTTCGTGTTCCAGAAGAAGGACCTTGCTTTCTGGATCGAGTTCGCCAGTAGCTCGACGTTTGCCCTTGGCCTTGACAGACAAACCTGGTGAGTCGGCTTCCAAGTCTGCAGTACGCTCCTCAATCGAAGTCTGCAACTTCTTCCCATACGCATCGTAGTCGTAAGAGACCTTCTTCCAAGCTTCTTCTTCCGCTTGCGCCCTGGAGTCTTGTCAGTTATCAAAAGTTTAATGGAAAACGCCCCAAAACATACTTCTGAATATCATTCGTATAGGAAACCTCCCACATCCGGTTTCTCACATTTTGTTCATTCTCACGTAGGTCCCCTTGCAGCGGCTGACTGCTGGGATCTGACGAATAGAAGCTCAAATCTATCTTCTTCTCTGCAAGTTTGCGGACAACGTCATCCTGAGCGAGCTTGAGCAGTTGGAGTGCTTCATCAGTTAATGGAGGTAAATCAGGCGTTGATGGGGGGGTCGATGAAAGTGTGCGTAGGGAGCACCAGATAAGCAATTGTCGAATACGCTCGGGGTCAGGGAGATCCGCATCAATGTGCTTGTAAAAGCTACTCTCCGACACCGAATTATGTGGTTGAGCTTTTCAAAAACGAATGAGTCAAAACCAAAAAAGGAACCGCAAGATAAAATACTCACTGATATTCCCAGTCACCTCAAACGAAGAACTTACTCGTTTCCCGCGCCCACTCACAGAACCCTTCCTCCGGTGTCCTCTCGGCTTCGAGATCGGAGTTTCTGGTATTTCGAGACTACTAATAGCAGCCATAGCATCCGCCCTCATCTGCTTATTCCTCTGAATCCTCGGAGTCTCCTCCTCCGGAAGTGGCACAATTATATCAACCACCTTAGATTTCCCCTTCCGACTCGACCCAGAAGTTTCGGGTCGACCTTGGAACTGCATGTTGGATTGGGACACTAAAAGCGCGGGATCGATGATCGTACGTGCCCTGGAAAGTCGTCGAAGTTTGTCAGCTTCGTCGTCCATTGCACGGACGTCTTTCTCCACTTCCATGTCGGAGCCGGCATTGTTGTGTCGGGTCTGAGAAGCGACTTTCGGTGGAGGTTGAGATCGGGATGGTTGAAAATCTTGAGCCCGTACAACCAAAAGACTGTTCGGAGCTTCTTCATGGTTCACTATCGCGTTCCATGATCAATTTGGAATGATTAACATATTCTGGCAAAAACATACCCTTGCGTTTGGTGGATGGACCCTTCTTTGCACGCTTCGCGGCAGCAGCGTTCAACAACGGATTCGATTCCTCCGCTTTCCTCTTCCCTGTGGTTGGGAACATTGATGAATATGCGATATCAATAAACGGGGTGGATGACGAGACCACGGTCATGAAAAAGGGGGTTCCGTAGTGACGGAGAGATTAGTAGATGAGTTCAGAAGGTGTATTCCAAGCTCGGATATCGGAGTTTGAATATTGGCTCCCACGTTCAGCTGTCAACACTGTTGATACCAGGGAATTTGAATTCCTCCAGGTCTTTCAAGGAGACGACTTCATTGAAGCCAAGGGTATTACTGCTGAATCTCTTGCCCCTACTAAATTGCTCAAGAGGAAGGGCTTCGAAGTTATCCTCTTTGTTGGGAATACGCCATTCACCATCACTCTGTCTACGGATACTCGTCAACCTGGCCAGCGCCGATACCATTGTTCCGTAAATCAATGCATGCGACCTCTATGAATCTTAAACTCTTTCACCGAAAGGTGACTCTTTGTCGCATCCGTGATCTGTAAAAATTCACATAGGGTGTAGGAACTCAGATTGTTATTGGACTTCGGGTCGAATTCTCCTCGCCTCATTGAGTAGATTCGAGTCGGATTTTGATCCTGAACGCCCATAACCTACTTTTATTACTTCCCGGATTGAGACCTGGACCCGGGAAGCAATAGGGATAGGTTTGAACTGGATACACTCGATGTCATATTCTCCCAATTTCCAAATCCACACACCCTACGTTGCATGCGGCCACCCTCACCTCGACCTCATTCCACTATGCTGCACAGCTCCGCCTCTGGAGACGCCCCCCGTGATCTCGATACCGTAGAGCAGCAAGTCCGCTTTGCATTCGGGGTTGCAATCTCCTTTGCTCTCGGCGAGTGTCTAGACCAGCATGTGAAGAGACTCCGGATCCGCTTGGTGAAAGGTGCCTGGAATGCACGCCTTTTTTCGAAAATCGTCGAGCTTTGTCCCACAATCGTGGATTTGACGCTGCACTGGGGCGACGCGGTGGATGGCAGAGAGCAGGTGACGAACGACATCGTGCGTTGGCTTTCTGAGACTCTCGGGTGCCTTCCGAACCTCAAATATCTGCATCTTGCGCAATTCTCGCTACCAGACCTTGCGGAAGACATCACTATACCAGACGATGCCCACGTTCCCTTTTTGCGGCTAGAAGAGCTTCAACTGTACGGTTTTCATTGGTACTGGGATGTTATCGAGCAAGGCGTAGGGTCCAAACTGAGGTCTCTCAATCTGGGATTGGGAATCCTCATCACTGCAGAGCACTTCGTTTACGGTGTTGAAGCTGGCTCGTCCAGTGCTTGTTTATTCATGGAAAGCGCGCCAGGTCACGACGAGTAGAGATAACGAGCTTTGATGAACGCGACGACGCCTACGTGTCGGAACTCTATTCGATCATAGCCTGGATTGAAGGGCCTGAAGGAGGTGTCGCTGTCGCAGCCGGCGGGTCCTGGGCAGATTATTCAGTTGGCAGAGTCATCCTCACCGCTCGAGGATTACAGGAAAACAAGAGGAAGAAGCGGTCAAGGCCGGACTCCTCCAGTTGTTGACAGCCAAGAAGGCGATACTGAAGAAGATATACGAACTGAGCTCGATTGAATTTAGGAGTCTCTGACCAGTTCATTGAAGCTTTGGCAGCGTGTCCCGCATTAGAGAGGATCGGAATCGATTTCGACGCATCACGTACTACGGTATCATCGGCCGTAGTTGAAAAACTTTTGACGAAGTGCCCACGGTTGACACTGACCGATGGGCTGGAGACCCAGGAACACTCTTTATGAAGAAAAGTACAAGCAGGATCTGGAGAGGGCGCAGCAGGCAGAGGCCGAAGCTTGAAGAATTGTCCTAGGAACGAGTCGATTAGTTTCGTGCCAGTAGGCCTCGACAATGTCAATGGATCAATATATTAGCCAGTTATTCACACAGCGTGTCTATCATCACATTCGTCTGACCTTGCGACAATTTACTGGTGTCGATGGAGTTGAATAAAGGTGCGGTGAAGGTGAGAGCAATGTAAAAATGGAGAACGACTACCTCGCTATTGGGGAAGCAATATTGATATTCTTTATAGGAATTTAAACTCAGTTTTGGCCACCATACATTTCGGGAACGATTTCCTCACTTAAACTGCATGTCACGGATTCTATTGCCCTATCTTCCCCATGCCCACCTTTACAGTTGGTGTTACAGCCACGACAAACGGTACTGCTTCGTTCACCTATCCTTCCCAATCATCTAGTCCGATAACCACCACGCCTGGTCTCAACGTCATCTTCCTTGACTGTCATAACGGCGATCTCATTTCGTTCAAGACTTTTGACATTCTTTCTGATCCTTCTTCATGGGACAAATTTGCGTCAACGATTGAGGCCGACACCCTTTTCCCAAACACCTACGTCTTGATCGCCATCCAGCAAGGTCGAGCTGGAGTTGTCTCGAACGTAACCGATCGTGCCCGCCGGGCGGTCCACCTTTTGGGTGGAACAGGATTCCGAAATGTCGATCTCTCAAAAATTACAACCTGGGGGTTTGTCGGCCAGTACGGTGCAGGCATCGCCACGTCGCTCGAGAGGTTCTCATTTGAAACAAGTCCAGTGCAGCTTTCGGTCGAGCTCACCAAAATGGCACCGTCTTGCAGAACTCATGTCATCAGTGCCACTTCAAACGGGACAGGTTTTATCAGCGCATGGATTCTCTATGACAACGCAGGGGTTGTAAGGTTTGGATCTGACGGGTTGAACGTAGTTGTCATCGACCCTGTTTCCGCCACCGTACAACAGGTTTCATCATTTGGCCCTTCCCCTTCGGATGGGGATGCATTCGCAGATCTTGTGCAATCCAAACCAGAAAATTGGATCTTTGCGGTTTCTTTCAAAGCATTTACCCCATCTCTTCTCACTCCACCAGTCAAAGCTACTTTGGAGAGCATCGGAAGCAATGTCGTCTTGGGTGCTGTCTCTGCTGGAATGTCGTGGGTGTTAATCGGATCACGGGCATATAGTGTGTCGGGCGTCAGTGAGGTATCGTCCATGGGACCGAGCAGCCAGACCAGCTATTACTTCGACACCAACTTGCCAAAGGAAATTCAATCTAGCTTCACATTGCAATGTCGAGGTACTTACAACAACAACCTCGATGTTGTTATCGACGGATGTGTTTTGGAGTCTGCAAAGATGGACCCGGCCCACAGCTTTAGGATCGCGGCCTTATCCTCTTATTCCGGTATTGTTTGTGGTTACAGAGCCTTTGACATCACAAATTCCAGTGACCAGAGATCGCTCGCTGAGTTCATTGAGCAGGTTCGTGTCTTCCAGGCAGAGTTATTGGCTGACTGATGTCCTCTCAGATCCCACCTGGTTACTGGATCGTAGCCATCTATCAGCCGCCAAATGGCTTCACTTTTCCTGCCCCACTCAGCAAGCTTCTCTCTTCCATTAGTCCACTTCCCATTCAACGCGTTCCGTCTAGCAATATTTTTGGCCTGCTATCCTGCAAAGGTTCTGGCCCAGCCAGATCGTTCTACCGAAATATTTCCCAGTCGGGCACCGGATGGAATAGTGCGGACACGTTCGCCCTAACTTGCCAGGTGTTCCTCAGCCAACGCCCTCCAATGTTGCTCGTTGAAGCGTTCTCCGCCGGTTACTTTGCCGGAAATCGGGCAGGAGTGACCGTTAACATGCGCACCGTTGCGTTTAGCCAGGCAAATCGCGGACTCAATACTGTTATATTCAATGGATATGGGACGGTTGTGAATATTGCATCCTTTGACACCCACAGCGATCCTACTGCTGCCGATCGTTTCGCTTCATTGATCGAGGGGCTTCCTGCCGGTACGAATATGGCAGTCGTCATCGTTGATGAAGCCACAAACTGCCTGAATAATCGCGCCATCCAGTCTATAAGGTCATTGGGAGGATCCAAGTTAGCTAGTGTCGCCTATCGCGGTTCATATACTCTTATTGGGTGTAAAGGAAGGCCTATCGATTGTGTGTCGGAGGCCTTCAGTCCCTCTGGGCCAAACGGTGTACTCGTGAAATCGTACGTTCCAAACACTGAGCCATCGGCAAATCACAAGGGCAACTGGATCTCGGTCTCTACATCGTCGAGCACAAACAACAATCATATCCTCCTTAATGGTGCCAAGGTATCGCCTATCACCACATTTGGGCCAGGCATACAGGTCCTTGCAGTTGGACCTGACTTTCTTGTTGTGAATGAAGTCTTGGATGATAATATCCAGGGCTTGCTCGAGGATATGCGTGCAGACGCCTCCGACTCAGACACGGTGTACGCTATCTATGTTCCTCCTTCGCGCACAAGTCCAACAGCGGCTGTTCTTGGCGATGTCCTTGGCTCTATAAATTCGGATGGTATTGTTGCTGATAACAGCAAAGGTACCCTTCTCGTTGGTACGCCAGGAGGCGGCTCAGGGAGTGCATTGGAACTCAGGTTTGGCCCCTCGGAAGTTGCCTCGATCTCGTTCTGGGCAGGACAAATTTGCCCCGTCCCTAGCACAGGTCAGCTTCGTGCAAGAAGGACCAAGCGATTCTTGCTTGTACTTGGTGGAGTCGTAGTTTACTTTGCTCTATTCCGGCAACTGGAGAAAGATACCGAAGGATATTATGCAATCTCGGGACCCATCGTGTCAGATTTGACAGTCCCTGCGGGAGTCACCACGTTGACCCCAATCGATCCTCCACCAAAGCAGTCGTCAAGTGTCGTACGCCGAGGACTCTTTGTCTCCGTTGACAATTGCGGGGAAAAACTTGCTGTGGATGCATTCGACAATGTCGACAAGATGCGTACGTTTTACTCCAACAAGGCGGGCTATATGCAGAGTACAGTATTTCTCAACGATCGTCCGGAGACTCCTCCAGAACTATGGCCCACAATCACGAATGTGCGTCAGCATCTGAATCAGCTAATTCAAGCCACAAAAGACGGAGAAGTTGCCTTGTTCCACATTTTTTCTCATGGTCTGGTAACGGGGCCGCTGCTTCCAAAAGTAAAACCTTCAATTAACGTTAACCCCGAATGTGACTCTTTATCGTGCAAGGACCTTCAGAAAATGATCGCCAATCTTTCTCCACGGGTTAATTTTACATTCTTCTTCTGTTGCTGTCATAGTGGCCGATGGCTCGGGCCTAGCGAGCATGTTCCTCATGGAATCGCCTTCGCTTGTGCTAAGGAGGATGATCGGTTAAAACTTTGGTCCGGTATTCCTTCTAATCCGACGTCCTTACTAAAGAGTATCTTGGGACGGTCACGCGAACGCAAACCCTTTCCAACGTATGAAGCATTGCGCAAAGAAATCCAGACACGCCTAAACGACGAGCTAAAGAATAAGCTTGAAAATCTTCGTAATGAAGATGGAACACAAAAGCTCAAGGATGGCGCAAACTACATGCTCCTGCAGTACAACCCGAATATCACTGATCCAAATCGTCTCATATGGTTGGAGAGCCTGTCTTAGTTGGAAAGCAGGGGTATATGGAATAAATCATTATGATCCTCCGGTGTTGGTTCTCAAGTTCAGTCTTTCCATTTGATACTCTGGCTTCTGTTCATCTCGGTCACCTCTTTTTGATGTACTTGTACCGTCCTTTCCTGTTGACCTGTTTCTGTGAATTGTCGAATTGGGTTCGGTGTACTAGTATCGTCTGTCTTTTGTCCGCCATGTTTTCTTGCTCTGGCCTCTTGTTCTCGTCTCGTTGCTCCTTTCACCAGTTCTCATCTGTTTCCACTCTTAGTTTGTTCTGAAATGTAACTCAAGTATGGGAGGTGTAGGATAGCTAGTCAATGAAATTCATATCTCACCGAATTCTGAGCCAAATATTAATTATCGAGTCATCAGTGGCTTCAAGCAGAGTCCGATGATCAGGTCCATGCGCTTTCCCTTCGAGGATATCTCTGGTCGACAGAACGAGCGTTCCGTTGGCGTTCTCTGCTAGGTCGTCAAGGTACCTATGACCCATACTGGTTGTCAACGTAGATTTTAGAGGCGAGGCGGGATCGCCTTGTTTAGTTGCTGCGTTCACGACAATTGGACCCGCCGTTCCAAAGGCTGTCCGCACATGGACCTTTGTTTTGTTTTGAGCTGCTCGATCCAGATCTGTGATCGTCTGTGGAAGACCATATGCTTGTATTGCGTCATAGAAACCTTGTGGAGCCAAATAGTCGAATCCTTTCATTTGATCTCGTTGCAGGGCATAAATTGTCTGGTCGTTTCTTTGAGCGAAGCATTTCACTACATCCCTTGTTTGTACTCCTTGTTGGGTTGCGACCTGCGTCTCTGGTATAATTCGTAGCTTTGATGTCACGGTGTACTGCAAGATTTGTCAGCCAAGTCATCGGGGAATTTGCTATGAAATTCGAGAGCATTATACCGCGCCAGTTTGCCAGGTCCGTCCGCAGGTTTCGTTTGTGGAACATTGTGCAAGTCATGTCCTTTACATCTCCTGGAAAGTCCGCGTTCATGACCTCGTAATTGTGGAGATCGACGAGCTGTAGGGTATCATCAGAGAGACTTTTCACACACCATTTCTCCCATCCATCGGGACCTGGAGCTGGGCGTTGATTGCCTCTATGGCTCGAAAGTCCCCGAGACTTGCTTCCTGGGGCCAGCGAAAAGGGTTCAGTTCTACCCGCTGCCTAACCGTAACCATGCGTGGTGAATTCAACCATGGCTTCTCCATTCTCGGTGGTTGATCACGATGGTATAGGTCATTCAGGTATTCGCACGTTGCATTCTTGACCTCTTCAGGGTCGGTCACTATTTCACCTAGTCGAGAGTTTACTGCAGTGGGCAGAACCATTCTCTTCGTGCATCCCCCGTTCAGTGCTGCCCACATCTTCTTCCGGTCGTGCATTCTCGCTCTTGACATGATCTCTTGCATACGGGCATGATAGAGTTCCTTGTATAATGCTTTGTGTCTGTTCAGAATAAAGTTGCGAAGAGTCAGCTGTTGATTTGGAGCTTACACAGTGTTTTGATAATCCTGCTGTAGGTTTTCGAATTCCGCCCTTGATTCAACCGACACCAGCGCGCTTCCGTTTCTTCGTTCCAGATAGAGGGCTCCACCTACGTGCCTGAGTCTCCTCTCCAGACCACGAATTAGCAAAGACAAGACCTTCCTGTCATCTCCGGCCCATTGTTGTGCGACTCCGAAGACTTCTTTCGCTGTATCGACTATAATACAGGTCAAAGCTTTATATGCAATTATTGTTGTGAGGAAATTTCGTCATATGCCTTTTTTCGGCAAGTTCCGGCTGTACCTCGGCCGCTTTGAATGAACCATTTTCCTCTCTGCCATGATCATGGTTGGAGGCACAAGACTCTTTCGCTCTCTATACATTGCTGGTATTGTTTCTATTCTGGCCTTACTCTCGTTATGGCACAAGGAAGCATCATTAGGAGCCTTTCGTGTCCTTGATCAACATTTTTGTTCTTCGCCGCCAAATGCTGAGGTCGATCTGTCGTTCTCTTCTCTCCCGCTAGTTCACAGAAACGTTGCAGTCGCATCATCATTTGGATATCATCTTGATGTGCTCTTTTCATTGACGTGGACCCTTCAGCGAGTTATGAAAAACCAGGGACAACTCCATGTCTACCTACCTCCGGAACGTCACTGGAATATTGAAGGTGTAGTGAAGGAACAAGGCCTCTATCAGGGAGAAATAAAGAACCATAAGGAACTAATTAAAGACCTCAACGACAATAAAGGAGATGGCGGAATCGATATGGTTATTTTAGGAACATGTGAAATTGAGTGCGTCTGTTTCACTTTTATCATGTTTAACAGGATGTAACGCACTTGCTAGTCTGCGCGACGACTGGAAGAAGAAGATACTGGAGGCTTGGGATGCACGAGACACTGCGCATAAGTTCCAGGTTGTCTGCATGATCCACAATGCGGCCGACACCTACTGGGAGAAAGGAGTGCTTCCAGAACTAGCCCGCCGAAGTGCCATTCGCATGCTCTCGATTTCTCACCAGTGTGTTATCCCCCTCCATCCACTTGTCAACCTTTCTGACATTTTTATACATGAAGTGTCGCACACGCCTTCCGGTCAATGTACAAACGACTCGCCAGCGATTCCGATCCCAATATCTATACCGTGGGCTATGAACACATACCCGTCGACGTCCATGTCCACATCCTGGATATATCAAACCTACCAGAACTAACCCCAAACCGTACACTGTCCAATGCAGTCATTCAAGGTTTCTTGGATAGTCACCGGCGGGATTACGTGAGGATATTTCAGAGATTACTCGAGTTCATCCACGGTGAGAATTCTCCATACTATCAATGACGTTTTGTTCTAACCACGTGTGAGTAGAAGACCCTAAGCTATGGGGATACCTCCCGCTTGGTTCAGGACGATCATTCCTGCCAGACAAAAGTCTTTCCACCCCTCCTTTTCGCCTCCACCTCGCAGGTGAGGGACACGGCGTGGTGGTGCCCCCAGAACTAGAATCCGTAATAGTACTCCACCAACACCTCGACTACGACCAATACTACCAACTCATAGGACAAATGGACCTTTGTATACCCGCGTTTAACCTAGAAGACGATAGATATTTCACGAATCAGTCGAGTTCGACAGTTGGGATGTGTGTGGAGGTTAATGTGAGTTCTCCGGTTACAGGTGGTTGATTTTCGTTGACGATTCGGATGCTAGACACCACTGTTGGTTACACAGCGTATAAGACAGGCCTATGAGTATATCGATGACGACCGGGTCGTCGTCACGCGACCATCTGCCATGCGGGAGATAGAAGCCATCAAAGCCCTCCGAACAGGCGACGCTTCAACCTTCCTCTCCAGCGACCCTGCACGCATCGGGAAGCCAATAGGATCCCATCCTCGTATCAAGGCGGCGGTGGAGAAGATGGTGCGGGAGGGGTGGATACGGCCGAGGGAGGGATTCGAAGAAGTGAAGAGGGAGTTGTGGAGGAAGAATGACGTCCTTATGGAAAGGCTGTTAAGGGATATGTGATTGTGGATAGATGGGAGAGGGAGGGTATTTATTCGTTTTGTGCGTCTCGGAGACTGTAATGTAACTTATTATACCATACGTCGTCCAGCCTGTTTCCATGGCTATCTCAGGAAACAAGGAAAGAAATGTAACCCAACTGAATCGGCTCATAGGTCCAGATCAACATTGCAGTTATACGCAGAGGAGGCCACGAGATTCAGACTCCAGAACTCGGAAGACTAATGGTATCCACGCGGCATTTATTGAACAGTTGTTTCCATCTTCGGCATAACATCTACTCATTGTTTGGATTAATCTGAAATGGTTGTATCGATTTTTTAAAATCTACATTCAGCGATAGGAATCTGGTAAAGTCGGTTAAGCTGATGATGAATTGTTCGAAGATGACGCAGTGAGAATGGCTGGATCCTATATGCATGCGGGATGATGAGCATAATAACATGACATTAGGGCCATACCCTCGTCATCACATAAATCTCGCTTCAGGTGCGAAAACGACTCGTTCGAAGTAACGATTCCTCGCCTAGGAACAATGGTCACAGGTCGATCGAAGTCCATTTTGTCCACCTTGACAGCGGTCCATGATAAACCGACGCCCCCGATTCCATACTAGATGGTCACTGAGATTGCGAGAAAAGTTCCTTGATGAACTCAGTTAACTCGGCCTGCAATGTGTCCATCTCGGCCATGGTCTCATCAGAGGAACTCTTCAGCTCGACGACGACGATGACATCTACCGACTCGCGAATAATCTTTACGACGAAGAAATCTTGCTTCGTGCCTATGCCAGTGATCGACGTTTGAGGTAACCCAAAGTGAATGGGAAGTGGAGATTGAGGATCGCATTCCACAGCATGTAGAACCTGGTTTCCTGTAGTTGGACGTTTTCTTCGCGCTCGTCGATGAAATTTTGAGCCATGGTGATGATTTGCTTGGGGTCACGGTAAGGCGTGATGATGGTCAACTTGACATTGAGGACACTCGGATGGGCCGCATTTCCGGGAGACTAAACCTGCAGCCATGGAGGAATCTTCGAAACAACTACTAGTCCTTTTGACGAAGTTTGAAGTAGAAGATGTAAACAAGACGCGTCGAACTCCGACTGCCATCGAACTGATTCAACTGACACTGTCATGCATCAACAACCACCGCCGTTCTACCACAAATGTCACGAAAGCACTCGCTCGAAAGCGACACTGGATCGTCGACGCATCCATCGTTGATCCATAAAAACAGAAGATGGGATTTGCAAACTAGCCGACATAGTACTCAATTTGATTTCAAGATGTGATAGAGGCATTGGAGAAGGATATCGGCGATGCACGCGATACCCGTGGTCAGCTGGCTGCGGCACTGTTTCGTCTCTACTTGAAGAAGGGCCAACTCGAGTCCGGAGCTTGGTAAGTTCCTGCTTGTTTCCCTCGTTCTCGGCTCACAATACATATTTTCTAGGTACATGTTCCTGTATCGAAAGCCGAGCCGGAATTTTGCTCTCTGACGTTGGACATGGTTTGGAGGAGGTTAGGCACAAACACCCACCGGGTAAGTTCTTTCTCATTTCCTTTATTCTCGAAGATTGCGGCAGAGGGGATCCGTTTTATCGATACCACTCAGACCCTAGACGGAGAAAAGAGAAGGGTATCGCATAAGATGACTCACGTTTTTAGGTATGCTGCGCTACATTTTCCACTTGCAATGCCAGCAATACCATTTTCTCCAGGGTCTTTCCATGGCGGGTTACTCCATCATTTCGGAAAGCGTATCTTGGAATATTTGAAAGGCGATTTCAACAAGAGATGGGGTACTCACTCATACTCGGGATTTTCGGTTTTATCCGAGTCCTATCTAGTCCCCCATCCCCAAATTTCACCAGATAATATGCGGTGCTGCTGGAAAGCTGCATTGTTTGTTTTCTAAGGCCTTGAGGTTTCACCTGAATGGGACCAGGTCCGGTGTAACCACCATGTAGCATTTTCCTCTAACCATTCGCTGCGCGAACGCGTTAAAGCAGGTGGCCTTGAGAAATAATGACAGTCGGTTTGGTCTCCGAAAACCATAATGCCCCTCAGACAAGTCCTTCAGTGCCTCAAACGTCCGGGAACACAATCGTTTTACCGCATCCAAAAAGGTTTAAAGGCTTGCAGGTTGGCTTTCTTTACTTTTCAAAGAGTGGATCGTAGCTGAAGCACTAAACAGCGCCATGGGCAGATATTTCCGAGTATCGAAAGAAGGTCCAAGATTTGCTTACACCACCCTTTTTCATGCTGTCAAAAACTCATAACTTGAGTTGTCAGACGCAAACCCAAAACCGCAAACACTGAGAGCTGGATAGGGATATTATTTCAACCAGTTCATGGTTATTGTCTCTGTCCGAGGCTTTCATGGTCTACAATTCCCAGGGCAAGTAAAATGGCATAACAATAGTCGTATTCCAACGGCCTGGAGATGCTGCAGTTGCTCAAAACCATGTAAAGATTGTGGATGCCCGTATGTTCCAATGTTCTTGACAGGAGTCTTATTCCTTGCTCAGGCTGATGGTTTATGTAGGCCGACCTATCACGATCGAAATCATGGTTGATTACATACCTTCGGGCACAACCTCTTCCACATTAGCGCCGTCTCTTCCAAGTCGAATAGAACATTCACCAGCCGATACCATTTCCCCAGTCGCCCCAAAACGTAAATTAATGTCGTAAGTGTTTTCTATAGTGCATAGATGTATTGGGGAATTTAGCGGAATCATCTTCTGTCGTTACCCCGACTGATTGTTAACTCGAATTTTCGTCTCAAGAGAAGCGCTGAAAGTCTAAAGACCGACGGAGAATGATTGATGATTAAAGCGAGTCGGACCAAATCACTATTAGCACCCTTTGAAAGCAGATACCAACGAATATCTTTATGGTGAGATGGTGTGTCATTTCATGCTGGAAGGGGACAATTTATGTCCATATGTACATTGGTTACGTTCAAGTATGAAAACTTTACATCACTTTAGATAAGAAACTTACCAGTCAGGTAGCCCCGTTACCCTCAAGCCCAGGTTTTACCAGCAACGTGTCCTCAATTTCAGTAGCGACCTTCCTCTTCCCCTTTGTGCTCTCCGCATAATTCTCGTAAAAATTATTCTCATCCTTGACATCCAGCAAGTCACCTCCTTCCCCTCGTCTGCCAGGCCCATCCCAGAAATGGAAAGCATGACTATGCACACCATATGACGCGGGTACGACTTCCAGCAAATCACCTCGAGCAATTTCAATAGCTGGAATCTCCGACGCCGGCAAACCTATGAGGTATGCAAGGAGACAACGAATGACCGACGCATGACCGATTATCAATAGGTCTTCTTGTTCCCGTTCTAATTCGATTAACGTGGGCTCGAGTCGCACTAAATCAATGTCATAAGTCCGGACCGACATAACATTGGAATTGTGTTTATACCACCAAGATCATGATAACTCTCCGCTCTTGGAACCCTATACGAATAAGGATCCTTCGTAAACCTATCCCAATCTTCAGGATAATACTTCTTCGCCTGCTCCGGGGTAAGACCATCCCAAATGCCAGGGTTGATTTCTAACATTTGTGATTTCTCGACCACCTTGATCTTTGCAGGCATCAGGGGTCGTTTAATCGTAGAAGAGGTCATAGAGTTTGGCGAGGTTTCTGACAGAATGACTGAGCTATCGGAGGTAACCTGCGGTTCCTGCGGTATGGGCGAAAGTGAGACACTGGGAGGGATCTGTGAAGCCAGCTTTATGCTGGAGACGAACGGCCATGCCGTGTGGTGTGAACGCCTACGTGAAGACGTCCAGATCTGGGATGACGACTTGCGTGAGTACTTAAATTAATACAATTCAATTCGGTTCAAACCACGAAATTCCTGTCCTGGGGATTGAAGCCTCTGTCTTCAAGACTTTTCGCACGTCGTTGGAGAACAAAGTCCTTTAATTTCTCTGCATACTCCCAGCCGGCGGGCGAAAGATCTGAATCTGCTTTGTACGAGTGTTCGATCAACGATTGACCAGACTAAGCCTGCGTAAGTGACGTGACTGGTTAGAGTTGAGACGACCTACCCGAGCGAAATATATTGTCCGAAACTTGTTATGGATGTTCATCAAGAAAAACACAATACGGGACTGTTCTTGCTTCTAGCGAATGGGAAAAGGAAAACACAAATAGATGGTCACCTGAAGATACCCTTGGATATTCTGTTAAAGT
>Ga0307517_10002677_pt1 | contig 28446 bp, 22 predicted proteins | sample 23_EM_MG_FD_194515 | JGI IMG/M metagenome (GOLD analysis project Ga0307517, IMG submission 194515) | Populus trichocarpa ectomycorrhiza microbial communities from riparian zone in the Pacific Northwest, United States - 23_EM | ecosystem: Host-associated > Plants > Roots > Unclassified | place... | reverse complement strand
GCTATTGGTCGCCAACCAGCGGAGCAATAACATCGTCGTGTTCGCCATCGATGCGTCCACGGGATTGCTGAAGCCTTCCCCCAGGCAGATCCAGGTGCCGGCGCCGGTATGCCTGAAGTTGTTGCCGGCAAAGTGATGATCAGCAATCATCCTTTCCATGCCTGCCGCAGGAATCGCAGCCAGTTACCATGCAGTATATTTTCTATATCCGTCGCGCTGTAGCCTTTCGCCTCCAGCAGGGAAGGTAATTTCTGAAGGTCGGCGATCGTTTCCAGGTCATAGGGGCATTGCTCTTTGCCGAAAGCTCCATCCAGGTCCGTGCCGATGGCCACGTGCAGGGTATTACCGGCCAACTGGCAGATATGATCAATATGATCCGTCATTTTACCCAGGTTGCAATCCATCGACCGGGGCGTGGACACTCCTCTTACCCAGCCCGGGACCATCATCCAGGCATCCAGGGCGATGCCGATCACCGCTCCTTTCTCCACCAATGCGCCGATCATTTCATCGCTGAACTGCCTGTTATAGTTGACCAATGCCCGGCAATTATTATGGCTGGCCCATATGGGACCGTGGTAGAGATCCATGGCGTCCCAGAAAGCGTCATCGCAAAGATGGGTCGCGTCCAGGATGATCTTCAGCCTTTCCATTTCCGATAGCAGGGCCCTGCCTGCCGCTGTGAGGCCCCCTGTGGCATCCGTTCCATTGGCATAACGGCCGGGGCCGTAGTGAGCCGGACCTACTGCGCGAAGCCCGTATTCCCAGGCCCTTTCCAGGTAAGAGGGATCGATGAGGCTATCGGCGCCTTCCAGGCTCAGGATATAGCCGATCGGCTTGCCCGTACCCCGTGTGTTCTCTGCTGCGGAAGAGGACGCCGGCGCGCCGGCGATCGCGGGATCGCCCATCCATAAGGCCAGGTGCTTTTCCAGGGAGTCCAGGTCCTTTATCATGACCATTTCCCCTTCCTCTTCCATTGCCTTGTACCAGGCCCATTGCGCCTGTGTCTGCGCCCATGCCTGCTGGGGGGAATGCCATCCGGGCAAAGGATTGTCCGGCGCCACATACCGGGCTATCTGGGTCGCCACCACCAGGCCGATGTTCCCGTTCCGCAATTCCGGGAAGGACACGGTGCCTCTTCCCCTGTCGGGCTTGTCCGTCATTCCTTCTTCCCGCTTACGGAGGGCCTCTACGGGGAGACGAAGGTCCCTGTTCCATTCCATGGCGTTCATGCTGAGGTCGAGATGTGCGTCTATAATAAGCATAGGGGCATGAAGTTATCGAATTATTTTCTTTCCGGCTGGCAGCACAGTACATGATAGTCGGATATGCCTGCATCGTTATATTTGTTCCTACTCAATTTTTGTTCTTACATAATGCTTTGCCATGAATAAAACGCTTCGCCTTCTTGCGCCCGCGCTCTTGTCCTTTTCGCTTTGTACCGGACAGGTGACCGTGCAGCACCTGCTGACGGAAAACCTTCATGATCCCATTGGCCTGGACAGCAAAGCTCCGCGCTTCAGCTGGCAATTGACCGGTGGAAAGAGGAATATCATGCAGACGGCCTATGAGATCCGGGTCAGCGCCGCCGGCGACAAAGCCGCTCTCTGGAACTCCGGTAAGGTCACCTCTTCCCAATCCGTGCAGGTGCCTTATGCAGGCACGCCGCTCGCTTCCGCAAAAAAATATAGCTGGCAGGTACGCGTCTGGGATAATGACGGGAAGGCTTCGGCCTGGAGCGCTCCCGCCACCTGGCAAACGGCCCTCTTCAGCCCTTCCGACTGGAAGGCCCAATGGATCCAGCCAGGCTATACGGAAGCCGATGTCCAGCGGCCCAGCCCCTTGTTCAGAAAGGAATTCGCGGCGGAAAAAAAGATCCGCTCCGCGACCGTCTATATCACGGCACATGGCCTCTACGAAGCGCAGATCAACGGGCGTCGTATCGGTGACGCCTACCTGACGCCGGGCTGGACCTCCTACAACAAGCGCCTGCAATACCAGGTCTATGATGTCACCGATCTCCTCCGCAGCGGGAAGAACGCCGTTGGCGTCACCTTGGGCAGCGGCTGGTACAGGGGCTTTATCGCCTGGGGCGGACAACATAATTTCTACGGTAAGGATATCTCCCTGCTCTTCCGGCTGGAACTCCGTTACACGGACGGCAGCACGGCGATCATTGCCTCGGACGGAAGCTGGCGGTCCTCCACGGGCGCCATCCGCAACTCCGAGATCTATGACGGCGAGACCATCGACCACCGGCAGGATAAAGTAGGCTGGGCGCTGGCCGGATACAACGATGCGGACTGGAGCCCCGTCAAGGTAGCAGACTTCCCCCCGGATAATTTACTGGCCTCTTCCAGCGAGCCCGTGACAAAGCATGAGACCTTCACAGGCGCCAAGGTCCTTACCACCCCCAAAGGAGAACGGGTCATCGACTTCGGGCAGAACCTTGTAGGCTGGGTACGTTTAAAAGTAAAAGGAAAGGCCGGCGATAAGATCACCCTTTCCCATGCCGAAGTGCTGGATAAAGAAGGGAATTTCTACATTGACAACCTGCGTATCGCCAAGGCGCAGGATATCTACATCCTCAAAGGCGACGGAGAAGAAGTTTTCGAGCCCCATTTTACTTTCCATGGTTTCCGTTACATCAAAATAGAAGGCTATCCCGGCGAGATCAATCCCGCCGACCTGACGGCCATCGCCCTTTACTCCGATATGCCGAAGACGGGCAGCTTCCATTGTTCCAATGCCCTGGTCAATCAATTGCAGCATAATATCGAATGGGGACAGCAGGGGAATTTCCTGGATGTGCCTACGGATTGCCCGCAACGGGACGAACGGCTCGGCTGGACGGGAGATGCGCAGGTGTTCTCCCGCACGGCTTCCTATATCCGGGGAGTGGATAATTTCTTCGCCAAATGGCTGAAGGATGTAGCCGCCGACCAGGGCCCTGCCGGCACCATTCCCTTCGTCGTTCCCAATGTGCTGAGCAAGGGCGACCGCAGCGCCGGCTGGTCCGACGTAGGCACGATCATTCCCTGGAATATGTACCTCGCCTACGGGGACAAACAGATCCTCGAGAACCAATATCCCAGCATGAAGGCCTGGGTGGATTATATGAAGGGACAGAGCAGGCACGATCTCTGGAATACGGGTTCGCATTTCGGGGACTGGCTCTTCTACCGGCCCTTCGACGATAATGACGGACGTTCGGCCGTCACCGATAAATACCTGATCGCGCAATGCTTCTATGCTCATTCCACGGACCTGCTGATCCGCACGGCAAAGGTGCTGGGCAATACAAAGGATGCGGAAGAGTATGGACGGCTGCTGCAAAGAATAAAGGACGCTTTCTTACGGGAATATGTAACTGCCAACGGAAGGCTGGTGTCCAACACCCAGACGGCCTATACCCTGGCCCTGCAATTCGATATGCTGCCGGATTCAGCGAGGAAGCAGGCGGCAGACAGGCTCGTGGAGAATATCCAGGACTATCAGTTTCACCTGACGACGGGATTCCTGGGAACTCCCTATCTCTGTCATGTGCTGAGCCGGTTCGGCCATTCGGACGTAGCTTACCGCCTCCTGCTCCAGGAGAGCTACCCCTCCTGGCTCTATCCCGTGAAGATGGGCGCTACGACGATCTGGGAAAGATGGGACGGCATCCGGCCCGACGGCAGCTTCCAGACGCCCACCATGAACTCCTTCAACCATTACTCCTACGGCGCTATCGGGGACTGGATGTACCGGGTCGCGGCGGGCATCGATACCTATGAGGACGGTCCCGGCTACCAACATATCCGCATACAACCCCACCCGGGCAACGGCCTGAACAATGTGGAGGCCGACCTCCAAACCTATTACGGGAAGGTCAGTTCTCACTGGCGTTCCGAAACAGGCAGCCTCTTCGTGGACGTGGAGATCCCCGCCAACACAAAAGCCACCGTCTACCTGCCGGCCCGCGAAGGCCTGGTCACGGAGGGCGGCCAGCCCCTTGGGTCCATTAAAGAGATCGAGGTGAAAGGCGTGGAACCGGGTTACCTGATCCTGAACCTCGGATCGGGAAGCTATCATTTCCAGGTGAAGGAGTGAGGAAGTGAGTTGTCAGTTGTCAGTGGTCAGTTAGGTCGCAGGCAGGCCAATAAAAATTGGCGCAATTAAAAAAGCCTCCTATATTTGTATATACAATAATTGTTCATACCAATATGAAAGGGGAAGAACGCCTGGACCTTGATACTACCTTAAGCCCTTACAAACGCTGCCTTCTAAGCGTCTTGAAAGGCGGCTATGCCATCAGCGACCGGCTGAATGAGCAATTAAAACCTTTCGGGCTCTCCGAACAACAGCTGAACGTTTTGCATATCCTTAAAAGACAAATTCAGGAAGGCTGTAATCTATTCGACATCCAGGAACAAATGCTGCATAAGATGAGCAATGCCACCCGGCTGGTGGAAAAACTTCGATTAAAAGGATTGGTAACCAGGGATATATGCGAGGACAACCGCCGGAGAGTGGAGATCAGGATCACGGACAAAGGACTGGCTTTAATGGACATCATCGAGAAAAAATTGGGGGAATTCCACCGCCTGCACGAAAATAAATTGACGGAAAAGGAATTTTGCCAGCTGACGGAACTGTTGGATAGATTGGGATCCTGATTTTTTTTATTCACATTATTGTATATACAACAATTGTGATGAACTAAATGGTGCGTACATCTGTATAGGAAAAAAGACCGGAAATACGATAGAAGAATAACGAAACAATAATTGAGGAACTACAATATGGAAGGCAATGAAACATTTTTTATTTTTCACCCTTTGGCTGCTGCTGGCAGAAAAAAATGACAGGTTATACGCACAGGAACAACGTAACGGATCCGCCGGCAAAGAGGAGAAAACCCCTACACGTCTCCTCCGCATTTACGAAGACAACGATTTCATCAATATCCGCGGGCAGGGTACCGATGATGCTTACACGAACGGGACCCGTATAGACCTGTTCTATACGAAGGACAAACCCTCCCGCTGGTTCATCGACCGCAATCTGCCAAAGGCGGGCGACAGCAGTATCAATGTATTTGGCTGGGGATTAGAACAATTGATGTTCACTCCGGACGATATCAGCAAGAGCGGCTATCAGCCGGATGACTATCCCTACTCGGGCGCCTTGCTCATCACCCACACGCTTTATTCGTACAACCCCCAAAAAAAATATGATTTCCAGACAGAGCTCGTACTAGGCGTCATGGGGCCTGCCTCCCTGGCCAGGCAGACCCAGGAAGCCGTACACCATCTCATCCATTACCAGCAGCCGATGGGCTGGGACCACCAGTTCAGGAATGACCTGCTCCTGAATATTAATTTCACTGCTGAAAAACAGCTGGCGGCACTGGGGTCTTCGGCGGAGGTGATCGGAGGCGCCCAGGTGTTTTACGGCACGATGCTGAACGGGATAGCTGTTTATCCACTGATCCGGATCGGAAGACTGACCCCTTATTTCAAAGGTTATCTAAGCCAGTATTCCCACTCCGGAGCGCATCCGGGCAGTAAGCGCAAGGCCAGGCCCCAGGCTTATTTTGTGCTCAAGCCCGAAGGGGCGCTGATCTTCACCAATGCCTTACTGGAAGGAGGCCTTTTCACTTCCAACCCGAACAGGAAGCCGGGAAAGGACCTGGGGAAAGGATCTGCGGAGGCAGAAGGCCCATCCGTCCAGACCTCTTCCGCCGCGCAGCCTGCGGGCCCTTATCATGATCTGCGGAGGCTGGTCTATTCGATCAATTACGGCGCCGTACTGGTATCGGGGAATTTCAGCATTTCTTTTATACAAAATACTTCCTCTTCCATGATGAAGGGGTTATACGATCACGAAGTAGGAAATATAACACTGTATTTCAGTTGGTAAACAAAAAATTTAAACCAAACTACGCTACCCATGCAACCACCCATCGCTACCCTGCTGTCCGGTAATTACTCTTCCTATTGGGATCAGCCTGACCCGGTCCAGGTCATCCGTTTCGCGTCCGCATCTTCCCGGCGCCTCGTCCTGCCCGCACGACAAAATGATCTGTTCATGATCACCTGGTTCACAAAAGGCAGCGGCCAACTGACCATCGATCTTTCTTCCACCGCTTTTGAAAAAGACCACCTGTTCATTATCCGGCCCGGGACTATCTTCGCCCTGGATACGCAGAAAGTAACGGGCTTGGAAGGATGGTGTCTATCGATAAAGGAAAGTTACCTGCATGAATATGGAAGTAATTTATCCGGGCTTATCTTTGAACTCCATACGATCAGCAACCTGAAAATACCCGAAGCAACCAGGCAAAAGATGGCGCAACTTTTTTATTTTTTGCAAACAGAATTACCGGTCAGGTCTCCTGAAGCCGATGTCGTCGTTAATGCCTACCTCACTATCCTGTTGTCCGAATTCAGAAAACTTTCCGATGGCCCGTCCGCACACCGGGCGCTGCATGATCCACGCTATGAAGAATTCCTGGATATTATCAATAAAGAGTTCAGGGAAATAAAAGATATCGGGGCCTATGCAGCCCGGGTCCATATCAGTTCCAAGCAACTGAACCGGATCTGTAAAGAAGCAACGGGGCGTACGGCGGCGCAATTGCTGGACGAACGGGTACACCTCGAGGCAAGCCGCCTCCTTCACTATACCACCCGGTCGATCAAGGATATCAGTTATGAGCTGGGATTCGGTCAGCCTTCTTATTTCATCAAGTTCTACCGGCGCATCAGCCATAGAACGCCGCACCAATACCGGCAGCTGCTGTCCGGAAAACATCCTGCGCCGCATGGAGCTCCTGTTCCGGGGCGCCTGTCCCTTGCTAATCTTTATGACAACTAATATACAAGCCATGAACAAGCGTCTTTGCCTTTTCCTTTTTCTATCCCTGTCTGCCTCCCTGGGCGGACATGCACAGGATGGATGGGTCTTAAAAAAGGAAAAGGACGGGATAAAAGTATATAGCCGGTCCGCCGAACATTCAAAGTTCAATGAATTAAAAGCCGAACTGACCATAAAAGCAAAATTATCCGATCTGGCGGCCCTTATCCTGGATATACCTGATTATTATAAATGGTCCTTCAATACAAAATTGTCGTACGTCCTTAAAAAAGTGAGCCCTTCCGAGCTCTATTTCTATACGGAAATAAGATCGCCCTGGCCCGCCAGCAACCGGGATCTGGCCGTACACCTGCAGATCCTGCAGGACCCTCACAGTAAAATAATGACGATAAAGGCCGAGGGAATTCCCAACTATATTCCCCCAAAAGATGGGATCGTACGCGTGCCCCTGTCCAAAGAATACTGGACTGTCACTCCTCTCGACCCAACAACGCTCCGGATCGAGTACCAGATACAGATCGATCCGGGAGCTTCGGCTCCGGCCTGGCTGATCAACGCGTTTGCCACAAAGGGCCCGTATGAGACCTTTAAGAACCTTTCGGAAAAGATCCGGGATGCAAAGTACCGGAACACCGCCATCCCCTTCATTACAAACTGATCCTCTGTCCGAAAATGGCCACTCTATGTCCTGAAAATATGCCTCCCGTTAGCCGATCCTTATCGAATTTTGCAGTAGATAAAAGCCAATAGGGCTTATAGATCCACAAAATTTAAAAGAAGAATTATGAAACTAAGTAAAATGACAATCAGGACCGGCATTTTCTCCGCGCTGTTAGTAAGTTATGCGTTAGCAGGCAAGGCTCAAACCTCCGCGCCGGCGGCCGGCGGCAAACAGGAATTCCGTTTAAGCGTAGGGCCCGAAACAGGCATCCCTCTCGGGAGTTTTCACGATGGCTATAACTGGAATTTCGGGGGTTCGGTCCAGGCCGATATACCTGTCGTACATAACCTGTTCGTAACCGTCAATGCAGGGTACAACAACTTTTTCGTCAAGAAAGATCAAACGGATGTCCCCGATAAGAACCTTCAGCTGATCCCCGTAAAGGCAGGCCTGAAATATTTTCCCGCAGGAGGCCTGTTCTATGTACAGGGAGAAGCGGGAGCTTCCTTTCTGGCCAATAAATCGGACCTGTTGGCCGATAAATCTACCGCCTTTGTATATGCGCCGCAGGTAGGCGTCCTGCTAAAACTGGCCCCAAAGAACTATATCGATGTCGGAGTCCGGTTCGAAGGGACCTCCTCCTTCTATGACGGAGGTAGCAGCAATAATTTCCTTGGACTGAGAGTAGCGTATGCCTTCGGTCTTTAAGCTATATGCGTGATTGGAAGGGTTCACCCCGATGTGCGTAAAAACCTGCCCCGAAGCTTTCGGGCAGGTTTTCCTTTTGGGGTCAGGACGGGACGGTAACAATCGGCCCCAACGGCTTGCGGATTGGCCCCTGCGGCTTATCTTTGCCGCATGCATTATGTTTCTGTAGAAGGTTTAGGAAAGTCCTACGGCGTCAAGCCATTGTTCCAGAATATCACATTCCACATCGAAGAAGGCGACAAGATCGCGCTGGTAGCCCGCAACGGCAGCGGCAAGTCCACCCTGCTCAAGATCCTGTCCGGCAAGGAGACCGCCGAAAGTGGTACGGTCTGGGTCCATAAAGACGTTACAGTCGCTCTTTTCGAGCAGGAACCTGTCTTTATCGAGGATAAATCCATCCTGGACAATATTTTCCACCATAACCACCCTATTATCAACGCGATCAAGGCCTATGAGAAGGCCAGCGATGACGGGGACGTGGACAAACTGACGGATGCTATCGTATTGCTGGACGAGCTCAATGCCTGGGATTTCGATACCAAGGTGAAGCAGATCCTCGGCAAATTGAATATCCACCATCTGCAGCAGGTGGCAGGGTCCCTTTCCGGGGGACAGCGCAAGAGGGTAGCCCTTGCCAAGACCCTCATCGACATCGGCTTCGAGCACAAGCATGTGCTGCTGATCATGGACGAACCGACCAACCACCTGGACGTGGACATGGTCGAGTGGCTGGAGCATTACCTCAACCAGGAAAAGGTCACCCTCCTGCTGGTCACCCATGACCGCTATTTCCTGGATGCCGTCAGCGAAGAAATATGGGAACTGGACGGCAACGATCTTCATACTTACAAAGGCGATTACGCCAACTTCCTGGAAAAGAAAGCGGCCCGGATCGAAAATGATATGTCCAGCATCGACAAGGCCCGCAATACCTACCGGAAGGAGCTGGAATGGATGCGCAAACAGCCCAAGGCCCGGACGACGAAAAGCAAGAGCCGCCAGGATAATTTTTACGTGGTGGAGGCCAAGGCCAAACAAAAGATCGAAGACCAGCAGGTCGAGCTCCAAATGAAGATGAACCGCCTCGGGGGCAAGATAGCCGAGCTGAAGAAAGTATACAAGAGCTATGGCGAAAAAGTGATCCTGAAAGGATTTGACTATACGTTCAAAAGAGGAGAACGCGTAGGCATCGTGGGCATCAATGGCGTCGGCAAGTCCACCTTCATCAATATGATCCAGGGCCTCGAACAGCCCGACAGCGGCAAGGTCGTTATCGGGGACACCGTCATCTTCGGCAATTACTCGCAACAGGGATTGACGTATAAAGAGGACGTGCGCGTGATCGAATTCGTCAAGAACATCGCCGAACATTTTCCCCTGGCGGACGGCAGCACCATGAGCGCCTCCCAGTTCCTGAGCCTATTCCTCTTCCCTCCCGAGCAGCAATACACGTATATTTCCAAGCTCAGCGGCGGTGAAAAAAGAAGGCTGTTCCTTCTGTCGGTGCTATTCCGTAATCCTAATTTCCTGGTGCTGGATGAACCGACCAACGACCTCGACCTCCCTACCCTGGGCGTGCTGGAAAATTTCCTAAGCGAGTTCCAGGGCTGTCTTATGATCGTCTCGCATGACCGCTATTTTATGGACAGGCTGGTGGATCACCTGCTGGTATTGGAAGGCGATGGCGTCATCCGGGATTTCCCGGGGAATTACTCCCAGTACCGGGAATGGCAGAAGCTGGGAAAAGAAGATGCTACCTTCCGTCCCCCCGGCGACGGGTTCCAGCCTCACCAGGAAAAAGCCGCCGCCGCGGCCATCACAGCCCCCTCCGCCTCTTCTGCCGCCGTTGCCGAAAAGAAGAAATTGTCATATAAGGAAAAAAGGGAATTCGAATTGCTGAGCCAGGAGATCGCCGAACTGGGAAAAGAAAAAGAGCGCATCGAAGGCCGGTTGAACGACAGTGGAACTCCTTTCGAAGAGCTGCAAAAACTGTCTCTTCGCACGGGCGAGATCAGCCGCCTCCTGGATGAAAAAGAATTGCGCTGGCTGGAATTGAGCGAGGCGGAGCAATAGGAAGATCCGAAGCCATTCGGACCGGTATGGCCACCCGCTGGTCATAATTTATTAGTATGTCTTCATATACTTTATATATTTGGCCCCGCAGCGAATAAACTGCCCAACTATCTAAAACTACTTTTCATGAGAAATCTCTTCTTATCCCTGTCCCTATTGACGACGGGGATCGTCCATGGACAAAAAATGGCCGACCCTAAGCCTTTTGCGGCCACGGTCACCGCCGAAGACCTGAAGAAACACCTGTACATTGTCGCCAGCAAGGAATTCGAAGGCAGGGAAACCGCTACGGAAGGCCAGCGCAAAGCGGCCGCTTATATCGAAAATCATTTCAAATCACTGGGCCTCCAGCCCGGCAACAAGGACAGCTACCAGCTTTATTATCCCGTATTCCAGGATTCGCTGACGAACGCGACGATCCAGGTCAACGGCCAGGATTTTAAGCTGAACGAGGACTTCTCTCTCAACGTCGCAGGCAGCTATTCAACGACCCTGATGAGCAGCGAGGTCGTTTTTGCAGGCGCCGGCCTCAGCGATTCCACCCATGATGATTATAAGGGACTGGATGTAAAAGGCAAGATCGTATTGGCGCTGGATGACAATGCCTCCAGCCAGCCACAGGGCGGCGGCGGCGGACGCAGGAATTTCGGTGGCGCTTACGCCAAGCTGGATGCCGCCTACCGCCATGGCGCCGTGGCCCTCCTCCTCGTACAGGGAAATTTCCCGCGCAGGACAGGCGGCCGGAACGGCATGTACCTGAACGCCTGGCGCAAAACGATCCTGCCCAACCTGTTCCTGGTATCGGACAAAGTGGCGACAGCGATCATGGGCGCAGATTATGCATCCGCTAAAGCCAATCCCCAACCGAAGACCTATACCGTCAATACGATGCTGGAGGTCAATAAGGCGACCAACCACCTGCAGAGCAGCGACGTATTGGGCTTCCTGGAAGGCACCGATCTCAAGGACGAGATCCTCGTTATCTCGGCGCATTACGACCACTTAGGCATCCGCAACGGCGAGATCTATTACGGCGCCGACGACGATGGTTCGGGCACTGTCAGCGTACTCGAACTGGCCGAAGCCTTCTCCAAAGCCAAAGCCGCCGGAAAAGGCCCCCGCAGGAGCATTCTTTTCCTTGCCAATTCCGGCGAAGAAGAAGGGCTCTGGGGTTCTCAATACTACTCCGAACATCCTACTTATCCCCTGGATAAAACGACCGCGGACCTGAACATCGATATGATCGGACGCATCGATCCCAACCGTAAGGAAGGCGACTCCACCAATTATGTATATGTCGTGGGAGACGATAAGCTAAGCTCGGAGCTGAAGCCGATCAGCGAAAGCATCAATAAAAAATATACGAAGCTGGAGCTGGATTATAAATACAACGATCCCAAAGATCAGCAAAGGATCTACTATCGCAGCGACCACTATAACTTTGCCCGCAAGGGAGTGCCCATCATCTTCTATTTCGACGGCATCCATAAGGACTATCACCGCCCTTCGGATACGCCCGATAAGATCAACTACGATATCATGGAAAAAAGGGCCCGGTTCGTATTCTACACGGCCTGGGAGATGGCCAACCGCAATGCCATGATCAAAAGAGATATCCCTTTGCCTACGCAGGAACGTTAGTCCATTCGGATGATCCGGTAGCACCAGCGGAATAGTTTTCCCTGGAAGTCGAAGGGGGTCGTGGCATTCGTGATCTCCTTTATAGAGGCCGAGCGGATCTTATCCGCTTCCAGCTGGAACTTCCGGAAATTAGTACTGAAATACAGGACCCCGCCCGTCTTCATGACGCGCAGGGTCTTGTTTATTAAGTCCGCATGATCGCGCTGGATGTCGAGGAAATCTTTCATCCGCTTGCTGTTGCTGAAGGTGGGCGGGTCCATGATCACCAGGTCGTACTCTCCGGCCGCCACGGTGTCCAGCCATTGCTTGACGTCTGCATGGATGAATTGATGGAGCGGCGAAGCGGACCCGTTCAGCTTCATGTTCTCTTCGGCCCAGTTGAGATAGGTCCGGGACAGGTCGACAGAATCCACCCGGGCGGCCCCTCCGGCGGCGGCATACACCGAGAAAGAACCGGTATAACAAAAAAGGTTGAGCACTTTCTTATCCTTCGCTTCTTCCCTTACCATCCCCCTGGTGATGCGGTGATCCAGGAAGAGACCCGTATCCAGGTAATCGGTCAGGTTGATACGGAATTGCAGACCGGCCTCTTTCGCCACGAAGAATTCCTGTTCGCTGGCCAGTTTTTCATATTGACCCGTTCGCCCGGACTTGCGCTGCCGCTGGCGGAAATAGATCTTTTCATCCGGCACACCCGTGATCTCCGTGATCACCGGCAGACATTCTTCCAGCCAGGCTTCATGCTCCTCATCCGTCATCCCATGCCGGCGTTTGTATTCCGCCAGATAGACCTTATCCTCATAGAGCTCAACACAGAAAGGGAATTCCGGCAGGTCATGATCGTATACCCGGTAGCAGGTGACGCCCTGCCGCTTGGCCAGTTTGCCCGTATGACGGAACATCTTCGTCAGGCGGTTCCTGAACATCTGTAGTTTTTCTTCCTGCATCAGTTTGTTTTATTATCGGAATGGGACTGCCTCAGCCAACGAAATCCCAGGGCGGAAAGGAGGCATGTAAAACCTACGACCCACCACAGCGCCCTGAACCCAAAATGTTCCGCGATCTGCGACCCTCCCGCAGGGCCGATCACCTGCGCCGTAGACCAGGCGATGGTATACAGACCGGCATACTGACCGCGGTTATTGGCGGCTGTCCGGGAGATCCAGAAAGAATTCATGAAAGGCATGGATAATATTTCCCCGACGGTGATCAGGATCATGCAAAAGAAGGCCGTCGCCAGGGTCAGGGGCAGGATATTCAACAGGAGCCAGGAACAGCTCACCAGGAGAATGCCATTGAAAATATAAAAAAGAGGTTGTCTCCTTCCTTCTAATTTAAATACTAATACCATTTCTATGACAGTGATGATCAATCCATTCAATGCCATCAACATACCGATCATATATTCCGGCAAATGCAGGTCTTTCTTATAGTATACCGGCAGGATGGTGAATATCTGGAAGAAACAGCTGGCGAATAAGATCGTCAGAAAGATGAATTTCAGGTATACTTTATCCCGGTAAGGCGAGCCGGCCGGCTGGTCGCCCTTTTCTTTTCCCTGGATAGCGGGCCGGCCGGCGGCCGGCGTAAGGAAATACCAGAGCAGCACCGCCGCTGCGATATTGGTCGCCCCGTCCACCCAGAACAGGAGATGGTAGTTGATAGAGGCGAGGACACCCCCGATGGCGCCGCCTACGGCCCAGCCCAGGTTGATGGCCAGGCGGTTCAGGGAAAAAGAACGGGTCCTGTTCTCCTCCCGGCTGTAATAGGCGATAGCGGTGGAATTAGCGGGGCGGAAAGCATCATTGACCAGGCTGAGGGTAAAGGTGCCGATACAGATCAACGGATAGCTCCGTAATTGTCCCAGGAGCATGAATAAGAGTCCTCCTCCTATGAGCGTAAAAAGCTGCAGCCGGTGAAAGCCCCATCTGTCCGTCAGCCTTCCTCCCAGGAACCCGCCGCATACGGCGCCCAATCCGAAGAGGCCCATGACGAACCCTGCCTGGGCGATGCTGTATCCCATGCCCGGGCTCGTGAGATAGATGGTCATGAAGGGCAGCACCATCGTACCGCTGCGATTGACGAGCATGACGACGGACAAGAGCCAGGTGGGCCTGGACAAGCCGCTATAAGCGTTCCGGTATAAAGCGATGGTATTTCCCAGCATGCTGACGATCCTGCCTCTTCAACAGGTCTGCAAAATTAGGATAAAAAAAATGCCCGTCCGAAGACAGGCATTTTATAATGCATTTATCGAAGAGTTATTTTCCTCCGAAGACCTTCTTCAGCAGGTCGGTGACCTGGGCAGCAGGGTTCTGACGGATGTTCTTTTCTTCCTGCGCTACATAATAGAAGACCCCGTCAAGGGCTTTCGACGTCGCGTAAGAAGAGAGATCGGTATTTACTTTACTGAAGGTCGTCGGCAATTTATTATAGGTCTCGAAGACTGTCTTCCAGTACTTCGTTGCGCCCGTCTTTTGCAGGGACGTATCGATCACGGGACGGAAGGCTGCCGTCAGCTCGGGCGTGGTGGACTTGCGCAGATAGCCCGTCGCTGCCGTATCGGCCCCTTTCAGGATCGTTACTCCATCCTGTACCGTCATTCGTTTGATGGCATTTAAAAAGATGGGAGCGGCGGATTTCGAAGCATCTTCCGCTGCCCTGTTCAGGCTGAGGATCGCATCGTCGACCATCTTACCGAAGCCGGCGCTTCGCAGGGTCTTTTCCACTTTCTGCGCTTCGGGGGGCAGGAGGATCTTCACGGCGGCGTCCCTGAAAAAGCCGTCGACAGCGGACAATTTATCCGAGCTTTTCTTAGTGCCCTGTGAGAGCGCTTCTTTTAAGCCGGCTACTATATCGTCGGAACTAAGGCTGCCTGATTTACCGCCTTTGAGCGCGCTCATGGCATTTTTAGCGCCCCCCAGCAGACCGCCCTGCGCATGCAGCAGCGTTACGGAGAAAAGAGAAAGGATAACTACGGTGGATAGTTTTTTCATTATGGATATTTTATGATTCGAAAATGAGCTTAAAAATAGCACCAAAATCTGATAAAGCAATGTTAATCCCCTGAGAATTTGAATTTTACGGGTATATTATCTACCTTAACCAAAACACCTGATCACCAGCCTGCAAAAGCCGCTCTCCATATTATTTATTTCCCTGCTGACGCTGTTCCAGTATGGCAGGATGCTCAGTTATCTCGAATGCCGGATAGCCGCTGCGGTCACCGATCCGACGCTGAAATGCGATTGCGAACGGCAACTGGTGGGAACGCCTACGCCCAACGGACCATCCACCACCGAAAGAGCGCTTTCCAAACCCCGGCCGGAAGAGCTTTTCACCTCTATCCTGCTGCCGGCAACGAACAACGCGCTCACTCAGACGGACGGAATTCCCGCTATACCGTCCTCCTATCCTCTTTCCGCAGGCCATCACGGTCCTCTCTTTCAACCTCCCCGCTCCTAGCACGTCTACCGCTCTATTTTATTTTACCACACAAATTAAAATTTCATGAAAAGAATAATTCTATTCATGCTGCTCTGCTATGCAGCATGCGCTATATCCTGCCATTCTAAAATGGCCGCTCAGCATGCCGTTCTCAACCAGGAGATAAAAGACGCCCATGACAACCCGATGCTGCTGGGAAAATGTACAAAGGAGAGACTGGAACAAGCTCCCTATGGTGATTGGTTCCTGAAAAATTACCAGGCCTACAGCGTTGATACGGCAACGGCAGAGAGGCTCCGGGTCTCCCTGTCCGGCAAACGATTTATCATCTTCATGGGCACCTGGTGCGGGGACAGCAGAAGGGAAGTGCCCCGTATGTATAAGATACTGGATTATTGCGGGGTGCCCGCCTCTTCTATTCAGCTCGTCCTGGTGAACAATGCGGACCCTATGTACAAGCAAAGTCCCGGTCACGAGGAAAAGGGATTGAATATCTTCCGGGTGCCCGACCTGCTGGTGATGGACCATCACAAAGAATTGGGCAGGATCGTGGAATCCCCCGTGATCTCCCTGGAAAAAGATCTTTCCGACCTGGCGGAAGGCCGGCCCTATACGCCCAATTACCGGGGGGCGGCTTATCTGATCAGGCTTTTCAGGGAAAAAAAGACGGAGGAAATAGAAAAAGACCTGCCTGGTCTGGCGCTCCGGCTCAAAGGGCTGCTGCAAGGCGCCGGGGAGCTGAATTCCTATGGCCATATCCTGGAGGCCTCCGGGGAAAAAGAGAAGGCTTCCATTGCCCTTCAGTTGAATAAGATGATTTATCCGCCTGAAAAATAGCCATTTAGTCATTCAGGGAATAAACCCTATTTTTGTCCTCTTAAAATTCAAGAATGAAGCAAATCACCCTATCTATCCTTTATGTGTGTGCCGGACTTTCCGTCCTGGCGCAGGAGAAAAAGCCAGTACCCGCGAAGAAGCCAACTACCGGAGTGACCCATGCCACGGCCGGACCCGTCCTGAAGACGACCAAGGACTCCGTAAGCTATGCGATCGGTATGAGCGTTGCCAATTTCTACAAGCAACAGAACATCACCGATATCAACACGGCGCTGGTCACCAGGGCCATTAACGATGCAACCCGGAGTGGCAAGCCGCTGCTGGACGAACAGCAATGCAATGCCGTTATGATGGGCTACATGCAGAAGGTCAAGTCGGAGAAAGCATCGGGCAACAAAAAGATCGGCGAAGATTTCCTGGCCGCCAATAAGAACAAGGCCGGCGTGATCACCCTGCCCAGCGGTCTGCAATACACGGTCCTCAAGGAAGGTACGGGTCCCAAGCCCGCTCTTACCGATAAGGTGAAATGTCATTACCATGGCACCCTGATCGACGGGAGGGTCTTCGACAGCTCCGTAGACAGGGGGCAGCCCATCGAGCTGTCCGTCAATGGCGTGATCCCCGGCTGGACGGAAGCTTTGCAGCTGATGCCGGTGGGCAGTAAATGGAAGCTCTTTATTCCTTCCAACCTCGCTTATGGAGATCAGCAGGCCGGTGCGATGATCGGACCCGGATCTACCCTCATCTTCGATGTGGAATTGCTGGAGATCATCAAGTAAACAGCGGAACTATTTAATAAAAAGAGGCCGGGCGCATGCGCCCGGCCTCTTTTATTTTCCTGTATATAGGCTATCCTTAGTACCCGTTATTCTGTTTAAGGTTCGGGTTCTTATCCGTATCGTACTTCGGAATAGGCAGTACCCGGTAATCGGATCCCCAGGCCTGCAGCGGCACGGTGCTATGTGCGGGAATGTCCAGCTTGTTACGTTGGAACTCCAGGGATCCCTGGCCTTCGAAGGCAAGCTCGATCCTGCGTTCTTTGAGGATGGCGGCGATCAGGTCGTCTGCCGTAGCGGGTGCCGCCGGTGCAGCATTGGACCGGGTCCTGATCTGGTTCAGCAGGCCAAGGGCGGTGGCATCCGGCGCTCCGGGAGACTGCCTTGCCAGGGCTTCGGCCTTGATCAGCAGTATTTCAGCAAAGCGCAGGACGGGCACGAAGTCCGTCGTCAGGCCTGCATATTTGCGGGTCCAGAAAGCGCCGCTGGCGCTTCTTTCCACCAGGGAGTCGCCGCCTTTTGGCTTGAACCGGAGATCGACGGAAGTATCCATCAGGTTGATAAAGCTCAGGCTAATGGAAATATCACCTCTCGCCTTCGATCCATAGTGCTGTCCCAGGGAGTTATTGGTGTTGGGGTTGTCGGCGCCGCTCATGGCCACGGAGAAAATGGATTCCTTCGTGGTGAAGGGAGGGCGGAAAGCGGTAATAGGGTTACCGGCATTCAGACCATAGGCCGCTGCCGAAGCAATGACTGCGTCCGCGCTGCTATTCGCCTTGGCCCAATCTCCCTTGTAGAGATAGAGGCGTGCTAATAAGGCTGTGGCAGCCCCTTTGGTGGCCCTTGCTACTTTAGCAAATCCATCGGTGGGGTTTTCCGGCAACTTGGCCTGCGCATCCAGCAGATCGGCTTCTATCTGGTCGTAGACCTGTTTGACAGTGGAACGGGGTAAGTAGTTCGCAGTGGAGAACGGATCGTCCTCTACTTTCAGGACCAGGGGAATACCCGGGTGGGAAGCGTCCGCGGTGAAGTTATAAGGCTGCGCCCAAAGACTCACCAGGTAGAAGAAGCAAAGAGAGCGGATGAATTTCGCTTCGCCGACGTATTGATCCGCCTTGGCCTGTGGTACGAGGCTCATCTTAGGCGTAAATCCTTTCAGAAAGAGGTTGGACTGATAGATCGTCCGGTATCCTGCCTGCCAGGCGCTTGCTACGGTACCATCGCTGGAATTGGTGGAAGAATAAAAACCCATCTGTCCGAAGAACGAGTTTGGAATGGCATCCAGGCCCCTGATATCGGCATAGATGAGTACCCTTCCACTGAAAAAGTTAGCATTCTGCAAGGCATCGTACATGCCGACGGAAGCCTTCTCGATACGATCGGGTGTGCTGAACACCTGGTCCGCGGGAATGCTGTTCTCCGGCGCTTTGAAAAGATCGGTTTTCTTACAAGCCGTTAAAAGTCCTCCGGCCAGCATACCGCCTAATACAATATTTTTAAATTTCATGATCTGTTGAATTTGGATGAATTAAAAGGTAAGGTTTACGCCAACGGTGATCGTCTTCACCTGCGGGGTGGCCCTGTTGTCGAGACCCAGGGCTACGTTGCCGTTCGCCTGCACTGTTCCCTGCGTATTCACGTCGGGATCAAGACCGGTATACTTGGTAATGATAAAGGGATTGAAAGCCTGTACATAAGCGCGGATATTCTCGAACCCGATCTTGTTCAGGTATTTCTTCGGGATGGTATAACCGAGCGTGATGCTCCGGACGCGGATATAATCACCTTTTTCCAGCCAACGGGAAGAAGCCTGGTTCGGCGTATTATCACTTCCCAGCCATACTTTAGGGACATCCGTTACGTCTCCGGCCTTCTGCCATCTGCGGAGAATATCCGTGAAGTTATTGCTGAACTGGTTGGTCAGCATACCTGCTTTGGAACTATTATAGACGTAGTTGCCGCCCTGGTAAATGACGGACACGCCCAGGTCGATGCCCTTGTAGGTAAAGGTATTATCCCAACCGCCATAATAGGTGGGGAGACCTCCCTTTTTCTGATATACGAAATCACCGCCGCCAAGAGCCGGCACGTTATTTCCTTTGCCATCCGTCCAAACAGCCGGTCCGGTGGCGCCGAAATTATATTGCTTGATCGAGCCATCCTTGGCGAACCAGCGGGCATTGCCCGTGGCGGGGTCTACCCCGGCCCAATTGGGCAGATAGAAGGTGCCCAGCACTTTCCCCAGGCTTACTACGTTCTGGCCTACTACAATGTCTGCATTGTTATTAGCAGGAATGAGGCCCGTGACCTTATTCCAGATACGTGTGAAGTTGATGGAAGTAGTCCAGGCAAAGTCCTTGGTGGAATAAGGCGTCGCATTGATCGTCAGCTCGATGCCTTTATTGTACATGCCGCCGATGTTGGTGCTGATGCTGGAGTTGGGAATGCCTACCGTATAGAGCACGGGCGCCGCCAGGATCAGGCCGTCAGCTTTGTTATTAAAATAGTCGGCCGTTATGCTGAGCTTACCCCGGAGCAGGGTGGCATCAAACCCGATATTGGTCTTCTTGCCCGTCTCCCATTTCAGGTTGGGGTTACCGGCCTGGGTGATGGCCAGACCGTTCACGCTGGTATACGCGGCGCCGCCGTAAGTGGTCAGGCCGGCGTAGGTAGCGATCCCGCTGGAGTTGCCCACCTGTCCGTAGCTACCACGAATTTTCAGGTAGTCCAGCCAGGTCATGCCCTTCATGAAATCTTCCTTCGTTAATTCCCAGCCCACGGAAGCGCTGAAGAAATTACCAAATTGGTTGTTGGCGCCAAAGGACGAGAACCCGTCCCTGCGCAGAGAGCCTTCCACAAAATATTTCCCCGCAAAAGAGTAGTTCAGCCTGCCGAAATAAGAAATGATGCCGGTCCCCGATTGAGTACCCCCTGTGTTATCCAGCAAAGTAGTAGTACCGGGTAAGGTATTCGTATAGGCTCCGTTGATCACGTGCGTGAAGAAGGGGTCCGTGAAATTATTAGCGCCGGTATATTGGTTGAAGACGCTGTTCCGCTGGTATTCCGTTCCCGCTACGACCCCGATCTTATGGTTCGTGGCGATCGTCCTGTCATAGCTGGCGTAATTCTGCCAGACCCAGAGGTTGTTCTTGTTGTTCTGCTCCTGCTCCAGGCCGCCATAGCTGGAACCCAGGCCATTCACCAGGGGCGAGCTATACTGGTCCTCGAAGTTGGTGAGGTTCTGAATACCGAATTTCGTGGTGATCCTCAGTCCCGTAATGGGCTGGATCTCGCCATAGATATTCGCCCGCAGGTCTTCGGCCGTATTATCGTTCCGCTGCAATTTGATCTGCGGAAGGATGTTCAGGAAATAAGATGCGCTGGGCAGATAGTTTACACCACCAACGGCCGTAATATTATTGCCATTACCCAGGAGTCCATTTGCGGTCAGATTATACCCCGTTGGGTTCGTCGGATCGTAGGGAGAGACATTGGGTTCCGCCTGCCAGCCGGAGACCGTCGTACCGGAGATAAAGCCATCGCTCAATACCCCTTTGTTCAGGGTCTTGGAATAGGACAGCTGGACGCCTGCCTTGAACCAGGATTTCGGTGTAAAATCCATATTCAGGCGGGTCTGCCCGGAAGTGAGCTTATTGCCAATGGTAATGCCTTCCTGGCTGAGGTAGCGGGCCGAGCCGTATACGGACAGCTTGTCGGCGCCGCCCGAGAAGGAAATGGTATTATCATAGGTCATACCCTGACGGTAGACGACATCATTCCAGTTCGTCCGGTCGGGTTTGCCATCCTGGTTGATATCACTGTTGTTGGCAATGGGCGCGTAAGGAACGAGGATATTCGTATTGTTAGCCCGTTTTTCGTTCGTAATGGTGGTAAAGTCGTCCCCATTTAACAGGGAGGGCAGTTTTGCCGCCTTTGCCCAGCCTACTTTCGAATCGATGGTAACTTTAATAGCGCCCTTCCGACCCTTCTTGGTCGTGATCAGGATCACGCCATTACTGGCCCGGGAACCGTAGATGACGGCGGCGCCGGCATCCTTCAGCACTTCGATGGACTCGATGTCGTTGGAATTGATCAGCGCCAGCGGATCGAAGCGGGTGGAATTACCGGTATTGAAAGTGTTCAGGTTGGAGACCACATTCTGCGGGATCCCGTCGATGACTACAAGAGGCTGTGATGAGGAAGATATCGAATTGACGCCCCTGACGCGGATGGCCGTTCTGTCCGCCAGCATACCGCTGCCGCTGGAGATCTGCACACCGGCTGTCTTGCCTGCCAGCCCCTGGTCAAAGGAAGTGACCGGTTGTTCGGCTACCTTGGCGCCGGAGATCTTGGAAATAGCGCCCGTATTTTCGCGCACTGTCTTCACGCCGTATCCGACGACCACCACTTCCTGCAGGCTTTTGTCTTCTGCAAATAAAGTAATGCTCACCGTATTTTTTCCGGCAATATTTACTTCCTGTTTTTCGAACCCGATGCCGCTAATGTTCAATGTCTTTGCATTTGCAGGAACCGTCATCGAAAAGGTGCCGTCTTCCTTAGAAGTGGTACCCGTGTTCCCTTTCGCCAGGATCGTAACCCCGAAGACCGGGGCTCCTTTCCCATCAATGATCTTTCCCGTAACAGTCCGCTGCTGGGCAAGCAACTGGAGGGAAAGCAGAAAAAATCCCAATAGGGATAACAATTTTCTCATGGTCAATCAGTTTTGAGTTAAAAATGAATAAAGGTTTGGTAAATAAATCCCCTGCCCCCGCCGGCAGGAGTATAAAATCGATGAAGGCCGAAATGTTAGTGGGATTGTTCGATGTTGGGCGGATAGATGCCAGAACAGCATAGCTAGCCTACCCTGTGAGGATAGAAATTTTCTCATGAAACCTGGTGTTTTGGTTAGAAATACATGATGAAGGTAAGCTAAACCCGCTAAAAAATAAATTCTTCGTTGCAAATTTCAACTACACCGTTAGAGAATATTCAATATCAAGCATAAATTATTATATATACGTCAATGTTCAAACGCCAATATTAATAAAAATCAATTATTCTCCCCTTACATTTAAAAGGTGTCCCCGTATTTTAACCCTAACGGTATGCAAAAAAGCCAGTTTTCCATACAGTGAAACACCTATACATTATTCTTTTTAATATCTGATGAGCCGTTAGTAAGAGGATTGCAAGTCTATCCAAAGCGCCTTATCTTGGGAAGGTCCGTATTCACAGACCCTTCAACGCGCCGCTATGTTCAAGATCTTATCTCTGTTCGTATTCCTGTCGCTGGGGCAGGACCTGGCCGATTACCAGGATGTCAAGGTCGTCACCTATTCCAATGGTAAATTCGATACGGACTCCTACGAGAGCCTTTCCTTCTGGATCAAAGGCAATAAGAGGGCTTATATACAATATACGAGGGGCAAGTCGACGGCGGATATGGACCTCCGCTACCTGGGAATGGACAGCACCGGCGGTGAGCGGAGTTTTAAGGCCGAGCGCCCGGATCACAGCGTCTTCCTGATGACGCCGAAGGGCTATATCATCAAGGTCAGTTGTCCGAAGGACAATTATCTCAAATATTTTGCCTGGGAAAATGAGAGCCAGGCCGATAGCACTGCCGCCCCTATCCCCTGCTCTATCTGCGCCAAGGATGAAAAGGACGCCATGGGAATGATGAATAAATATTTCCTGCATTAGCGCCGGCGAAAGCGGGCGATCGGGCGATCTCCTACTTCTTATACATCAGGTCGTAATACTCGTGGGCCATCCTGCCTGCATCGAACTGGTAGCGGACGTCCCGCATGCCATTCTTGGCGATCTGGCGCCAGGTATCATATTTATCGTAGTATAAAGGAAGGATCTCTTTGAGGAGGATCTCATACACTTTGTTCAGGTCATACTCGTCCTGCTGCTCCACGTGCATATTGGCATAGTCCGCCTTGGGCACTACGAACCCGTTGTTGCCGTGGTTGACGAATTCAGGGATCCAGCCATCGTCGGTGGAGAAGTTCACGGCGCCGTTCATGGCGGCCGTCATCCCGCTGGTGCCGGATGCCTCCCGGGGCACCCTCGGGTTATTCAGCCAGCAGTCCGCTGCCTGCTTGAGGCGTTTGGACAGGGCCAGCTCATAGCCGATCATGACCGCTACATTTTTATATCCCTTGCTCAGGTGGACGAGGCTATTGAATTCATTGATCGCCGGGTAATCCATGGGATAAGGCTTCCCGGCCCAGATGATCTGCACGGGATATTTCGTATCGCTGGTGAGCTTGTTGAACCTTTCCATGTCCCGGGTCAGCAGGTCAGCGCGTTTGTAGCCGGCGAAGCGACGGGCCCATACGATGGTAAATACGTTCGGATCGAATATTTTTCCAGTCTGGTCGGCCACGATCTCGAAGGCCCTTTTCTTCATATACTTTTTCCGGTCATCCCACCAGTAATCGTTGCCTTCTTCCATCTTACGGTATAATTCCTTATCCGCCCAATAACTCCAGTTCTGCGCATTGGTGATGGAGAGAATGGGACAGATATTGCTGTGTTTATTCCACATGGCCCTGGAAACGTCCCCATGCAGCCGGGAGACGCCATTGGCGAGACGGGCGAAACGCAGGGCCACCAGTGAATGATTGAAGGCATCGTCGTCCAGGCCTGTCAGCTTCTTGGTCTCTTCCACGGAAAGTCCGCAGAAATAGCTCATCTTATGGCAGAGGTAGATATCATGTTTTTCATTGCCCGCTTCCTCGGGTGTGTGGGTAGTAAAGACGAGTCTTTTACGCACCTCTTCGATATTGCGGTTGTATTTCTGGTAGAGATAGAAGGCCGCGCTGAGGCCATGGGCCTCGTTGAGGTGATAGACGTCGGGATTGAAGCCCAGCTCGTCCACCAGCTTGGCGCCACCGGCGCCCAACAGGATGAATTGCGCCACCTTGGTGGCCACATTGGCGTCATAAAGGCGATGGGTGATCGTCTGCGAGACATAGTCGTTCTCCGGCAGGTCGGTGCTCAGCAGGAACAGGGGGGCGCTTTTGAAGGTATCCGGGTTGAGGTAAAAGGCTTTTACCCAAACCGGGTGTTCATGTATGATCACCTGGAATTTGATCCCGGTATCTTCCAGGAAGCTATAGTGTTTTTCCATCCAGGTCACCTGCAGGGTCTGATCCTGGTTACGGGCCTGGTCATAATATCCGTATTTCCACAGGATGCCGATATTGATCATATTCTGCCGCAGTTCATAGGCGCCGCGCAAATGCGAGCCGGCCAGGAACCCAAGCCCTCCGCTATAGATCTTCAGGGGTTGGTGAACGGCGAATTCCATAGAGAAATAAGCCACTTTCTTTGCATACGCTTCATCGACGGTGTAAGGCACATTGAAATTTCTAAAACTCATAATTGTTCCGGTTAGTTATCCATTTTAAGGAGCACGCAATATAACGGATAATCCTGAATTGAATTGCCCGGGCTGCAAGGCTCATTTTCATCTGCGGAGAAGGGGAACAGGGTGCTAAAATTATTTTTTCTTTATGGCAGGCTTGGGTTTATGCACTTCAGGTTTGGGTTTATGCTCCTTGCGCTTGGTATAATAGCCTTCGAAGAAGCACTTAATGTCCCGGTGATTGCCGCAGCCGCCTAATTCCTTGATCGTAACGCCTTCCGCGCCGAAGGTGAACTCTACCATGCAGGGGTCGCCATTTGCCGTATAGCGGGCCACATTGGCGGTGGTGAACCGGGCGACCCCTTTCAATTCTCCCTTGCAGGTGGCCTCCTCCTTTTCGAAATGGATGAAGAACAGGACCCGGGCCGCATCCTTGCCATCGCGCACGGAAATAAAGTTCCGCTTGTCCTGGGAATAATCACCCGTGAACTTATGCTTGCGGGGGAGGGTATCGATGGGGTTATAGATGACCGGGGGCTTCGAAACGTTCTCGTTCGACTCGGTCAGGATCAGCAGGAAACCGGAGGATTCACTGTAGATATAGGCATCCTTGTGATAGAGGATATGCCCGTCCGTCTTCTTCTGGTGCTGCAGGGTCAGGGTATATTTGGCGTCCATGGTGACCTGGCCGCTGACGCCCGGCTCATTGTCGGAATAGATAATGGGTCTCGCGGCGGAGAACTTGTCTTTCTTATCGAAGCAAAGGATATAGAGGACCTTCCTGCCGGGTGTGCTGGCTTTTACGAACAGGTAGGTCTCCTTTTCAGGCACCCGGATACGGCCGATGGCATAGAGCCTGGGTTTTGTTTCCTTACCGAAATAGCGGCTGAGCACCGTATCGGCGACAAAGCGGGTGAAGATCTTGTAATTGATGAGGACGCTGTCGCTTTCCTTCCGGCGCAGGATCGTATCGGAGGCCTGCCAGGGCAGGGACAGGGGTTGGAAGAATTCCACGAATTCGCGGGGATCCAGTTGCTCATCGTTCTCGGCAAGGGACAGTTTTTTGTTCTTACAGGAAAAGCACAGCCCTGATAATACGATGAGCCACAGGTATTTGTTCATACGATATACGATTGTCATCCGTTCCGGAACGCTAAAATTATACCATTCGGGCCAATAACGGGGAAAATGGCCCTTTAATTTATCATTTTTTAATTTTAGATTTGTCTAAATTTAAATTTAGTCAGGATGAAAAATTCTGCCAGCAAAGAGAATCACCTCAAAGCCATTTTTCATTTACAGAATGAACAGGGCGTCGTCACCACCAATGCGCTGGCGGCGGCCCTGAAGACCCGGCCCGCCTCGGTGACGGACATGCTGAAGAAACTGAAGGAGCAGAAATTATTGCTCTACGAGCGTTACAAAGGATTTAAGCTGAACAACGAAGGGAAGAAGGCCGCCATCCAGGTCATCCGCAAGCACCGGCTGTGGGAATATTTCCTCGTAAAGAAATTGCAGTTCGGCTGGGATGAAGTGCACGAGATCGCCGAGGAGCTGGAGCATATCAGCAGTAAGAAGCTGGTGGACCGCCTGGACGCCTATCTTGGCTTTCCCGGCACCGACCCGCACGGCGATCCCATCCCCGACAGCCAGGGAAGGATCCACCTGCACCGTCAGGTCAGCCTTTCCGAATCGCCCTTGAACAAGACGGTCCAGGTATCGGGCATTGCCCGTCAGACCTCGGAGATGCTGGAATTATTACAACATAAGAATATCCGCCTGGGCACCCGGCTGGAGGTGAAAAAGAAATTCCCTTTCGACGATTCGCTGGAAGTGAAGATCCGCAACCGCCCTGCTATGACCATCAGCGCGCAGGTGGCGAAAAATGTCCTGGTAAAAGAAGAAATACAATGAGCAAATTCCAACGGAATGTTTCGCTGAGCGAAGTGCATGGCAGCGTCGATGCTACCCGGAAAGGCCCCTGGTGGCGTCAGCTGTTCGTATTCTTCGGACCGGCCTACCTGGTCAGCGTTGGTTATATGGACCCCGGCAACTGGGCTACCGACCTGGCAGGAGGCAGCCGGTTCGGTTACGGACTTATCTGGGTGCTGCTGATGAGCAACCTGATGGCCATCCTCCTGCAGAACCTTTCCGCCCGCCTGGGCATCATAAGAGGAAGGGACCTGGCGCAGGCTAACAGGGAAGTATATCCGCGTTATGTGAACCTTTCCCTCTACGTATTGGCGGAGATCGCCATTGCGGCCTGCGACCTGGCGGAGGTATTGGGCATGGCCATCGGCATCCAGCTGCTGACAGGCCTACCCCTGGTATATGGTGTATGCATCACCGTGCTGGACACCTTCCTGCTGCTGTTCCTGCAAAAATTGGGCATGCGCAAGATGGAAGCATTCATCATCGGGTTGATCTTTATCGTGGGACTCTCCTTCCTCGTGCAGATCATCCTGGCCAGGCCTGTGGCGTCGGAAGTGATAAAGGGTTTCATCCCTACCCTGCCCGGTAAAGGAGCCCTCTATATCGCTATCGGCATCATCGGGGCGACCGTGATGCCGCATAACCTCTACCTGCATTCCGCCCTCGTGCAGACCCGCAAGATCGGTCCCGGCGAAGGAGCCGTCCGGCGGGCTTTAAAGCTGAATTTCCTGGACAGCGCCATTGCATTGAACCTGGCCTTCCTGGTGAATGCCGCCATCCTCATACTCGCCGGCACCGTCTTCTTCAAGACGGGCAGAACGGAAGTCGCTTCCATCAAGGAGGCCCATGAGCTGCTGGCCCCCCTGCTGGGCACCGCCCTGGCCCCCAAACTATTCGCCATCGCCCTGATAGCGGCGGGGCAGAGCTCTACGATCACAGGTACGCTGGCAGGCCAGATCATCATGGAAGGCTATCTGCAGCTGCGCATCAACCCCTGGGTGCGGAGGCTGCTCACCCGCCTGCTGGCCATCATCCCGGCCGTACTGGTGATCCTGTTGTTCGGGGAAGAGAAAGTGGATTACCTGCTCGTCCTGAGCCAGGTCATCCTGAGCATTCAGCTGGGGTTCGCGATCATCCCCCTCATTCATTTTGTCAGCGATAAGAGCACCATGGGCGCTTTTTCCATCAATCCCTTCATCAAGACCCTTGCCTGGGCCGTCGCCTCTGTATTGGTCTATCTCAATATCAAATTAGTATTTGAAGAAGCCACCCCCTTCTTCGCGCAAACGGGGAGCTGGGGCTGGAAGGTCCTTATCCTGGCGGGTTGCCTGGGAGGCATCCTGCTGTTGCTGTATATCTTCCTGCATCCCTGGCTCAAGAAACAGGCGCCGCGGGCTTCGATCCAGGTGCACCCTCAGCCGGAAGCATTGAAGGAATGGAAGCTGCCCGTCTTCCGGCATATCGCCATCGCCCTGGACTTCAGCGCCAATGATGAGAAGCTGCTGTCCTATGCCGTTGCGCAGGGCCGCGAAGATAGCCGGTACCTGCTCATTCACGTGGTGGAAAGCGCCGGGGCCCGTATGCTGGGCAAGGAGTCCGACGATTATGAGACCCGGAGGGACCAGGAAAGGCTGGACCAGTACATGGAAGTGCTACAGAAAAAAGGGATCAACTGCTATACGCGCCTGGGTTTCCGGCACCGCAGCAAAGAGATCGCCCGCATCGTAAAGGAAGAGCAGGCGGACATGCTCGTTATCGGCGCCCATGGACACAGCGGCCTGAAAGACTTTATCTACGGCGAGACGGTCAACAGCGTAAGACATGAGCTAAAAGTGCCGGTGCTGATCGTGAATTTGTGAGTGGTGAGTGGTCAGTCGTGAGTGCTCAGTGGTGAGTGGTGAGATAGGTGTTGGGAAGGTTTGGAGGATTATTTAGATGATTTCTTCGGCTGCAGTAAATGCTTCAGCCGGCTAAAGGTCTCCGGTTTGATATTCAGGTAAGAGGCCAGGTATTTCTGGGGAACGCGCTGCAGCATATGCGGATGGGTGCGCAGGTATTCCATGAACCGCTCGCGGGTGGATTTCTGGAGCTGATCGAAATAACGGAAATCCTTTTTGATGAACAGGTCCGAT
>Ga0307517_10002676_pt1 | contig 28448 bp, 23 predicted proteins | sample 23_EM_MG_FD_194515 | JGI IMG/M metagenome (GOLD analysis project Ga0307517, IMG submission 194515) | Populus trichocarpa ectomycorrhiza microbial communities from riparian zone in the Pacific Northwest, United States - 23_EM | ecosystem: Host-associated > Plants > Roots > Unclassified | place... | reverse complement strand
TAAGGGTCTTTGTTGATTATATAAAACTATTGATTGATGAGTATGCGATATCTTTCGCTATCTTTTATTATCCCGTTTTATCTTTTTGGATGAAATTTATCTTTTACTGATCATGGTGGATCTTTCTAGTACATGTTTGTGCTAAGGATTTAGAGCTCTGGCACGTCCAAGATGTAGTTTTTTCATCCACTTCTTATCATTATATTTAATACCAGATGGCACACTCTTTTGCACATGGATTAACAGCAGGAGTGGTAGAAATGAGATGTAACTGCCGTAAAGAAGATCTGCAGTGCGAAGAAAACCAACACTCATTATCTGGATATTCAGCATGAATAGCTCAGAACTTTGTTCTGTAGTATGCTAGGAATCAACCATGAACTTTATGAACATCGCAGAATCAAATAACCTATCGTGTAGCAGTTTATGGTTAATTCGTAAGGCCAAGCCCGCTCCCCAGCAAAATAAAAACAAAGCATACTGCCGTAGATTTACTTCAATAAGAATCTGAAGGGCCAAGATGAACCAACTGGCCGGCCAAATCCAACATGGAAAGCAATAGCCTTGAGCCTTAACATCGGCAACAAGCACCTTAATTTGAATGTAGGATATATCAGTAGCATTTCTAGATTTAGAATTATACTTCTGTTTTGACAAGTTACAACATACAAAAACTTCCAGATTTTCATTCCAAATAATGGTACCATGGGATTGAGCTCGGGGAGTACTCTGCAATGTGTTTCCGCTCTAATGTAATAAAGTAACTTCCACCACCTGTGACCTCAATAGCTTTCAAGGATTTGTTGCCATACAAAGTTTCTGATCTTTAATTAGACTAGACTAACGCTGCTGTAATATATTTTACGTTTATCCTGTATTATTAGCACCTTATCTATAATTCTGAACTTCGGCCATCATATCCAACCTTAAAACTGAGAGACAGCAGGAAGGCGATAAGTCTCTGCTAACAAATGTATGTGTTTAACCTTAATGGAATAGCAGCCCAAGTGTATTTTAAAAGCTGATCATAAGTGGTCTCCTATATTCTAAGTGCATTGTACATCTAAAATTGGCGATGACTTCATCAAATCCAGAACAAACGGGGTTTGAAAAAAAAAACAAAGATTCTGAATGTAAACAACTACGATGCTCATAAGCCTTTCCTACGAGTACTATGCTCCATTAGACAGAGTTAATCCCCACTTTTAGTACTGCCTGGATTGCTATCTCTGCATCCATCAGGGTAGGGTGCCAGAGCACTATCCAATTCACCTCTAGCAACTTCCTGCGGATTCCTGCAAATGACAGCAGAATTTCTGGGTGTCAAAATATTAAAAATCTCGAAATACTTTTAGGAGGATTCTGATTTGTCAAAAAAATTTCCGCTTTCCTTGCTTTCGATCCTTAGATAGGGTCTCAATCTTTTTTCTCCACGCTTAACATCATAAACAATTAATAAGATTATCAGCAATCTCTTTATGTCTTGCCAGTACAGAGATTCTGCAGCAATGGCGTAAGCAGATTTGGCGGTGAAGTTTCCATAAGTTGTGCCCTTTCAAATCAGTTTGCCCTGCAACAATTGATGTTTCATGGAATCAGTGCTCTCAAAATATCTTTAAAAAATTTTGAGGCATCTGAGTTTGAAAATTGTCAGATTCCATTAAAATCTATTGCCTGTCAATGAGCATGCTGGAAACTTAAGATCTTTCTGTCGAGTTCATTAACAAGAAGATGTGATATGCATCCAAATGTGGTATTGACTCTAACCACTTGTCCCCCAGAATAGAAACATGGCTTTCTTGGCCATTTCTTCAAATCAAACACCTAAATCAAGCAGTTCACATCATTGTTTCCAGACAATAAAGAGATGCATTTAATGCTTGTGGCTGCACAAGAATTTTGTTGAACCAAATGAATTGTGCATAGCACTTCGTTGGTGTGAAACTAAAACAGCACAAACACGGCACTATATATGTGGTTGTGATTCAAAAACCTCCTTACCTGAGAGAGTGGAAAAGAAAGAGAATTGTTAGAGGAAATGGGGTTATCTTCTTTGTATAGACAACTAACATGAAGTTTGGAGCAGCAAACTTGTGACAATTTCGTCTATGCCTTAGACCCATGTATAACATCTAATCATTAGGGCCCTGGAAAGGGAACCAAATGTCACGGGACCAATTTATTGTTCTATCACCATTTCCATTGTACATACGGCTCTTCTCATTGAAGAAACAGTAAAAGAAAGCCAGCAGAAGAATGGACCCTTTTTCTCCAGCTTAGACAAATTCACCAAATTTGGGCTGAAAAAGAATTTTGAAGCATTCTCTAGTGGCTGTATTGAGTTCATCAAGAGAGTTTTAAAATGGAAGAAAATAATATCGTTATAGCTGCTTCTTCCTTTTTTTTCCTGCACAATATTAGAAATGATAATTTCATTTGAATTTGATGGATATTTTATAGACGGTTCATATTGATAATAATGACAAAATTGGATTTTGAAACGTGTTATGGATGCTGCTCTATCAAACAATACCCACCTGAAATTTATATATATATATATAAGAGTTTAGGGTTCCAGGAGAGAAATAAATAAAGAAGGCCTCGAAGAGAAATGGGCTTTTACTCTTCAATTACCTGAAACTTGTACCAAGCTAAGCAATGCTAATCCCAAGCATCTCCGAAGCCTGATCGCCAACCTGGGCCGCCCAATCAAAATTCTTTCAAATCCTTGTGTCTCACAGCCATTTTTTTATTAGAATTTTTCCTCGTCCTATAAATGGTCATCGACGATCTCCTCTCATACTTAATATCTGACTTGCATGATTGTGGTTGTTTTTGGATTTGAAATCAGATAGCTGACTGGCATTCTATATTTTTCCGAGTGTTTTTATATGAAAAAATATTAAATTAATTTTTATATATTAATATTATATAATATGGACTGACTCCATGTCTTCTCCATACGATGATGTTGTCTTGTTGCTCCTTATTCACCATTGAACTTGTTATTGCTATAATGTTGCTGCTGCTGCTTCTTCTTATACTACAATCATTGTTTTTTGTTCTCTCTCAGCTCAGAGACTCTCCATTTTGTCTTCGAATGACTGTGATATCTAATGGCGTTGCTGTTGCTGCTTGTGGTGTTGGGCAGTCAAATGTTCCCTCCAAAACAAATGAAATGGCAAAGAAGAGGCATTTCTAAATTTTCACTCTCCCTCCAAAACACAACTGGACCGTCCTGGATCTTATGAGATTCTCGTCACTACTTTTTTATTGTTATTATCCACTTTAAAGAAATGCTGTGCCGAATTACCTGAATCCATACATCAATTCTTATTTCTTGTGCTAACAACTCACTTAATGATTACTACCACTTACGGAAATAAAATCCAACTTTTGATATTTGCATGAGCAGGGGTGATTCTATAATTCAACACGTGTTTGTCTTTGTAGTTAAAAAATATTATTGATTTTTTTTATTTTTAATTATGTTTATGTTTAAAGTAAATTTTAAAAATTAAAAAATTATTATTATTTAAATATATCTTTAAATAAAAAATACTTTAAAAATAGCTAGATAAGTTGCAGTTAAACTTTTTGTCAGGACTCAAAAAACGCATGTTTTTAACTTTTACAGAAATTTATTTTGTACTTTAAAAAAAATTATACATATAAAAAAATCCAAACTCTCCTCCCTCCACTTCATTCCCAGACAAAAACCTCACCTCAGCTACTCCAATCATTCTCCCCTCCTCCGCAAACCTCAATTTACTCAATTAACCTCATAGGCATACGGTATTATCACATTCACGTCAGCTTCTCACTTACGCCGGACCATCCAGTTGGCTTTCCCCCACGTCATCACCCCCCTGGCCCCCACCTAGAAAAACCCTAAATTCACGACAAATTCAATCCAAATTCACCCCAAATCACAATCACAATCAGACGCATCTAAACACCCCCACGTGTCCTTCATATCAAATCCTCACCATCAATGCCAGGTCAGTCGGTCGGTTTTTTGGGCAGCAAATCAAGAAACAAAACTAAGTCAATGGCCCTGATCTTGCCCGTAACATCTTCGGGCAGATCTCATCGCCTTTAAGAACCAACCCTCGCTTCCTATCTTCCTCGCTCTAAATCAATCCTTCAGAAACCCTAACTCTTCACGTTTATTAGAATTTTTTTTTGGTTTCCAATTATATTTTTATTGCGCGTGGAGGTTAAAATCCCGGCAACGCGTGTAACTCACGCCCACTTGATTCATGTTAATTTCTCACCGGAGATCTACCGGAATCGAACCGGATTCATGGCGTCAGCTGTGTTAGCGAACCGGAACGAACCGAATTGGACGCAGCCACAGCCACGTGGTGGTGGAGCTAAATTCATGGGCAAAATCCCTTTCTCCAACCCTAACCCTAAGTTCTCCAAAAAACGCCAATTTCAGCCACCTCAACCACCACAAATCCCTGACGTCGATGAATCTCCTTCAGCCGCTTCAGATGACGCGTCGTCTATCAACCGCCGTCCACAGAACAATCACCACGATTTCAACACCGGAGGATACGTGTCGTTCAATGTTAGCTCGTGTTCTAAGAAAGAACTAATCGAGCTAAAAAGTCGATTAGTTTACGAGCTTGAAAAGATCCGAGAGTTGAAAAACAGAATCGAATCCTCTGATTTCCACATCGGACAACCCAGCTCCAACTTCAGTAGCAAAAAGCAAACCTCTACAAACAAGAAAGTATCCGGCAACAAGCGGCCGTTTCCGGCCCCTTCAAATTTTAACAATTTTAAGCGATCAAGTCCAGATAATGCGCAATTGATGAAGAATTGCAGTCAAATTCTGTCGAAATTGATGAAGCAAAAATTAGGGTATATTTTTAATACTCCAGTAGATGTTGTGGGTTTGCAATTGCATGATTACCATGATATAATCAAGAATCCGATGGATTTGGGTACGGTGAAGACAAATTTGAGCAAGAATTTGTATGAATCGCCAAGGGATTTCGCTGCTGATGTTAGATTGACATTTAATAATGCCATGAAGTATAACCCTAAGGGTCATGAAGTTTATATTCTTGCCGAACAGTTTCTGACAAGATTTCAGGATTTGTATAGGCCGATTAAGGAGAAGGTGGGTGAGGATGTTGAAGAGGAGGAGAATGATCTAGTTCAAGAAGTGCAAGCGAGTTCTTGGGATCATATTAGAAGAGAGCCAGAGAGGGTTAGTAAAATTGATGGTGATTTTATGCCAGTTACAGCGAAATCTGATCCAATTGGCCAGCAGCAGCAGCCAACCGGGATGAATCAAAACCCTAATTCCGTGAGGACGCCATCACCAATGAGGGTGCCGCAAGTGAAGCCATTGAAGCAACCAAAGCCGAAAGCAAAGGATCCAAATAAGCGAGAGATGAATCTTGAAGAGAAGCACAAGCTAGGTGTTGGTTTGCAGAGTCTGCCACAAGAGAAAATGGAGCAAGTTGTGCAGATTATTAGGAAGAGGAATGGGCATTTGAGGCAAGAGGGTGATGAGATCGAGCTTGATATAGAGGCTGTTGATACAGAGACATTATGGGAGTTGGATCGGTTTGTGACTAATTACAAGAAGATGGTTAGCAAGATTAAGCGGCAAGCTTTGATGGGTATTAACACAAATGCGGGCGCTACTGCTATCAGTGAAGGCAATAATAAGGTATATGATTTGTCTAAGTTTTCTATTATAGCATTGTTTTCATTTCATTTCTGTTATGTATTTGTAGTGCTTGAATGGCTTATTATTGGGTGTTCAATTGAGTAGGATGTACCTGGAAATGATAGAATGGAGGTGGTAAATGAGGCGAAGAAGCCGAAGAAAGGGGATGTTGGGGATGAAGATGTTGACATTGGCGATGAGATGCCAATGAGTAGTTTCCCACCAGTGGAGATTGAGAAAGACAATGGACATGCAAGTAGCAGTTCCAGTAGCTCCAGTAGTTCGAGTGATGATTCTTCATCTTCAAGTGGTACACTCAATTCTGATGTTTGGAGTCTAATTTAAGAGAGTTTGTTTTGTTGCAGAAGTGCTAATCTTGAATTAAACTGCAGATTCTGATTCAGGGAGTTCTTCAGGGAGTGATTCAGAGGATGCACATTCATGATGATATCTTATTGGAGTTGAATGAATTCTGGATTGCTTTAAAGCCTTCCAGGTGTCTCTTTGAAGTGCCTTGAAATGGGTTGTGGTTGAGGTATGTGGCGATTCACTTGATGCCTGTAGTTGCTGTTGAAACCCAATTTTTCATTTCAGTAGTGGACTGATGGAGTTCTATGGATTCCTTTTCTTTGTGTACAGGGAACAATTGTGTTGGGTTGCGTCTTAGGAGAGGTAAATTTGATGGAGTTGGGAGTGGCTTTGCATTGGCTGGGGACTGAAAGCGTTTGCAATTTGTGTAAAAAGATGAAGGAAATAGTAGAAATCAAGGTTGTAGGCTAGGATGGTAGGAAAAGCAGTGAAAAAGTAGAATAGATGGTTAGAGAGGTGGTTGAATCACTTTTGTACACATTACAACACCTAATACATGGATTTTTATTATCTTCTGTAAAAATGCCCTCTTCTTCCTCTTGGTTTTTACCATTGAACTACTGATGAACCATGAATAAGCAAGCAGCCTCCTTTCCCAAGATATTAAGCATTTTGTACAAGCAAGCAAGAGGGATCTCCAGCGGAGGCAAAAGAGTGCATCACCAGCTCCTCCTATATTAAAGTGTTGCACACTAGGGATCTCGGAAAGTGAGTAGTAAGTACTTTCTTTCTTTCCTTGACAGGAAAGATTGGAAGCAAAGCAAATATCCCATCTCTCTCTCTCTCTCTCTATATATATATATATATAGAACAGACGGACCGTTTGGGAGCATATGCCATGCAAATATATTTTCGAGGGCGACGAACAGATGAAAGCAAGCAAGCATGTGAAATTTAGGTGTGCCAGATATGAATAAGGGCTGGATGGGGGGGAAAAGTGTCAACCAAGCGGGTGGCTTTAATTAATTAATATTCACGCCGCCTAATGGAAAAGGTTTGATCCTGCAATGCAAGCCGTTTGAACGTGACAAAGTGCATTTCTTAATTTACTGAGCAGACAGACCATATTCAAAGCCCACCATGTAGATAATTGAGAGGAGTTGCTGGCCTTTCAAGCCTTTGTCAGAAAGAGATAGGATTCTCTTCTCTCGTCTCTCTTTTTCAATGTTCTGTTTTTTCTAATGGCTAATACGAGGGACCCAGTCATCTTTTAGCAAAGTATAGAATTAGTTGTAAACTGAGTAACGTGGAGATTCTTTGTATATTTTAGTTAGGTATGGATTGTTTTTTAAAGTTTTTTTTTAATTTAAAAATATATTCAATTAATATTTTTTTTATTTTTTTAAATTTATTTTTTATATCATTACATTAAAACAATTAAGAAACATTAAAAAAATTAATTTAAAGTAAAATAAAAAAAATTTAAATTTTATCAAAAAATAAGTTAAAACTCAATAAGAAATACCTAGCCCTTTGCTAAAAGTATTTTTTTAAAAAAAAATGAATTCAAGAAAAGTGAATTATGTTTTTATGTTTGGTAGTGTAATGAAAAATAAGTTGGAAAATATTTTTCAGTGTTGGGTTATGTCATAGAAAATGAGCTGAAAAATAACGTATTAATATTTTATTTTTTTCAAGTTTATTAAAATAAAGAGAAATAAATCTTATCAATTAAAAAATTGAATGTGAATGAAATTGAAAAAAAAATATAATTTCATAAATTATCTCAAATAAAATAAATAAAAATCAAAATAATAAAAATCAAATCTAAAAAATAAAAAAATTGAAAGATGAAAAAATTAAAATAATAATAATTAATATTTCATAAATTATTTCAAATAAAATAAGTAACAATTAAAAGAATGAGGACCAAATTTGATAGATAAAAAATTTCAATTAAAAAATGATAAGGGAAAAGCAAATAACAATTATAAAAATAAGGACCAAAATTATATAGCAATTGAAAAATTAAATTCTAAGGGATGAAATTGAAAAACAAATATTCAAAACAATATATATATATATATAGCAATCAAAAGTTTGAGGATCAAATTCGATATAATCAACAAATAATATGACATTTCTAAATTTTTTATAATTTTCGGAAAGTGTTTTCCGCCCAAAATAAAAAGAAACACTTTCCTGGAAACCAAGCCAAATTTTTTTTTGACTGGAAAGTGTTTTTTGTTTACCAACTTTTCTACTGGCAAACAAACACAAGAAAGTTTAGAAAATAGTTTTTCAAAAACCAGTTTTCAAGAAACAAACACAGCCTAAATCTCTCTACCTAGAGATAAACTCCATAAATGTTAAGAAGAAACTGTCTCTTGGAAATTTTAAACTCTTAAAATTGAATTTAATTAAAAAGTTTTAATGAAGTTTAAAATTATTTTAAATATCAAAAGTTAAATTTGAAATAGAATTTAATCTCTAAAAATAATATAAAAATAAATTAAAGGCTAACCTTTTTAATTTATTACAAAAAAAAAAGAAATTAATGTTAAGATTAACTTTTCTAAAATACTTATCTATCAAAAAAAATTAGAGAATTTTGAAGAAGGTAATAAAAAAAATTAATTAAATTTTACCTTTTTTTTAATATAAATTTTATTTATTTATCAACTTAATTCAAACTAAAAATTTATAATTAAATTCAATTATAATAAAAAAATCATTCCAAACAGCCCAGTAAAAACTTAATAGAATAAAATAAAGAGACTTGACCAGCAGAAGATAGATTTGAATTCATCAAATTGATAAATTAAAAATCCATGAAAGAAACGCCACTGATAGAAGACCCCCTTGCTATTAATTGTCCATTTCAATCACCATCTTTTGTTTAGGCTAAAGACTCCAAAGATCAATTTTCCCAAGCAAAAGTTGAAATTTCGTGTTTCGCCAGTAACTTGGAAGACACCCCACCATCACCCACTATTCTCTCTGAAATGATCAAGCATTAAGAGTATATTTATTTTTATATTTTAAAATTATTTTTTTAAAAAATAAAATTTTAATATTCGGTTTACTTAAAATTATTTTTTATTGTTTTTATATCGTTATGATGCTAATATTAATTTTTTTTTTAAAAATAATTTTAATATATTTTTAAATAAAAAATATTTTAAACAATAATTACTAGTATACTATTAAACACTCCTTTACTCTAGAAGAAGAATAAGGATAGATTAGTGAGAGAGAGAAGGAACGGAATAATTGGGCGTTTCAAATTGAAGTTAGCAATTTTAGGGATAGAAAAGAAGGGTTAGTTAAACCATCGATTTAAGGAAGCAGTAGTTCAGTGTGGTTACGTTGGGTTTATTCACTTGAAAAGCAAATCGCATTATTTTTAACAAATGAAGTTTCCTCCCTCTAATCACTCGCCAGTGAACTTTTCACGAGGAAGTTTCTATGAACTCTAGCGCGTTGCTTTCAAGATCACGTAAGCCACCATCGAGATATTTCTTAGTAAAACCTAGTCTGAAAATGACCTCACCAACACAAATGACATTCTCAAAAACGCTGTTTTCAATTTTTTTCATGCTGCTATCTTTTTCTTCCTCTTTTTTTTTTTTTTTTTTTTTTTTTGTTTAGGGAAGGGACACGCCCTTCAATAAAACCATGGATGGTGATTCATGTCAAGACATGCTAGCCAGACCAAGAAAGCAGCATCCCCCAACAACGGATTCTGGAAAGCGCTTTAACCATCTCCAGCTTGGTAAATTAAATGCATCTAACGCAGTTTAAAGGATTTATTTTACGTGGGACCTTGACAAGTCAGAGCCAATGATTGATTACTCCCTCTCCCATAATTGAAGTTGAAGCAAACATGTTAATGTTGTGGCGAGCACAACTACATAAATAAACCAGTGGCGTTACTCTTTGGAGACTCTCTGTAAATTCGAGGGCTGCCTGCTGATTCAACTACTACGCCGGCAAAGACTTGGTGGTGAGCCGGAGATAACCCGGGTAGAAGTCAATTCATGTACTGACAGAGAGGATCCTCGTATCCTTTTTGTCTCCCTGTGCTTGCCATATTCTAGCAACTTGTTATTCGACAACTTTACAAACATGCAGAGCATTTTTTTAAAATATCCAAACCCATCAACTAGATTGAAACGTCAACATCATACAACAAAATTTTTGCAAGTTTCCATCCAGACGCAGAAAGCAGATAAACTTAAATAACGATTAGATAGCACGTTTGTGTTCGACAAAAATGGCAAAGGATTTTCACCCTCTCAAGTTTTCATTCATTGAACCTTTTCCTATAAGAAAACAAATTAATACTCCTTCATTTAAAAAGAACCTCTAGAAAAAACAGCTAAGCGAAAGCTTTAAATAGTCATACCAATAGATAACTTGATGATGCTGGACAACAAGCAACCATCACAAAGAAAATTCTGCAAGAGAAGTTCCTTCTCCAAACTATTTCAAGCAAACAATCCTGAATAAATACTTTGGGCATGTTCGAATGGAACAAGAGCTGGAAGAAGCATCGAGGGCTTCAGCACTATGAAGCCCTATCAATTATTGTAGTTATCTCTCGATCTTCTTGAAATTGAGATACAGCTCTCCAAGTTGAGATTCACAAGCAGCTTCAGCTTCTGGGGCTAGATATTTAAGAAATGATTTGGTCAGGTCATATGTTGACACATACCGGAAGACCTTACCACAAAACTTGCGTGCTTCAGCCCGCCTTGATGGCTTTTCTGGCATATTTGTTGCCAATTCCTTTATCAGATGACTGAGTTTTTGCAAATGATTTTTCAAGACTTTCTTTGATGCATTGCGATTACTTTCATCATTACCAGAAGAAACCATTGACTTCAATATTTCTATTACTAGATCAAGTGCTTCAACTCGACGAAACTCCAACTTTGCCCTGCTACATTTCTCCAAAAGGAAACCAAAGAGATGGTGCCCGATCCATGGCCTTCTTCGAAATATTTCTGTCAAAAAATCAGATTTTATTTGAGATGTCTTACTCTCAAAATATCGCGCCAGTTCACCCTTGAAAATATCAATAACCCCCTGTAGTTCACACTCCGGAAAATTTCTGGCACCAATAATTTTCAGAATCCAAAAGGTTGAATCCTGAGCAAGGGAAACAATCATTTTGTGTCGCTTCCACATGGCCAACTGTTTTTTCTTGGATAAATTACCAGCAGATTTCTTTTTCTTTAATGGCTTTGATGCCAACTTTAAGTTCTTTTCCAACAAAGATTCAAGAGTAGGTAGTTGCACAGCATCACCCCTTGGGAAGTCCTTTGCTTTCAATATCTTCTTCTGCAAAATTCCCCATATTCGCTGTCCAAGCTGCTCGCTGATTTCTGCAGTCTGAGGGTTAACGAATGCCCGAGCCAAGTTCAAGTACACCATCAGAACCTCAGGCTCAGCTGTAGAATGTAGACAACAAGAAAGCACAAATGAGGATGCAGGATTTTAATAAAACATCATCCAGAGAAAGTACGGCAAAACAGACTTTCTAAAATTGCAACATAATGTAGAAATAAATAATTCTTGCAACTGAGACTGGAGATTCTGCCGACACAGCCAAAAAAGAAGCTTGCCAAACCCCAGCCCCAGGCATTAAATACCATTTAGCATTTCTGACAAGTCATTAACACAACCAATGTTATATATAAATGAATGATTCCTTTCTCATTGATCCAAAGCCACCGCTATATCCAGCCATGAGAGAATTATTAGGAATTTATGAATTATGCTAGAACAAACAAAAGGCTAACTCGCATATCCCAGATAATTTAACACAAGAAACAAATGCTTACCTGGATTTTCATGTAGGTAAACCTCCAGCAATGAAAGGACACGAAGTTTGAACAGAACAAGCTGGGATTGGGCGGTTTCACCTCCAGCCTGATTCTTTCTGTCTTTAAAAATCTGGGCAAGATAAGCGTCCATCCGGAACATTGCATCATCATCCATTCCTCCATCAGAATCATCAGACAGCTCTTTGCCAGCTTCTTCAACCTCAGTCACTGCCTCAGAGTCATCAGTCTGTTCTTCATCCTCACCTGTTTCACCTGTCTCAGCTTCATCCATTTCTTCTTCTCCTTCTCCTTCTCCTTCTTCTACTTCTTCAATACCAAGAAAATCTTCATCGTCATCATCTCCATCATCTCTACCTTCTTCCCGATGTCTAGGTGGCTTCAAATCTTTCTTAATGACACGCAACATCCGAAGAAGTCCATCGTTGGTCACATCATTACAGAAGTACTTAAAAACCTAAAAACATAAATTGTTACCAGAGTTAATATCATGTTGTTGATGGGAATCCATGTACAAGAAGAGACATTGTTAGCAACCCTTCACTCTAACCAAATTGACATCTTCCCTACATAAGTTGTGAAACAAAGATTATGCATGCCATGCACAATGATTGTTGAAAGCAACTCATACTTGACTAACAGTTCAGCTATTCAATCTGGACTCGGCCAACTGCATCATTCCAGTAGCAAGTTGAATTTCCGAAATTCTCAAAAACAATCACAAAGAAATAATGTATTAACATGAAGAAACCACACATGATTACTCAAGAGCTTACCCTGTCACGAAAGTAATATAAAACTTTATTATAGAATGTGCACTGTAAAGCCAAATTAAGGTTGGGGACATATAGATATGCAACATACATGTGCATATACAAATGCAAATTAACCTTCCATTACTGCACACACCTGCTCAATAGCAGAGCGCAAGGGAGCTGATGACTGAGGTAACAATGAAAGGAATGTATCCACAAGGACATCCATTAACTTAGGATCTGCATCATTATCCAACTCCTCTTCTCCTGAGTCAAGAAGATCAGAAGCTGCAAAAGCTTTCTTACAACATATAACAAGTTCAGATGCAGCTTCTGAGAATTCTCCAGGTCGAAGGAGTACTTGAAGCAGCAACTGGATCAGCAAGAACCTCATTGCATGCAATTTATTTGCTTCAGCACCAATCACACAATTTTTTTCCTGCATAATTAAAACATTTTAAAAGTTGGATTGCACAAGATTAAAAAGCTGATAAAGTGACAGCTGGGATGTTTGAGAACACAAGTAAATAAATATGATTTGCTAGCATTTGAAACTCGAGCAAAAATACTAGTTCTCAAAGAACTCATAATAATGCAAGGGAAAGCAGTTATTGGCAGACTCAATAAGGAACAGTTCTACGTAAGGCAAAGCCCGTGCTGAAAAAATTACAGGTAAAAACAATCTGATTCATATCCAAAGGTTCCCTCCAGTCATTCAATTTTAAAGTGTAATCAAGACATGCATCATCTCTGTTATTTGAGGATTCAGCATGCATCCCAACTCTAAAATCAGAACCAATTTGATGTCCATATTCAAATGTAAGAATAATTAGAGTTGCTGAAAGCAAGAACACAAAGCTTACCTCTCTGGAAAGCCTAGTTTCCATTTCTTGCAATTTTTCAAAAGCCTTTTCATCGTCATCACTCAAAGATCGAAAAAGAGAAACCGAAGGAATGTTTCGTAGTGTACTGAGAAAACGCATGAAGTAAGACCCAAGATCACTGTGCTCCAGGCCACTAGACAAAGAACGCAACCCCTCTATCTTTTGAGCATTTGCAAGCAGTGATTGGATCTGCTCAATGCACATTCTGCAAATAGCACTCGAGGTAGGCGCCTTTGGCCACTTAAATTTCTCCTGTAATTCAAAAGATGTCACTTCAGAGCCAAGAGATGCAGAGAACAGACCTTGAACAGCTAGAAACTTCAAAATTTCCTTCTGCACCCCAAACCTTGCTTCTGGCTCCAGCTTCAAATGTTTCAAAATAATTGGAAGGGATTCCACCACCCAAGTCTTCAAGAAATCAGAATTTGCCGTTGCACCATTTGAATCCTTATCCTCGACTGAACCCATCTCTGAATTGTCATCAGTAGTCTGACTCTGGTCTGACGGTTCTTCTGAAGCATTTCCTTCATCCACAAACATGTTCATTAAATTCTGAATAAACAACATGCAACCAGATTCAGTTTTAAACTCTGTCACCAAAGCTTTAACTGTTTTTGTTTTTGTGATGCCATCAAATCTTGCATTGCTGTGTCTCTGTAAAGCCACTATAACAGCAACTCTTCTGACATCATCATTTCCAACCCAATCTGACAGCTCCTTGAGAAAATGCTGAGCAACTTTATACAGCCAAGAGTCCTTTGTCGAAAGTACATCCACCATGCATTGCACAATTTTGTGAGAGAGAACATATGGAATGAAAGATGCGGGGAGCCTTGGGAGAAGGAGAAGCAGAATATCAAATGCCAGGTGCTTGCGATCATGCGAAGAAAGAAGAAGGGAGCCTTCGATAATAACTTCACAGAAACACCGAACACTCCTGGCAATTTCTTCTTCAGATGAACTAGACTTGCGACTTTTTTTGTGCTTTTTTAGAGAATTAGAAGCTGACACCACATCTTCAGCTTGCATAACAGTATCAGGTAAGAGGATATTTACCAGAACAGGCCATACACCATGAACTCTAGGCTGACAGAAAGTTGATTCCTGCCATTTTTTACAAACAATAGTAAATAATAAAACCTTTTATGACCATGAAATATTACTCTCCTGCACAAATAATTAAAGAATCACCTTCAAGCAGTTAATAATAGAGGACAAATGACCAGGCACAAAAAGTCTACTAGGGCTGAACGGATGTGGCAAAAAATTTCCAAACATTTCACTATCAATGGAAATTTTCTCCCGAATTCTCAAAGCTAAAAGCAATGCATCAGGATTTCCGGCATCAGGATTTCCGGCATCAATACCACCTTCAAACCACTCACGCAGTCTTGGAGCTTCAAGAATGTGATTCAGCACGGCCTCGGTTGGCAACTGCAATCACAAGACAAGGCAGTGGAAGGATCAAGGATCAAGAGACACTGAGGGAATTGCAAGACACGCATCCCAAGTGGACATACGATAAGAACACCCCACCCCCAAAAAAAAAAAAAAACTCCAAAGCCCCAAGGAAATAAAAAGGATGCAGCAGTCCAAGAAAATCAATTTTCTTCATTTGTCAGAATAAGGCACCTTTTCAACCAATTCTAATATAATTGCAACAGCAGGCTCTTGCAGATATCGTTTTTTTGCTGCAAGGGAGATAAGCACATCGGTGAATTCTTTAATGATGAGGGTGTTATGATCAGAAATCCACTCTTCAGTCAGTCTTCTTGATAGGGCAAGAGCACCATAAGCAAATAACCGACCTAAAAGGCAATCTCTTATATCCTGCAGTGCCACAAAGAAGCAACTTCAGGAATAGTATGCAGAGAAGATAGCAACAGAATACAAAGGACCAATCCTCACCCACCTGACCCTTCATTGATGAAGAAACTTCTAACAAATCAACTATTAGTTTCAGCACTGAATCCACTTTGACACTAGGAACTGTATCAACTAACACTGTCAAGCCCAGTGCAAATCCTTGCCTTGCACACTGCAAAAAGCAAAACCAGATTATGTGATACACACAAGTTAGCCAACAACCTCACATTATAGATAGCCCAAGTTTATATCCACACAATAGATACTACAGTCTACAATGCTTGAAAAGGTGACCATTTGACCATGTTCAGTTTACAGTAATGTTTTACAGGTTAACAGTCTTATCCAGCTCACGTGAGATCTAAATGCCCAAACAAAGAGTTTTCACATAATGTCCAGCAAGATATAATGCCCTGAGAAACAAGAATCAGATAACGGGTGCCGTTGCATAAAATGCAGGGTCAAAAGTATAAAGCAACTATTAACATGGAGATGAACAGGTACTGAGAAATAAGCAATGCAACAGATACACCAAGAATGCATGTTTTATGGAATCATTCATGAGAATCAAAACCCAACAGGCATCAGACATGATTGTGCAATTAATCACACAGCATGAAGGTGATAATCAAACTAAACTAATGTACCATTTTCATCAAAAAGACAATTCTAAACGTTGATTCAACTCCAGGAAATATTTATCCTTGATGCAATTGAACTTCAAAAACATTGTGTAAAACTTATTGTTGCATATCATGAATCAAGTTTCCATCCCCTCACAGCGTATACAGAGAACCATAAAATTGGTTCAAAAGGTGTGAGTGTGTGCATGATACATAGCTTTCACAAAGAAGGAACAAGAGCATAGTGTGCAATTTAACCACTCATACCTCTCTTGATGAAGAAGCACCACGAACAAGCCTACGCACAGCGTATCTCACAGAAGGTGCACAATCATTCAACCCATCATCCTTCTCCGCTTCCAGTTTCAATCCACCTTCAACCACCTCCTTATTCTTCGTAACTTCATATGCCTTCTGAACCTCTTGCAGCTCCGTGACCAATCTCTCCACTGCACCTTCTCTCACAGATACATCCACCGATGCCAGGTCCTTAAAGACACCAATATGAAACTTCGGCAACGTGCCACTCGAGGAAGCTCCCATGTGCTCTTTACTTTCGGTAACCTTTGAATCAACATCCATTTTTTTAGTCTTCACTTCCTTACTCTCTGAAGCAGCATGTAGCCGCTTTTTATCCAATGCTTTCCTTTTCTTCCGTCTTTCCATGGGTTTCATTGAGCTAGGAATGTTAGAAAGGCCTGCTTTGGAAGCATCCTCATCCGGGGCTTCGGTCTCTTTATTCTTATCTTTCTTCATTTTCTTTCTACTTGAATTTGAACTTGCATTCTCATTATTCGTATCCTCTAAGTTTGCATTCTCGATATTTGTGTCTGTATTATCTAAATCCTCAACTTCCGCTACTGAATTGGGGCTTCTTTTCTTGCTTCCCATTTAAGCCAAAAAAAGCAGATGTCTGCTAAAATTGTATACACCAAATAAAAAATAAGTAAAATCCAGGGAAAAAAATCGACTTAAAAATTAAGAAAAAGTGGTGAGGCTGAAGCTCAAGCACCAATACAAACCACTGAATTGTATTTAAAACTACAAAAAAAAAAAAGTAACCAAATTGACACACTTTCTGGGGAAAAAAAAGAGTTTTGAGGTTAAGTGAGCTTCAGTTGGAGAGGTAAAAGGAATGAATAGAAAGAAACCCTAATCAAGGTACATCGAGAGAGGTTATGCAAGTGTTACCTATAGGGTATGGAGAGTCTCCTCCTTCTCTTCTTCTACGTGGGGTAGGGTATAAGCGGAAATCAAAAACCCTAGCTGATTAACCACACTGTCTTTATTGTTTAAAAGAGGAGGAGGAGGAGGAGGTCACCGACTCGCCGTTTATTTAATGGGCTCCTCTTATCGAACAGTAGTGAATAGCCCGATTAGAGAACTTATAAAGGCCGAGCTAGCGGCCCGTCTAATACATGGGAATGGTTTTTTAGGCAAGTTTTCTAGGTCCGTGTCATTTTCTTCTTCTTTTTTTCCTAACACCACTGGTCTACTAACACGTAGGCAACTTGGATTATAGAAGGATTATTTTGGAAGCCTAAGGAGATCAGTGGATAAAATTTTTTATTCTATTTTGTGAATTTTTTAATTTTGATTGAAATTCGTACCTAAATACATAGTTTTAGACCTGATTCGATACAAAGTTTGAGTTCTGAATTTTGATGAGGTTAAATTTTTTTTTAATCAAAAGATGTTTTAGTAAAAAAAAAAATCAACGAGTTACAGCTGGGTTTTTGACTGGGTTTTGCCGGATCAACAAGGTCACACTTGGTTTTTTCTTTCCCTGTTTTTTCATCAACCCAGCCCGATTCCAGCCCCGGGTCAACCTGCCGGGCCGGTTTCAAAACTATGCCTAAAAGAATGAATTTCTCTTATTAGATGCATCATATCAGAGATGGTAATGAATTTAGTTTTGATTGAGTAGATTTAAAAATATTTATTAGTATCAGAGCGGAAAATTGACTGGGTTATATACATAGATTAAAGAAATAAATTATCCCCGGAAGGGCAGTCAGCTACGCAAGTTTTGAATTCTTGATGATGGCCACACAACAGTCCTCGGATTGGACAAATGTCTGTGATCTTTTATCTAAAACCTAACCTCGGATAACTCCATTTCAGTTCCGCAATGCTTCAGCAGAAACAATCTTACTTGGAGCTTAGAACGTAGACTGAAGGCACTCCTTTTTATCTGCAATGCTTTAACATCTGATTATATTTTTTTGTTGTTCGTTTTAATAATTTTTTTGGTTTTTCATTAAAAAAAAAAGGAAAGAAAAGCAGAAAGGTAGTCTATTAGCAAACACGTTCTGTTATCCCTCAACTTCATAGCAAGTTCTATGCCAGCCACTTAAGGCTTCCTGTGGCTTTACATACCGGAAAAGGTGGGTATTTTTGGAATGGATGAATAATGATTAAGGTATAAATCTGATCTAAAATCTAATTCAAAATATAAATTTATATTATATATATTTATAGAATATTTAGATATTTTTTAATATAATATATACATAAAACACACATCTATAAATAATATTTATCATTTAATATACATATAATATTCAAATATTTATTAACTATTTTATTTGTTATTAATTAATAATTAATATTCATCGAATACCGAAAAGGATAAAAAATTTATGAACATCTAAATTTTTTACTTCATAAACAATAAATAAAATAAAAATATAAAAATATCCGACCGGCTATTACCCATTGATTTACAGCATAAAATCGCACTCGGGATCGAAATGCAACTAAATCCCATGAATGTAGATTGGAAAAGAGCCATCACCGCACGGCACCTCAGATTTTGCGGTTCCAGGCCCATAGCATACATTGAAAAAAAATCTCGAGGAAGACTATAGCACAGCCCCTTGTTCCCTCATTTTTTTTCTCTATGAACCAAATATACAGCTGCTGTGCATGAAAACATGTCTCAAACTAGTGCTCTGCTGAAGTTACAAACGCAAGCTAAACATTCATACATCTAAGATTAAAATTCTAAAGCACATATCCATTCATTCACCAGACACCAACCACACTTTCATCTGTAACCACACCTCAAATCCTTTTGGCAGCTTGTTTTTATGACGGAAAACCAGTCCATCACATAAAAAATTAACTTTGATTGAAATGGCTTTTAGTGTTTTCATGGCACACCCAGTAGAAAACTCATCACATAGCATTAGCACATCCCTAATTAACGAAACAAACATCACTCAGTTAATAACCACAAATAACAAAATAAGCCTTTAGTATCACTACGACCATGACCGACAGTAAAATACTCAAATTCACAAGTTTTATAACAGCATAATTATTTCAATTAAAATAAAAAAGAAAAGAGAAAAATCAAATTGGTTGCTCGGAATTCGTTGGCAAGGTCAAACTGATTGGCCCTCCATGACGCTCTTGATTGTGGGAGCGTAGAGGGAGTAAACAACGGCCTGTCGTTTGGCGACATCAAGCTGGGTCTTACCGTCGGAATAGGCAGCGGAGATGGCCAACGAGTCGGTTAGGTTTTGGTTTTGACGGAAGGCGTCGATAGTGCGTCGTTTAGTGTACTCTCTGATGTTGTAATCGCAGAACTGACGGGCTGTGCGTAGAAGAGAACGATACAGATAGAGGATTTCGCCTCTTGAGATAGCAGCTGATGCCATATCTAATCTAGTCAATCTAAGGATTTGCTAGGGTACAGAGACGAATAGGTTTTCTTTTTCTGTTTTCCCTTTTTGTGCGGCGAACTCTATTTGTGGTGCTCAAAAGAGAAGAAGAAAGGAGACCACGGTTTGTTCCAGGCCATTAAACATATGGGCCCATATTAGCCTAATGAAAGCCTAGTCCAGTAGCCTGTCTGAAATATAGGAGAGGGTTAAAAGTGTTTACCGGGCCCATTCTCCTCTTCGTTTTTTTTTTTTTTTGTTTATCCATCTTCTTTAGGTTATTTGATTTTGACCCCTTTAGAAACTCGGGTCGGGTTAAGGTTTATGCTGAGTTTGAATCGCTTCGAGTTGGCAAGACTACAATTCTTGATGGAAAATTTTGTGGTACAGAGAGTAATAACTCTTATCTATGGGATTATTTTAAAGGAGATAAATATTAAAAAAATTAAAATTAGTCAATGGGCCTTTTAGTTGGGCTTTTTAAAGTGATGAGATGGTTATCTGTTTTTTTAAATCAAATTGGTTTGGATAGTTTATGTTTGGTTTTTTTGGTTTTTCAAATTTAAAAACAAAGCAGAATTGAATTGGATATTTTAAAAAATGTTATAATTGGGTTTTTCAATTTAATATTTTAAGTTATTTTGATTTTATGGGTTTTTTATGATAATTCAACTATTTTACTTACTCCCGTCTATAATCATGGTATACTTGGTTAAAATATAAACTAAATATGTTTTTCTTAATTATTTTTTTAAAAAAAACTATCCAACATAACCAATTTTTACTTTTCCAAATATAAAAACTAAAAACTAGTAGAGTGTAGAAAAAAAAATCCAAATTCCTTGAGGAAAATTTATTGTTACGAAAAGATAAGTGCAATTACAGAGTTTCTGTATCGCGAGTCAAAGTGTCTACAAAATGGCAATGTAGTCCTTGAATGTAGACTGATTTTTGTTCTCTAGAGGATGTTTGGCTTGGAGGTGTGGTGTTTTTTTTTCAAAGATACAATACATTTAAGCACAAACCACACCTCCAAAAGCTATAAAAACATGTTTTTTACTAAAAAAAAAACACAAGCTACCTCTCCTCCAAACACATCTAACCATGCTCACCAGGTTTTAATTTTACGAGCACGTCTACTTCGACCTTTTTGACTATGTAGATATTATTTCTAATGAACCGACGAAAAAACTTCACATGTAATTATAATTATGAACCAGTGCATGTGAGCTTGAGATGTGCTTCGTGTCTGCTTGATTATTCATAGAAAAATAGGTTTATTGTGAAATGAGGTACTTCATTTTTTAAATTAGTAAATAAACGAGGAAAAATAAAAACAATATAAGCATGAAATGGTGTTGCAATAGTGGTCGTGGAATTGTATTAGTAACAAGTTGGTGGTGGCGGGGGGGCGCTAGTGGTGGAATGATGAAGTGGTTATAACGATGAAGTGGTGGTTACAGTGGCAACAAGATGACAGTGGATACTAGTTATAAAGGTAGTGGGGGGAGTTGAGACGGTGATGATAGTCGTCGGTGATAACTAGGAGATCGATGCTTTTCGACATTCCTGAAACTCCTTTTTTTTCTATTTTTTGTCTTAATATCATTCCTAAACGTTATATTTTGTCCGTCATATCCTTTTCATTAACTGTTCAAAACTAGCACGTGTCATGTTTACACAACAAAAGTTTCATTGATATATGTCTTGGTCCCTTTTAAAAAAAAACAAAATCACTTTAATCTCTGTATTGTTTTCTCCCTACAGAAACTCCTTAATTGAAAGTTTTTTATTATCATATTTTATAGCTAATACAATTTAGTCCCTGGATTAATTTTCTTAATTAAATCTTTGCATGTTAAATTGCTAACTTGGACAAGTTAGTCAAACAATTTAAAATACATGGATGAATAAGTTAAAAATTAAGTTAATTTTAATAGGTATACATGTTTAAAAAATAAAAAAACTTTGTTTCATTTAATATCGTATATTTACTATGAGAATTTTATTTCTTATATATATATATTTATTTGGTTTTAACCTCAAAACAATTGAGACAAGGAATCAAAAAATAAAAGAAAGAAAAATAAATCTATAATAGCTCAAATTTACATATGATACTGCAGGAATAGATTTTATCTCAAAGTAATAGCTCGGTCCCTGACCTTCTTTATATATTTTTTTGTTTCATTGGATTAATTGACCATAAATGTGATTGCTTATTATGGTTATGGCTGATACTATTGTGATTTTGTTAAAATTCTTATTTCACATGATATCATATATCTATGTAAGAATTTAATCGAAAACAAGTTAGAGACTGTATTGTAATTATTGTGAAATATGACGACAAAAAACTTTCAACCCAGTATTTTCTATAAAAATAAATAAATTAGATAGACAGAATTAAATTCTAAAAATTAAACATGAAAATATATACAAATCAAGATTTTATGTTGTAATAACATGACAAATATCAGATATCAACAACATTAACAACATTTGACAATGTTATTAAACTCCATCTGATAAGTAAAATTAAAAAATTTTGATTTAATTTTTTATTTAATTCGAGTTTAAAATAAAATTATGTGAGAGTTACCTCAACTATATCTAGTTGACTTGATAATTTAAAAAAAAAACAAAAAAAAATGAATAATAAAAAAATCTAGACGTGCAGATTCAAACACATCCTAGATGATTGATAAAATCATCACTTTAAAAAAATATATAAAGTTAACTCACTGAAAAATAGCTTCAAGTAACCATTTTTTCTATCCTAACTTTTTCAAATAAAATTCCTATCATCTTCCTCTAACAGACTAAAAAATGAATAAAAAAAAAGTTTTGAGAAGTGCATGAAAATTACAGCTTTACCGTTATTTTTATAATAATTTGAATTTTAATTTCATCTAATTAAGTTATAAAAAAATTCAATTGAAAAAACAAATTCAAGAGCTATGTTGTTACATCGATAGGGGGACTGGTGCCAGTGGCAATTGTGATAAATCGGTCATGTAGCAATTAAAACACATGCATCAAAAAGCAAGACGAACGAAGATGGCAATATGACATCATAAATGCATGGAACTACTCGTGAACACAGTAAAGCGTATATTTCACGACCATTTCATTACCATTACAAGCGAACTCGCGACAGCCTGCCATTACTTGTCTGCAGGGCTAGAAAACACCGACAGCGAGCGGATTAATCAGAACTCCATCTAGAGTGAAGTTTTCAGATGCGTTTGGAGAGGAGTTGAAATGGTGTTTTTAAAATTTTAATTTTTTTATTTAAAATTATTTTTTTATATATCTTTCCATCATTTTAATATATTAATATAAAAACAATATTTTTTAAAAATAAATAAATATATTATTTTAATACATTTATAAATAAAAAACACTTTAATCCACATCCTTTACTATATTGAGTATATTCTAAAACACAACCTTCAAATTAACCGACAATTTCCTTGAGAAAAAAATTGGTTATTGATATAATAAAAAGGGTCTCGGTCTCGGCCTCGGCACCCATTGGCAGTTTTCAAATGAACAAAAAGACTTAATACGTTCACTTTAACCTCCACCATTAGATACAAAACCCCTAAGAAACGTACATCCCAGGTGCAAATAAAATTAAAAAGGATCTTTCTTCGAATATGGTTCAAAACCATGAAAAAAAAAAAAAAACAGCTACCAAAATTAACCCCTCACTTCTTCACCTCCTCGTATTCAGCTTCAGGAGCCTGATCGCCACCCTGTGAACCTCCAGAAGCACTATCACCTCCACCACTGCTGCCCTTAGACAGGTGCTCTCCAATCTTTGAAACTGCTTTGTTTGCGGCGTCTAGTTTGGATTTGATATCATCAACATTGTCTCCCCCCATTGCCTTCCTCAAATCTGCAACAGCATCCTCAATCTCCTTTGCAACTTCAGAAGGGATCTTTTCCCTGTACTCATCGAGGCTCTTTTCAATGCTGTAGATAGTGGTGTCAGCACTATTTTTAATATCAATCAAGGCCTTTCTATCTTGATCCTTCTGCGCAAACAGTTCGGCCTCCTTGACCATCTTCTCAATCTCATCTTCTGAAAGGCCTCCAGATGAACGGATGGTGATCTGCTGTTCTTTACCAGTTGATTTGTCCTTGGCAGAGACAGTGACAATACCATTGGCATCAATGTCAAAGGTCACCTCAATTTGAGGCATGCCCCTGGGAGCTGGTGGAATACCCATAAGTTCAAATTCTCCCAGCATCTTGTTGTCAGATGCCATTTCACGCTCACCTTGCAGCACCTTGATACCAACCTGCGTCTGGTTGTCAGCTGCTGTAGAGAAGACCTGGATTACATAAAGAAAGATCAGAGAAATATATAACTGGGCCCAGAAACACAAGAACAGCAGATAGATATCGGAGGGCTGCCTGGGCACTAGCACAGGCATGGCAGCTTATTGCCCACATTTAAATTTTTTGGAGATAAATTGAAAACAGATTTGGCACTAAAGACTCACCTGGCTCTTCTTTGTAGGAATTGTTGTGTTCCTGCTGATCAACCTGGTGAAGATACCGCCAAGTGTCTCTATACCAAGTGATAAGGGAGTGACATCAAGAAGAAGCAATTCTTTGACATCTCCCCGTAAAATTCCACCCTGAATTGCAGCTCCCATTGCCACTGCCTCATCAGGGTTTACTCCCTTGCTAGGGCTCTTTCCAAAGATCTCTGATACTATCTCTTGAACCCTGGGAACACGAGTCATTCCTCCAACAAGAAGAACCTCATCAACTTCCTTGGTAGAAATGCCAGCATCCTTCAAACAGTTCTTGCATGGGATCCTTGTCCTCTCAATCAAGTGATTTACCAAGCTTTCAAATTTGGATCTGGTCAGTGTTATATTCAAATGTTTAGCACCTGATGAATCAGCTGTGATAAATGGTAAGTTGATATCAGTCTGAGTGGTCGAGGAGAGTTCTATCTTGGCCTTTTCTGCTGCTTCACGGAGCCTCTGCAGAGCTAGCTTATCTTTTGAAAGATCAATTCCCTCAGTTCTCTTAAACTCATTGACCAAGTACTCTAAAAGGGTGTTGTCAAAGTCCTCTCCTCCCAAAAATGTGTCACCATTTGTAGCTTTGACCTAAACAAGGACCGTTCACTTGGTTCAATTTACCAAACTAAATGAAAATCAGAGTTAGCCTAAATAGCAAAACATGTCACATACCTCAAAAACACCATTAGAGATCTCCAAGATAGAAACATCAAATGTCCCACCTCCAAGGTCAAACACTGCAATGAGACCCTCCTTGTTGTTCATACCATAGGAAAGTGCTGCAGCAGTAGGTTCATTGATGATTCTCTGCACATCAAGGCCAGCAATTCTTCCAGCATCCTTTGTAGCTTGTCTTTGAGCATCATTGAAATAAGCTGGTACAGTGATCACAGCTTTTGAAATTGTTTTTCCGAGATATGCTTCAGCAGTTTCTTTCATCTTGGTCAGAATAAAGGCCCCAATTTGACTAGGGGAATATTGCTGTCCATTGGATTCAACCCATGCATCTCCATTTGGAGCCCTGACAATCTTATACGGAACCATTTTCATCTCCTTCTGTGTTTGAGGATCATCAAACTTCCTACCAATCAAACGCTTAGTTCCAAACACTGTATTGCTCGGATTTGTCACAGCCTGGCGTTTTGCTGGCGTGCCCATGAGTAACTCTCCCTTTGGGGTGAAGGCAACAACTGAAGGGGTTGTCCTAGATCCTTCAGCATTCTCAATAACTTTGGGACTCTGTATATAATCATGGAATCAATTAGAATCAAAAGGAAAAGGAAGCCTAATAACCAAATGAATAAACAATCTGAACAAACACCATCCATGCTTACCTTCCCTTCCATGACCGCAACACATGAATTTGTGGTACCCAAATCAATACCTATAACATCACTGCCTGCAGGTTTTGCACTACATAGAAGAGGAAACGCTCACCTTCAACATACCAGAAGGAACAGCAAATGACAGAAATACAAATCAAAACCACAAAAAACTTAACAAGCTACCTGAAAGCTCTGGACAAACCAGACAAATTTTGGCTGAAATTAGAAGGAGCCCACGATGGCTTCACATTATTACTCAACTGCACAACAGATAAGCACCAAAACTCAGCCATTTCACAATCTCAACCTCAATTTGCAAACAACTTTTAATAGTCAGACCACCCACAACTGGAGTGAAACAAAAACCAACACTTTTCAATCGTCATCTACAACTTTTTTATCCTCACAAGAATAAGTAAAAACGATTCAATCATTGCCTAAAAGCCTAAGTACTTAAAATTTACATTTATCAAAACTCTCAGCTGATCATTCAGAATTAAACAACAAAACAAAAAAAAAACAAAGTATTTAATATCCGAAGAAAAACAGCTATGCATGATTATGTAATATATCAAATGAAAAAACACATTACAAATGAACCCTTAAAGGGCCCGAGTTTCTAAACTACCATATCAAAAACTCAACCACAAAAAAATCTAAATCTTTTATTCATCTCTCAATCAAGTTCAAGTCTCGGTTTGAGCTCCATCAACAAACAACCAAATTAGTAAAACCGAAGAAGGAGTAGAAATGATGAGAGACGCACGGATCTGTAGGCCGCGAGAGGAGCGGAGGCGACGTCACGGCGTCGTAGAGAGCGGAGGAGAGCAGCTGTGGCCATAAGTGAAGAGATCTACCGGTTAATTTGGATTGGAAGCGGAGAAGAAGGACGCGGGGACAGTGTTTTGGAGGTTTATAAAGAAGGGTTTAGGGTTTTGTGGAGCAAAGGCTTTTTAATGAGGCGCAACTCGCAAACGATTTTTCTGGCGAGCGTAGAAGGTTCTAGATATCTATACTCTTCCTGCAAAACACACAAAATGCACTATAAGCCGAGTCTGGTCCCTTTACTCTCTTAAGCGTTTTACTTTGGCTCTCTTGTTATTTGATTTTTATTTCTCAACATCATCCTCTTATTTTATATTTTCTATTTATTTTATGGTGATACGATCTCTCCGTAAGTCATTGTAAAAAACAGCTATGGTATTATACTGTACAGTCTTTGGTTACAGAATGAAATGATTTCAGTATTTTTCTTATATTTTTATTGTCAAATATTATTTTTTTCATGATATTAGTGAATTGCAGTTCAATAATCATTAGTGTCTTTCCTTTTCTCATTCGAAAAATTATTTTATAATTAAAATATATCTATTCATGAAAATTGGATGAAGGATCAAATAGTTACAGAACAAGGAAAGAGGATCAAATTATAAAAAGATACTTTAAGGATGATAATGTAATAGAGATGAGAGTAGGGGACCAAATAACACCGTTAAGCGGTTTCTTGATGAATAAGCCTACCCTGAACGACATGTCGAGTCGTAACCTTTGAGATGGAAGTCATTTTGGGATTTGGGGTGTTGCCGTTTGGGGCCATTGAAGCTTGGGGTCGCGTTGTCACGTGAGTGAAAGAGGGGTGTCCACACTTCTAGAGGGGTAGTTGCCTGCCTAGCTGGCTTTTTTTCTTTTTTCTTTTTTCTTTTCTTGGATGAAAAGAAAAGGTTACTGAACATGTGTATCCAGTTCCTGATTCGAGCTAAAGGATATGAGTCAGCGAATTATTAGATTAATTTATGTTCATATTATCAATTTCGTCAATTATTTTTTATTAAAATCACTGTTCACATGGACGATGAAGCAACTTTTTTTTCATTTTCATTTTTCATTTATTTATTTATTTTGTTCTTAGATTTTTTTAATTGATCCTTTTTTTTTTTGAACAATTAAGCATCCCCTTTCAATTCCATCTCTCTGGTGTGTTTGGTATTATGATAGCTTTTGTGATCGTGATTTGAAAAAATTTGTTTTATAAAAAGTACTTTTGATTGAAATTGGTTTGGTATTTATATATATTTGGTTAAAACTGTGGTTGAAATTGAGGTTAAATAAAAAGTAATTTGATATGTTTGGTTAGGTGTATATTTGTTTCCGTGGTTGCTTCTGCGTTTAAAGCAAACCACAAAAAAATACATGTTTGGTAATATATAAACAGTTGTTTACTGTTTGTGGATCCCAGTTAAATTTTGTTGAAAACGCAGGTGAAGAAAAAGTTACTCTAAGCTGCTTCTCAGCTACTATAGTGAACAGTGCAGAGTGAATTTCACTCTGCACGTCCCGTGAATAATATTCATTGTTCATGATCAGACCGGGTCCGGTCTAAACCTAAATGTATTAGACCGAGTCCGATCCAGAAAAAATAAATTCATTTTTTTTAATTTTAATTGTGTTTTATTTAAAAAAAATAGTGTTTAACATTATTTAATGACCTCAATTAGAAGGAGATCACATGATGGCATAACATTTGCAGAATTTGATAGTAATTCCAATTTTATTCCTGATGATATTTTACCTGATTTTGTTACACGCTCAAAAAACCATGAAAATTATGGTCTTTGTCAGATGAATTTCACATGTGATAGAATTGTAGATAGTTTAATTGGAATAATAAAAAATATTTTATATAAAGTATTATTTATTTCAAGATGTAATAGCAGTAGTTAAATCTATAACATTTAAATTAAAAATTATTAATATTAATATATATAATTTTTAATTATTATAACCTTAATTTAAAAAACATTAAATAACTCGTAAGACCGCATTTGAAACCTTTCTTTAACTGTGTCGTTTGCTCTTCTCTCCCTAACCCACCGTCAGTTCTTCTTCTATTGTTCATCCCGTACAGTCAACGACTCGGTCTTCCAGATACA
>Ga0307517_10002675_pt1 | contig 28450 bp, 25 predicted proteins | sample 23_EM_MG_FD_194515 | JGI IMG/M metagenome (GOLD analysis project Ga0307517, IMG submission 194515) | Populus trichocarpa ectomycorrhiza microbial communities from riparian zone in the Pacific Northwest, United States - 23_EM | ecosystem: Host-associated > Plants > Roots > Unclassified | place... | reverse complement strand
TTTTTGAGATATTATATATATATATATATATATATATATATATATATATATATATATTTTAAATCATTTTACTCATAATTTTTTCTAATTTTTAATTTCAACTCGCAATAACTTTTAGATATATGTGAACATGAAAATCACACCCCATTTTCAAGGGATCCCGAGGAATATCAATCCCTTTTCACACCCCATTTTCAAGGGACAAGAGGTTTATTCACAGTGCTGCTAGCTCCTTCAATTCGGATGTGAAAGCCTCGATCGATCGAGGCCTTGCTTCGTTTCTCGACCAGTACTTGCAGCGTCGAATTGATGAATCGAAGTATGATCTCTTGTGAGATGAACAAGTTCCTAACTTTTCCGCTCGAAGAATATTTAAGATAAGCTCAAAGAACCATACAGCAAAAATGTCATACATAATAATTAACGTAACACATGGTGATAATCGTCACTTCTGAGATATTTTTGGTAGAGGACAAATTAACCCTAGCTACTTGTTCTTTTATAAATTTATGGCCGCATCTGCTACTGTTTGTGATCGATGACATGTTTGAACCGCATACATAAAGATTATACATAGCATTGTTCCCAGCTGAAAGGCTAAATCATACATACATCTCCTAACGACGTGGTGATTTGACTGGAACTTTTTTTATTATTATATTTTATCATATTTAATTATCAAATATCATATTCAAGTCACCTGATTTCTTAAAATAAATACCAAAAATTCATGTATTTGTTTAGAGTTAAGGATATGGTTGTAGCTGTTGTGGGTTCTTTTGTGTCCGGAGATTTTGAATTAATCACATGGTTATTCTTGATATGAGACAACATGTTTTTTTTTTTTTTTAGGATTTTTAATAATGAAAGATTAACCGGACCTGAAGGACTTGAAGCCTAAATTAATTTAGGTCGAAGGAAAAAAAAAACAACTTAACCCAGTAAAAACATGGTTGATGATGAGACTATGGACGAAGGAGGGGGAGGTTCCTTGTTGATTTGTAAGAAGAAATGGAAACCATCGAACGGTTTCTGTCAGAGAGACGTGTTGGATTACACCATGGCCGTCCTTACGACATCTGTGATTTTTCCTCAACGTTTCTGCACATATAACTCCACTCTTCCGGGCCCTGTTTCCTCTACCTATGAGTCTATGACTCCGAAGTCCGAACAGTTAGTTGTGTTTCTCAGCTAAATTTTCAGAGTGTTTTTTGGACTTTAGCGTAGTAAAATATAATAAAAACAATAATAAAATAATACTGTAAAAAATATTTAATGAAATAACACAATGCAGGGAGTTGTTTGGCATGTGGGATTCAAATTATAAATTTAATAAATACATTATTTAATAAAAAGAGTAAAGAGAGAAAAAAAAAGACTTAGAGTCCTACCAAAACTTTAATAATGATATTATTATTAATTTTAAAAAGATATTGACGAGTTGAATCCAATAATACAAAAAAAAAAAAAAACAAACAATGACCGAAATAAAATATACAAGATTTTTCTAACCATATCAATAATGTTATCATTGAAGTTTTAGACTTCAAGGTCTTTTTTTTTTTTTTTTTCCTTCTTATTTCTCTCTCTTCTTATTAAATGATGTTTTTGTTAAATTTGTAAGCATATATAATATTTACAACTCACGAACCACATTACAGATTTACGAATCACATCACAGATTTTATATAAAAAGACTTTTTAAATTGTGTTATTTTTCTATATATTTTTTATATTTTACTATTTTATTATATATATATTTTTACCACGCTAGAAAAACAAAAACAAAAAACTCGAATTTCCAAGTCCAGAGCATCGTACCATGTACTGATCAGAAAAGCTCTGACAGAAGCATGTTGCATGGGGCAGAAAACCTTGCGGTTCACCCACCAATCAATTTCTTGCTGCCGGAGGCCACCAGGAAGTGAAGGATCCAGGAACCTTCAACATTTTTACTTTTGCATTGTCAGAATTTGAAGCTAGTTTATAATATACATATTGGATGGGGTCGGTGTGAACGGAGGACTGATCAGATCGGTTTTCAAGTGTAGAAATTAGGGTTTAGGTGTTTGTTTTCTTGAGTTTTAAACAAACTATTTACAGCATTAATTCACAAAAGAATTATTTACGATCGATAGCTTACTTTTATCTTTAAATTCAAATTGATAAATGGGGATTACACCCACTTAACACTAAGTATCTGTTTGTCTGGCATTAGAAATTAGGTTGGTTATCTTGACTTTTGCGCTGAAAGTAAATCCAATCCACACAGATCTTAATTATATCTAAGAATCCAAGACCTAAAGAGAGTTGGGGAAGCTCCATTTTGAAAGCTTTACTGAGTTGTTTTAGTTTTATTCTCTTTATAATAATCTCGAATTCAATATCTCATTAACGAAACATTTTCTTTTAATCACAGCCTACAAATTACAGTGACCTTCCTTGAATCAATGGAGAAACAGGATTAGTGGCATGCAAGCTACTTAGACAATATATAGTATAACACCTGACTGTAACATATATATATACAATTTGCTCAACAAAACCAAGGTTGCCGCATCCTGCTCTTTTGACGAAGCAAGAGACTAACCAGAGTCTACCTTTTTCTCTGTGCACGACAAATAAGAAAGAGATAAATTATAGACTCTGAGATTAAAAAAAAAAAAATGTTCAAAGGGCCTATTATAAAGCCAGATCTGTGGTGGGGAAAGGTGCACGAAACAAGTAAACACATGAATGATGATTTCGTGGAAACTTCTCAGCTTGCAATTTTTGTGTTCATTGAAATGGTAAAGGATCAAGTTCCATCAATGGTACGTTGCTTTCAATAATGTTGCCCATCTCATTGCCACATGAAGACTCCCCGACCTCCTTCTATTTGACATATGAAGATGCCTCTCAATTATACATATGCCAGAGGGCAACCAGCCGACTCTGACGCGTGACTTGCTTGGGTGTCAAGCTTGTAGATTTTTTACCACTAGCCAGGCTGAATTCGCTATATTCATAAATTTAAATATAAGAACTGAATTTAATACTATTGAATTTTATAAATTTTAACATAAAATCTTTGATGAATTATTTCTTAACATATAGGCTTAATTATATAAGTCTAGACTCCATCAATACCGTTAATTAAATATATTGAAATCTCTCATAACCTATTATATCTTCATCTTTTTGCTAAATAAATTAAGTTTAATATAGCTCATAATACAACTCAAAATATTATAAAAGTAAAATTACACTTCAACCTCTTATTTCCACAAAGGGACAAGATTCATGGGTTATGAATACACATTACAATCTTCAAAATAAAGGTTTACGATCTTAATTCTCTACGTACTGCATATATATTCGAGAGCATCTATTTCTAAAATATTATTATATATTTTTTATTTTAAAAAATATTTACTTAAGCATTTAAGAGTTTTCACTTCCACTAAAGATGATCTTTTGCAAGTACTAGTCACAAGTCACATTGATTTACAAAGCATTAAGTACAAACTATCAACCATCTTAACTAAGAAGAATGAATGAGATTGTCATGGTAAGTTGATTAACCGATTATCTAACCTGAGAGCCCTATTAATTATTAAGCTATTTAAATTTTTGGGACATCATCAATATAAATTTATTTCTCCATATTATATTTTGATTTAAGTGCAAGGAAAACAATATCTTTGTGATTCATTAGTATGTGAATAAGTTATTTAAAACTTAAAAAGAATAAAAGAATACTTTACCATAAGGAAAAAAGCGTGAAATAATGGGGGGGCAACAACAAGAAGAAGATGGTGAAAGTGTACAGGGGGACATTGGTGCTTAAGGCCCAAACAGACTTGGAAAAAGCTTTATTGACTTAAGTCCATAATTACAAAAAACCCATCTATGTAGCGATCATAATTTTAAAACAACTTGACCTGACAGACAGGTTATTTCGAGACTTGGTGATTCAGGGCTGGAGGATGGCTGAGTTTATAAAATAATAAAGGTAATTAAAAATTTAGTTATATGGTATGATTCTGTCAAAAATTTGGTTGTAATTTATTAATTTATTTTTTTATTTATTAAAATAATATCATTTTGATTTATAAAAAAATTAGAGTTAACCCGATCAAAACCCGGTGACTTGATCAAAACCCGTGACCGGGGCTTGGACCGGGTTAATTACCGAGTCAGGTTTAAAAACACTAGGTATAGGATATAATTTGGTATTTGAAATTTATTAAAACAATATAATTTTTATTTTTTAAAAATTTATTTTTAAGATTAGAATGTTAAAATTATTTAAAAATATAAACAAATAAATAAATTTAAAACTGAAAAAATATTTAAAATTTTTCACAAACGTGGTTAATCAGCAATCTAAACACCCCGAAGTCGGTTTGTAACGGCCCTCAAAATGTAGGGCGTTTCCAAGAAACAACAGTCGTTAGTTTCTCAAAAAGCAGACACCAAAAGCCCAAACCAGCAGATAACTGAAGAGAAAAAACGCAACCCAAAGCAATCGCTAATTCTCTCGTAGCAGACACAGAAAAACACAAAGGTAACCCCTCTCTATCTAGGGTTTTCAATTCCAATCCCATTGCTTTCTGTCTTAGGGTATCAAAATTAGGGTTTTTGTCGAATTTCGTTTTTATTTTTCTTTGCTTTTGATTCGCGCTTGTTTTTGGCTGCAGCAATCATGGCGGACGATAATACTGACCTCAAGGATGAGGTTGCAGAGGTCCTTTTTTTTCCTTACTTTTTTTTTTATTAATTAGCATTTTTTCTTCGCACTGACTTGTTTCATATATATGTTCTCATTTAATGACGAAAACATTGAAAATAAGGCTTCGAAGATGACAAGAGAGTCTTTCTGTTGTTTGATAAAGAGTTAATTTATGTTATTCCTAAAGTTAATGATGCGGCTTTTGTAATTTGTGAGTGTGAACTTGTTTTTTAATTTTTTGAGTATAGTATGAGATGGATTGCTTGCTTGAAACAGATGTAAATTTGTTCAGTTTCCAATTTATTTACTTGGAGTGCTACTAGCCTTTCCGTTCAGTAAGATGTGAGGAGTGGGTTGTTGTTGTTTTTTTGCCTCTGTTACTCTGTTGTGATTGGCTTGGAATTCTCTACTTGCAGCTTGCCCCTTTTGATCCTACCAAAAAGAAGAAGAAGAAGAAGGTGGTGATACAAGAGAATGCCGATGAGTCTGTAGACTCCCTAGCTGAGAAGACTGAATCATTGTCAGGTAATTTTTAGTGTTTCGTATTCTCCTTCCTGTTTTTTCAACTTTACTATCTAGTTGTAAATGAATTGGTTTGCAAAGATGTATAATTACTCATTGTTGGAAAAAATCTCCTTTTCTGTTGGTTGAAGTCTCTGATGGGCTCGAGAGTTCTTTTACTGGTTTGAAAAAGAAGAAGAAGAAACCTGTAAGTTCTCGTGCACTATAGGATTTATTGTTGCCCTCTTTAGTAAAATGTTGTGAATCTTATGTTGATACTTGGTCTTATACAATAGGTTGAAACCAGTTTGCTGGATGAGGAAACCGGGGATGCAGGAGAAGAAGATTTGGATGGTAAGAAGCTTCTCTTTTAAATTTTCATCTTCACTTAATCTATGTTGAATGTTCTATTTGGATTCTGAGAGAGATCCATTTCTTTGTTTTTCAGTTCATGCCGGGGAAGAAGAAAATGGGGAGGGTGCTGACCTGCAGCAGCAACGATTCCCTTGGGATGGGACTGACCGTGATTATGATTATGAGGAGGTATAGTAAAATTTTCATTTATGTGGAGTAGCACCATTGTACAATGAAGTGGAGTAGCACCATTGTACAATGAACTGCATTTTCTGGTTTCTCTGAACTATATTTTGTGCACCTGATTAGCTAAAAGATCTTGATATGATGTAATGAGTAATCATATAATCTCTTTGATTGCAGTTACTATAGTTCCTCTTCCATGTCTGTTATATCTGTGCTCTCCACTTGTTGGCTAGCTGCTTAGCCTTAATTTCTGTCATGTATGTATGTTCTTGTTCAGTAATGAGTTTTCTTTCTGTTGTGTCATTCACAGCTTCTTGGCCGAGTTTTCAACATTCTTCGTGAAAATAATCCTGAGCTTGCTGGTGACAGGCGAAGAACTGTGATGAGGCCTCCACAAGTTCTTCGTGAGGGCACAAAGAAGACTGTTTTTGTGAACTTCATGGATCTGTGCAAGACGTGAGTTGATCTTGCTCTCCTTTTTGTCTTTTCAGTTAGCTTGTTATTGTATGTTTTTTTCAATGCACCGCTACTTGTCTTTGGCATAAACACTGACTGCAAACTTTTACTTGGTGGGGAGATTTCAGAATGCATCGGCAGGCAGACCATGTCATGGCTTTCCTACTTGCTGAGTTGGGTACCAGTGGATCCCTCGATGGACAACAGAGGTTGGTCATTAAGGGTAGATTTGCTCCCAAGAATTTTGAAGGGATCCTTCGTCGATATATCAGTAAGTTCCTAACTCTTTCTCAATTGGTATCTTCTATGTTAAGCTGTCCAGAAGGAAGGAGGTTGATTGGGCAGGTTCTTCTTGCCTAACACATTTGATATTTTCTATTTTATTTTCAGATGAGTATGTCATTTGCCTTGGTTGCAAGAGTCCTGACACCATTTTGTCTAAAGAGAATCGTCTCTTTTTTCTCAGATGCGAGAAGGTAACAGCTTATCATCCTTCCATCTCTTCATGTTATTATGATTGTTGATAAAAAAAACTAAGAGAAAGAACTTTGGGGAACTAGGAAGGGAAGTTTAAGAGCTATTAGGGAAATCATTGCTTAATTGCCAACTGGCACTCATTGGTAGAAATCTGAGTCTCAGAAGCGTAATAGGAGGTTTGGAGTTCACATTGTCACCGAGTCGAAGACCAAAATCAACTAGGATTAGGCTTAGAATCCCTTCCGATAGAACAGAGATTCCTTTATTAACTAGGGAACATAACATGTGAAGCATCAGTAAAAAAAAAATTTATTGCTCTCGCACTAACGGCTTAATGTGTACAGGAGCTTTCATCTTCTTTATGTGTCATTATCTATGATTTTCCTACATCATTAGATTAATTGATGAGAAGATGTATGTAGTAGATTTAAGGCCTGATATTGCTAGTGCTGTTGATTTATTGTCATTATTGTTCTTGTTTTGGGAAATGGCATATGGTGGGTACTTCTGATACAATCATTTTACACAATGGAACAATTTTAATTTGTACTTCTCTTGATGATTTACAATGTGCCTACATTATCAGATTGTCTAGCCTATGACAGATTTTAGATAGTTCGGTTATTAGAGCCCTGCATGAGGATCTCGTATGCCTTATAAAATCTTGTACGGAGTGAAAATATTGGATGATTTGTTGATTCTGATTTGGAAAGAAAATTCTACTACTTTGGCTACTACCTTCAATGTCATCCAATTCTCTACTACTTTGGTTACTACCTTCAATGTTATCCAATTTTATCTCTGACCAAATCGTCTCTAGTGTCGACTTAAGATGATGAGATCTCATATACCTTATAAAATTTAGTATGGAGTAATATTGGATAATTTGTTGATTCTGATTTGCAAAGGAAATTCTACTACTTTGGCTACTACCCTCAATGTTATCCAATTCTCCACTACTTTGGTTACTACCTTCTACTTTGGTTACTACCTTCAATGTTATCCAATTTTATCTCTGACCAAATCCTCTCAAGTGTCGACTTAGATGATGAGATCTCATATGCTTTATAAAATTTAGTATGGAGTGATATTGGATAATTTGTTGATTCTGATTTGCCAAGGAAATTCTACTACTTTGGCTACTACCCTCAATGTTGTCCAATTCTACTACTTTGGTTACTACCTTCAATGTTATCCAATTTTATCTTTGGCCAAATTTCCTCAAGAGGGACTTGAGAGGATGAGATGTCCATTGCCAGATTTTCCAACCTCTTAGGCAGAAGTATGTTGTACATCTTAGGCCCCTCTGGGGAAGGAGTGGCCCTTGTGTTTGATTAAAAATGGAACATGTGGGAAATGTTTGCTCCTTGCTTTTTTGAAGCTTTCTTCTATATACTAGGCAATCTTTTCTCTTTTCAATTAGTATCTGCATTTTTATTGATTGATTGGATGAATCTCTTTTTTGTGGTTTTTATATTTTTATCCCCTTGCTACTCTGTTCTTACTTTCATATCCTGTTATGCTTGTGCAGTGTGGTTCTGGAAGATCAGTTGCTCCAATTAAAGCTGGTTTTGTTGCTCGTGTTGGCCGTAGAAATGCTGGGACATAAGTAGTGTGAATTAGCTAATAGATCCTGCTTTTTGTTTGGTGTCCATCATCTACTGTTTACTTGAATTTTGACCATCTTCCAGAGATGCTGTCAAATTACGAAGGATACAGATGTTTCCTAAGATGGCTATTTTGTTTCTTTCACCATGTACCGGTTTTTACTTTATATTTCAAAAGAAATATTGTGGTTTGGACAATTTCCTGCTTTCTGTGAATGGGTCCCTAAGAAGCCGAGGTCGCTGGGTTTTTAATTTGAACATTCATGGAATGGGATGGTAAGATTGAATTTCTAACAACTTGGTAATGAGAACTTTATACTATATGTTAAAGAATAATCTTAATCCAAAAGTTGAAATTATCACATTATTTTAGAGAAGATGATTCTGGAAAGGATGCTTGTTTTCGGTCTAGAAAAGTGATACCCGCGCGCTTATACTGATATGGCTGCCTTTTATGAGTTTTTAAAAGACAAGCTATTAATGCCCATGCCCTCATAGACAAGTGACCGACATGCATAATCAAGAGGTCCAAGGAGAAGATTGAGGACATCATCAATTACGACGATGATGAAGTCAGGTTTGTCAAGTTGTCGTGGAAGATCAGTACTGAAGATGATTATGATATTGACGTTGTTTTTGATGATGATGATCACTTGATATTCTTACCTGGCAAAGCAAGAATATCACGAGTTTTGGTCTCTTCCAATGAGTCAATATTGCAGCCCCCCCAATTTCCCGAGTATGCATCGCCAGGTTTAGGATCACTAGTTTTGTCAAGGAAAGATTAAGCTGTAAAGATTGGGAGGTTTGAGGACAGGATGCTGAAGCGGAGGTCAAACTCGTTAGGGCACACAGTAATTGATCCAGGAACAGACCCAACTCATAGTGGACGCAATCAATTCATAATTTGTCAAGGATAACACCCAATAATCATCGAAGTGACTTTAGTTTTTTTCTAGCAGATACACTATCAGAACGAACTCATTTCTACCAAAAAAGTCCAAGGTTTATCCTCTACCTCGCTCATCTTCATGCATGGTGTGTCTGTGTAAACTACAAACAAATAATATTTCATCTATGGACTTTTTGAAGGGTGGTGCAATCTTTACCTTTTGCCTAGCTTGCCTCTTGTGTGGATTCAGGTTGTGATGATAAAATGATATTATTGTCAATAAGAATCCAGTGAGTTGTACGTATTATCATTATAATGTATATTTTTTTCTTCCATTACATGCATATTTTAGATTTGATGGTAAGGCAAAGACAGGGAGCTTCATTTGATGCGTGGTTCTATAAGTTGGCAGCAACTAGGGGACCCTGTAAAGCTAGGTCCGTCGAGCCACTGGTCTACAGCTTTTGCACAATCATTCATTGCCTCAATTCTGTCAAGACAATCACTGCAGGATACATCAGATGCAGAGCTTCCTAAAGTGGTGAGGAAAAGGAGGCTGAGGGAGAGGAACGGGGCGGTACTTTAGGCTGCTGCTCTTCTTGAAACCATATCTCAAAGAGGCACTCTATAATTGCTTTAAAGGGAGAATCGTGTGCAACAAACTGGTGGTTATAGATGATATTATTCCCATTTAAAGAACATATGTAATGAGACTGTTCAATGGAAGAGGTAGGGCTAGCCTCTAGGTTTAACAGATTTAGATTGTTCAATGTAATTGTCTCTCATAATAACCAGATGTTAGGTTTTTTTTTTCTTTTCAAGTTGGGAGTTAGAGATGCTTCTATATTGATCATAACTTTAAAAGTCGTTTGGTTTTCATTGTTTAAACTTGTTTTTTTTTTTTTTTATCTCAAATTATAGTAAAAGCTTGGATTTGAAAACACTATAATTTATAACTTTTTTAAACCTGATTTTTCAAACCTCAACCATTAGCTTGCTACGGCAATACCATTCCTTTGCTGTATTTCTCTGTTATTTCTTTATGTATTTGTTCGTCAAAATCAAATTGTCTAGGCTGAAAATCTTTCCTTGTAGGATAAACCCTATTATTTGCAGTTTGGCACCATGTGTTCTCGCCAACGCAGTAAAAAAAACACCGCATGAAACCTGGGGAGTAACATAGATATCCCAGTTGCAGTTAAACACAACAATATAATTTCACATGCTCATTCTTGAAATAGTACAACAATGAAGAGCTTATTTAAGTACCAATTACATTCTTCCAAGGATTATACTACCAGGAAAAAAAGGGTATCACATGTTGAAGATGGCAATGAAAGCTAGTGCTAGTAGAGATGAGAGCAAGGACATGTATACTTTCTGAAGTGTCTTCATTCCACTGCTGGTGAGGATTGTTGTATTAAAACCTGCAGGAATTCCAAAACAAATAAAATTGATATCTCCAGGTCGTCTCTCGGGTGAGAGCCGAGATGAGCAGATGCCTTGTTTTGATGTCTAAAAAGCACAGTGAAAATGTGGAGTTAATAAATTTACCTGACTCGGTGGCACAAGCTTGAGAAATGGTACGATTGAGGTCCAACACAGTAGCCTTGTTTGCAAACCAGAAGTCTCTTTTTACATAATGGATGCATTTAAGCACATAATAGACATGTTCTACACACCCACCTTGCTTGCAGTATTCGACCACCTCACTTTGGCTTACAACCACTGCCCCTGATAGTTTTATTTTGTAATTGGCTGAGCACCTTGCAGATTCCTACCACACACAGTTATAACTTACAAGTACACACACACATAACTTGTGTATATATATATATATAAGAGATACTTACATTTGACATGCATTCATAGGCGCTTCTCCATTGCCAGAATGGACTTAGATTCACATTTTTTAGGGGCTGTGGCCAGTCTGTGTAACATAGAACCAATTAAACTTTGAGTAAAACATAATTAACTTAAGGAGATAGAAGAAGAAGAAGAAGAAGAAGAAGGGGGGGAGAGAGATTACTGTTAGCTTGAACACAATTGAGAAGAAGAAGAAGGATCCCCAAACAGAACCAAAGGAACCTGACCCTGTAGTTTTCCATTTCCTGATGTCGAGGAGGATTGAGAAACAGCTTCTAGTCACAGAAACCTTGATTGATGACACATTTAAATACCTTACCTTAATGTCAAGATAGTCAAATTAAGATATGATATGATTAACGTTTGATGTAATGCCAAAAGTAGAGACGCTCCTAACAAAGGAATAAATGGTGGTTTCTTAGCATATGCTTCGGACAATAAGAAGCAATCTTTCGACAGTACCAAGAAACAATGAACAACAACAAGCGGAGAAAACTGAAACAATGCTACTACATGTTTTTGGATTATGAGGTGGATGTATAGTGTATTAATTGGACAGGTCGAAGTTAACAAAGGAACAAGTACTTCACAGGCCACTGTTTTTTTGATAAATCAAAAGAGAGTTATGTTAAGGATACCAAGGAGGAAAAAAATCAACTTGGAGAGGAGCTGTAAATGAACTTCTTGATCATCGCAAGTCAGTGTATTGTGCAGCTCAAAAATATTATTAACAAAATAAAATGTTCGAATCAGAACATATACTTTTTTTTCTCTTCTGGAATTTAGTATAAAATATTATTGAGGCAGATTTGGTATATGATCAAGCGGAATGATGCAAATCAGAAGGTTCCATATATTTAACTCCAGCTGATTAGAGAGTGAGGCTTGAATATTGTTGTTTGCTGATGATGATCAACAGTATAAATATTTTTTCCAAGAAAATTTATCTGTGTTAAATCTCTTGTTTGCCTCTATGAGAATAGCTTGATTAAATGTTGCAGCAATTCAATACACTTGCTTTCATTTCTAGCTGATATGAACTGGTTTTTATAGGTAAAGGAGGATTGAAGTAAAAGAAAAAGGAAATTAAACAATAACTCCAAGTATAAGAAACATAATTTCCAGTTACAATATTAGAAGGAAGCTGCTGCTCCTTTAGATATTAGATCGAGAAGCAAAGAAGGGGTAGAGAAAAATGGGCTATGATCACTTTCCAATACAAGAACTTGACAAGGTTGCCATCTCTTTATCATTTGCTCTTGTTTCATCGGTTTTAGCATCTGATCGTGCAATGTCTTGATATATATTCGTGGAACAGAATCAGCATCCTTTCCTCCTTCAAATCGAGCTCCTTTGAGTGCCCTGACAGGTCCTGGTCGCAGTAGCATTGATGCTAATATGGTGTCCTGACTTAGGCCAAACAATCAAGGGGCCGGGATTGTTAAGAAATGCAAAAATGCTAGTCCTGTATTGCAAGGTCTTGTCCATGTGCGTTGGAAATTTACCTCTTTGGGGCTCATATGATAGAGAGGTCGTTTCTGGAACTCCTCCTTTATTATGATGCTTGTTGGAGGCTGATCAAGCCCCATCCCATATTCTAAATCAGCTACCTCTCCATATTCAGATACATCAGGATCACCCTGCTCCATATACGGCACAGGTATGGAGGCAGAGATTAGGCCCTTTAGGTGCTAAAATAATCATAGGTAAACTGCATGTTAGCTCAATACTAGCAGTGTTCACTCTCAAAGGAAAAAAGACAAGCTTGATCTACCTCCAATGGATGAACACAAGATTTATGTCATCACAGATGCTAGACAAAGAGGTTTTGAATGCTACAAACAAACACTAATTGCAGTCATCCGAACTGGAAAATGGAGAGGCTGTGAAAATGACTGATTTCACAGATAATTAATTAATTAATTAATTAACAGATTTTGAAAGCCTCAGCTAGTGATCTAATTAAGAAGAGAAGTAATTGATTAAATCCTTACATCTTTGATATCTTGATCCGAGCCATGCTTCAACATGTTGGCTGCAACATATATAGCCATACGAATTTTCCTAGCAAATCTGTGTATAGCATCTGTCAAGCTCAAACCTCCTGCACCATGTCCTACCAATATAACCTGTGCCCAGCAAAGCAAGCATCCCACAAAAACCGATCAAAATGTTGGTTTGCTGATACTTGACAGAAAATATCAAGGCTATTATTACTCATGGTTAGTTTACCTTTTCATTGTCAGGCAAATTCGACAAGAAGCGGGTAAGGGGGGGTGCATTGTATTCATCAAAAGTGAGGATTGTGTTGGGATTGGACTGATCAATACCAGCACTTTTAAGGTCGAGACAAGTAACCTTATGGCCAGATTTTTCCATGAGACACCTGATCTTGTACCAGCACCAGGCTCCGTGGCATACTCCATGAACTAGAACAAAGTGCAGGTTTGGAAGTCCTGCCTGCTCGTCCATTTTAGCCCCACCTCCCACCTCGCCTCACTAGAAATGCACCCACCTAGCTAGCTACTCTCTAGGACCGCTTGGATATTCTTGGACTTCCTTCACCTTCAATCTTTTCAACATCCCTTTTTCTTTGTGATGTCTTGTAAGAACACTATTGATTAATATGTGATAAGGTTAGTGATTTGTCTTGGAGAGAGGTTCTTAGCATGCGTGTGAGATGACACATACAATGTGACTGGTCTGTGATTTTCGCGCATGGTGGTCACCACTCCATATTTTTAAAGGAAAAAAAAGATTAATATTGAAAGATGTAGCTCAACTAATTAAGTTCTAGATTTATTTTCTAGAGATCACCGGTTCGAGTTCTATAAACCTCAAGATCACTGGAAGCTTACATGGTCGTTAATTTTAGAGCCCGTAGAATTAGTCGAAGTAAATGAAAGTTAGTTCATACACCTACATTCAAAAAACAAAAACAAAGAAGAAGGAGAAAACCACATATGACAAACTATATAAAAAGCAAGAAAGTTGTTTGGAAATTGGAAGTGATACACTGAAAAAAGCAGATTTGGCATCGAATCCACTTCTTTTAGTCTTTAAAGACTTTTAATTAGTAGGCTTCTTTTGATGTGGTGATTGAGATTAATTTAAGTCAAAGTTTTCCATGCATAAACAAAGGCTATATACAATCATCCGATCCATGGTTTTGAATTAGGTTAATTGGCAAAAAGAGCGAAAACCCTGCTTTCTTCCTAGCTATTAATGATTTCATGGCAATTCCAACAAAAGTTGATGAGATGAAGGATATTAGCAAAGGATATAGATAACGATGTAATTAGTTAAGGCTCGTTGCGGTTTGAGCCACGGCACAACCGGCAACAAGGCAAGTAAAGATATGGGCCGAAGTCACCGAACGGCTGCTGTAATTTAGCTGTGGCTGACCGCTGACTGGCTGCTGCATTCGAGGGAGGGAATTGCTGATAAGGTGCGGTGGCTCAACTGCAAGTCCATGTTAATGTAATTTTAAATTAATACCGGTGCGTGGGAGGTTCACATCAAGCATGTTCATATAAAGCCTAATCGTTGTACTGATTGCCAAGCATGCCTTCTCACTCCTCTTTTAATAGTCAAAATAAAGTTAATTATGATTAATTATTTTAATTACAAAGTTAATAAGATTTCAAAGATATTTTAATAAAATCAAATATTTGGATGTAAATTGTATATATGCTTTTTATATATAGTTATGGATGTACAGCTTTTATTTTATTCTTGTTTTAATGATTTAGACTAACAAAACCGTTGGAGATTGCTCTAGATTAAAAAATAATAAATAAAAAAGATTTTCTAATTTATTTCTTCTAATTAATGTTTTGCTTGAGCTTGACTATTTTCGAATTAATTAGGGATTTTATTTAGCCTTTGTGTGTTTAGGATACGTACAATAATATTAAATTACTTAAGAATCTACGGTCATTAGTTATCTTAGAATAATAATTTACACACTACTTTGAGACCTCCTCAAAACATTGTATTATTATTATTATTATTATTATTATAAAGATTTTTATTATTAATTGTTTTTTTAAATCCACGGCACAAACCTTGTATGACGCCGCTTGTTAGGTATACTCAACAAGAGAAAGAAACACCATCGATCCAACACCTATCTCTCTCTCTCTCTCTCTCTCTCTCTCTCTCTCTATATATATATATATATATATATATATATATATATATTCGTTTTCATTTTAATATCTTGAACATTCTCGTAAAAAACAAAAACAAAAATAAAAATAAAAACAAAATCCTGAAAATTCACAACAAACGGTTTGTGTTGTTGACTTATCAGCTGGCACCCGATCGACAACATTAATTATAATGTCTTCTCAACTCAAGGTATGGAAGAAGGAAGGCAGGCACTCGTGAAGATATATATATATATATATAGGCAGCATGTCTTGGTATTATATATATTTATTTATTATTTTAATTATTAGCCAGAAAGGAGGAGTCATGGGAAGGAAGTGGGTGGCCTGCAAGCAAGCTAGCTGTAGCTACGTTCTTCAATAATGGCAGACCATCCCTCAAACACAGGGTTGCTTGCTTCAGAAGGGACAGGTGGCATTGTAAAGGATGGTGAAGAAACCCTGGCCTTTTGACTCCCTTTCGAGAGAGAATTGTTATAAACTAAAAGGTAATATATATATATATATAATCTAACGTTTCAGATTTTGAAGGATGATATGTTGGTTATTTTTAAATTGTTATTTATTTGAAAAAATATTAAAATTTTATTTTTTTAATATTAATAAATTAAAACAATTTAAAAATATTAAAAAAATAAATCTTAATAAAAAACATATTAAAACTCACCCCCAACCAACCACCCGTTTCATCATCAACTCTATACCTAGACATCTCGATCTCTCTGGAGATCTTTTCTTCTGCAAATTAATGGACAGCCATGCTTCATGACGTTGCAAATATGATTAAGATCCCTTACAAATTAACAAGAATTTAGAACACGAATATCTCTTGTTTTCGTATTAACAAGAATTTAGAACAAAAACAATTATTTATTTTGAAAAATATAAATAAATAATTAAAGTCAAACATAATTAAATAACATGAGAAAAATGACATATCCTCTTAACATCTAACGTTAATGGAAACCAACTAAATTTGAAAAGTGGAATTCTTTATTTATATTTCAAACCAAAAAAAACTATAAAAAACAAAACTGGATTCCACGATACCGATCAAAAGCATTAAATTCACTAAATCAGCATCTCCATTCTTTGAAGAGACAAAAGAAAAACAGTAACAGCTAATCTGGCAATGATTATAGTGTATAGAAATTTGATAAAAAAATTGTAAAAAAGAACAAAAGGGGACGGCTCATTTTTTATTGCAATTAAAATTGATGCGCAGATACTAATAATCGGTCTTGTATCATTTATTTATTTTTTTAATTTAATTTTGGAAAGAATTATTGGAATTTCTCAAAATACATAGGTATGATGAATTCAAATTTAATAGACAATGAAAAATTAATAGCATTAATTAATAATAATATTCCATCCCATGTGTAGCAAAAGTGTATTGACTTTTATGGAAATCCATGTGGGAAACCAGATTTATAAAGGTGGCCATCATTTCCCGTTTTCTTCCACCACTGTAATGGTGTAATAACTCTCTCTCTCTCTCTCTCTCGCTGTGGGGGCCTGTGGTTCTTGTCAGTGACCATACAATTTCATCAGATTTGTCTCTATTATTTCTTTCCTTCTTTCTTTTGAAACTGATCATCCACCACTACTTACCATTCATGCCATTTCCGATAACAACAAACAAGAAAGCATCTTGCTTTCCTCCTTGTTCTCCTCTCTTCTCTTCTGTAAGCTCTCTCTTTCTTGTAGCTGCTTTAATTGATTATTCTTTGTTTTATTTCTGTTTTTCTTTCATTGCATAAGCTGATTTGTGTTATGATGTATTACAGTGGTTGTTGTGCTGCCTGCTTCTAGATTAATTGTTGAATTTGATATTTTATTGAGAATTATTAGTTTCTTTCATTAAAATCCAGTGACCCTCTTGATTCTAATAGCAGCTGATTTTTTTTTTTCCGTAACTGAAATCAAATGCAACTGTAAAAATTCAATCTTTTCATATTTTTAAGAAAAAGGATAAAGGTTTGATCTTGATCCCTTTAAAGGACTGAAAATCAACATGTAATAGTTCTCAAATGATCATAATACAGATATTTTTGGTAAAAAAACATTTCTTTATGTAACTGAAATAAGAATTTTCGATTCTGGTAATTGTGATTTAGTTCATGTAGAAACTTTAGATGAGTAGCGGTCAATTTAAGGGATTAGTTAATTAATTATACAGATTTTAGTGATTTTGTTCAAGACAAAGGAGTCGTGGAGGTAGCTGGACTTCTTGTTTGGACAGTTGTGTTTCCCGCGGCTTTTATTAATTGTTTTTATTATTTCAAGATATTTATTCTTTTTTTGAGCATTTCGAGGAACTGGTTTGTCACCAGCGCTTTCCCTGCGCGTGTGAGTGAGTTAATCCATCAATCAATCACCATCTTCCTTCAATGGGGCCCGCCCTTCTTCACCGATATGCATGTGGACCCATTTTTGGATCTTATCAATATTATATTGGACATGTTTGTCCGGTGGCGGTGGCGGCGACTGTCTCAGAATTCCATTAACACACACACACACACACACACACACACACAGATGGATGAAGTGATGTTATTTGTTTTGTTTAATTCAAAGCTAGTTAGAGGACGGGCCAGTTTTTAGCAACCACTACTCTCTTGACTCTTGTGGAAGGACTTTGCTTTTGGCTTATTTTAGCTAGTAGATGGGCGTCTCTGTCTCATGCAATGGACACCATTGGAGGAAACTTTTGTCTTTCTTTTAAATGATTTTGTTTTGTTATTATAAAAGATGTTGTTTTTCAGGGTTTTTTTCTTTGTTTTGTGTGTGTAGTTGCTAAGGTTAGTTCACCATGTAATAGTTGTCTTTGTAATTGTGTCGCAGGTTAGTTAACAATACAACATCGGCTTTTTACATTCATTGGATTGGACCTGCGTTTTTCCTCCAACGTACTAAATGGCTTCTTCTATGGTAAGAAATGATTTTCTTATTCAATTTGTGCCTTAATTTCTGTTCATGTTGATTAAAATCTGTTCACTCTTTCTCCTATTAGCTTCCATGATTCTCTTCAATGTGTTAATCTGCCATGCTGACATTAATTGTAGTTGCTTTCACAATGTCAAAAGTGGTTTGCAACCTGCAATTCCATGTCATGATCTGAATTCTGTGATTCATACTCTGTATGTATGCTCACGTATGATAGTGTTCAGCTTCAGTGTTGTTATGGAGTCCCTTTGCCATCTGTTCCACTGATTCTTCCTCAAGTTGGTCTTGTAACTCGTGCTCTTGATTATGCGCTTCCTATTTCAGGTTCCGTCTAAGAATTTTAAGAGATCGCAATCAAGAAAATCGCATTCGTGGTGGTGGGATAGTCATATCAGTCCGAAAAATTCCAAGTGGCTTATTGATAATCTTGAGGGTGAGCAACTAATTTCTCACTGTCCCTTTTGTTGGTAGTGCAGAAATGTCACATGCATTACATGTATAAAAGAGACGGAACCAAATGGTGGTGCCTTGCCACCTTTTCTAAATCACACATTTAAGTATAATGCTTCCCAAAGACAATATAAACATTGTTTTAAAAGTTAAAAGGACATGCAATAAATTATGAAACCGAGGTGTTTTCTCTGGATGTTGCTGTCCTGATCCATGAAGATATCAATAAGGAGCTGCTGTTCACTCGTTTATGTTTAATAATATGCATGTCTAATACCGTGTCTTGTCTGGTGCCTATATTTGGGGATCTGCCTCTCTATTTTTTCATCTCTAAGAGAATGGTGGTTAGAATGTTTGCTAGTTATAGCCAATTGCTCCTAATGATTTTTTTCTTGGGATTCCGATATGGGAATACCTTGAGTGATTGGTATGGTTAATTCCAAAAACCCCCAAGCTTTTGAAACAGGAGTATTTTTTTCCGAACTTTGTATTTTAAATTACAGAACAGTAAGTTCCCGTGATCATTTTCATTTCCAAAATGCCAAGAGTAAAAACAAGAAAACAATCGTTTACTGCAGAGATGGACCAGAACGTTAAGCGGATGCTGAAGCTAATTGAAGATGATGGAGATTCATTTGTTAAAAAGGCTGAGATGTATTATCAGAAGAGACCAGAACTAATTTCTCATGTAGAGGAGTTCTACCGCATGTATCGATCTCTGGCTGAACGTTATGATCACGTGACAGGAGAATTAAGGAGGAGTATTCCATCAGATCTTCAATCCCAGGGCTCCGGAATTTCTGATGCTGTCTCCGAACCACCTTCTCCTGCGCGTGAACAAAAACTAAGCCGTCATAAATCTGGCCCTCGAGCTGCTGGGTTTGAAGTCTTTCTGGGTTCCGGTGGTAGCAGCGATCATCACCAGAAAGAAGGAGATGAATCATCCACTTTGACAGATTCAGAATCAGAATCTGATGATTCTTCAGTCAACAATTACTCAAGTCTATCAGGGAATAGTGGTGACCAAGGACTGTCCAGGAAGATAATTGATTTAGAAATTGAGCTTCGCGAAACAAAAGAGAAGCTGCGGGCGCAGCAAGATGAGAGTGTTGATGGCTCATTTAGGGGAGTGAGAAATGAGGATTTTGATGATATTCTTGCTAGAATTGCAGGGTATGAGCGAGATCTGAAAAATGCAAATCAGAGAATACAGGTGTCAGAAGAAGAGGTTGCTAGATTGAACATTGAGCTTAAAAAATATAGGTCATCTGAGGTCACTGAAGGTTTGCAGTCTGAGTTTGCATCGTCCACTGAGAGCAAGGCGATGACAAGGGAGGCTGAGCTGGAACCTGAGATAAATCAAGCTTCACATCTTCAAGAAAGGATTGATGGGTCAGAATCTGATACTTTTGACTCCAATGCTAAGATTCAGTCGCTAATGAAAGAACTTAGGATTGCTAATGAGAGACTTAAGGTTTCAGAGAAAGAAATTACTACTTTGAAAGGGCAACTTGAGGGTGATGGACCCTCTGATAAAATCAATAATTTGCAGGATGAGCTTGCATTGGCTCACAAGGAGATAAATACGTTGAAAAAAAAGCTCAACGCGGAAAAAAGGGAGGTCTCCAAGCTGCAAGAAAGAATTTCCAGGTTGAAAAGTAGTCTCTCAGACCGGGATCATGAGGCGAGAGATCTTAAAATAGCAGTCTCTGATGCTGAGCAGAAGATTTTTCCAGAAAAAGCACAGATTAAGGCTGAAATGTCTAAACTGATAGAGGAGAGGACATGCTTGGAGGAGCAGCTGAAAGAGCAAGAATCACGTGGCCGTTCTTTAGAGGATGACATTAGGATGTTCCAGGCTGAAAAAGCAGAAATGGAGCAAAGACTTGATTGTGAGATTCAGCAGTTAAAGGAAGACATTGCTGAGAGAGACAATCACATAGAAAAAATGGATAAAAGCCTTGATGTTTTAAAATCTGAGAGAGATGAGCTTAATGTTAAAGTTATTGCTCTTAAAGCAGAGGTAACTTCAAGAGATGAACGGATTGATCAAATGGATAGGCATTTGCAACAGTTACACATGGAGCATGTGAAGCTGGTTTCCGGTGCTGAAGAGGCACGAAAACTAATGGATGTGTTAAGATCAAAAGTTAAGGATCTGGAGGAAGAAGTTGAGAGGCAAAGATTTGTAATCCTGGAAGGGGCAGAAGAGAAACGGGAGGCTATAAGGCAACTGTGTCTCGCACTTGAACATTACAGGAATGATTATCATACGCTAAGACAAGCTTTTGTCGGGCATAAGAGAGTTCCAGTCTTGGCAACATAAGTTGGGTTGTGGCTGCAATGCAACTGCACTTCTGATAGTGCGAGCCCGAGCCCCGGTCAGGTACTCAATAGTGTAATGATGCAATATTATTTCTTTCTTCACATATCTCACGCTTGAGTTGAATATTATTTCTTTCTTCACATATCTCACGCTTGAGTTGAGTGATGCCCAGGTTTACTACTACTAATGGTTTGTAGTAGTCCTGTGTTATTTCTTTGGTTTGTGTAGCAAACATAAAAAGAGAACTGTCATGACTCGTCTTGGGGGGCCATAAAAAGAAATCCTCGAACATCAAAGTAGCTGAGGATTCACGTAGACAGAGTTTTTCCAAACCTACTCCTGCTAGCAATGTTTGTTTTCTTTTGATGGGCTGGTCTTGATTTTTACCTGTACTTTTAATCCCTGAAATGGAGTTTTTATTTTGTGCAAAATTTCTACCCAATTTCGTTGAGTATCTTCTAGTACCAATCACATCAAGAGATTTGAAGTGGGTTATTTCTATTCTCAATAAATAAAAAGCCATCAGAAAGCTCTATGAGGCAGCCACCAAGGAGAATGAAATGTTGGGTGAAAAGAAAGTGAAGGTGCAAACATCAAGAACATATTTTTTTGATAGTTTTAGTTTTTTTAAAAAAAAAATTCAGAAATAGGGTAAAAAATTGAGTCCCAACAAAGTTTTCAATAGAAATTTGTAAAGATGTACAGCTTGCGCAATCTACAAGCAGCACTGCTACGAGCCCTTTTGAGATCATTCAGCCTGTCCTCTTTTTACAACAGCTTACTTACGGTAGGATGATGTAGAAGGCATAATGAGATATGGAGAGGGAACAAGTCATCCGTGACCTTGTGTCGTCATCTTCAGTATGTTGTTATTCACCGCACGCCCAAATTCGGAAGTTACACATTCATTTTCTTTCAGCATCACAAGTTGGGTAATTGTACAGAAAATGCATGCCAATATATGCACCCGCCCGCGCACGCGCACTAACCTTAAAATTCTTGAAATCCTGAGCATGGATCATCAGTGCTCTTTAAAAAGGCACCAAATGGATCATCATCAATCAATCATCCCAAGCACTGTCAGCTGCACCCTCACTTTTAATGATTGAAGGAGCCATCATGAACCTATACTTATCCTCGATGTTTATACACGCGGGCCCCGTCACCTTGGACGGATCATTCCTGGCTTCCTTATGCAAAGCCGCCGCTGCCTCTCTCTCTTTCCTTCTCGCAGTCTAAATATCAACAGCACTAAGCTCGGTTAAAATATAAGAAAGATAACAAAGCGAAACATCATTCAAGATGTAATAACTACATAGCAATTCCATTCCACGCAGCAAGAAAAGGTTTGCATGGAGAGTCGTGTGGAGCAGAGAATGTGAGGCGATAGAAACACAACCAATCCAAGTATAATATTACAGAAAGAAAATATTAAAGTATATTAGAAAATAAAACCAATACCTTCCCTGTTGCAAAAGCCACCGTGTTCCCCGACTCAACATCTGCTATTGCTTTCTTTATTTGTGCCACGAGGAACTAAAGTAAGAAGGCACACCAGTCAAAAATTGAAGGGCTGGCAAATTTACGGGAAAGGAGCATAAGATAAGATAGGTGAAGAAGGTACCAGATCTTGATCAGTGTAAAATGACGTGGCTTGGCCAGTTGATCCTGCACGGCCAGTCCTTCCAATTCGATGCACATAATCTTCCATTGTCTATATTGAGACAGCCATAACTGAAGCTTCAGGTTTGCTATTTCAGAAGGAAATTAATAGCAACTGAAATGATGAGGCTAATGAAATGCCAAAGATATGTATCACAAAGACTACATGACCGCAAGCTGACCATGATGTACCTCAAGGCATGGTTCTTGTTAGCCTCAACACAAGATGAGATTTCAGGATACTTCTATAATCAAGATCACTACCAATGCTATTGTGAACAACAAGAATGGCTGGCAATCCATAAACCAAAGCAGGATTTCCGAGTTTTTCCAACAAAATAATCAATGAAATACTGCCAGGCTGTGTTCGTGGATTTAATCTAGCAATAGGTGATCAAAAAAGTTTCCACTAAAAATACCTTTGGGAGATCCAGATTAATCACATGAGCAACTCCAGTTACATCCAATCCACGAGATGCAACATCAGTGGCAACCTGCACATGGATCGCTATAAGAAACATAGACAATATTGAATTTGTAAAAAAGGAAATTTAAAGAAGAAATGGGAAGAGGGAGGAAAAGAGGAAGTATAGAATAAATCTACAGCACATCAGAAACGATACTTTTTCTTTCTTTTTTTCAGGAAAAAATAGTAAATTGTATTAAAAGGCACCAGAGGATGGTACATCAAAGAGTACACTAAGATAAACAGGCATGTGTGACAGAGCGAGTACAAGTGTATAGAGGACGGGGAGAGGGAACACGACAAAAAAGAGGGACGGTGATTAAGAGCATTAAATTTGATTCATTGGATAACTTCAACAAAGAAAGTAAGACAGCTTGAATACGACACAACTTAGGAATCTCACAAACTGAGTTATCTAAAACATGTGACGATATTGATACGAACATTTCCAAAAGCAAGCACTCAAGGTCCTTAAGTAATATAAATCATAATACCAAAATACTAGTAGAGCCACTCCTAAAATCACGCAGAGCAGCCTCTCTATCACTCTGACTACGACCACCATGAAGAGCAACTGCCTGTAAAGCTTGTGCTACCAAAGCTTCAGCAACTTCGTTGCACCTTGTCTGCATGCAGACCATATTCAAGTATCAAAACTTTACCTAAGATTGTAGTGTAAATAACAATAGAGAAACATAACTTAAAGTGCATTAAAAATATATAGCGTGAGGTGTACCTTCCTCTCCACAAACACAATAGTCAAGGGGAAAGGTTGATTTGATCTTTCAGCCTGAGAAGCATCCTCCACGAGCAGAGCTAGAAGGCAATCAATCTGCACCACATTAAATGCTTTCACAACAGTTTACCAATTTGATTAATCGATGGGTCACACAAACTTGAAAGAACAGATGTTACCTTAAAAATAAGTTATAAGAATATAACCATCCAAGTTAAATAATTTATGGTAAAAATATACGATGACATAGAATGGATATGCTCCAAAAAAACAGAATGGGACATTGTAATGTTTCCTCACTCACAAATCAGAGAGCAACAGTATCTTGTATCTTGATGATTAGACTCGATATTGTTCTCTCTATTACAAATAATGAAATTGCTTCAGTTACCAAAGTGGCAATGACTAAACCAGCAGTGAAGTTGATGGCATGAAGACACTAATTGTGATGCGCAAGCCTGCTTAGAAATGAGGAACTATATACTAGGTCCACATAAACCAATAAATAGAAAGCCAACCTTCAACACTGTATGTGAAACAACATATCTTCTACTGATGCACCAAAAGAAACATACCTTCTCGCTTTCAGAAACCTTTGTCAGAATTTGAGACACATTTGCAGTTGGGCTACTCACTTTTCCTACCCTAACTTGCACAGGGCTAGTTAAGTACTCCTGAAATTGAATAAAAACAAGGTAATTTTCACATTAACTTCTTTGTGGCAGGGTAAACTAGCCAATATAATCTTACAACACAACTTAATATTAATAAGTAGGAAATATCTCAAGATTTTCAACTCAAAATTGATAATAATTGCCAGCAAAACCAGCCAGATAGGCAAAGGGGAGGAAAAAATATAGTTGGCTTCTTTTAAAAAATTTAGTAAAAGCAAATACATGATTTGCAGCAGGATCTTTGAATGCCGTCATAAAACTCATCCTGGTGCTAGAATTTTGAAAGCTAAACATATAGACCACTGAAACAGAGAAACCATGAGACACCATACCAAATATGACAGAGAATATTAGCAAGATAGGATAAGAAGAACCATTAGACCAAATTGACCGTGTCTAGTATCACAAGAATGAAATTCAACAGTGTACTTTAAAGTGTGATTTTCATGCAACAATTCAAATTTTGGGATAGTATTTGTTTTCCAGCAACATTTGACCATAAGGAAACAATAAACCATTATCTGAAGATGCTCATGTTTGAAGTTTTGAAAAGATTATTTCCAGGGACTTGCAGACACACAAAACAGGAAGGAGGATCGATGTACATCTTAACGCCAAAACAAATACACCAAATGAGAAGGCTTCATAAATTAATCAAGTTCAGATGGAAGAAACCTGAAATAAAATCACCTTGGGTAATCAAAATATGAATTTGAAAGAAAAAGGTTACTGTCAAAAGGATATCAATTTCCAGGCATTGAGTTATTTTAAAAGAAAAAGTTTAACATTAGATATTCTACTCCATGGGCCAGGATTCGTTTCAAATGATAGCTGTTAAAGAAAATGAAGCACGGATCCATCAATATCTTCTAAACTATTCCCACTCTCCTCTTCTTGCAAGAATCATATCATGCTTTTAAGGGTAAATACAAACGGAAATAAGCAGGAGCTCTAACCTGTGTTAATGTTTCAATTTCCACAGGCATAGTTGCACTGAACAGCAAAGTTTGATGCTTTTCTGGAAGGTTGCGCATAACCTGAAACAATATGGAAGTGATTAATACATCTTCTTGTTGAAGATAACTGCAATGCTTGCAAGTGTAATAACACTAGTCATATGAAGCACTGTTCTATCTGCAGTTGAAGAATCCACTCAAATGACAATGATGCAGTGAAAGCATTAGAATCAAGCACATGTGCTAACTTTATCTAAAAAAAATAAAAATTCAACCACTCGCATGCATTTGCATCATCTGCTCACGGAAAGGTCAACTCAGATATCTCCCTTTAGTGTTGGGCAGATCAATGAGTTAGTTATAATGCTGTGAAGCTGGGGTTGCTTACCTGTTCAAATTTTTGTTAAACAAGGATAAAGTTGCAGTTCTTGTGAAAATGTTTGTGTCAACCGAAACCTATCTTGATTGCTTTAAACTTTAAAGTGTACGTATGTTATTCAGTAATAGATCATAACTAGCATGGTGTATACACTGTTGAGCATCAAATTGCAGAATCATGTACCTCTCTAATCTGTGGTTCAAACCCCATGTCAAGCATTCTATCAGCTTCATCCAGAACGATAAATGAAATTCTTGAAAGGGAAGTGTTTCCTTGTTGTAAATGATCGATTAATCTTCCAGGAGTAGCAACAATTACATCCACTCCTGCTCGTAGCTCCAACCTCTGTCACGGGATGCAGCGTAAAAAAAAAGGTATTAGGAAACTATATGAAAATCACATGTTACCATAATAATACTAGAAAACAGAGCATCAAGAGACATTCTTAGTTGCTGGCAAAGAACATGAAACTCTGTTATAGGAGTCCAATTCTCACAAAGATATGGAATTTCAGTAAAACTCCAACATGCAAAAAGTTTCTTTTATTCTACCTAACCACATGCAGACAATTCCAAGGCAACAGGCATGGATAATAACCCATCATTTCTAGTCTTTTAATGCACCTAGAAACTACAATCAACCATTAGAAGCCAAATGATCACAGCATTTTTTACCTGGTCAGCAATATTTGTTCCTCCCACCACGATTGCTGTTCTAAAGGACTCAAGAGATCTACTAAAACCTTTAACCTGAAAGATATGACAAAGTAGCTCAATATCGGTGCTTGTCAAGTATGTCTAACAAACCCATGTAAAGTTGCTATACAGAACAAACTCAAGTATAGACAGAAACCTCATGAAAATATGTTCCATCATTACAAATAAAGTCGATAATAGTCGTGACTCTAAAAAATAACCAAATTCAAGATGAATTTCATAGAGTTGCATTCATTGACGATAGTCCATAATTTCTATAAATGAAAAATATAAATAAAAGGTGACCGGAGTGACAGATGTGATCCATGAGTATATTATTGCTCTCTACTGCTGGAAAGCAGCTACCACACCTCTTTTTCAATCTGCTGAGCGAGTTCTCTTGTAGGAGCCAGCACCAATGCCAATGGTCCATCACCACGCCGAACAGTAGGTTGAGCCAAGCAATGCTGCAGATCAAAATATGAAAAATCCCAATCAAACTACACAAACAAATGCAATACCCCTAGAACACATCTACCAAAAGCATGGCTTTTAGCATTAATCTAATCACCTGTATCATAGGAATGGTAAATGCGGCAGTTTTGCCACTACCAGTTTCAGCACAACCCAGCAAATCCCTTCCACTAAGTGCAACAGTCATTGCCTGAGCCTGGATTGAAGTCGGCCTCGTATACTCATGATGTGCAATATCCTTCATGATACTTTGATGTAAACACTAACAAATATTTACAAAACCTCTTCAGTTTCACAAATTACTCCGTAATAAATAAAAAAATATTAATAAATTAAAAAAGAAAAAGAATTTACCATATCTTCAAATGATTCAATAGCTGCAGGTGCAAGAGGTGAACCCGAAGCAACACTAACATCTATATTAAGCCGAGACCGAATTTCTGCAATCTGCATTTATCATTACAGCCTCAATCATGTATTTATTTAATTAACGAATTGAATTTTTTTATTTTTTTCGAAATAAAGAGAAAAGATCACTACTAAATAAAGCATATTTTTAGTTCAATAACAACTTAAATTAGCAAAAATAAAAACTTGAAGAAGAAGAAGAAGTGAACCTGATCAGGATTGAAGCGAAGGACGCGGTCGGAGGGCGTCCAGTTAGGAAAAACAGGTTGAGGAACGGAGATAGTTCGGGAGAAGGCGCCGGAGCTCCGACGCGAGGGAGAGGCGAATGTGGTGGAGGAGGAGGTGTTGAAATTCGAAGAGGAATGGGAGAGGTTAGGGTGATCGTTAGTGTCAGTTGGAGGAACTGAGTGAGCTCTAGAAGCAGTAATGGTGGCGTTTGAGCTTGAGTTTCTCAGGTGAGGAGGAATATACGACATCGTTTTTCGAGCAGTAAAGACAGAGTGAATCAGTGAAGTGGAACTGGAAGGAGGAGATAAAAGAGATAGAGAGAGAGAGAGGGGGGGTTTTTGGTTTTGAAGGGGGGTATTTTGTAAGCCCAATCTGTTTTCAGGCCCACATTTTCAGTGGGCCGTGTTGGATCATTTTCGATTTAGGTCATATTTATCTTTTTTAAAAAAAGAAGTGAAATCAGAGTTTAATGATGGCTTTTAATTCATTGCTGCAGTATTAATTAAATAAAGTGATTATCATAATTATATGCAAATTTTTACATGATAAATTAAGTAATATACTAAAACGCGTAGGAAATTTACTGTAGCTAAAGTTATTTTTTTTCAGTTTTTTTTCGTTTTTTTTCTTGCTTTTTTTTTCGTTTTTGATTTTGTTTTTCTATAGCAGTTTTTTTCTTTTTGTTTTTTTTACATTTTTTTTTAACGCATAGGTTTTTCACTGTAGCAGTTTTGTTTTTTTTTCCTCGCTTTTGTTTCTTTGGTTTTTTTACATATAATGTATCGTTGTGCACACAGTGAAACACTTGATTTTTTTGTTGTT
>Ga0307517_10002674_pt1 | contig 28454 bp, 36 predicted proteins | sample 23_EM_MG_FD_194515 | JGI IMG/M metagenome (GOLD analysis project Ga0307517, IMG submission 194515) | Populus trichocarpa ectomycorrhiza microbial communities from riparian zone in the Pacific Northwest, United States - 23_EM | ecosystem: Host-associated > Plants > Roots > Unclassified | place... | reverse complement strand
CTTGTTAGGCTATTCTCTGAGCAGGTCTCACGAAGATGTTCGGTAACGATATCTGCCAGTGCGCGGATGAACACTGGAGAATCGTTCAGAGACACTGCTCGATGAATTTCCATGCCGAGCTAAAAGGGGGGAGGGATTAATTTAGCAAGAGTGTAAAATTGAAAATCCATCTTACCTCCTTCCCCTCTTTAATATATTCCAGGTCAAGTTCATAAAGCGTCTCAATATGGTCACTTGTGAAGGCAATAGGAATCAGAATGACTTGTTTCTTCCCCAAACGAGCCAATCCCTTGATTGCTTCTGAAGTCTGCATACCCATCCACGCTGAAGGCCCGACTTGCGACTGCCACACCAAGCGGTAGGGATTGGAGTGCTTCAATCTTCGCATTACCGAAGCTACTGAAGCCGAAACTTCCAAAATGTAGGGATCTCCGCGGTTCACAACCGACATTGGCAAAGAGTGTGCCGAAAAGAGGAGCACTGTTTCAGCCCGCTTGTTCTCGGGAAACCTTTGCAATGCAGCTTCGATATTTTGTGCAACTGCCTATAATTCGATCAATTTTTTAAAGTTGGTGATAAGGCCTATAAAAGAGTACTGACCTCGATGAAACCCGGGTGGGTACCCCATCGATCAATGACACTCCACTTCACGTTACCCATTTCCCCCGCTTTGCCACGTCGAAATAGTTCGTTCAAACTACTTCCAGTAGTACTGCAGCTATACTGGGGATATTGAGTAAACGCAATGGCTCTCTTAACGCCATCTTCCTTCATCTGCCGCGCTGTCTCTTCCGTGAGCGGCTTTGCGTATCGAAACGCGACATATGCTTTGTGGGGAGCTGTTTCCGGATGAAGCTCATCGAGAAGCCGGGCCATTCCGTCACCTTGTAGTCTTGTGTAACGAAGAATGGGGGAACCTCCACCAATGTCGGCATATTGCTTTTCGATTCTGGGCGTTCGTCGACGTGCGATGATCGGAGCGAGGAACCGCTGGAAAGGCAATGGAATAAGGTCCCCGTCCATGAAGAGATTCTTCAAGAAGTCGTGTGTTTCTTCAACCTAAAAAGCGGGGAGGGAGGGATTCGATGTGAACACGCGGTTGTATACAATTTTTTTTTCAAGCGTCACCCAACTGTAGAAGGACCACCCATATTCAACATGACGACGGCTAACGAGTCGTCAATACCAGTTACTTTTTCCTAAAGAGTTCGACACGACAAAGGAGAGCTGACCTGTCGGGCTGTTTTGCTGTCAGTTGACGAGATCGATAGAACACCCGAGTAAAACTACCTTTTGACTGCATTGTGGGCGGTAGCGTATGAGCGTCGCAAAGGGCCAACTATCAGCGAGGACCTGGAGAACAACATGGAAGTATAATGTTAAAGGGCAAAGTATTGGCCTCGGAACTATTCTGACCAATTAGGATGACGGGATTTACACACACACATTTATGTAATAATTTCTCACAGCTCCAGGCGCTTAATTTAATAATTACATGTGGACCTCGAGGTGGATGAACAGCTGGAGGTATGACTATTGGCCGTCCTTCATAGCCCTAAGTCACTGGTCGATATGACAATTTGTTCCAATAAGAATAAAGTCAACTATGACATTGACACCGAGTTTTAGGCGCCAGATTGGCGCCAGACTACAATCGACTGGCAGTAACTGCAATGCCCCGCAAATGACCAACCGGGAATAATATATAGAACCTTACTAGTGCCGAAAGCGGATAATATACCCGACTAAACTTATTCTGAAAGGCAAGATTCCTCATTTCCTTTATAGGGCAACTACTGCCATTTTGGTGTATACGGTTTCTCGATCGTTAGAATTGCGATCTCATGCAAGTAAAGCAAGTTGGAACCAGTCATTCGGAATGTGTGGAGAGTGTGAAATAGCTTTCAGGATCATCTCAACATGTAATGTTACTTCTGGTATGTATTTGGTCATGAACGACGCCACTAGGCGCCAGGGTCCATAGCATGGTGTGTAGGATGCGGTCATCAACCCCGCGGCGACCAGTGTACAACTTCCATTCCATCCGTATTGTTGCTCCGACACATCCAGATCGAAATCGGAGAATGAGATTAATTGCCGACCATCGTTGTATTTTGTTACAGACCTGCGAACGGATGGGTTAATCAGAATACCCAACCAAATGATTCTGATGGTTGCTGATTTCAGAATACATATAGCAATCAGTGCACCACCCACAGTACCCCGTTTTCATACCTGGCATATGTATTCGTGATCCAAATTGTATGATGTACATGAATATTACGTTCGTAATCATTTAAACACTTCGTGATTTGTGCGGTTTACTTGGTTCCACCGGCCTCTGACAGACTGGGCATCGTCCAGAAACGTCGGTCAGCCAAGGATCAATACACGTTTGCTAAAGAAATAATAAGCGCCGGGTTAAAAAGGTCTCGAGAAACGGAGATACATGGAATGCGTGTTTGCAACCAAGCAGCCTGAGGGGCTGAGGGCCGGTTCCCGCGTCTTCAAGTTTTAACATCCCAGATGACCTTTCGTCATTCGGCACCTGAGTAATAACCTCAGAGGTCGAAGCCTCTCCAGGTGCAGGTGTAGTCGCATTTACGCCATCCTCTCCGTTATCTTGCTCCTTTTCGTTATCTTGCTCCTTTTCCTTACCGCTACTCCCCTGTTCATTATCATTGCTGACATTTCGTTTCGGTGGTGCCTCAAAGTCGCTCAAGCAGATCGCGCACGCGGCTCTATTTCCGTCCAGCGTGACAAAAGGATATTGCCCTTGCTCCCAGTTGTCGACCCAAGAGTCCGCCTTGTTTTCGTCCTCGATTTCCGTTGGTTTATCCGTGTTGGACGGTTTCGAGCTGAGGAAAGCAAAACTTTTCAGAAGCTTGAACCTCAATCGTCTCTTCGTCGGCTTTGTCGGAGGATAAATGTGAGGGAACGAAGATATCTCCTTTGTAAGACCATCTGGAGGCGGAATGTATATAACTAAAGGAATGCGATCGACGATCGTTTTTGGTAGCTTGCCGATTTCGGGCCTGATCATGTTCGGGTGTTGCATCGGATGACGACCGATACAGATCAGGAATATATTCCAAAAGATCTTTCAACGGCGAACGGTGATTGTCAGTGGCCATGATAACCGCTGAAATAAACTCACAAATAAGATCGGGGCCACTATGAGAACAACGAAGCCGAGGACGACGATCTCCAGCACCATGAGGTATAATATGCAGAGAATGGCGAAATTCAACCACCACAGTCGAGGAGAAGCATAGCGACAGGTGTTGATCGAGGTATACACCAATATATTGCCTGTTATGAACCAGATCAAAGTAACCAAAGACGAGAAAATCGTGAGCCTACGGTGAAAACTATTAAATCGACCGGAAAAGGAGAAAAACGACTACCTTGAGTACAAATGCGTATGCGGGAGACTTTGAGGATCGAGAGGGGTGCCACCAACTGGTGGAGTTGGCGGGTGGTCGGTATTGCCAGGTGCTGCAGCAAGTGTGGCATTGTTTGCGTTTTCCAGATCTGATCGTCCTGAAAAATTCCTACCGTGCCGTAAGTTGAGAACTGACCAAGAAGGAGTGGGCGCCTACAACTGAAGGTCTCTTTTGTACTCCCAAAATGCCAAGGCAGAGGCGAGTACAACGCGAACCAGCCAGAGGGCAGCCCAGGCTCCCAGCGGTCTGTCACACGCATTCCATTCTGAAACGGAGGGGTTGTGGGGACTCTTGAATTCGAAGCTGACTAGAAACAGCATAATTATCACCCCGATGCACTTGAAAACGGGATTCAATGTACAGAAAAGTGATAGTTGAAGGAAATACCTGAACGAGTCCCCAGGATACGTTCCAGAGCATCGAGACGAGCGATTTACGAGCGTGCGATGCATTCCGGCCGATTCCAAAGAATGCCAGTAGTTTGTTTGTAGAAGAAATGTTTCTTGACGAGTTCTGAATATCCGGGAGCGCCGCGTCAGGAGGTCCCGTCAATGGTGGATTCTGCGACGGGACATGAATCTCGATATCGGTGGAGGAACTGTTTGGCGTTGGCAGCCGACCCACCGTGTGAGGCGACTCCATAGCTACCTTGCGATTCCTGCAACGTCTTTTATGTCAGTGCAACAACCAAGTGCACACCTTTTTGCACTGCTTGGGGGTTATGTGACCTGTGACCATCTCGATCTTCATCCCAGATCGAAATCGACCCAGATTCCAGAAACCCCCTCAAACTCCGATTGGTATGTATTTTATTTGTGTCATTACATAAATTGAACGTTGAATAGTCACACCGAGTTCAACGAGGGACTAGTACGACTCTTTTTTTTTTTTGAATGTTTAACGTCGTAAAGTAATCTAAGTACTAAGGCCTAAGGACGGACCCTTGTCTAACACTAGGCGAATGATCACGAACTCCGGGCCTCGGCGTAAAGTGCTCCTAAGGCTTTGCTGACAGTGTTCACGGCTGATACGAGAAAATAAATATTCTACATAAAGCTGGGTGAAGCAGACTGACCTGTATCAATTTCGTTTCTCTCTTCTTCATCAACTATAGAGCTGAAAAGATTTCTTCCACTCCATCTGTCGGGGTGGAATCGCTGTAGACTTTGCTTTAGAAAAATCTTGTATGCTTGGTCCCTCAAATATGGCCTTAGCGACTCGAAGAACTCATTGGTAGACTGCCAATCTATATCTTGAGGTCTGTTCTGCGATGGATGCCGCAAACTTGGCCAGGGGACATCAATGAACGCCAGGGGAAACCTCTCTTCCGAAAAGCTCGTCTTGTCGAAAAACGTGCTGGTTATCTTGTATCTTTCAATGGCACGGGCCACACTCCATGGGCCACTATTCCATTGCTCATGTCGAAGTTGCCGTTCTCGATCGACTTTGGCAAGAGTTTCAGTTCTTTGCCGCGCTTCTTCCTGTCGCTTCTCTTCTTCTGCCAGACGCCGTCGTTCAGCGTCTGCAACTTCAGCCTTCAGCCTCGCCGCTTCCTGCACCCCTAATTGCTTCTCTCTATCACGCTCCCTAGCACGGTTTTTATTCAGTTCATTCATTCGTTTTAGAGAGGCGGCTATCAGGTCCTCGTGTTTGTCGTGCATATCAGCGGCGTCTGTTTCCGTGTCACCTTGAGGCGTGTTGCCTGACATAGAGTTGGCAATAAGAAACTAAAATTTCAAATTTCCTTACCATTGAATTTGGCTGACGTTTGGTGGGCGTCAGAGAGCACCTCACGTAAAATTTGATGATCTCGCAGTTCTGTCCTTGCATCTGCCTCCTGTTTCATCCTGGTCCTCTTCATCGTTTCGCGCTTAATTCTAAGGGCATTAACGGCTCGCTTGCCAAAATCAGGAGATATAGTCCTTGCACGCTTCTGGTGTTTCGGTTCATAAAGTCTGGTATTGCGATTTTGGAGGTCCTCTGCTAAATAATCGTTTTCTTCCTCTTCGGCAGATCGCAGCGACACGCGGGCTTCGATCGACTGGGTAAGATGAATATTTGGAAATAAAATCGAACGGAACGCACCGCGTCGTTTCGTTTTGGGTGAATCTTGAGGAGGTTCGGGTTGCGAAGCCGTTGTTTGAGCAAATTCAAATCGGAGTGGCTCACGAGGAGAAGGCCCTCTATTTCGGAACCGAGTTTTTGGTTTGGTACTCTCGTCATCGACGGACATTTGTTCGCTATCATAACCTTCATCGCCTCGCGCCACCATCCGAGGGAGTGGCGTCGTAAACTGGACGGATCCCTTTGGCACAATAACGGTCAGGGCTGGTGGGAATCTAACGTAGCAGTCGTACAGTGGATCTAACTTGTAAATGTCCCACTGGTCTTGTGAACAGACACATAATTGCCTTTAGAGAATCAGACGTGCTAGCCGTCCACCATTTACTGGCTTACCCGCACAACTCTATGAGTCTCGGAAAATTTCCTTCGTCGTCTACACCTTCTTGCTTCCGTGCACTTGGGACCCACCGCCAAAATGAGCCGTGACCTGGTACATTTTCGATAACAATCCTTTTCGGCCGGCACTTATCCTCATCCAGAGACAGTTGAGAGATGTCAGGATCACGAGGAGTCGCGACATAAGGATCAAAGCTAGCGAAAGACAGTGTAGAAGTTTGGCGCCTCAATAGACGTGAACGCTGTGTCTTGTCAAGTATCCCAGGTTCCGCTCCGTCGAGGCGAATGGATGGTCCGGCTTTCGGTTTTTGGTACGATGCAGAACGAACCATGAGCAAAATAGCTGAAAAAGCAGGAGGTTTCTTCAACAGACCTTGACCGCCATTCATTCTTTTTGTTGCTTGGAGAGTGGTGGTAACCTTGTACTTTTTACGAAGATTCAAGAACAACGAGGTGTCACGGTCGGACTTGTGGCGACTTCATTAGCCGTCAGGTGACCGTAACCCACGCGTGAAATTGACCATCTGGATTTTTGACAAGACTTGTAGACAATACTTAAAAGAACTTGTGGACTTTGACTTTACAGTTCAAATCTATATCATGAAGTGTTCATGTAATGCTGCACCTCACATGATCCGTGCAGGCGTCGGCGATCATTGATTCATTCGAGTCAGCAGGTGTCAGCTTGAGCCTTGCGGTCATCTTGATTGAAATCTGACTCAACGATTTGGGAATTGCCCCTCTTCCAAAACTCAATCAAGCGAAACAGGATGACCACCCTGCGATCGTTTCAGAACGAAATTGACGAGATACATAGTCGTGAATTTTCGAAACAGAAAGCACAAACGTTGCTCGACAAGGGAAATAAACCAACAAAGGGGAAGGTGAAGGAAGAGGGGGCAAGCGCCTCTGAGTTAGTGAACACTGATAATACAGAGCGCCAGGGCCCTCAGGACCTCGAGGAAGGAATTTTGGTGAGTTTCACTTGGATGAGTCTCTCATTACTGAGCGTCTGTAGTCTGTCCTTCTTTCAGAGGAGGATGCTGACCATGACACTGCCCGCGATCTGTTAGCAGCACTGCTAACCCAGACCAATGGTGAATATGTGCTTAGAGTTGGGAAACAACCTTCTCGAGCGGAACTCTTTTCGGGTGAGATAACGGATGAACCCGCAAGTTGGACAGGTGAAGCTCGTACTGCCGATGAAGTCAATACTCTGTGCTCAAGGTTAACCAAGACAGTCGAAGAGATCGGTGGGAAGGTCAGCTTCTCCTCAATCCATATACTAGCAGAACACTGATGACCACAACAGGCGTGCGTACTATTTACAGAATCAACTGGACATCCTCGAGCTTCGATTTTGTTACGGTTGCCTCCGGCAAGTGTGTCTCTAACGCCCGAAGTTAGATGTGCCGTTGTTGGGAATGTGGATAGTGGCAAATCAACAACACTTGGTGTATTAACTCGAGGTAATGTCCTTACATCTCCACATCCGAACTGATACATAACCATAAGACAGGTGCGCTAGACGATGGTCGAGGCCGCGCACGTTTAGGACTATTTCGCCACAAACACGAGATAGAGACTGGGAGGACGTCTAGCGTAGGCATGGAGGTCTGTGCCTTGGAGTCTTCCTGATAACTTACTGTGCTCGAAGTCTGATCGCTGTGATGTAGATATTGGGTTTCTCGCCTTCTGGGCTTCCTATACTGCCCAGCACGACAAATTCAGCAGACCCCGATGTGATCCGAAGAGAAAGGTTAGGGTGGGATGAAATAACCCAGCAAGCAGCAAAAGTGGTGTCTTTCATTGGTGCGTATAAATATGTTGCACACCTTGTGGTGATGTGACTGGATTACAGATCTGGCGGGACATGAACGATATCTAAAGACTACGCTTTATGGATTAACCTCAGGAGCTCCTTCTTGCGTCATACTTATGGTTGGAGGGAATGCAGGGCTGATAGGGATGTCCAAGGAGCATCTATCCATAGCTCTAGCTTTGAGTGTCCCGGTAGTGGTGTGCATCACGAAGGTAATACTATCCTTCTTACACTGGATATTGAAGGTTGATGGACAAATTGAGATTGATATGACCCCCCCTAATGTCCTGGCCGAAACAGTTAAGCAAGTGGTTAAAATTCTCAAGAGCCCTGGCTGTAGGTCAGTGTTGTCGAAACTACCAAGCTACTCCAAGGCTCATAGCATCGCTCTCAGGAAAATTCCAGTATTCGTAAAGTCGTTGGAAACGGCTGTAGAGCTTGCCAGCTTGTTTGGGACCGAAAAGTTAGTTAATTATACGATGATTCGAACGATTTCACCCAAATTATATACAGGGTCTGTCCGATATTCCAGATATCGAACCTTACAGGGCAAGGCTTGGACTTTGTAGGCTGATCGTTATCGATTGCAATAAGATGTGCTCACTAAAAATAGGTTAGAACTTTCCTCAACTTGTTGCCATCGTCCGAGGGCGATAAGGAGAAATTCGCACTAGACCAACCGTTGGAGGTGCACACCATTTTTCCCCTTTTGGTAATGGTCTTACCTTTTACTCAGTACTCAATAACGGAAGTCTGGTCAGTCCCTTACGTTGGCACGGTCGTCAATGGCATTCTCAACGCTGGGAGTATCAAAACTGGAGATGTCGTTTTAATGGGGCCTGATGCCAACGGAAGTTATCAACCGACAGCTGTAAAAAGTATGCAAAGAAAGAGGTTAGTAACGAGATCAGAGTATTTGGAGTTCACTGATAAATCCTATATCAGGGCTGATGTTACACACGCGGAGGCAGGCCAATGCGTTTCCATTGCGCTGAAACGCATGCGACGGGCTCAGGTAAGAAAAGGGATGGTTCTTGTGACAAAGACGGATACTCCCCCACGAGGTTTGTTGTTGATTGATATGCTGCGAGAGACTTGAGATCTCATTTCTGTAGCGGTTCGTCAATTTGAGGGTCAAGTTCTCATCCTCTAGTATGTGACTGGTTACTCTGCGCAGTGTGTATGCTCATGTTTCACAAAGCCACAACACTACATTGCAGAAGAACTATCAGGTGGGTATTCAATGTGTGACATTTCATAACTAACAATGGAATGCTCGGGTAGGCGATGCTGCACTGCGGAGTAAGCCACTTAACAATGTGGAGTTGGAGTGGAAGCTGAATATTTAAATCAGGCTGTCCGACAAACGGTTCGCCTTATAGAAATGGATCACCCTCAAGGAGTGCTGCGGACTGGAGACAGAGCCACGGTGCAATTCGAATTCATATCTCAACCAGAATACGTCAAGGTAGGAATGAAGTTGCTCTTTCGTGAGGGTAAAACTAAGGTGAGATGGATTATTGTCTGTACGCAATTCCTCCAATGGTAACGAGCTTTGTAGGGACTGGGCGTGATTACTCGCTTGATCTGATACTTATTCTTCACTTTTCGGCACATATTACTGTTGCTCGTTTTCTATTTTTAGATAGATATAGTCGCATAGAAAATCATATTCCTCCACAAATGCGTCATCATCAAGAGATTCTGTGGAGTTGCTCCTCTCAACTCCCCACCGTAAGCAATGGACTTTCCGAAAGAGAAGGGGTTGTCCTATCATATTTTGTTGGTGAGTGTTCTTGTTCCCGCAGAGTAAGCAAGCATTGATTCATATTGAAAAAGTCAGACTTTGATTCAACCCCGTATCCGATAGGTGTGCATTCGAGTATAAACACGCTTTCCTCAAGGGTGAGTTGGCAACAACCAGTGATCAAATGCCGGTGACGATCTGCTTGTGAAGCTTTCCTGGACATCGAATCTTGATAGCTGTATTGCTGACTGGCCTGAGTCAGACGACGAGTCGTATGTCGCTGAGAAGGGAAACACATATCCGACTCGCAAGTCGAATATATCGGATGTAATTTCACTGCGAGGGTTTCACAACAGAGGCTGCTTATTTATTCTAATTGCAGGCATTCTGGCTCTTTTGTGAGTACACCCCTTTATTCGTAGTAGTCTGATTTGCTCATATAGGTATTAGGATTGTGTATCCGTTAACAACTTTTGTCAAGAGGCCCAATTTTAGTAATCTCGGTGGACATAATGTCGGCGGAACCAACGCTTCTGGTCAGGTACCCACACTAACTGGAAATTGGGGCCTCATCGATGCCGACACCCCAAAAAACGCATATACTCGGACTTCTTAGGCAGGGCAAGACACAACTTCGACTTGTATTTTCGGACGAATTTAACTTGGATGGTCGAACTTTTTATCCTGGAGACGATCCGTATTGGGGGGCAGAAAACCTTCATTACTGGGTGCGTATTCTGTTTTATTATTTAATCGCCTTACATATGAGCTTTTCGTAGGGTACTGGAAACTTGGGATGGTATGACCCTGAAGCAATTACTACGGAAGGCGGCTCCCTCGTGATTACTTTGTCAAGGAAAACTACTCATGATCTGGATTACCAAGGCGGTTCGTATTTTCCTTTTTTTCAGAAGACACGAAATGACACCAGGTATAAAGGACATGGTCCGTCTTTGCAGTGTACATAACAAAGTGTTGTTTTAACTATATCCCTAGGAACAAGTTTTGTTTCACAGGCGGATACATCGAAGCTTCCGTCCAACTGCCTAGTGCCAATAACGTGTATGGCCTTTGGCCTGCTATTTGGACGATGGGGATCCTGGGACGTGCGGGTTATGGTGCGATTCTTGAGGGAGTGGTATGTTCAAAACAATATAAAATTACCCCATTTGCATTCGTATGATGCCTGTGATATCGGCACTACATCAAATGATAAATGGCCAACCGCCAGTGGCTACTATTGGTGGTGATCCGAGTGAAGAAAGGTGTGTTGTCTTTTCTTCCGGGACAACGGCTATCAAGGTGTACTTGTTCCAGAGAAAGTCACCCTGACACAGTGACAGCTTTTTTGTTGGAGGGTCGGCACCTGAAATCGACATATTTGAGGCCCAGGTAAGCGCCCATTAAACTGAAAACTAGTATTTGACATTCTCAACTCGGGGTGAGGTTGATCCTACTACTCTTAGCCAGTCTGCTCAGTAGGTTCTGCGTTTTGATCGAATCAAACCCTGCTGATCTTTTGATTTGTGGGACCCTAGCCATTCAACAAAGGCTACAAGTAAACACCTCTCAAAATATGATCATTGCAGGCAGCTATTACCGAAATGAATACCTTTTTTGGAGGAGTTACCCAGCAAGCTACTTCGCTTGTGACAACAACCAATCAATTATGCTATGAGTTGGTCAATGAGTGTTACTCGGTTTATGGTTTTGAGGTGTGTTTATCATTTCCGCTTCCATTTTCAGAAAATTCTGAGGTCTGTAGTTTAAACCTGGTTACGATGACGGGGTAGGTTGACGAATCAGTCGTTGGCAATTCGATGACATTTACACGTGGCTGTAGTATATCACCTGGATTTCTGATAATAAATTATCATGGGTCCGGGAATGGGAGCCAATTCTTCCGTTCAAGTTGCAGCAAGACCCGTCTCAGAAGAACCATGGTAAGCGCGTGTTCAATTTGAAGTTCAAAAATTAATTCGCATCGGTATTATCGTTGCGAACCCGGGAATGTCGAGGGGTTTCGGGCCTATTGACCTCACTCATCTCACGTTTCCAACACGTATGAGAATCAGAGTCTACCAGCCCGAGAATGCTATTAATATCGGCTGAAGGGTTATCCAACAAGCGCTTATATCAATAAGTAATAATTAATGTAAGTGCTATGTAGGTTGAAATGTTCGACTTTTGTTAGACATATTGAATCTTACACAAATCCGAATTTGACGTCGTGGGCAGGCCAGCAATGTCAATGTTAACCCCCTCTTGTCCGGGCCTCCGAGCCGTGTTCCATCTCTCCCAGCTCATATTAATTCCATCAGATTTGAACGACATATCTTTAATGTCCTTTGGGTAACTCTTTTGTTTGTGGATACCTTCAACTTTAAATTAGTATGTAAATTTTTTCATTAGTGGAATTCGAATTTTCTCTTGTGACAGTAAACTTGGGGTACCTAGGTCCTTTATTCTGAATCAGGCTTGGTATGCTTTAGATTCATCAACGATCTATTCAATTTGCTGTGCTTCTGAGATAGCACTATTCAATATATTGACATCAACCGATTGCAACACTGGCAGCTCTTACTTATTTACGATGGCTCGATTACAGTCGATTACTCTAGGTATTGGCAAGGTTGATCATGATAAACTCGTCTGAAAATTTCCAAGGCGAGAGGCATGACAATTTCTCGATTTCCACCATTCTGCATTTCACTTATTGTCCTTGAAGGGTTGCTCGCGGAAAACAAGGCGACGCTCGTGCCAGTTACAAGTGATCATGAATTTGAATTTGTCAACAAAAATGGAAATAATGGTTTGACGGTGAGGTCCGGCATTTATGTAATAGGCTGTACTTAGGAAAGGCGAGATTGGTTTCCATGACTGAGTTATAGAATTCCCTGGCACAATGACTCAGGGGTCTTCAACTGTTTCCTAAGGAACCCATTTGACTACGGAACCATTTTTCCACTTGTATTTAAACGAAGGGCGCCCATTCTATTACTGAAATCCGTTTGTTTTCCGGGTCCCAGATTTGGTATAGCACTTGCGACTTGAAAAGATAAATTACAAGGCCTAGCCTTTCCCAATTCAAGGGAACGACTCGATGAGAATCAGTACGATTGACTTCTGAACTGCAAAAGATGTGCTCTCCAGAGTTCAGGGACCACCAGTGAAACTTGAGTTCCGCAGATCTAGATACGTCATTGAAGAAAGACAAGTGATAAGGGGATTCAGTCCGATGACTTTTCAATCTGTTCAGGTTGGAAGGTGTCACATTGGGGGAAAAAAAAAGTTCACCTTCAAAGGTAATGATATTCGTTCAGTAAGAGGACGTGTCTACAGTGTGGTAATTCGACGATGAGAGGTGATTTCAAGGACAATGACTGAAGCGAGTGAGCAAGCTCGATTGTGTCAGGCTTGACAATGGGCTGTGCGCGGGTCTGTAACCAACGTACGACGAAAACGTGAGTAAATCTCAGTTCACGTCCAAACACCCAGTGGAGTACAGCGACCCCTCACATCCGTGGAGCACATTGAATGACGTTGATAAATCCAGAGTACGAACTCATCCCATCGGACGATCGCAACGAAGAGCGTCATCAACGGCTTGACTCCAACATCCATCAGAAAAGTCTCCAACAGTGTTCCAAGGTCGCTCTCCTGGTTGTCTTGTGCATCATTGTATTTGCCTGCTGGAAGGTATTTGGCAACTTTCAATCACCCTCTGTACCACCAAATACGCGGAAGGACATGGAATCGAACGGCACCACCAGTAAAGGGAAATACAGTATTGGATAGTGAGTGTCAGTTTCAGTGGATTTGCGAAACTTTCAACTCCCAAAACACGTTTAGCTTTGTTAACTGGTATAGTTTCTCTTTCCTTGAACAAATTGCACCTGGTTAATGGCGTGCAAATAGGGGAATTTATGGCCGCAAATTCACTCCTTCTCTCATCCCGGTTGATGATCTCACGTCTGTTTCTGTAACTTAACCACTCGGCTGGATTTCTGACTTGATCGCCAGACATATCCTCTACGCCTTCGCCAATGTTAAGCCAGACTCTGGCGAAGTCTATCTGTCTGACCTGTGGGCTGACCAGGATATTCATTATCCTGATGACTCGTGGAATGAACCCGGAACAAACCTCTATGGCAACTTTAAAGCTCTTTACAAACTCAAGAAAGAAAACCGACATCTCAAAGTCCTTCTTTCTATTGGGGGGTGGACATATTCCCCCAACTTTCATCCCGTCGTGGTGAACGCAAAACTGAGGAAACACTTTGTGGAGACCTCTGTGAAAATTCTGGAGGATTATGGGCTGGACGGCCTCGATGTGGATTATGAATATCCCCAGAATGATGAGCAAGCCAGGGGGTATGTAGACTTGTTGAGGGAAATGAGACACGCCTTAGACAGACATGCTGAAAAGAAAAAGCGTGGGTGTACGTTTCTCCTTACGGTGAGTTACACCCTTGTCTGGAGCGAACCAGAGGCGGCCATTGATGACCGTTCATTTTGTAGATTGCTGCGCCTTGTGGTCCGGAACACTACCGAAAACTCCACATTGCAGACATGAATCATTACTTGGATTTTTGGAACCTCATGGCGTATGATTTCTGCAAGTCGCTTAATTCATTATCCATATCCACATCGACTGATATTTCTTAGCCGGCTCTTGGGATACCATTGCCAACCATCAAGCTAACCTTTACCATGGTCCACTCAGTGCGTCTGCTGCCGTTAAGTTCTACACCGCTAAGGGTGTGCCACACGACAAAATCGTACTTGGAATTCCCTTGTATGGGCGTTCATTCCTCAACACAAAAGGACCTGGTCACCCCTACTCAGGGCAGGGCCAGGGAACATGGGAATCTGGCGTCTATGACTACCGGACATTGCCTCTCCCAGGTGCCGATGTACATATGGACTCGAAGGCAGTCGCAAGTTGGTCCTATGATCCGGTGAAACACGAAATGATCAGCTTTGATTCCGAGGACGTGGCACGAATGAAGGGAGAGTACATCAGGAAACAAAACCTCGGTGGGAGCATGTTTTGGGAATTGAGCGCAGACAAGGGGTCGTCGAGAGAAGGTATGGAAGGTGGTCCAGGAAAGGATCCCCAACCTGGTCAGAGTCTCGTTACGATCGTGAAAGACGCTATGGGTGGCTTGGAGCAGAGTCACAACTGGTTGGTATACCACCAGAGTAAGTTCGAAAACGTGAGGGAGGGCATGCCTTGATTATCACACTTCTTACTCATCACCATTCTTGATGCCTTTATTATTAGTCACTAGACTCGTTGCATAAGATCATTCGCTTTTAAGTATATTCTGGCAATCTTGATATCTGATAGCTAGTTAGTTGATTAAGATCGCAACGTGGCTTTATCTTCCAGCAAATACTAAAATTTTGGATTGCGAAGTACACGCGCCGTTGGACTGTGCTTTCTGTCAATGTTGACAACATTCCTGCTCACGACCTACCATTGCTCACTGTGCATATTAGGCTTGTCACTCTCGTTGCTCGCAGCCGCAAAGAATCCAGTCAAGCGAAAACGGCGTACAGCCCGTCTACCACCGAATGATAAGTGTAAAAGACTGTTTCGGATGATTATCAGTGACAAATAGTATCCTTGGTTTTTGGATTTGTCAGATCGTTATGTATTTCGAAATCTTGGTTTGGTAATCCGTCCCCCCTCTCGAAAATAGGTAAATACTCATGCCCAAGCAGCCTCTGGGCCGCGAAGACAAGTCAATTCCACGTCACTCTAACAGAGTTGGACCGCGGAGCAGGATAATAAATAATTATACCTTTAAAATTTGTTGTTCAAATTGGATAAACTGGATCATTTGTGGTAAAAGTATTGTCAGTACGGTATCCCTTGCCTGTTACCAGTTCTGACCGTTGCGACAAAATACGGCGCTGGTGGGCGAAGTGTTTAAACCCAAAAGGGGATTCAAATACCATGTTTAGATACTAATAATGTTGGAGGCCAAACCTGGTTCCAAGCGGACAGTGCATTTTTCAGTTTTTTTTTTTTTTCCATTAGGAAATCGAGATTTTGAAACGAGCGCATCCGAGTACCCCTACTGTGGGGCGGGTGCCCGGACAATAAAGTAATGGCGCCATCTTGTCACCCCAAGCTGTGGCCCACCACCGCACAGTTGCCCATTGGGGTCCTTGGGGTTCAAGTTTATACTCGGGGAAAGAGTTCCTGGAGCAAGTCGACAGTCAAGATGGCAATTGCCTGCGTACTAAATGCAGACGTCTGGGGTCGATTCGGTCAGAAAGAATGTTAACTTCAAGCTTCAAGTCACACATTGTCACATTGTCACCGGCACTGTCATAATTACGTAAGACTAACCCGTGTCCCCCCGAGGATACCCGTTTTAAGCCGATGATATATCGCCACCTCTAAATTTAATATTAAGGAGAAGTCAACCGCAGGCTGACGGCGGTTTGAAATATATTAAAAAAAGGGAAGCTTTCTGCAAGGGGCGTCGAGCGACCTTACATCTCAACCCAAACAAATCAACTCTCGGGCTGACGATTGGTGGCAAGAACTTATGTACGAAGTCTCTTGAGTATCCTATCGATGCATCCGAGTCCCGCACGCAGCGGGATCAAATTCAACCAATGTCCTTCAAGGTGAATCTTTTTTTTTTACCTCTTGAAACAAAGTTCCTTGCGCCGCCCATTCCAAAGCCCAAACCTCATTTGACTTCCTCAAGCTGGTGACCAGGAGATGCAAGGAGGTTGCATTTCTCATAAGCAAGTTAGTACGTCGACACAATCGATGGTGCGAATATGAGGAGATTGAGCTGCGCAACCATGTGGCATAACCAGCAGCTGCAAACATCAGTTGACTTGACTTTTATACAGTCGTTATCATATCTGCTACTTCTTTGGGAATTGTCTTATCCAAAAATCCGTGTGTTCCGGTTTTGCAGTTGCAGGTTCTCCTGAAAAAATGACATGCAAGGTGTAACCCATACCAGACCCAATTTCTGTCGCCGAACCCGAACCCGAACTGAATGGCCTCTGGTTTTATAAGAAGCTGTAACCGAGAACTTACCTCACCTCTCCGCGTCGCAGCCACACCAAGTGCTCTCTTAATCCGACTACTCAGCAAAGCTAAACACGAGCAACATGGATAATAGCACTCCCCAACTGAAAGCCGTCAAGAACTGGATTGACGCCACCACCTCCCTCGACACGAGCAAAGTCATTCCGCTCATTTCCAAGAACTTTAAATATCGGTCGTTTCCCCAGTCCGCCGATCTACCCGAAATTCACGTACAAGCGAAGGAAGTGTACATCCAGTGGTTTGGACAGTTGACCAGCCTGATGAGCAAATTTGAAGTGCGTATCCACCACCGGAGAACCACCCCTTTTATTAAGCGATAACCTGATATCTACCCCTAGGTCGTCATTCAGGAAGTGATTGAAGCGCCGGGGAAAGTTGTCGTCCACGTTTGTCCCTCTATGCAGCATCATCGCAATGTCACTGACCATAATTTGTCACCACGACGCAGGGCACAGCCGTGGTCACTCTCATCGACGGTACAAAGTACGAATACGATACCGTTTGCATCAACTCTCTGGTCGAGGAGGACGGGGAGCTTAAGATCCTCGAATGTAAGGACTTCGCCGATTCCCACAAGCGTGCCGCCTTCTATGCTGGAATTGCCAAGTTTGCGGCGCAGGGGAAACCTGCTTCGTAGTAGTTCCAAAAGGTGTGCGTGTATAAAGACAACTTGAATTGCGTATTCGTGTATAACAAATGTTACGAATTTTCCTCAATGTAACCAAACGGACATTCGCTGTGAACTCGCAATGATTGAATTACTACTTACCTTCAAAATGCACCTTGGGTCTTCAATTTGAACGGCTCACTGTTCCAAGAGACTTTCCCGCTATGCAAAAAAACTGGTAAGATTGATATGTGACTGTAAACCTGCTCTAATGCGCAATTCAAGGTCTGCGACGAGGACATGCAGAGAGAACCAAAATTGTAGTCAATTAGGTCAGAGTCGATCCCTTCGCCCGTCAGGCGGGTCAATCAACTCAATGGTCCAGGAATTCCCTCGTTGAGGGGTGGTGACTTTACCATACCCTGGTATTCGTTATCTGTTTCCAATGTCGAAAATGTCGAACATTACATTCAAACGGAGATGTGACCTGTGCCCTGGATTGCCTCAATAGAGCAGCACTAGCGGGGATTGACCCTTTGAAGAAATAAACCCCAAGTCAGCTGAAGAATCAGAAATTGAGTACGGATTTCCATGATGTCATTTATTTCACAAATACCATTTGGGAGAATAAACCAAGTTCTCGTCGCAACGGTAACAGTCAAGAAGTGACAACGGTAGGATGGACCCACTGCGACAAGTGATTCTTGCTTGCTGTACACAATATTTTGCATGAGGGGGGTCATCATCAGATTGGGATTGCGAAGTGCCAGTGATGGTCATCCGACCCAAAATCTAGTTCTATCATGGGATCCACGCCGCTGTCGTTGCCACCTGACTGGAAATAAATTGCTTAGGAATTCTATGCAATTGAAGGCATATGGAGTGTACGCAAGTGAATACAAATGATACACGAGTCACGACCAAGTAGTGGACCTTTCACTTCAAATTATCCCCATCGACCCAAGAGTTTCCTCTAACATGGATCGAAATGAGAAAAAAAAGGTTTTGGTGGAAAAACTCTGTGTTTCTACCGCGATCGTTAACATATCTTGCTGATTGTGAGTATATTCAGCAGTTTAAGAACGATTCCTTATCTAACCTATATAAGCTGCCGCTTACCCCAACTCTCGCCACCTGCTACCCTGCAAGCATAAACTCTCAGAATGGTCAACATCGATGCTACAACTCCCCAACTGAAGGTCGTCAAGAACTGGATTGACGCTCTCATCTCCCTCGATACTAGCAAAGTCGTTCCACTCATTTGCAGGAACTTTAAATATCAGTCGCTGCCCCATGCCACCGAACTGCCCGAAATTCGCGAGCAGGCGAAAGAGATGCACATACAGTGGTTAGAAGGGTTAATGGCCTCGGTTTCCAACTTGAAAATGCCAGAAGTACGTATTCAACCAGAAAACCGCCTTCAACCTCATTAGTTGCAGTCTGATATCCACCTCTAGACCACCGTTCACGAAGTGATTGAAGCACCAGGGAAAGTTGTCATTCACGTGCGTCCCTCTATACAGAATCGTCATGTCTCTATAACATGTCACCACGCAGATCACTTACACGATCACTCTCATCGACGGAACCACATACGACTATGATTCTCTCACCGTTTTATCTCTCGTCGAGGAGGACGGGGAGATTAAGATCCTCGACTGTAAGGACTTCTCCGATCCCCACAAACGTGGTGCCTTCTATGCTGGGATTGCCAAGGTGGTAAAGGGAATGGTGCCAGTTTAAATTTCGTACTAGTTCCACAAGGTTTACGCGTAGAAAGATAAATTGTACATTCGAGCTCATTTTGAAGATTTGTACCGCTGATGTCCTTGATGCATGTGGTTTAGAAAATGGCTCTCAAAGGTATCGCCCAGTAAGTTCGCAGACTCCCGGAAGCAAAATATCCGCCAATGACTCTGAGCGAACATCAAACAAGTGGACCGAGACATCGTTTCATGAGGGGCGTCTGAAGACATTGGTTCATCGTCCAGATTTCTCTTCCGAGGATTGTGCGAGCAAATACTTGAACTTTGGCGGCGTGCAGATCCACAATTGTTTAGAAAACGGACCTCCGGTCTGCATAGCTGCGTGTTCACTGAAAGTGCTTTGTTAAAGAGTAAGACAAGAGTAAGAGCCTGAGATTCAAGTTTATTTCTCCGTTTGTTATAAACTAACTCATCCAAAACGAATTATTGATGGTTCTAAATATAGGGACAACCTTTATGTTATGGACCCATAACCAGCCGGAGAATGTTCTAACAAGACAAAGCTGAGCTGCGTCCGCTCGGCGCTCGCATGCAACTTCCCTTTTACACTTGTGCATTTTACACGAGCCTTGGCCTGCCACTGGGACAAGAAATATCTCCGTCATTCCACGGTTCCCAGGGAAAAACATGATACAGGCACTGCCGCTTTTTGGCCCTCGGTGTCAGTATTCCTCAAAGGTCTTAAACAAGACTTAACCTTGAATACCGCGCTGTCGAAGCTTATATTCCTGCGGTATACTAGATGTTATGGCAATGTTATGGGTATCGAGTATGCATGTAAATTTTTCTCTGCAGTGTGTACCCGCAAAAAACTTGTGCACGAAGTGAAATATAGTATGAATGAACATCGGCCCTAGGTTTTGGCAACATCCGGAAGGCCCTAGTCATATGGCCTCACAAACAGCGACGTGATTCGTGAAGTGATAACTTTGAGATGGTCACACAAATTCTGCCTAGGCAGGGCAAGATTCTCAGATAAAGATCAGTCCTTCGTATTGTGACATTCGCGGAAACGGATCAAGCAACTAATTTGACTGATCGGGATGCCTTTTTAATAATCGTTAATCATTCATTCCTCATGTCGTTATCAAAAAAAACCTAACTACTTAGTCCTCTGGGTCTGAGAGAAATCACAAATCGCCTGAACCGGTGCTCCCGGATCATAGGACCAAATGGATGGTCGTGACAATCACAAAAGGGTTCCAACAACTGGAACGCCTGAGCATTATGCCTATGATTCTTAGAGCTATCAGACCGAAAACAGGTAATAGATGACTTCTCATATTCACCCAGGAGGTGTAGGAGGATAAGTGACGATCTGCCCTTCAAAAGAGGCTAACCAGATTGAATAACTTCGGGCACTGCTCTGAGAACCAGCTGGACAATAAATTGCCCAAGGCTGCGCTCCCGGATCAGATTTAGCAAGGTACAAATCCTCATCCGCGTTGGACAAAAGCGTCAAAACACGGATTTTCTGCGCCAAATATTTAGCCAGAAGGCAAAGGGGATAACTGGCGATGCACCCACCCGAGGGGTGCTAAGCCATGACTGTTTTCCAACCCAAGTCAGGCTAATGATTCAGGCTGATGGTAAGAGTTATCATTCACGATCAACCCTTCCAGGGCCACAGTGGTGGATATCCACCACAAATGCCTCGCAAAACAAAGCTGGCATATGCCGGCTCCGTCTGCCATCTCCAGCCAAAGCATTGTAACGAAAGTGGCCTTGAGCCATTGGAAACTCGATAGCTTATCAAACGATACTCAACGTTGGGGCGACCACAAGTGTCTGGTCTCTAGGTGTAATATGTCGGAGAACGAGAGAGGCGAGAGGGTGAAGGGGGACTTCAGAGTGCTACTGAGAGGTTTCATGGTCATTTATACATGATGGCGCCTCTGGTTCTCCTCTAAATCGGTAGAGCCGGTTGGATCTCTCAGTTATGTGATTCAGATACTCAAAATGGATGATTGGGTCGTTTTATAACTGCAAAAGACTGCAAAAGGCCAAGGACCATCATTAGTCCAAAGCAGGCGATGATTCAGTTGAGGCGACTTGCCGCACCTAATTTCCCAACTTTGGGGCAGAACTTCCTACAGAGGCAGTTCGCGCATGGACCTTGTGACCTTAGAAATTAAAGTCAATTTGCATTTGGACATCTGTACGTTACATGGGATTGGTTCCCCATCGAAACACCTGAACACTAGGTAATCGGTTCATAAGCATGATTCCCTGCAGCCCACCGATGACCCGAGTCAGCAGAAATTCCAGTGCCAATAACGGCCAGAACGATGGTAACATTGAGTGCCCAAGAAAGCGTGTGGAGGATATATCCGAGTCCTTTGATAAATACAATTTGACACAAGCGCTTTGGAGTTTGTACGGAGAAGAACTTACCTGGACGAGAACGATCAAAAGAGGGGAAAGCAGATTTATTGTACAAATCTGTGACAAGAACAAAAACGGAAATCTGGCAAGACGCTGGAAATCAGAAAGGAAGTCAATTAGCTTTGACAATGCGACATCCACCCTAAGGGAACACGAGGACTTTGTGTTCTTGTCTCACCTGCCAGAAACACTAACACGGCTACAGTTTTCCAAATCCTTCTTCTCCTTGAATGCGTTGTTACTCCGAAAAGGACGGCGACTAGAGCCACGACTCCAAATCCGAGTGCGGCCTGGTCAAGAAAATAGGCGCTTGACCATGCGGCGCAGGTATATTGGTATTCATCTTTGTCACAGTATTCATTCTCCGGTGTCGGAAATTGGCGACATTCATAGTTCCTGTACGAAAGCTTCCCATCGTCGGTTTGGGTTATTTGGAGCTGACAGCGTTGGGACAAGCCGTAGAACACCGTGATTGTTGTATACAAGACCTCTTTATACTTTACGACCAGCCTGTTCTTACAGGCATCCGAATCAGCTGCTCGGAGCAGAGATCAAAAGTCGAGACTCTCACCAATCTGGTCTCGACGACGACAAAAAGTTCTATACAAAGAGTATCAATTCTTGCACTCTGATTCAGAACTGATACTGACCAACAGCGAGGTGAATGCCACCGCAACGAAAGTAACAAAGTACGACGTAACGCGCATCCGAGTCGATATGATTGAAGGAAGGAGAATCTCCGTCTTTACGTAAGCTAATAGTGCCAAACATTTCCCATCAATGTTGAGATTAAAAGATTTCTGTACTACATCCACTATCCGTATATTCCAAGTCCATAATAATTATATAATATCTCGAGTAAGTCCCATAACAAGTGCTAATAGCATATTCAATATCGAGGGACCCCCTGCACAACATCGGGATACGAGTCTGCAATCATCTACAGCAACATCAATATAAATCGATATGTAGAGATCGGTAGACTTACCCCAAACAATTCGGGTGCACGGATGGCAAGTACTTGAGGATCTTCACCAAGGCCAACAAATCTGTACGGGTCGATGAGATTCTGAAAATAGGGAAGAAGGTAATGTAATCTCACATCGTCGATACACCGGCTTCGATCGCAGAAGACATCGTCAGAGCTGTAAAATAGGTCAGCCAATCAAACCAAAAAAAATAAGCAAGTGGGCATACAGCAAGCGATACCAATCAAGAAGGCAAATAAAACCAAAGGCACGGTGTACTGTCCATTTGCGTTGAAGGCGGGTGAAGTCACTGATTAGTTGATCAACTACCAGGTTCGGTGCAACACACGAAGACTTACGTCGCAGATATAGATAAGCAAAAAAAGAAGATAAGAGACCAATGGCGTATGCACCCCACGTCAATACTATGGGAATGGTTGGTATTCGTCCAGCATTACGTATTGGGTATACACTCACCCATGCTCACGAGGGAATCGTTGACTAAGGCGTCGATACCACGGTCTTTGAACAATCTCCACGTATCTTTAGCAGCAGGAATGTAGCCCTTTCCATACAGAGCTAATCTGGGGTTAGTTGCAATACGACGCGGTTGAATTAAGCACATTCGCACCAATTTCAATGTAAGCGTATCTGTATAAAGAAGTTATTCAGAAACATTATCACTGATATCCGGAATTACCTGTTAAAGTACTCCACAAGGCTCTCGATAAAGCCCACGAAGCAGGATGCACACATCGCCAGACACATTTGAACAGCTAAATTCATAGTGAAAGACGGGACAAAGAAATAAGAAAATTACATACGGTGGCCATCATCCGCAGCGCCTTGTTGAATAGCGTTCAGAACCAACCTCAACATCTCTAAAAGCGCGACAATTAAGGAGCCGAATGCAATAGACCCAAGAGACGTCGTCGACGCTCGACCAAATGCAGATAAGGTAGGGTGCTTGGGCTGTCAATTTTTTGGTTTAGAAAGAGTAAAAAATTAAGGTCGGCATCTAACCATCTCTCCCAACTGACTGGGACCGAAGTAATACCAACAGCCATACGGTCCACCTGCGAGTGTGGCCAAGGCCACATTGCCGATGACTTGCGAGGTCCACATGAAGGAGAATGTTTCATAGAAGATTAGACCAGCCACTTTAGAGCTGGAGCAACTCGAATTGCCTGTACATGCTATAAGAGTAGTTATAAGCTTTGTGAGGGATTTCCGAAGGAAGAACAACTCACAAGGGCTGCCTGGAGTCCATTTGCTATAACTGCATATCATTTTAGTAATTTCAAAGATCGACATTGTGGTAGATCTGGGACCTACGTAGCAATGGCAGTGAACGTGAACCAGCTGGGGAAGGTGGGTTAGAGGGATATCAGGAAAGGTCTACGTTAAACATACACGGAAAGGCCAGCCTGGAGGAACAAGGCGGTAAATGCGACTGCAAAAACACTCTTGTGGTGTTTAGAGACATCCATGACGACTTGAAGCAACAAAGAAGCTAGAGGTATACGAGAACGGAATACAAAATAAGTGAAAATAGAAAAGAGCGCAATGACTGTGAAGATGACTGCAGCGGCTAGGGAAAAAAATAGTTAATGCATGGGATGATAAACAGGGACGTGACACAGCATACAGTAATATTTGACAATCCAGTAGTAAATGCATAGGGCGCTAATTTTGAAGGGAAGGTCAAGTTTCACAACCAATTTCAGCAAGTGTGCGGACATACATGTTGAGTAGAATGGTGAGCACCAGCGTAACATGCATGATTACTTTCGTAAATATGCGGGCCAGGATCAAATACAGGACAGATAATACAATGGCAGCTGCAGTAACTAGTAGCAGAAGCCACGCTGCACTCCTTAAGTGGAACATTAATTCAAGCAGAACATTACAAATAACGACCGACCAACCTATTAAGAGTCACTGGAAGGCCAGTCTGTGAACCGCCCTTTCCTAGTCCGCCTCCTAATCCTCCGTTTGCAACCCATTCGTGTAGGGTTATGCCAGAGAGGGCGGCGAACCCGAGTAGCTGGCCAGTTCATTGTCAAAATTTGAGTAACGCGATGAGGGGGGGATGATAGGCACCTGCAATATGAACAGGATCAAGAAAATTGGGTCGTTTATTTTCTTCTTTTGCTTAAACCGATCTCCAGCGTAAGGATCCTTGGAATCACTCCTCGGCTTATTAGCATTATTATTGTAGTCGTACGGGGGCGCATATGGTTGAGTTGGCCCGGGAAAAGGTGCACCAGACATCAGGCAGGTGGAGAGAATAGACAAGAACCGAAGAGTCGCCTGCGACCGCGAATAGTGGGGATGAGGATGCTGTGGAGTTCCGGACGCTTACTAATCATACAGCCACACACCGAAAAAAAAAAAAAAAAAAAAAGCGGGATGTCGGCTCCAACAATTTAGAATAAATTGGTGTTCTCGCCGTTGTATATACTGCGCTGAATAAAAATCTATCCAAAAACAAGAGAGAAAACGCAATTTTTCAAAGATGACGTAGACCGTGAGAAGTAAACCGGAAATCACCGGTATTATACAAGTTAATAATTGGTTATTACATGAGAAATCGTACGACAATTACAGTAACATTATCCGTGGTATGGTGTTCGAGAGCATGAGCAAGTAATTTATCACTCGCCTCCTGTGGATCTTTGACATCTCGCACCAGTTCAATCGCACCCTGATCGCCAACAATGTCCCACAACTGTCACGGGACGAAAATTTCAAAAAAAAAGATTTCAAAAGATTATGAGCCACTCACCCCATCGCAGGCCAATATTAGGAACTCATCGTCGTTACACAGCTCCGTTTCAGTCGTGTAAGGTGCGCCCACGACAAATTCCTTCATCGACGAGTCACCTAAGCTCCTTGTCACGGCCAACACGCCATTTACACGACCGCTCATCACAAAGCCGCCAGCATCCGTGATCCTCTTTGCCTCCTGTTTGTCGGAACCCTTATGATCATAGGTAAGGCGTACTGCTTTGCCTGATCGACATAGGACGCCGCGGGCGTCGCCGGCATTTGCACAATAAAGGACCCGGCGCAGATTGGATGGGGGAATTTCGATACTAACACCCTGCGCCCTGGGTGACATTGGAGGTGACGATGTTGGAGCCAGGGTTGGAGATGATGATATCAATTTAGAAGATGATACACCGCCCAAGGTTCGAAGGGCCTTGCGAATGCGGCTTGGACTTGTAGATTTCCTCTTCTTTGAATTGCCTTTTGCTCCAACGCTCTCTATACTGCTCGCTAGGGGACTGCTACCCTCATTTGCGGTGCTGTCCCCGTCGAGACTATTGTCACGGCTGCGATTTGACGTCGGAGAGGCGTCATTACTACGATGGAATGGCTGTTGTCCTTCCTCATCCTCCAGGCGCAGAAATGCAGTTACTGCTGTACACCCGCTGTGGATCTTGCCATCCGAGTCTTCTGCCATCCTCGAAAGGGTCTCATCCACAGCATGAAAAGTCTTGTTCAGGGTGTCAGGAATCGGATATTTGGGTGACACGTGGATGGCTTCGAGCAGATACTGTACAAAAAAATTAGAAAGGATAGAGGAATAGACATATAATAAGGAATCCCTACCTCGTGAAAATGGTTTCCACACCACTCAGCGGCATGCTTTCCAGCGTGGCCATCAAAGACAGCAAAGAAACCCTGGCCGCGAATATTGTCAAAGTCGATGACAAAAGAGTGCGCGTCCTCCATTGTGCGTCTGGAACCCTTCTCAGCAGAGAGGCCGAGACGAAATGTGGGGTGGTTTGTGGAGTGGCGATTCAGTATCTAGGGAACAATGACGAACGGTATGCCACACAAGAAAACGATACATACGCCATAGGTGTCGAGCTCTGCGGTCGTGATTGACTTTGAGCGAGCATTGGGAGAAGCTGAGAAAAAGGGAGGAAGGGAGGGAGCCATTTAACAGTGATTGTAGTGAATTAAGGAGGGATTCGTGCTCCACGCTCATAATATCTAGCCCGGCAACAGCCGATCGCCACCTCTCATCTCTCCCTCCATCAGTGCATGTCTCAGCAATCCGCCGCTGCAAAGCCTTCCCTCCAGGGCGTTAGAATTAAAGCTAGAAAAGGTGCTGTAAAGGCGCACGCGAAACACGAACCATCAGGTCAGGCACCCCACCGATGGTCGTCGATACCCCTGATCACAATCTCCATTTTTGAACAGTCTTCAGAGATCAACTCTACAAACATCTCGAAACCGTTCAGCAAGGCGATTTTGATTCTTTTGTTATAAAACTAGTTCAAGCAGGATCCTCTTTGGAATATCTCAAATATGCAGACCCACTTTTCGAAATCATTTTTGTCGGTGGCTTGCTCCAGCCCGGTGGCAGTTTCCTTGAAGATGGCGCACCCATCTCACCATTCACTATCTCAAACGCGAAACATCCTGTGGATGTGGGAGACATAAAGAACTATGTCGAAGTCATCAACAAGCTGATTAGGCGGTCTGTCCTCCCTTCAACCTCTGCGGCTTCCCCTTACATCCTTTTTCAGTTATAAGTATCTTCAACGTCCTCTTGAAGAATCTGCTGTGCCCACTTTGCTTCAATACGTCCATCGCTGGACAGCACCTCAAACTGACAAGTTTGCCGCCGCTGTCGGCCTTTTGTTGGTTCAGGGACTTGTCAATGCTTCCTGCCTTCAAAATTTAACCAAGGATCATTTGGTCAAGAATGGTGACTTCTTTCCCCAAGTACATTGATTCGGGCTGAATCAAATAAATAAATAGATATTTCCATTAATGTGTTGACTCTGGTCCTACGTGCATATCTGACCGAACAGTCTATGGATCATCTTTCTGTTGCTTTGAAGAAAGGCGGTATCAAAGATCTCCTCGCATTTTTCCCAGGGAATAAACGCGAAACCAAATACCTCGAAGAGCACTTCAGGAAGGAAGGCTTACCCCAAGTTGCTGACTGGTGGACCAAGAAGCAGTACGCCGCTCTTAAAGAGACTATCATCAAAGAACTCTCTGAGATGATTGAGCATGAAGACAGTACAGAGCAGGTAATCTGTTGCCTTTCAGAGTCTCGATGTGGTCCTTTTACCCTTCCCAGATCACTACCGCTGTCAAATCTCGTCAAGCCGAATCCCCTCTGCCCGAAAGTGAGCTGGTTCAGTGCCTCTACCAAGGTCTCATGGGCAGTGTCGATTGGTCTGCTAGACCAGATCAGATTGAAGGCCTCGCAGTCCGCGAAGTCACCGTAAGCTTGTCCACTCTCATCCAGACTCCTTGTTTTAATGACGATGAACACAGAAATACTCCGCTATCATTGAACCGTTCTGTGAGGGAGGTAAGACACAAGTTGCCCTCATCAATGCTGTGCAGGTCCACTGCTATGAAACTCCCCGCATCATGAAAGCCTTCCCTCAAATAATCAAAGTTTTATATACCAACGACTGTATCTCGGACCAAGCCATCATCTTCTGGCACCAGAAAGGCTCGAGGCCCCAAGGACGTCAGCACTTCTTGAAAATTGCAGAGCCTTTGGTTAAGGTATGTACTTGTTGCTTACTGGATGAAACCTCATTTTATTATATTTGACAACCGAATGTGCAGTTTTTAAAAGAACAAGAAGAAAGCAGCGAGGAAGAAAATTAATGCGAAGATACGAGAGTACTTTGGATACCTGCGTTTTTGATTGATTCTGTGCTTGTAATCCAGACTCCCGCTCTTCTGACAATGAAAATGATTTTATAGAAACACGAGTTAGAAGGCCAAGCTCAACGAGTCTCAGGCATTGCCATGAAGTCGGGCGTGTTGACAAAAACACCATCAGAGCCGTTGAGAGGGAAACCAATATCCGTAAGACCCTGAAGAAATAAATGTTGAGCCAGGACCTTCATGGTAGAAATTACGGAAACCAACCTGTTCTTGAATCCACAAAGGAATCGCCGCAGGGTTATTGATCCTCTTGTCACTGAAGCCCGAATCGGACATTGAGAAAGGCACCATGGCGGGATTCTGGAATGATGACGAGACCATATCGTTATCAGCAAATTGTGGTGGCATCGACGGCGGTGGGTTCATCATCCCGGGTTGCAATCCGATTTTCTTCCTCAGATTGGAGAGCATAATGCGCAAAGTAGTTGCATATCTGATCATAGTCAGTCAG
>Ga0307517_10002673_pt1 | contig 28471 bp, 43 predicted proteins | sample 23_EM_MG_FD_194515 | JGI IMG/M metagenome (GOLD analysis project Ga0307517, IMG submission 194515) | Populus trichocarpa ectomycorrhiza microbial communities from riparian zone in the Pacific Northwest, United States - 23_EM | ecosystem: Host-associated > Plants > Roots > Unclassified | place... | reverse complement strand
GTTCTCGATCCTGCCATGCTTTACAAAATAACGAGGGGATTCAGGGAGGAGGAATAGACCAATGGCCAAAATGAGGCCCCAAGCTAATTGGAGGGCAATGGGAATACGATATTGGGCGGTGTCTTGACGAGACTGCGCGGCATAAACTACGACGGATGCAAGGAGGATACCGACTGTGATGCAGAATTGGTAGCCAGAAACCAAAGCGCCGCGAACTTTTCGTGGGCATATCTCGGACATGTACATGATGATAGTCGCAGATACAAGACCAACTCCTAGACCTGCAACAAGACGACCTGCAACGATGAGCCCGAGAGCCTGAGTTGGGCTGTTCACGGTAGTAGCCGTCTGGACGATTACACCTGCGATATAAATCAAGCATCCGGTGATGATGGTCGTACGACGGCCAAAGAAATCAGCTAGGTCACCTGCCATGACAGCACCTGCATTCGAGTGCCTAATCAACGCGTGGAAGATATCAGAATGACTATGCTACTCACCAAAGAACGTGCCACCAGAGAGGATAGATACAATGAGGGACTGGTGTGAGCTCGTCAGTGCGGTAGCACCTTCACCTTCGACGGTGGTGATGAACAAAGTCGAGCCGCTGACACCGTTAATATATCCTGCATCATAACCACACAGGAGGCCTCCGAAGGTGGCAAATGCGCACATGAGGTAGGCCTTCCAGGTCACTGGGGCTTCGAGGTAATCAAAGTCGTTGGCGGCGGCAAGCTGCTTCTGGGGCTCGACCATTGTTGAAAATCTATGTTAAAAAAATAGGTCAGGAAATGAAGAGGAATGAAAGGGAATATATACTGGGCAACAAGTTGCGCAGAGAATCATGGTTGGAGTGTTTAAGATTGGATTATAAGAGATTAATGTAACCTCAGCTGTAAGTCCGGATCGATAAGGTGGGAGAAGATAAGTTAATTATAGAGAGATCGGCAGCAGGTTCCTTCCAAACCCGTACTATCTGGCACTTGCTCTGCCCGTATCCCTCAACGAGGAATAAATTCAGTTTGTATGCAGAGGCTAGAGCTGGAATCTGGTGGTTGTACGACGGCATTTTTGGCGGTGTGCTGTTCTGGAAAAGAAGATTGGTTGCCAGTGATTCAACATGGAGGTCGATATGTGCTGCTAGTACACTTTCATGAAACAATCTGGTCTGCCTCATGGTCTGAGGTGTGCCGCGGGCTATCGGGCTGAAAAATATTTATGGTATGGAGAAGTTTCTCATTTCAGTTCTCAGGTGATACGACGGAGAGTGCGGCAGGGAATATTTCGAGTGACCCAGATTTGGACAGTTTTACAGTTTGATCTGAAAGTCCACATGTGAGTTGTGTGAAATGGAATAGAACAGGTGGCAAACCTCATCCCACTCAGTGCTCATTCATACGAGGTCGAGCAACAACGTACCAGGATGTTTTGCATTTGACCTAAGTAGGCTAGACTGGGGAGTTTAAAGGTCGACAAAATGCATAGGTATCGTGCAATAATACTCAACGGACTCGGATTACATGTTTTCACAACATGGGTATCGAGTTTTGTGCCTTGTTGATCATAGAAAGAAAAGAAATTGTACAAGTCCATCATGATCTTCTGACTCTTCGTCAAGTGGCCAATGGGAAGCGACGATCCAAATGTAATCCGCTCCTCAGAAGGAACTCCTTCAGGGAAATCCCTCTTATCCCATATCGCCCTGGGTCCTGCTTTGCACCAGTCACCGTACAGGCCGCCGTACTGAGTAACGCAGCTTCCTCCATCGAATCCATGTTGAAGAACTGTAGCAACCCGCTTTGTTCCGCATGTCTCAGCGGTACAGAGATTATGCTTGAACTTCTTCAATGCCGGTGGGAAGAATAACTGACCGTAGACAAAGAAGGATTCTGGTTAGTAGGGTTGTCCATAATAGACCCGGATTTGTCAGTCTGGCTCTAGGTTCGACTGAAAGTTTCATTGATAACCTTGAGACAAGTGTCAACTTCAAGTATCTTGAATCGAGAAAGGAGCACTAACACAACACAACTCATCATGAAACGGCCCTCTGTTTATAACTCCAAAGACTGACGTGGTTCCCTTTCCCAACGGCGAAATAGTTCCCGACAGGGCTGAAATCCACACTCGCGATCCCGTCTGCATGTCCAAGCAGCGAGCACTGCTGCAGGCCATCACGAGAATCGAAAATATGCGTATTACCATCCACTGAGCCCGAGAGGACCCACCGACCATCAGCTGAAACGGCTACAGCATGCGAGCGCTGAAAACATATGAGTCATGCCCAAGGTCCGATAAAAACCAATATACCCTGTGACCCGTAAACAAGAGATTCTCCTCCTCCTCAGGCTGATCGCCCGCAGTGGTACTTTCGTCAACTGAGCTGATAGTCCAAAATCGCTGTGATTTATTGTAACGGGTCCGTAGACCCTTTATCTTCTGGGTATCTGGCTCATGCTCAGTCAACCTTCCTATAAGGTGACCTGTCCGAACGTTCCATATCCTCAACGTGTGCTGGAAGTCAACTGTTAGGATATACAGTCCATTTGGACTGAACTTGATGTAAGAGTACGCATAGGTCGACGAATCAGTAAATATTTTCTTGGAGCCGTCACGAATACGCCACATGATAATGCCCATATATGATGCACAGGCTAAGAAACGACGGTTGGGGGAGATATCGAGGATATGAACACCTGCAGTCATTCCATATGTACTGAGAACCCGCTTTTCGCAGATTTCCCAAAGCTGAAAATGAGGGTTGAGGAAGGGGCTTCTCAAGGTAGGAGAATCCAAACACACCCTGACACGGTCGTCACTTCCCGTAGTTGCAAGGTGTCTGCCATCAGGGGCAAAACACAAGTACCAAAGTCCTAATTTTTTATTCTGACCCGGAGAAGGTTCTCTAAGAACACTGATTTCGCAAATAGTCAATTAACTCATTCAATGAAGAAATAGGACTGACCGCGTTTCTTTCGGGCTTTCCACACTATAAATTGATATCTTCCCGGAGAATCCTACCACGGATGCAGCTAAATACTTTCCATCGGGACTAAACCGTAAAGAATTTACGTTGGCTTCCTGTTCATGCGCGCGGACGAAAGTTACGTCAACCGAACGACTTTCGCTATTCCCATATTCAACCAACCATTCGGGTGCAGTTTCAGGTGCGATGGGTATTTCGGTGGCAGGGACGGAGTCTATTATGGCAGATTTCGAAGTTTGGGTCAGATGTTCAAAGGAGGGAAACTTGAGAGTAGGAATGGGAGCAGGATTTGATGCTGGATTTGAGGCGTGAATAGAGGGAGGTGTAAGATTCAAATCAGGGTGCTTGGTTGGAAAAGGTTGAGTAAGCATACGTCGCCAGAAGGGTTTGTGTTTGGATAGTCTGGCAGGACCGCCGGAACTTTGAGGGTGGATAACCACGGACGACGATGGAGTCCCAACACTGGATTCCGGGGATGGGGAAAACCTCAATTTGCAGTTCTGGCAAATGTTGCCCCGTAGGATCCTTAGCTCATTAGCCTGAGAGATGACTATATGTGACACAGAAAATATGATGAGGGCTGCATTATTGGAAAAGGTGCAATACAATTCATACTGATATCGGTGTATTCTTGTAATTTCGCTTCTGCAGAAGCGAGTCGTTGTCGGAGGGATGGCATGTAGTCGGTCATCTTACAGTGGAAGTTGTGTTCAAGAGTCGCCGATTTTGGTAAATAATAGATAATAAAACGACCCGGATCATCCCGGTATTGCTGGACTCTGAACTAGCTTAGGAGTTACGATACGAGGGCAGATTTTTCATTGGGTGTGTATACGCGCTGGTCAACCAAATACAAACTCATAATATTTTCCCTTTGCCCAAGTGCGGAACTTCTCTCGCCAGGCTGCTCCAGGTTTTCTAGGAACGTGAGCCTGGTTTGTGGCATCGTTTTCATATGCAGGTAAAATTCACATATTTTGGGGTGTATAACAACCATTCCATTCGTCACCTATCGTGGACTGCCGAAAGCCAAAACCATCACAAGAGATGAGGACGAACAGGAAACGGCCAAACTCATGAGACGGGTGAGCTGGGTGAGCTGGGTGAGGCCCGTGCGACTTGTGAGCCCATGAGCCTTGTGAGTTCACAAAACATTGAAGTTCAGTTGTTCAACTTGTTGTGTGAGTTTCGTGAGACTGTTGCAGATATATAAGGGCGTCCTTCTTTCAATCCTTCCCAATACCCGTTCCCCTTTCCCCTTGCTTTCCCCTTGCCTCCCTCTTGTGCCTGCCGAGCAATTGCGGGTCTCCACAATGCCCTTCCCTCAATGAACACAATCCCTTTTTATTCGTCTTGTTCTTCGTTCGCTGATGGCTCGTTATCCAGCCAGCCTCGTCGTGTTATCGTATCGTGGACAGGAGCCACCTCAGGTGCACGTAAGGTCCACATGCAACGAATACTGCACCAGTGACTCGACCTGTACATTCTCTTCAATTTCATTTACAAACATCTAGAAAACTACTCTCTTACAGCCCATGCGTCCTGTACGAAAATGCTCGAAACCTATTCCGCTGTCCAACTACGATTACTCTCGCGTTCTCAACTGCTGCAAAAGCGTCAACCTCGGCATTGCCAACCCTCCTTTCGCATCCCAATCGACACAGCCGAAGGAACCCTCGCCGCGTCCACCGCTCAACTCGGCGGAGGTGTTCGTCACATTCTGTCGTTGCTTTTACTGGACCGCCATGTAGACCACCGTGCAGACCCTCTCTGGAAGGACCACCACCCTCGAGGTGGAGTCTTCCGACACCATTGACAGTGTCAAGGCTCCTAGTAAGCTTTCTCTGTGCCCCACTGTGATCAACGGCTCAATTTTACCAATCTTTGCTAGGAGGCAGCTGGAGGGCGGCCGTACACTGTCCGATTACAACATTCAGAAGGAGTCTTCATCTCCATGGTGGCATGCAATTTTTTGTCAAGACATTACTGGGCAAGACAACCTCGAAGTCGAGTCCTCAGATACAATCGACAACGTCAAGGCCAAAATTCAAGACAAGGAAAGGGTTAGTACATATATACTTATTGTGTACAGTATTCCCCCTGATCAGAAGGTATACTTCGCCATGACGCAGCTCCTATATCATCCAGAACGAGTTTACTACCCACCTTGTACTCGATGGTATGCGAATTTTGTAAAGACTCTCACTGAGGTCGAGTTCTCCAAGTGGGTTGATAATGCAAGGAGACGAGGAGGGCATTCCCCCTGACCAACAGTTTATACTCCTACACTCTCAGACTACAACATCCAGAAGGAGTCGATCCTCCACCTTATTGTGGAATAGTACTGTACGACAAGTCTGATACCGTAGCCTTCTATAATTTATGTGCAAATGCTATGTCCGAGAAGTTGTCGATGTGTCATTCCGCAGATTCGCTCTTACTCTCATTGTTTGATTACAGCGTGCGCCATACACCTCAATGATTGGCACTCAAATATCTATCACGGCACTAGCTAATCTGATTCATCATTGGTACCAACTTGAACACTTCATTGCCGCCCGACTTTGACACTTCAAGAATGCAACCTTTTCATCCAAATCGCATCTCGCTTAAAGCGGGAAGTACTGCATCTTCAACGATCGACGCCATTCAGAACATGCCAAAATCTGTGCAATTATAGGTTGCACAAACAAAGTGGACATAGATACTGCTTACCGAACTTGCAACTTGCGTCTTCATCGTGAGATGGAAGAATTGCGCAATATGAGCCACAAAGGGTTTTTCCAGCTACGGGATTGCCTTGCCTGCCAAAAGGTTTCACATCCTAATGACGTGTTTCATGCTGCGGCAACTGATGATGTGATTGAGGAAGAGCATATGTCTGGCTATCGGTCTATTCCCTTCGTTATTTCGTAAGGCATGGTAATTTTAAGAAGGCTCGCCGCTCGCTAGATATACCCCGTGGTCAACCTGACAACTCTGAATTCGTCGAGGCTGGGCTCAGCTTGCATTACCGTACCCGTGGTATAACACTCGGTAAGTACCCTCTTGATATCTTATAGAGGAATGAATGATATTGCTGTGTGAAAAAGAATATAGCTGTTCGACCACACCAATGCTACCTTTCGAATTGCAAAGTATAACTTATACTTGCTCAAAACTCATAGAAGTATTTGACGACTTTCAACTATCACAACTACCACAATGATCTCTGTAAGTCAAGCATTGCAAAGTTGATGTTGCTGTTGTATACAGTGCTTACCAACCACCTTCGAAGAACGTTGATATCCTTGTTAACTATGGAGACGACAACCCCTGCGGTCCAGATGGGTAGGACTTCAGCTCTACCGTATTGGACTGAATGCTGATGCATTTTTTTCAGCTGCAATTGCGAAGCTTAAGATGATGGCTGCACTTGGGCGGTTCTGAAAGTTTGACAATCTGCCAGTGGTCAAATCCAACACCCCAACGTCCTTCGAATATATCTTTCTTTACCGCTTCGTATAAATCAGAAAACCCTTAGCAAAACGTCTTCGAATGAGCCATGTAACTGTAAATGAAATGTCCCACTGGAAGTCGACTGTTTGTCTGGTATGGCTCGCCAAAGAAAAATACCTGCATGCAAGTCGCCATCCTTTCCTCAATCACCTGCGTCTTCGCCGTCATCGGTGTCGAACGACCTATACAGGAAACCGCGTACTTCAAGCGAACGGTGTCGCGGTTATAGGCTTGCTTTGGGTTATCTACTTCACATCTCCACATGTTGGAAGTCTCGCAATGGAGTTAGGTTACCTCAGAGGTACCGAAAAGGAAGAAGAATCTCATGGTAAAGTTGAGATGATTGGACGAAATAGGGATGCGTTTGCAATGTCTCCTGTTCACGCAGGTGGAAGCTCACAACGGTTGATTAGCACACCGACAATGTTGCCCGATGGCGGGCAGTCTCTTCCTCGACCGAATGTGGCTTACATGTGAATTAGCAGAGGGCGACGTATGCGAGTCAGTCGGATGGCAGTATGTTCTTTCTCTCCCCGCCCGGCAACACCTTTCGCCCACGATTCCAACTTAATTGACGTGAACAGCGATTGATGTACTAGTAGCAGATGCCTAGAGACTTGGGCGTATGCCAGGAAAAATTGCGTGACCGTGCTTGTTCTGTGAAGCTGAACTTGAAAAAAACGTGTCGTTATTAGTGTTGAGCTACTCGCGATGTAGATCCGGCTGGCAAATGTAACACGAGACCCATTCCGAGGCTCTATTGGAAACTGGTGATGAAGAATGGTGCCATATCCGTGTCACAGGACATCTACCGCGTAGGATGAGGAATATAAAGCACCACCAGAAAGGAGGATTTTGGCATCCAACATACGACAGAAATCTTCAGGTAATATCAGCTGCCTCACTCAACTTCATAATTCGAGCAACCGCCAACTGAAGGTTGCAAAGTTTAGGGAGGGGTCCTCGCCATTTGGTCTTTTTCCGAACTCAAACGTATGATCGTTGGGCCGGGCATGTTGTGAACAGTGGAAATACTTCACCTTATCCAATAGATTAGAATCATCGCACCTTTTCACCCTCCCATCTTGCCTCGATTCCCCACTTCATGTAATCGTGCGAAGCATGAGCATAATATTGGAGGATCATGACATTGCCCATCCGATTTAGGTTGCGACCGACTTCATCCGCTACAGGCACCGGCAAACATAGTAATAAGTAGATTCCATAAGCGAATTCGACAAACTCAATAGATCTTTCCATACACAGAGTTTGGAATAATATGCGCAAGAACGGGGGTAAATCACATTCAGAAGGCAGTCTGTTCCATCACGTTTAAACGCCTGTTCGGTAAAGAGGTAATATTTTCAAGGCGAATATATGCGCACCAACATTTTTAGGCTTTCTTGTTCCTCATTTACCACCTTAAGGAGCTCATTTGTCTCCTTCCCGACGATTTTACCATTTCACTAGTGCTTTCCCTCTTCAGGATTCATGACTGTGACATCGGTGATGGTCAACATCTGAAACGAGGGGAATTCTCTGCTTACATGCAATACCGAGATGCGTAAAGTACTCCGCAGCCATTCTCAACAACGGGTCATATTTGATCTTTTGGTGGTCATGCTTCAGAGTTTTGACGAGCCTAGTACAAAAAGTGAGAAGCAAGCCTAGATAAATATCAAATTTTTGTCTCCCTGTTCACTTTTACAGTTCCGAACTCGCACAAGTGGTCAAGAACTTGGCCACCAAGGTTTTGCGATTCCAAGATCAGGTAGTACAACATTGATGTTCTCAAGCTTGGAATTCGTCTCAGGAAAATGCCAGTTTGAAGAATGGCTACAAATCGGTGCGGGTCGTCGGATCATAAAATATCATCTCCGCTTCAAATAACCTTAAAAACTCGCTACACCTTTTGATACGAACCATGAAGAAATGCCACGCTGGTCGTTGAACTTTTCCACCATCGATTCAGTGCCTATTATCCAATAACACATAACTTTCTTCAAGATTGAAAGTCCAGACCTAGGAAATGTCTCGGTGCACCTAATTCGATGCCGGGGCATGTCGACTTTTATCTGGGATATTATTTTCTCCGTAGATCGCTTTTTTCTTCTTCTTTTCCTGGTGTCTATTCAAATGTACCCGCTCGAGAGTACTGTATTTATGTGTGAGTGTCTTTTTCATCCTTGGACCAATGATATCAACCAAAAAAAACTGATTTTAATGAGGCCAACTCGTCTTCGGATGGGATTGCGGATATATCTTCTGTCTGAGACCGTATTATCTTACTTATTTGACAAACTTCACTGACACGAAGGGTTTTTACAGATCCTGTTACCACTTTGATTCCCTCGTAAGGAGAAATTTTGCTCAAGCTGAAGGATGTACTTGCTAGATAATCGATGATAATATGTGAACCACGTAAGTGCCACTATAACTGGTTGATTCGCATTCTGTACCCGGTGGATAATTGTCAGCAACATGAACCTTCTGAACTGTCTGTCCCTGCTAAATTCCGTGTCGAATCCATGATCTCTGATTCGACATTTGGCTAAGTTGTCCTGCTACAAGAAGAACCATCAATTGGCTAGTTTCACCTGTTGGATTGATTGAACACCGAACTGATGTCCATTTACATTCAAGAATATTTTTCTAGTTGATTCCAACCTCTTGTCCTGGTCGTAGGATCGACGTAAATCTGCGCAAAGTTCCTTGTTCCCGAAGCCCATGATGGCCAGAGCACCAAGCGCCTTTGGTTGTTGTTCCATCCTCTTCTCAGATTTAAAACGCCTCATCCATTTGTTATGATGAAGAAATGCTTGCACCGTGCCTCGGATGATCAAAGATTTCGAACAGATTCGTATGCAATATTTTCCAGAGTCAATATTCATTATTGCGCTGGATTTGGCACCGCAGGCGTCTCGACGATATCGCTTCTGTTTTGTGTCAGTCCATGCCACCAGCAAATTCCGATCGATTCTCCGTGAAATAGTTAAAGTCTTCTCCAGTTTGATGTTGTGTCAGGTAACAGAATTATCCTTTGGAGGAAGAAGATCCCCGACATTTCGGTGTGGCAAAACCTCTGGGACATTTGTAGAATTCGGGATGCCCGGCGACCCTCTGAAACTAGAGGCAGTCCTTCAAAAATATATTCCTCCTTTTATACTGGAATCCGCATCGGGCAAAAGTCTTCAACTGCGAATCCAGGAATTACCTTCCAGGTCGGTGAGTTATATCTTTTTTGAAATTATTCTTGGGGAATGGGCTGGAATCCCCGCACACCTTGCTGAACGAGTACCTGAACAAAGTCTTCTTTGTCCATCCGGCGACATGAACTTTTACACGCCCTTTACTTCGTGGGGGCCACCAGTTCATATCCAACCCAAGGTTAAAACCTTTGACTGGGAAAACTCCGAGAGTGTAAGTCTTCATCTGTCGTTTGCCCATCTCACATGAATCAGATCCATCATCCGCAAAGTCACACTGATAGTACAATTCCACTTGACCAAAAAATCTACCCCGACATTTGGCACAAGCATGTTGAGTACGGGAAAGCTCATCTCCTTAACAATCACCGAGGTGAAATAATCGAATCGCTCGCGTTTCTGTCGATTGTGCGGTGGTTTGAAACCCTGAAGGATCTCTGTTTGGAGACCAATCTCGGACAGCTGCTCGCTGATGAAGAATTCCGTGGATGAGCATTTGAAGGTCAGGTTATTCTGTTCTTGCTTTGTCGGTATTAAGCTCGGTTTTCAATTTCCATGGCACCGTCCCCAAATGGGCATATTGTTGGTCGTCTCCAAGACGAAGAAGTACTGGTTAATGTGTTGGAATTCCGCAGAGTTACCGATCGCTTGGGGTGGTCTACTACGATGGCTAAAGAAATCGCCTGCGCCCTCACGGTACTGGTGCCCACTCATTGCCCACATGGCACCTATTTGGGCCAGACATGATTATCAAGTATTGCGGTGGTTTACTTTTGATAGGCCAAGCAAAATCTTGTCTGACAGGCAACAAGAATGAAATCGACGCAATGACGACTGAAGTTCTTTGCATCATGCGAAGTGGTCCACACAGGTGGTACAGTATATTATTATTATCTCTGCTTACATTTTGTGGTAGACATCCCAGCTGCGGCGACAAATGCTCATCGATACATCACAGCAATTCACTGTACTTCATTTTCTTGCTGGTTTCACGCTTCCTTCTAATCGGCTACGTCACTCAAGAGGTTTCTCTCTGGTCTTGGCCTTTCGACCATTCCTTTGGACACATTTAGAGCCAAGATCATTTCACCTAGTGAGGCCAAAAATGCTTTGCAGACAATGGAGCATGCAAGCGAGGAATAGATCTGATAGATTAACTATACTTCGAGTGCGGCAGTTAAACTCTGGTTTCAGGCCTTGATCTCATCCATTCTCCTTTATACCGTACATAGCGCAATAATTAACATTCCATAGGTTTCAAACATTATTCAAAGAGCCACACCTATACCCTAACATTCAGATACCCAAAATCCGGCGGTCCAAAATCAGCTATTCTCAAACCCACGCCAACATTTAGCCCAGTTCCTACCATGGACAAAGTTTTCAAGATCCAACTGTTCCCATTGCCCACCAACCATACACATATTGCTCGGACGACGAAGACCGACCCTGTGAATTTCCGGGACCCAGAATAATTGCCGCAGAGGTGGGTTAGCGCCGTCTCCATTTGCGCAAGTGGCCCAACCGTCATTGTCGATCCAGGTCTCATCGAGGTTAAAAACCTCGGAGCTGGCATGCGCAGAGTCCAAGTTGTCGATAATTCGCTTGTGTTCCAAGGCAGCCTGTACGTCCCACGTCCTCAACCGATCATTGTTCGACAGTGTAGCCAAGTATTGTCCATTTCGCGAAAATGTAGCGGAACCCATGAGTAGATGCCCTGCTAGAACTGATATGCAGTGCAGGACAACATCATAGTCACCCTTGTAGAGAACATCACATAGCAGAATCGTGAAATTGCCCATGAATGCCACCCTCCGTCCATTAGGGGTCATTGCAACGGTGATAAGTGGTTCGCCATCGTCGCGTAGGAACTCTTTCTGACAATTGTGAATTTTGACAGGACCTCTAACTGCCTTCCCGCTTGAAGAATCCGATACGCATAGGGTGTGATCGCTCGCCGCAGACGTAATGTATTTCCCATCAGAGGAGAAGACAAGTGCTTTGATTCTGGAAGCGTCATGATGATGCGTGAATGGACCAGTAACATTTCCTGTGAGGGTGTCCCATATGAATATCTGATGCTCGACAGCCACCGCCACAAGCATCTTCGTTATTGGGTCGTTGGTTATCGAGGGAGAAAGTGCAAGAGAAGTCACATAGCCATTGAATTCCTTTGGCCCAAAAATTAAAACACCAATCGAGGCGTTCACAACACCGACAATCCCATCCGAACGATAGGCAACGAGATCGATCGAATCTGGGGAAAAGGTGATATACATATTCCAATATTTGGTACTCAGTGGGCCTGCAACTGTGTTCCCGGTTCGGGTCCAGATGCCAGGAATCTCAAAGTCTCTTCCTGAAGCGATACGATCCCCATTCGATGAGACTGCAACTTGAGTCTGATTGACCGATTCATCACCCATCCCTTCGCGGATATTGGACACCTCCAGTCCCGTCTGTGTATCCAGCACCGAAACTCTCGCACCCAACCACCCAACCACAATCTGTTCTCCGTCAGGCATCAATGCTACTGACGAAAGACTTCGATCACCAGAATCACTCCCATCCTCATCCAACAGCTGCACATTCCACACACGTACAACACCTCTCCAATTTCCAGACGCAATCCGCCGCCCATCTGCAGAGAACGCCAGACACACCCCACCTTCATTGATGAATGGACCACCTGCAAGGTTGCCTGCCATTCTTCCCGTCGCAAACCAGACCCGGAGATGATTACGGCTGCATGCGGCGATGAGTTTGCCATCAGGTGACAAAGCAGGACCCAGTCACATCTGTCGTCTCTGTATTTCTCTTCGCGCTCCGTGGCCTCGGTCGACGGGCGCATATCAAACCTACTGTTAGCATGAAGGCCATTATAAGTGAATCCATTGCTGTGTTTACTTTTAAGAACCGGGTTGATTGTGCCGGTGGCCATATCCATCCTTGTTACACTCTCCCTTGTCTTCACATTCCAGACTTGCACTGTTCGGGACCCCGATCGAGACACGATATGCTTCTCATCCAAGAACGAAACTGCCCAAACAGGATTGTTGTGCCAGATGAAAGCATCCCCTACCAACTCTGCCTTTTTCAAATCCCACACCCAAACTCCACCGTCATGCAAACCCAACACAAGTTGCCTGTCATCTTCCCCAAATGCGACCGCTGATACATACGCCCGGGTCCATGTTCCCTGTACCTCCGTGTGCTCCTCCTTCATCACATCCCAGATCCAAATCCTTCCCTCCCAATCGCCTACTGCAAGTCGGTGTCCGTCATACGAGAATCCGATGGACCCCACGCAATTCTCAATGCGAAACGGTCCACTGACACGCATCCCCGTCGAGGTACTCCAGACATAGACATCCTTTCGTAACCCTGCTGCGATGTATTCACCATTCCTCGACCATGCAACACAGTCCACTGAATTGTGAGGAGTGGCGATCGACATTTCTAATGCTGGCCATTTTGTCAATCTACCCTTCTCGACTCGCATCGTGTTAAATCGGGGACTGTACAGTTTGGATATAATAGATGAGGATGGGGTAAATGGAAGAGCAGAGAGGTAGATGTGAGGTGCACTCTGAGCAATTGGATATCCAAAGTAGCTGACAAATGCGATGGCCTCCTTGACTAACGCATCCATTTCTTCGATCTTAACCTAATTTCATCACTGAACACGCAAATGAATAACGTAGATGTGCCCACCTTGTCATGCGTCTGATTTAGCCAACCTTGTAATAACAACAATGTTGATTTAGCAATTGCCACTTCCCCTCTAACACTCAACACCTCCAACCAGAATAAAAACCGCTCTCTCATAAACACCTGCAGACTCTCAAACACTTCCGGATCGGGCTTGGAGACACGAGCAAGGTGGTCTCCCCAATAACGACAGGAATACCATAGAGCCAAGAGGACATTGTCCTCTACCCGTTTCTTGAGATCCAAAAATTGACTGTTGAAGAGGTACGACGTCTCGAGTTTGCAAATGTTGAATCGGAGTTGTGCCTGCATTGTTCGTAGTGTCGCTAATGCGAATGATCCGTGTACATTGTCCAGGTTGATATAGTAAACACCGCTTCGAGTTTTATCAGTGAGAAAGTCACGGAAAGATGTGTGGAGGGGTGAAACAGGGAGTGCTGACTCGCCAGGGGTGACGTGGTTGAGTAGCGATCCAAGGTTTTCAACAATAGCAGAAACGGTATAACGACCATCCATCCGGGATACAAATACGTCTAATGCATCAACCGATAGCGGCTCGAAGGCACCCAAGATTTGTCCCATTACAGACTTGAAGTTATCGCATACGTCCCGATCCTTCATATTGAACCTTTTCAGGATGGTGGTATAGAGTTCATCTAACGGGTTTACAGCCATCTCCGGGTTGATGGCAGCTGAATCCAACACTCTTTGAACGCAATGCCGGGAATCGAGACCCGAAGGAGGTCTGGAAATATGACTGCATGCAACGAATGCCCACTGAAAGTTGCCTTCCGCTTTCTTCACCAACTTTTGGATGTCGTCTTCCACGACTCCCTTCGCTTTCCTAAGTTTTGTCCGCATGTAGGTGAGCATGTCACCATCTAGCCCCGCCGTAAACATCGAATCATTCATGTACATTCTGCGAGCCAGCGATGGATCACAAAATGCTTCCTCGAGGTCTGGTTCAGGGCGAGATGTAATTAGAATCCGGAAATTTGGTGGCAATTCACCCAGTCGAGTCGCAAGGAACTCGTGGAAGGCAAGCGTATTGCGTCGTTGAGTAGATAATGCATCCTCGCTCTCGTCCAGTGCATCAACGACTACAAGAATAGGCCCAACAAAGCATACGTCTCTGATTGGGTCTTTAAGTAGCGATTCGAAAAGTGAACCATAAGCCTGCATCTCGACTAGGCCTGGATTGTTGTCGATAACCTTGCATAGCGATACCTTGAATGAAGGATACTTGTTGCAAAGATTGTACGCGAGGGTGGTGAAAAAGCGATAGCATTCACGACTCGACGGATTTCCTCGCATAAAACAATATGATGTCGTCAGTCGATCCAAGCGTTGAAATCTACGAGCAATCTCATGCGCAATAGAGGATTTTCCTGTCCCAGCTTGGCCGAGTAAAAGAAGCACTCGAGATGACGACGGATCATTCACCCAATTGGTGATCTCGTCTAGGATTTTGACACGAGTTTGCGGCAGGCAGCCTCTCTCTGAATCGAAGTCTGTTCCTCGTCCATATGGCAGCTTTTGCAATTTCATGTTAATGTCTGCTCGACAGCATTAATCCTATGTCCAAGTTGGAGACAAAAAGATGTTACTCACCAACCCCCTTGACCTCCTCTTTAACCTCTTTGATATCCTTCCCAAGCGTTCTGACATTCCCGCCAATAGTCTCCACCTCTGCAATAATTCGGAATACGTTCGTCTCGACGATAACGATTGTTTCACTGACAAAATCTTCTCGGAGCTTCCTTCAAATTTGTCGGAAATTCTCAACCGCTGTCTTTCCATTGCTCATAAGACTCTTCAACAACCGATTCCCTGAGCGATCAGTGAGTTTCTACTTTCAGACTTATGAAAGAAAGTAGCACGTACCAAAGTTTACATCTTTCACATATGACTGTATGAAATGACCGCATTCGCTAATCAGCTCCAACAGCTGACACAGTGTCTTCTCATGCCGATCTGACTTTTGGCAGCGTGATCTTAACATTTCTGTGTCCGGGTCCAAGTCAAGTGCAGCCTCAATGTCATTCAGTAAGTCGAAGATGTCCTTATCGAGCTGCATTTGCTCCGATATTTTCTGGGCATCATCGCCTCGTCAGAACATAAATATACGAGATCATACAAAAGTTCAGCCTACCGTCGGAATAAATGAGATCACACTCCATGCCATCTTGGCGAATGGGTGAACCTACAAAATAACAATCTCAGTAAGAACTCCCGTTTGCAAGGCAAAGGACATACCTCGGCAATTGCATCGACTGCACGCACAACGAAGCCAAGGTGATCATTAACAATCTTCCACTTTGCAAGGAACTCGATGGAGGGAATAATCTTGACAACCTCTTCTTTGACCGTCTGGAGATGGGAACGTCTTTGCTCCACATGATTCGCGCTGGAGAAGAAAAGAACAGGATCGTCAGCGTTGACCAGGATAGTGGGATAGGTTCTCACTCGCGTTTGGCTGGAATGACATCGCACTCGGACCAGGCAACACTAATCTCGCGGAAAGGTGTTTTCTTTTTCTTGGAATTATCGATGCATTCAACCGTCACTTTTAGTATAAAACCCAAATTCAGTATTATGAATTAATGAATTCAAATAGCAACCGACCGCTTCGAGATGAACATAGTACATCATACGAAATAACGAAGGTAGCAATAAGGTCGTTGTTGCGAAACCCGTTCTCATAAACCTTTAGGGTGACCTGTGAGGATGGGTCCACAGAACTGGTAAAAAGAAGCATTACAGCGGAAGTTAGTTGTCGAGGATGATAGCCTCACAATCCGTCGAGAGTTTTACTTCAATTCATCGATTGTTGATGCAGGAGAACTGGCCCAGTATTCGTTGTAACTCTTCCATCACTCACGGAGACAAAGAATCGTCGGTTCCTATCCAAGATGAGGTAATTTGGAGGGATAGGAAACGTGACAGTCTGAATATCTATACGAAAGAAGATCGCACCATTGAAAAAAGTTGTTCGGGATGGGACTTACCAGTAATGCTGAAGTGAAAGTCCGCTTTCTGCATCGGTGGTTGATCGGGCCTCGATAAGAAGGCGATTGCTTGCGGACGGGCGTAGAGACGATGGGCAGGAAGAGGGAATTATAAATGTACGGCAAAGCAAGGGCGAAGGAGAACTTGAACGGGTTGCACCTGCATAGCATTGAATTATATTGGCAGTCGCATGAACCGAACATCGGACCGCCCTTGCCGCTGATTGGAGGGCTTCTCATGTGAGAGTTGGTAGTGTTTCACCACACTGATAACACTTTCAAAGTTCTAAGCCCCAAAAAGTCTTCACCCTTCAAATCGACGGTCTGAGAGATTCATGGGAAGCCTAAAAGGATTACCGAGTGTTTTATCATGATTTACTGGTCACTAAATTACACCACACCACAGACTGGTCTGGTTCATATCGACTATAAAAAAAACTGATCGAGAGCGGAATTTGTGGGTATTACAATTTACCGTGGGTTGAGGAGAGACCAATCCCAGAAAACATATATTCGGTATATTTTGACAAGGGTGCCTCTTTGAAATGTTCAAGTTCCACAGAGAAAGTGATAAATACATACCTTGTAAATACCACCAAATACACATCCACACATATGTACATGGGGTATTGACTTCTTTGAACGCCGTTACACAATGGCAGGAGTCGAGCTCGAAGGAAGCTGCCATTGTGGCGCAGTGAAGTTCAGTTTGATGTCGAGCACACCAGTCCCTTATCAGGTCAGTTATCGAAGAGAGTAGTAACTCGATCCTTAACTGACTTGAACAACTTAGCTCTGTGTCTGTTCTATCTGTCGCAAAGTTGGCGGTGTAGGCGGGTCGATCAACCTTGGAGGGCATAGTGAAACCTTGAAGATAATTGAGGGGAAAGAGAGCATCAGGTACGACCATTCACTGAAAGGTGTTGAATAGTGCTTAGCCGCTCGTCTATCTTAGTGTCTACAAGGCGATCCTTGGAAATCGTGGTACATCAGAAGAGAAGGTCGCCACTTCTGAGCGCAACTTTTGTAAGAAGTGTTCGGCTATGTTATGGCTTTACGATCCGACTTGGTGAGCACGTTGTCAGTGTCAATGGACATCAAGATGACCCTTGCGATCCTGAAATTTAGGCCGGAGTATATACATCCGTTCGCGTCTGCGATTGACACCCCACTTGAAGTTCCCGAAAAGATGGTGAGTGCAGGTAATTACGCTGTTCATGTTCATGTTCTCGTTGCAGGTGGTGTTGCTCACTGAAAATAAACCTCCGTATGTTCGCCTTCCTGAGGGAGATGTCAAAGTTTATAAAGGGTATCCGTCGGACTCACTTGAGGGATGGCACAAGAAGAACAAATTGTACAAGGAGTAATTCTACTTAGTTATTGATTGAAATTCAAGGATCAAGTTCAAGCGCTATCAAGCCATCATTAAGTAATTACCGAACCGACTCGGAGCCGCAGGGAATCTTCATATGCACTGCCATTGGACAACTCACTTTCTCTACTACCCCGACCCGCTCAATTATTCTCCGAATGTCTTCCGCTACAAATAACGCTGGTGAAGGGTTTGTTTCTTTGGGGAAAGGGATTTACATCAAGAAGTCCTCAACAGAACAAGTGCCTGCGTCGTCGCCGGCTGAAGAGCCTCCTTCGTAAGGCCCATTGTTGGTCGTGAAGTATACCAACTAATTGGTCTTCAGGATTATCCTGATCTTTGGCTGGAGTTTGTCCCTTTAAAATATGCATCTCCATATTTTGGTTTAACCTTCACCCAGTGTCGGCTGCAATGCCACATCTAATGAAGTATACGAAGGCCTACGAAAACTTGTACCCTTCGGCAACCCAAATTCTCGTTCAGTCGGACCCATCATATTTCTTTAGATCAGAGAGTTCTGTGGTTCGTGATTCATTTGTTCAAAGGAATGTTGCTAAGCCGAGAATAGAGAGCGAATATGATACCCCTTGTCGAAGTTTTAGAGGCGATGGGATGCATAGAACCAGAAAAGTCCGGAGAAACCACAGAAAGAGAGCCAAGCCCTTTACGAATACTGACACACTGCTTTTCCAACGGTAAGAGTCTATCGTCTTTCTTCTCCGAATTTACCAAAAATTTGATATCAAGGTGGGGGATGCAACCTCTCGACTTTGCACCGCGTCATTGCGTCTAAACGCCTCGTCGCACGTAGACAGGTAGTCAGCGCCCTTGTGCTTGACTCACTTCCAGGCAGGGCCAGTTTCGAAGACTCTAAACGGGCATTCGGAGCGACGTTTAAAAATCCCATCGTAAATTTCTTCATTTCGGCACTTACGTTGGCATTATTTGCCATCGGGTGGATTAGAGGCCATTTAGTAGACGGCGTCCCTCTATTCTTCGTTAATATGAAGGAGGATCTAAACAACGAGAACTTGGTTGGGTGGATGGGCAAGAAAACACCAAGATTGTATTTATATTCAGAGAAGGACGAGTTGATCGCACCGGAGGCTGTTCGTCAACATGCAGGGAAGGCAGCTGCGAAGGGGTTCAATGTTAAATTGGAAAAATTCTCAGAGTCCAAGCATGTTTCTCATGCAAGGACATATCCCGAACGCTACTGGGGAGAAATAAAGACGGTATGGGAACGATCAGCCTTATAATTGAGACTTAGATATCTTTTCTCTTTAATATTATCATCATTCTACCCACCAATCTTGGCAGAGAGTGTACAAGTAGAGTGGTTCACGCATTGTTGGAAGAAACCAAATCGCGCTCATGTGACCTTGCGCGTTCGCCCACGGTTGAAAAGTTGAAGGATTGAATTCGAATTTCGACATCAACAATGACGACAAGCAGAACGAACTCTGTGTACAGCACGCCCCTCAAGACGACGACAGGAAGACCAGCACCATTTACACCTAAACGAACGACTGCCGATGCATCATCACTTACCGCCCGTTTATCGAGAATGGACAAACCAGTCCTGCTTGGTGTAACTTCGACCCCTGTAAAGAAATATAAAGCACCACTATCCACAGAGGCACGAAAACCTGTGAAACTGGGCTTATCACCTATACCTGGGTCGCCTACCAAGCGAGAGCTACCCGCAAGCCGTCCAAAGACACCCAACAGTCCAATGCCCATAACTAGCGAGATGGACGTGAGCAACGTCGATCCTGAGATGGCCCTTGTAGACTCTCAGACCGTTGAGCCCAGTGATCTTAGTGTTGAGATCGACGAGACGGCGTTGGATTTTGACCACGGAAAGGAAGACAAAGTAATGGTTTCAATTCGGTAACTTATACATTTTGGCTTCAAACACGAATTTCGGCTCATATCAACTCCAAGTGTTCGACCAACAAGCTCTAAATGTATATGGATAATTCCCCCGTCTACAAGCTCGCTCAAACTAGATCCAGCCTATGAGAGGCAGTCATCTTCATCCACTTCATTCAACTTTGATGCCGTCCTTACAGGAGTACCCAACAAACCTATTTATTCCACCGTTGCTCGATCGCACGTCCATGCTGCAATGGAAGGCTACAACGCAGTCATCTTTGCCTACGGCCAAACGGCCTCTGGTAAAACTTATACCTTGTCTGGGTCGGAAGAAGAACCAGGCATTATACCCCGAGCCATGAGGGAGGTCTTTGGGTACATCAAGCGCACTCCCCGAAGAGAGTACCTTTTACGTTGCAGTTATTTAGAAATCTACAACGAGACCGTATTCGACCTATTGGCACCTCCTGTGGTTGCCAAAGCCAACCCCGTTCAGATTCAAGGCGGAACCGGTGGAAATGAAGTTATTCTGTCCCCACTGAGGGAAGAGGTTGTAACAAGTCTTAAAGGCATCAAAGAAGTCCTCGGACGTGGTGAAGGCAACAGGCGTACTGCATGCACTGACTGGAACGAAAGGTCCAGTCGCAGTCATAGCGTCTTCCGCCTCGTCATAGAGAGTAGGGAAAGAGGACCTGCAGACTCAGATGACGACGATGACTACGACGTGCCGTCAACCATGACGAATGGTCGACATACACCGGGTTTGAATGGCCGACATACTCCTGGAATCAATGGGCGTATGACTCCTGGTTTGAACGGCCGACAAACCCCTGGACCCCGTCTGCAAGCTCGTGGTGGGCGGAGCGTCCAAACATCGGTTCTCGTAAGTGTTCTTGGCCCCAATTTGTCGCAAACCGCCTTCAATATCTTTAATAACAGAGTCTTATTGATCTTGCCGGCTCTGAGAAGGCCACATCCGATAAGGACCGTACACGCGAAGGCAAATATATCAACACTTCTCTGCTCACGCTTGGTACTGTCATTGGCACCCTCGCTGAGAATGCATCGAGGAACAAAGCTGATCATATCCCATACCGCAATTCAAAGCTGACAAGGATGCTTCAGCCGAGTTTGGCTGGGAATGCACGAATCAGCGTCATTTGCACAATTAATCCGGACCCAGGCGCGTTGGCTGAGAGCTTGAGTACACTAGGGTTTGCGAAAAGGGTTAAAAGTGTGCAGGTATTATTCATTTTTATTCCTCTACATCGAGCACGTACTGATTACTTCGTAATAGTTGAATGCAAAGAAGAAGGAGGTAGTAGATACCGAAGCTCTTCTCGAGAGATATAGAAAAGAGATTGAGGAACTTAAATCGCGTCTCGCAGAACGGGAAGCTGACGCCCCTGTAAAGAATCGCCGACTCTCTGCACGGGAGGTATGTCCATTTTTTCACCTGGTTCTCTATGGTGAAATAACACTTCGATACTCAGCAAATGGATGAGTCAAAAGCAACGAAGGATCTTAACAGTAGGATCGAACAACTAACGAAGTTGATTCTCACTAGTGCAAGTGTGGACGAACCCAGGGATGGAGAAAGTTTCAGCCTACCGGGAAGCCCATCGAAAATTGATTTTGATATGCCGCCTTACCTGGTAGGTCCTCTTGTTGCCGTTTCGAAAATAGCTGTTTTAAATAACGACTGCGACAGGTCCAGCAGGAATTACTCGCAGCACGCCTTCAAATTGAGTCTCAGGCTAATCAAATTCTGTCTCTCGAGGCCTCACTTCTGGCTCGTCCTTCGATGTCTACAGAGGGAGTTGCTGATGAGAAGGATCGACTCCTCACAGAACAAGCAAAGACGATCAAGGAGCTTGAACTAGTTGTGAAAGCCTATGAAGAACGAGGTGTATCAGATTCGAGTGCTCCTATTAGTGAGGAGGAACGGAGGGTTATAAGAAGAGAAGTGGAGAAAGAATGGGCTGAAAAGGTGGAGGAGGAAAAGAGAGTAAGGGAAGAGAAAGAACGGTGGGCCGGGGAATTGACGAAAGCTTTTGACAAAGAAAAGAAGGTGGGTGACTTTTTTTTTTCCTTGCAGCAAACCTCACTGACGCCGGGTTTTAAGACGAGACAGAAGTTGGAAAATGAACGACGGGCACTCACTGCTTTCGTCAGCAAATTTGACTCTCTTGGCTTAGGAACCGACAATACTACTACCGTCCATTCCAAACCAGTCAACCCAGCTAGTGCAACATTTGAACGACGTCAATCACACAGGTCGTTTACTGATTTGTCGTCGCATACTCGGTTACCTCGTATTTCGGATGTAACGATCACGCCTGATATCGAAGACGCCTCCACTATTTCGGAAGACTTCACTGGCGCTTCAGCTGCTTCTCTTTCTACTGTTGTCCTGGGCCCCGTTGATGATGACCCCAACAGTCCCCTGCGCAACGGCCGCTATCGTGAGCGGATTCACCTACAGGCCCTCAACCATCCTCGCCTTTTAGACCAGTCGATACCCGAAGAAATAGAGAACTGCGTCTTAAACATGAGTTTCGATGAGGTTGAAGTAGAAAGTCAGTTGTTAGGGTTGGGCGATGGGGATATGTCTGTATGTTTCGAGGGTTTGGGAGGTATGGGAAAGTGTTTGGATCGTATGCCAAAAATTGAGGGTAGGAAGAGGGAGATTCTTGGGGGTAAGGAAAATCTTTTGCCATCTGGGGTTTGAGTGATCAATTATTGTTCCACTAACTAAATATTTATTCTTTGTGCTGTAATCGTGTACAGTGTCCCCTCGTTGTCGTTATCATCACGCTTTGCATGTACATATATGTCACCATCCTCAACTATTCTCAACATTTTATTTATTGACGCACAAAATTATAACTGATGATTAAAATGCAAAAGTGAACGTGAATTAAATTTCTAGGACTGTTGGGAAACACCCTTCAGTTACTTATCAGGGAAGTTGCGAGCTACAATAATATGTCAGATTGGGCCAGTTCCATATCATTAATTGCATGGGTCCTTCACAATATTGCAAGTCCTATTGCCAAGCCAAATCGGAGCGATAAAAAATGTCGACATCTTCGTTTGATGGCCTTATCGTCCTTGTTGCATTTATATGCCCGCCGACTCGATAGCAAGAACGCTGATTGTTCGTGGGTAGCCTAAGAAATTTGATTGAAGCCATTCAAATTGGTGATCAACTTCTTTGGCACGTGACTCGGCGTCTTTCAACGGAGGACCTTCCAAGATCTCGTCTGTTTCTTCTTTTCTTAGACACATGCACACGATGGACACGGCGGAAAGCCGTTCTCGTGATACGCAACAGAGGACGTTCTGTAAATGGTATGTGTCTTGTTTTAGAACTATGATTTCCCATCGTTGAACAGGTATTGCAGGCTGAATACCAAACTCGAAGCACAAGGATACCCAACGATGACCTCTCTTGTCAGAGATTTGTCGGATGGTGTGCGATTGATTCAACTTATGGTATGTGCAGTCTGATATTTCTTTGAACCTGTGATGCTGATTATACATGCCTTGCGAATTCAGGAAATTATGGGTACTTTTCGATCTGATAGTGTTGAATTTACTGGAACTAATAATTGTTTTCATGCCTGCAGGTGACACTTCTCTGGGAAGATATAATAAACAACCTCGGATGCGTGTACAGAAGGCAGAGAATGTGAATAAGGCACTGGAGTTCATCACCTCACGGGGAGTAAAGCTGACGAATATTGGGCCAGAAGGTCTGTGACCGCATTAAATCAGCACACTCCCCTATAATTACATTACAATCCCTCTAGATATTATCGATGGAAATGTGAAACTCATTTTAGGCATGATATGGACGCTCATTCTCCGATTCACAATCGCTGATATCAGGTTCGTCGATCTTGTGTTCTGTCATCGTGTAATTGACAATGATATCTTCGCACGAAAGTGAAGAAGGTCTTCGGGCGAAAGAAGGACTGTTGCTGTGGTGTCAACGGAAGACAGAGCCATACAAAGAAGTGGAAGTCCAAGACTTCTCACATAGTTGGTCGGATGGACTTGCACTGTGCGTCACAGATCATCTTATTTCTGACCCTACTTATACTGTTTTAAATCAGGTGTGCGCTAATTCATTGCCACCGACCGGACCTACTGGATTATGATAAACTAGACAAGGTACGTGATGTGGACAAAGCATTAAGGCGAACTAATTACATTTTTACTCAGGGTGATAGACATGGAAACACGCGACTTGCTTTCAGCGTTGCCGCAGAGCATCTGAATATCCCGGTAGGTTTTGCTTGTGCACGAATCACTTACGGCTGACCTCCCCCGAGCAACTTTTAGAAGTCGAGGATCTCTGCGATGCAGCCAACCCCGATGAGCGAAGTGTCATGACTTACATTGCCAGTTTCTTCCACGCTTTCTCGACTATGGGTGAGCACGTCACGAAATAAAGCAATGAGGCGATAATTCATCGCCCTTTTGTTTCCAGACCAAGCCGAGACGGAGTCAAGACGGGTTGAAAAATTTGCAGAGCTCATGCAGTCTGTCTGGCTGATACGAAATGATTACGAGCGACGAATCCGCCTGGTAAAAGCTGTGATTTTTGTGCCTGGAATTGCGCCTGATCCTTTTCAGCTTCTTTCTGCGATGTCAGACGTCCAATCACAATGGGCTGATCAACAATTCACTGGGACATACGCCGATGCAAAGGAGCAATCATCTGAATTTACAAATCATAAGCAGACAACGAAGCGGACATGGGTGACGGAGAAGCAAGACATAGCTACCCTTTTCGGGAATGTTCAGACTAAGTTGAAAACATATGGATTAAGGGAGTATGTTCCGCCTCCAGGGCTGGGACTTTCTGACCTGGATGCAGCTTGGCACAAGTTGCTAGATAAGGAAGCGGAGAGGAGCAGAAAGATTAATGCGCAAATCAGGATGTAAGGGATACACCTTTTCGTTTCATGCCGCGAATATTGATGTTGAACCTTTAGGATCAAGGAATCGCTGAGAAAGACATTTGCGCAGTTGGCGAATGATTTTGAGAACAAGTTACATGAAATTTCGAGACAATTGACTGCGATCGAGGGGCCGTTGGAGGTAAGTATTGGTTTCTGTTCGACTTCTGACTCTGATCCGGCATCTAGGAGCAACAAGTGAAAGTTCAAGAAATCCAATTCCGGTTACCTGATTTAGAAGCAGCTCTGGGCAACGTAGTTACAGCAGAACTCGAATGCAAGGCGGCGAATGTGGAAGAAAACGATTATACAATATTCACAAGCCAAGATTTGCAGTTTGAGTTGGAACTTGTGATGCACAGCATCCAGAAGAAGATTACCTTCATCGAAAATCAGGTATGACTGTGAAAAATTTTCCCATTTCCTTTTATGAATTGGTGTTTAGATCGTATCGAGGAATATGACGAATTTAACTCCTGCCCAGCTGGAAGAATTTGAGGGGACTTTCCGTTATTTCGACAAGGAGGAATCAAATACACTCAATCCTGCGGAGATGATAGCCGCCTTGGCGAGTTTGGGTATTGTGTATTCGGAGGGTGATATGGATTTGATCTACAATCAGCTTGTGTCTGAATATGGAGCCGTTACTTTCGAGGCGTTCATCAATCTCTTGGTAAAAAAAACAGTTTCGGGCTCTCCAGTCCAGATATAATCTCATTTTCCAACAGGTGGAGATAACAGAAGATCAAACGTCCCCCGACCAACTGCGGGACGCATTTCGTGGGATCGCAAAAGACAAGGTAAAACGGAAGGAGTCCTCTGATCATTGCTGATGCATTTCCGCAGCCATTTGTTACAGAGTTGGACCTGCGAGTTGCGCATTTGCCACCAGCTGCGGTTGAATACCTGCGGGAGGCAATGCCGAGTGGTAAAAATGAATCCGGAGAGACAGAATATGACTACGAAAAGTTCATAGAAGAAGTTTTTACATAGTTGATCATGATCATGATCACGCAATGCGGCTGCTGACCTAATCGGCTTGGGACAAATAGGGATAATCTTTTGTTGATTGGCAACCACCTTAGTCTCCACTTGTTCTCTACCAACAGACATATTTCATCACAATGGTATTGTGTTATATCTCTGTAATGTTTCTCTGTTTCTGACTCCGATCTGGTTGATCTCTAGGCATCTGGCGTGAAAGTCCACGACGACTGCCAGGCTGCTATCAGCCAGCTTGGAAAGGCGTCCAAGTACATCATATTCAACCTCAGCGAAGACAATTCGGAGATTATTGTCGAGAAGGTTCAATCCACCGAGAAACCAAAAGTCGTCGATGAGATAAAACCCAGCGACGCAGGGGTGGACGGCGAGGTGGCAATTGCCGAAGATAAATACGAGAAAGACTTGTATGAAGAGTTTGTTGGAAATTTGCCGGAGGACAGTTGTCGATGGATCGTTTATCATTTCGTGTACAAGAAGGAAGGAGGGATAAGGGAAAAACTTATTTTGATTTCCTGGCAAGTCATCTTTTTCTCAAATATGACGACTGGCTTGGGATGTCTGGTCCCTTCTTATATTGACATCGCCTTTCAAATGTGAATTGAGCACGCTAGATCCCCTTACTGATGATTCTCGATAGGCGACCTGATCGCGCCAAGGTCAAAGACAAGATGTTGTTCGCCTCTTCTAATCAAATCTTCAAAAACAAATTGGCCCTTCCCATCGAGATCCAGGCAACTGATCTTGACGAAGTTTCATTTAATACTGGTTCGTTTAATGTGGTCTAATTCATGCTGATAATCCTAACGATTCCATAGTTCTTGAAAAAATCGAACCCTTCAATGCTAAAATCACCAGGGCCAAAATCCCCAGGGCCCGTTAATTATGTCGCCGAGGTACACCGTTGCTCGAATACTATTACTTATCCTGATTTCCAATTGTGCCCTTCTGTGAATTATAAATATTACCCTTGGATGCCTTCCCGCTGTCTTAGGGGCGTTCTAAAGTAATTTTCGCAGTATACAATATCGTACTTGTGATCCACACCAGTCAGACTGGACAGAAAGAGGACTTCGAACGTTTGCGCCCATCCCACAAGACCGAGAGATCGTTACGATCTTATTCTGGCTGTGCTGCCAAAGATCATGTCGATAACTTACTATTATCTGCTCAGCTTCTGCTCACGTCGTCTTCTCCCGTGAACTTCAGCAGTCTCCGTTACTGTTGCTTCTCATTCTAATCTTTCGACTTGCTCAGGCTTAACCTGTGTTGTCAAATTTTTGGTTGACCGCCATTCTCGGACTAGATTGGTCTCGCGAGTGCGTACTGGCATGCTTCAACTGCTTGAGTCGGTGGAGAGGGTCCATCGCCTTCCATGTGTGTGTCTATGGCTTTTCGTTCTCTCACGACGCCTTATTTGATTCCTAGCCTACCCCCCACATCCTCTTCCTGACCGTCTTGGTATGCTGACTTTTCCTTACCGTTGCTGATTTCTTTCTGCAGAACCTTTTGGTGCTACTTCAGAGTCCACAATGCAGTCATATTGTGAACTTATTCATGATCATGATAAAATTAACAATGATATGAATATTAAAACTTGTCAATTTAAATCAACTCCTCGTCCTCACGAATCTTGTCGGCCACGAGCTTCTGATACCGTTTCCGTTGATGAACCTCACGCATCTACGTCACAACTTCCGTGTCAGTGTGTCGCCATTTCTGAACCGCGCGGCAGATCGTTTCTGCAGGAACTTTTACTAAAGAAAAATACTTGTGTCGAGTTGATGGAAGAAATGTGTGATGTCCTACATTGGTTAAAGGAAAATGTCCACCATCATTACAAATTCAAAGTGGACTACGGAGGGAGTCGTCGTCATTTTAATATGGACACACAAGGCAACTTCAGAAGGCAGTTTAAGTTAAAAAAGTCAAACAACTTTCATTATTCGACTGCCTTTGAGTGCGTAGCAGAAAATAACAGTGGCACTAAAAACTTGACTCGGAGGTGGCCGGCGCTATACTTATATTATTCACATGTCAACTCCTTTTGAAATGAATTTGAACCATGCATCCAAAACTTTCAAGGTCGTCCTCCCGCATTTACATCGACCTTACGGACGAAGATGAAAGCCTTTGTTCTGATTCAGAAAAATGCCGAAAAGGAATGTCCGCACTACAAACCCAAGTCCTTGCGCTGCAGAAAGAAAATTCAGATCTCAGGTCGAAACTGACAGTTGCGCAGTCAGAGCTAGGAAAAGCTGTTGTAGCCAATGTAATGCAGGTACTTACTCTTCTTTATCTTGTCATAATGATTCAACTCTATTGCCACTCAGGTAGACTATTCTACGACAAAAGGCGATGTAGAACCTGCTGCTTCTTCGAAACGGGTAAAGCATCCAAATTGACAATTTTTCTAGTTACTGAACAACGAGTAGCCCTGGTCTCCTTCACTGGAAATTGTCTGTACTCCTTGGAAGGGCAGAGTAAAGGAAGAGGTGAGCAATATTTTTCCCATGACTTGAGAAGCTTGCTCAGTTGGCTTTTTAGATTATGTCTTCAAAGCCAAAGAAAATCAAAGTTGAGGAATCTGTGAAAACCTCGCCATCCCAGATGAGAGCCCAGATGGCGTCTTCTCTGATGAGGCCAATTGCGCTAAGGGCTGAGCCTGAGCCCTTCAGGATGGTCACACGGAGTCATTCAAGTTTGAAATTGAAACGTCCTGGAGTCGCCTGTCCTTCAACTACTAGTAGTCCTGATGCATCGCCACAGGTATAATCGTTCATTCTCTACTTATTATAAAATTTACATAACTCAACTTAGCCTGACTTGAATCCATGTTCCTC
>Ga0307517_10002672_pt1 | contig 28478 bp, 30 predicted proteins | sample 23_EM_MG_FD_194515 | JGI IMG/M metagenome (GOLD analysis project Ga0307517, IMG submission 194515) | Populus trichocarpa ectomycorrhiza microbial communities from riparian zone in the Pacific Northwest, United States - 23_EM | ecosystem: Host-associated > Plants > Roots > Unclassified | place... | reverse complement strand
ATATCCTGAGTGCTGATCGGCCAAAGCTTTCCCCCAAATGAGAGTGAGATGGTGACATCCGTGGTGCATGCTAAATAATGGGTCACGTGTAAGTCAACGAGGCAATGAACGAAGCAATGGCAAGTTGGAAGGGGGGAAGGAAAGAAATGGAAAGGACGCACGGAACTCGAAGAACCCTTGTTCCTGGGACGCCTGCGAACCTGGTACGGCGGCCCAAATCGCTGCAACGTCAGTCGTGGGTCCGCCAATAAGCGTTGTGCCAGTGTCGATGGCAGCCAAAGCTGTGGTTCCAGTGGTAATAGCTACGGACGTTCCACCGACCGAGACAGCTGATGGCAAGCAGCGAAAGGTTGTCAGTATCATAACTATCAATAAAAATACTGCAAACTCTAACTCACCCGACAAAGACAACAACCAAAACGAGGGCGTCGAAACTGGCATATCAATAAACTCAATTTCACCCGTAAATAGCGACGAGTTAGTGCCACCGAGAGTGAACTCGCCGCCCACAACCTCTGTCTGGCTTGTATCTGTGGACCGAGAAAGCCAGAAGCTCATCTCGGGAGAAGAAAGCTGATTATTATTGATTAACGTCTCCCAAAAGGGCGTGGCTCCAGATGAGGCGATAGCGGTAAACGCGAGGCCAATGATTCCCGAAAGACTGCCTTGGAGAAGACCGGTCGTCACTTCATTGACGGATACTGCGAAATAAGTGAGAAACAGAAAAAATATTGCTATTCACGGCACACGTACGGAAGACTTGAGAAGACACGTTAAACCCGCCCATTGACACCGTATCTGCGACGGTAACGCCTGCCACTGCTCCGGAGCCGTAGTGGATGGTCACCTCCTGTCCAAGACGTATGTTGCCTTGCTGCCCTGTTCCTTGGAACGAGGTGGACTGAGAAGACTGGTAGAGGGGCGTGGCCGGCGAACCCGACGAACAACTCGAACATTGGGTACCTGCGAGCCAAAGATCTGAGGAACCAGTGTCGAGGACGACATTGAACGTTTGAGGCCTGTTTGGAGAGCAAAATGCACATTAATAAGCACGTTTTTTTCCTGAGCAGCAAAACGGAAGCAATTTGAATATTGCCAAGCATTGGCTCCATTGGCGCTGCCAAGATAATGGGTCCTCGCGAAAGGTTGGGATGTAGGGAGGAGAAAAATATTTTCCCGTGCGCAGCGGGACTGCCTCGCTGATACAGACAGGATGACATGCAAGACTTACGGTGTCCCAACGGTTATTGTCCCAAGGTAACTCGAATCTTGGTTCTATTTTCCTAATTGTGAGCAAGAAACAAGGAACGTGTCAACGAGAAAATGACCTGGTTGATGATAGATACGCCTGATGAGGTAGCTCTTCTACCTTGTGGGCCACGACGAACGGCTGCTGTGCCGGGATAATACTTCTCCCTCAGCCTCTGTGCTTCCTCTATAGGATTGAAGGCTCGAGCTACGCGGGACCGACGGGTGAGGGGAACATGTATTGGCTCCTGCGCCAGAGAAAGACCAAAAAAGAGAAGAAAGGGGAGGGTGAATACTAAGGGAGTCATGGTGGGGAGGTGAGGGGAGAGAGGTATAAGTAAAAGAGCGGTGGGGCGCTGCCCGAAAGAAGGGGGTTGAGGTCAAGAGATGAACCGATTGGCTCCCACCACCCAATTTGGTTACCTTATTCTGCCGAAATGCGTTCAGTGATCTATTTACAGGCCGCTCGGTTTGCTCGGATAATAACCTTCCGCCGCAGCACAAAATTGTCACACAAGGCAGTGTAGAATCTATAATTACCTCAGAAAATCTATTTTTAGTTTTCGTCACTTGGCGCGCTCACCTATGGCGCAATAACAACCTCGCTCCAATGACAAAGTGGCAGTGACACACTATCTTTCTCTCCAATTTCAGTCATTGCTCAAAATATATTTTTATGCGAATCAAGCTCGTCACCGTCAACCGGTGGGTGATTGAGTAAAGCCGCAATAATCCCGTTCATTGCGAGAAAAACCATCCTTCAGGCCTCAAACGCTGCTTTGGGTCTATTTCCAACTTTTTGGGCGCTTATTAGGACCTCCCCTTTCAGCAACCCAAATTTTATTTCCTCACGCAGCCCCACCTGTTCTCAAACCGTACGTCTGCTTACCATATATACACACTCCGGGTAGCCCTGTTGTTTCTGATGTGCCTCACGTCCACCGCGAGTTTAGGCGTGACTTGGTTCCTGTCCGTGTCCCGGATGCGCAGCGCACTAGCACAAGCGGGTCTCCGGTACCAAAACGAGGCGTTCATAAGTTCAAGGACCATCCACATAGGCGAAAATTCCCCGTGTATGCCAGGCTAGTCGGGCAGACTGCAGGAACGATCAGATTTTTAACTGCGGATCAGAAGGGATTTCAATTCCGCTCCGCAGCAATAGGCATCTTGTTGCTTCTGAAAAAACGCTGCTTTCTCAATTAGCACTTAGGTGCGTTCAGCTCCCTTGTCGGGAGCTGTACGTTGGAGCTGCCAAGATCTGTCTTCTGAGCTCGTCGATAACAATCTTGGTGTATATTTGGTAGGCGCCCGTAGGAATTCAGGCACACTGAACGTGGCGATAACGCTCTCGCTCACAAAAATAGTCAAACATTCTCAATTCTTGTAAGGAATCCTTGATGATACATCATTGATTGTGGTTAAACCTCTCCGGAGCAAACTTTCTCAACCCAGTCAACGTCACTCTTCACCGTCGTCAAGTTCTGATATCCGTCGGTAGTGACGATGATGTCGTCCTCGATTCTGACTCCTCCGACAGGTTCGTATCTCTTCAGGACTTCGTGATTTATATGCTTGGATTCCCGGATTGCGGCGAGGAGGTGAGGAGAGAAATAGATTCCTGGCTCGACGGTCTGTAGGGTAATATTAAAGCCTCAATCGAACAACTGACGACTCCAATCAGCCCATGTTACTCACCACTACCATTCCCGCTTCTAAAGGCAACCTCAACCTCAAATAGGTATAGAAACTTTCATGCCCGAGTGTTATCCCCCGAATTGTCGGGTTGACACCGGGTTTACTCGCACTCGGAACGTCATGCACGTCCATCCCCAAGGAGTGTCCAACTCCATGAGGGAAGAAAGCAGCAGAGTCGCCTGAAGCTAGAATGGCTTCTTCAGAGTTCCACGAACCCGAGCCAGGGGAGTCGGGGGACTTGAAGATGCCAAGTTTCTGGAACCCCTTGACCAGCGTGCGGTGGCAGATGAGTTGGACGGCGTCCCAGTGGAGACCAGCTTTGATGATGTCGAAAGATTGCTAGGAAGGAATTTTTCAAGACCACGTTAGATGGGGAACGTGAAAGGGACGGAGAAATCGCACACACCTTCTGCATCTCGAGCACGAGTTCGTAGATCGCCCGGGCCTCTGGGGTGAATTTTCCTCCGTTACCCACAGGCATCGTTCTAGTAATGTCAGAGGCGTAGCATTCCCATTCACAGCCAGCGTCGATGAGGAGAACTTGTGGGTGGAGCTCCTTTGCTTTTCCGTGAGCGAAGTCGTTCTTGTTCTGGTGGTCGTGTGGCTTGACAGGGCCCCATGCGAACTCCTGGTCATTGCAGCAATAGTGCAGCGTCGACGCACGAGTGGAAGCTGCGACGATGGGCAGGTACGCTTGATGCACTGAGCTAGGGACGGGCAAATACAGTAGGTATACACGAAGTTTGCAAGGATTTAAAGATGATACGCACCCTTCCCTTCTGCATGATGCCACAAATATAGCCTCGGCCTCGGCCTCTTTCTCGATTAACCATTCTCCGGGGAGCAGAGGTCTATCGACCCCAGCTCCTGCCCCAGCTTCGATCTTACCCTTGACAGCCTTGCCCAGAACGCGCATAACGACTTCGTGCGCACGAGAGCTGATCCCATTCGCCTTCTTGATAGCAGCAATTTCATCGCCGTCTTTGATCAAACGAGCGTGGTGTAGGGCTGAGAGTAGGTACGCATCGGTGACTGCACCATCTGCATTGAGAACTTGCTGAGGGAATTCCGCTGGGATAACAGGGAAGAGTGGCGAGTTCCTGGGCAAGGTGTGGAATAAAGCACCTGGAAGCGCCTTGAGAAGAGTATCTATCGCAGCTGGAATAGCCGCAGGGTGATCCACGGATGTTACATCGTGGATTTGTTTGGCGGTTTCAAGGGACGGTGGTGGGACGGACCACATCAAGTCTGCCAATTCTGCCTTTGGGATGAAGAGATCAATGGATGGGTTGCTTGATAACGATGTTCCGGGCTGGTAAGCTGCCAGAAGAAAGGAAGCTGGAATAGTACATCCTGTTAGATAGTAAAAGTTGGATTCCTGGCGAAATACGAGTTCGCGATCGGTGTCGTTTCGGAAATGCACTGCTTCGCCTGCTAGCAAGAGGACTTGGGGCTAGTCAACCTGTTAGATTCCATTGTACCCACACAACTCGGAGCTTACCTTTGTGCGCTCAACCTCTGGAAGCGAGGTTACGAGGTGCTCGAAAGTCTTGATGACGTGTTTTTGGGCTGTAAAATAAGGTAAGTAAATAGCTTTTGCATCACCTCAAATGAAGCTATTGACCAGGATACAGCATGACAAGTAACGGTAGAAACTGAAGGTCGTTCGATCCGGGAGATTAGATGTTTGACAATCCGCCGAGATGCCGATCTTTCCTTACCGTGTACCAACTGGCCCACTTGTCCTACAGGAATAACTCCTCCCGAGTCCTCTATCCGATACTCATGCCGCCGAAGAGTAAAAGGACCCCACAATGTGAAGTCTGTTTGGATCAGAACTTCAAGTACACTTGCCCTCAGTGTCAAATTGTCTAGTGCGTTCGGGATCTAAAATTCCTCTTTTTGTGTTGATTCTCAAGCTCAGTTGCTCTTTGGTGTGTTATAAGAAACACAAAGGTAAACAATTGAACAACTGCACAGGCTTTTTACTCACATACTTACCTAGAATTGTCGTGCATTCCTGGGAGAAATCACTTAAATAACCCTGCAATCAATTTGAACGAAAGTCTGGATGCCAACGAACTCAGTGGGTTTTCAACCTGTATTTCAACCTCACTTCTGACAACTGGATTAGGAGAGAGTTCAAGCGCCACTGATGAACCCAATCTAGCTGATCCTGTGGTCCTTCGCCCATTGACATCCTTGAAATGGCCGTATGTACCGGAGGAATCTGCATTTCCAGATCCCCTAAAGCGGGACGATCCCAAGATATTAAATCTCTTTCAATACGAGGCTATCGGTGCGCCTTTTCCTCCTTATCATAAGGGTACGACTCTAAAATGGCATAACAGCGACCTCGCCTTCCATCCGTAAGATACTTGTGGAAAACAAGAATCTTCCAAACCTTTTGGCATCAATCGATAAGCTGCGTGGACCAGAGCGGGAGGATGCCCTTCAACGCGCACTCGGAATCACGGCGCCGGAAATTGACAATCAACTTTGTCGCCCCGAACCCAGCGAAGATGTTCTGGCACTCAGAGAGCTGGCAGAAGCAATCGAAGCTTCAGTGAGAGGAGGCAACGAGACTGCTCTGGGGCTGAACTGGGGCGATTGAGGGTAAAGTCTCCAATTTGGTGAAAATTAGAAGCGAATGGGCGGCGTAACTATACTTATCGTGAGTAAATACCAAGAGTCTATGAACCGAATATTAACCCAGTGTTCTGGATATTACTTTAAGCTGTTTGTGGATAATCCATTATGTTGTACCCATAGCCAAACTGCATTCCAATTGCACTCAAGAATCTGGCAGTCCCGCAGGCCAGAAAAATTCTCATCAGGAATATAGTAAAGTCAAGGCCTCGCTGGGAACCGAGCTTCGCTGGCTTTGGCTATTAATAACGCTCTGGCTTCATTTTCCCAAAGGTGCGAAGATATGACACTCCATGCTAGCCTTTTCCATCCAAGCTGCTTCTTTGGGGCCCCACCGCCACCTCTCCACGACACCACCACGAGTCCCTATTCCCTTTCTTCCCGTATCTTTCTGAACTGCCAATATGTCGGAAAAAGAAAAGGGTTGGCCTTATGTGGTGGGCGACGAGAACTCAAACGAGCTCCACACGCAAGATGATCCCGAAAATTTGCCAAAAAGTGGATCGCAAGAACGCATCGCGGCGGAGCACCGTCTAGTCAGGAAATTGGATACTCGCTTGCTCCCAACGATATTCCTCATTTATATTTTGAACCACATCGATGTATGTTCATTGAGCTTTGATAATGGTTGACCTCGACGCAACCACTCATGCCGCCGTCTGCAAACAGCGTAATGGTATTACGACTGCGCGGCTGAAAGGAATGCAGGAAGACCTTAATATAAGCGGTAACTTGGAAACAAGGCAAGAGGGATTTCTATCTTAATTTTTCTCGCATTTTCTAGATACACAATATGCGACTGTCATCGCCATTCTTTTTGTCTCGTATTGCCCTGCTCAAATACCCTCGAACATGGTGCGTCGTATTGCACTTCTCGATATCAGTTGGCCAATTCATACCATTCAGATCCTCAACAAAGTTAGCAGGTATGCTTGCTGTAGGTTTCTATGGCGTCATTAATCTGCTGATTCTGGAAGGCCCTCCTTGTATATCGGAAGCTGTGCAGTCTTATGGGGCTTGACGAGTGCTCTAACTGGGGTAAGATCTCTCAAAGGCTCCCGACTTTTTGGGCATCTGATAGCTTTGTGCTGTTTTTAACTTATAAGATTACCAAAGACTATGCGGGTATTGTCGCTTGTCGAGTGTTTATTGGGCTTCCTGAAGCAGCCTTCTATCCTGGTTCAATATTCCTCCTGTCCAGATGGTACACCAAGAAGGTCATTTTATGTACCACTCCCGTTTTTCTTTACTGACGTCTGCGACTCTCAGGAATTGGCATTCCGTTCTGCATTTTTATACGCGGGTTCGCTCACTTCGAACGCATTTGGAAGTGTAAGTGGATCATTTCGTTGGGTTTTAGATCTATTTTTTTATACAGAGTAAACGATCAAGTTGATGGCAGCTGGAATACTAGCCAATATGGAAGGCAAACTGGGTATTCGAGCGTGGCGATGGTAGGGAGATGCTTTGGTGTTTATATTCTTTTTTCTGAAACCGATTTTTTTAGGTTGTTTTTCATTGAGGTACGACCATGCTGGGCCCTTCCTCTTAAATTTTGAGCCCGTATTCGATGGCAGGGCGCTATCACGATATTCGTCGCCTTCTGTAGCATGTATGACTGTCTTTATTATCTACTCATCTCCAAAGTTTACTCTATTTTCTTTAGGTGGTCGCTACCGGATTATGTTCGTTTTCTTCCCTCGCCGAATTTCGTTTGTTCGTCAGTGTCTAATAGGAAATTACTCTAGCCCCACAATACGAGATGGCTCAGCCAGTTCGAACGGCGCCTCGCGCAAGCCCGTCTCTCCGAGGATGCAGGAGAAGCCGATAAAGATAACTTGGAGGATTCGTGAGCTTTCCTTCTCACCCAATACTGCATTGTTCTTGATAGATTTTATCCTATTATAGTCCAGTCCAAGGCCTGATATTGGCAATTAAGGATCCTAAAGTCGCCATTTTCGCCATTATGACTGCTGCTCAGCTGTTAGGGCTGAGCTTTCTCCAATTCTTCCCGACGTCAGAATGCGTTCTTTTGAATGATAAATACTCAAATTTGGCTGACAGGTCTTCCCTTGTAGGCTTACAAAGACCCTGGGGTTCAGCACAACCATTACTCTGCTCCTCGCCGCGTACGCAGTGTCCATTTGGCCGACTCTGGGGAGTCATTAATCCCTCGTCCTATAGCCCTCCATGGATTGTTGCCACCGTGGTATGTTGTTTGAATGCCTTGCATGCTGGTTCGCGATTTTGCCTTAACTTCCTCGACATTCGCATTGATTACAATTTTTCCTGTAGATAAAACGGGAGGGCGGTTCTTCCACATGGTGAGCTGGTGGTGGAGCGTAATCCTTGGGTTCATCATTGCCCTTTCGACCATGTCGACGGCGGGTCGATATGTATCCCTCTTCTTCATGGCGAGTGGTTATGTTGGTAAGGCGCTAGTTCCACGGGGTTGATGAATTCACTGAACAAATTCCTTTGATCTCACTAAGGTTTTGCGATGACGCTCGTTTGGGTATCGAATGCCATTCCGCGGCCTCCGGCGTAAGTCATCCCCTTCTTGACATTTAGCTCACAGTATAATTGACGCCTTACAGAAAACGTGCAGCAGCGATTGGTATCGTTAATGGCTGTGGCAATCTCGGAAATATGTACGTCTTCATCCTCAAACTTCGCGAAGAGAATTGACCACTTTTGTTAATTCTGCATTCAGAATGGGTTCATACACGTGGAAAGCTGCCTGGGGACCTGAATACCACCAATCGATGGCCATCTCGCTCGGTGCACTCGTGATCAGCACGTTCCTTGCCTTAGGTTAGTGCAATCTCCATCAAATCTTGATAGGTTTACTTGAATTACTCAATCCTTCTGCGTCGTAGTTATTCGCCAAATTCTGGTACGAGAAAACCGGAGGCTCGACGCAGATGAGAAGGCCGCGATGGAAGGCGCGAATCGCACACGCGTCGAGGAGGCGGCGAGGTTGGAGGGTATCACGTTCGAGCAGGCTATGGAAAGAAGGAAAGGGTATCGGTATTTATATTGATCATGGACCTGCGTTTCGCACAGTTTTCGTTCTGACTTTGTTTTTCATACCATCCTTGCCTCAGTATGGTCATGTACTTTAATTTTGAGCAACATTATCCAGCGCACGTTCGAGGATCGTGAGGGCAATCCCCCGACTCGGACGCCGCTGCAGGGTGCGCCCACACGCCCACACCTCACGAATATATAGACCTTTGCCGCACCCTGAACCTGTGCATCGGGGATGTGGAGGCACGTTTCGTTGTGTGGGACAGGAGGACGGAACTTGCCCAGAGAAGGGGGCCCCTGCTGGGAGTTGGAAAGACCAAAATATTGAACAAATCTATATTAGGCGGCACAAGCCGTTTCGGAATTATCATAAGTATGGGGACCTACATATCCAAACTCAGTCCCAGCAAATTGGTACCCATTCACTCGGACTCGATTGTCATAGCATTGACATCTGTAAATGCCGCTGTGTGTAAGGTGCGGCTTGCTGTCGAGTCACTAAAGAAGTAGCCGGTTGAGAAATTGACAAACAATGTGTAGTAATGTGTCCGAGTACCTGTAACATCCAATAGGCGCCCAACCGACAGGAAGAGCGGGGCAGTTGGACGAACTTTTAGGGGTGGAGATGCATTTGCATAAAGCTATGAAGATTATGTGTCATTGATGTGTTGAGAGAAATACGAACATTCTGCGACGATGTGGAGCTTACAATTGCCGAAAAAATGGGAAAAGGCCCAAAAGACTTCAGAGGGTAAAAAAAGGTAGCTGTGTCTGATCGCTGAAAGGAAAGAAATTAAATAATCATTATCTTTTAGACCTGGATTCAATGACGCTCTACGACAGACCCTGACTACATACTGTAGGTCAAAATGGAACGTACGTGCATCATGCGGATATATGTTGAAAGTTTCCCGGGACCCGGGACCCGAGGTCACTCCAGGAATCTTCGCCGCACAATATTGGAAGTCCCGAACGTTAGTACCAACGGAATTCCTTATATTCTGCAGTCGTCCTGATAGAATTAGAGGTTGTGAATTTCAGAGGAATTTGCATGACTTAGATGGAAGAAGTATCACGATGCACTGTACATTGCCGAACCCCCTACGTCATTTTGTGATGTTCACTTCATCATGATCACGTGTGCCGCGTTTCGAACGTGTGCCGCCTGCACGCGATCTCCATGCTGAACAGGCTCTCACATACCTCAACCTCTCTAATGCACGTCAAAAAGCCTGGAAAACATCGGGCTGCAATTCTGCGGCAACTCGAGCCAAAGTTACTCAACTATTCCAAGAGCGCTTCGGAGGAGATCCATATGAGTGGCAGCTAGATGTTACGGAAGCGATATTGCTAGGGTTGGATACGGTTGTGATTGCAGGGACTGCAGCAGGGAAAACAATGCCTTTCGTCATGGCCTTGTTGCTCGACGGAAAGAAGAAGGCGATTGTGACTCCTTTGAAGATTCTTCAAGCTAATCAGGTATGTAATTTCCTATCTTATTTTTCTCTTTTCTAACCCCGTTTTCAGGCCGAGCGATTCCAGAAACTTAAGGTTTCCGCAGTTGCTGTTAACGGTGATACTTGAAATACCAAGTTGCAAAATGTAGGTTAAGTTTGGTTGACCAAACGTATGCTGACGGTGTACGACGGCTTCCCAGGAGCTCGCAAATAATCTCTATCAAGGCATTTTCGCATCTCTGGAGATGTGCCTCAAGCACGATGGATTTCGCAGCACCCTATCCTCTTTTCCTCGAGCACGGTTGTACCACCGTCCTTATCCTCATCTTCGAGCTCGTCCAGCACTTCATTGCCAGCCTCGACGACTTCCACGCCGGTAGCGCCGACGACGACGACTCATGCCTCCACGACAAGCACCACGGGTCCTGCCATCCACTGACTATAAAGCCCTTATCTTTCGCGTTGCTCGACCCCTTCGACCATACAGGACCTCATTAAATCCATTGTATTCACCAATTCTATCAACAGCACGTGCAATATTATTCTATGAAAAATCTGTGTTTCAACGCCAAAAAAAGAAACGCCCAAAACGAAAGACAGATGGAGCCGATCCTATGCCTGGAGATGACGAAGATGAGGGACTATCGACAAATGAGAGCAATGACGATGACGAGGGCAATGTAGATGAAGAAGGCACGGATCCTCCAGTGGGAGATGGGGAAGCTGAACAAAATGACCCGAAGGATGACGACGATCGTTACGAATGGAGGAAAAAAATCCAGGATGCACTGCGGAAATGGATTGAAACTGAGGGCTGTCGTAAAGATGTGGTAGATGCGTACTTTTCAAATCCTCCTGGGCGAAAAGGTATGTTTGATCCTTTAGTTTTATAAATCAATTTTATTGATAAACCCCCAGTTCCCACTCATGTCTGCTGTGACAACTGCGACGGGATTCCAGTCCGACCTTCAACCTCTGCAGATCCACGATGGCGCCAGTAGTACGCATTCGACACCGTCAAAGTCAGTGAATTAAAACGGAAAGCGCAAGATGACGACAAATCCAACGACTACCCATCGGGGAGGAGAACACCTCCAGCATGTACGGACTACGCTTGAAAGCTAGAGCTTTAAGACCAAGCGTGCTCGGTACACCCCAAGTTCACTCACTGCCCCTTCCCTACTCCCTGACACGGCTTTGACCACCCTTGCCTCGGCATTACATATTTGCACAATTGGGGATATTGAAGACGCCGTAAATTGGGTCTATGCTAGACAACATGGTGCTGAGATTCTTGCGGTCTTGGGTGCAGTCGACCAACATGAGAGGAATCGGAAAGAGGGGGTCCAAAAGGCTCTCAAACGTCGTTCAGCAACTGAGGCACGTCAACAAGAGTGAAAGCGAGCACAGGAAGTAGAACGAGAGGAGCGCAAGCACGCATGGGAAGCAGAACGAGAGGAGCAGCGAAAGGCGAAATTAACCACGGAGGCCTCGAACGGCAAACCTCCTCGAAAGAGGCGTGCTCCTATGCAAAGATCCTCTGTCATGTCATTTCAGAGCCCAAAGACACCCATATCTGCAACGCCGAGGGTAGCGCTTACGCCTGTTCAGGTAGTTTCCTCGTTTGTGAAGTCTGTTTGGATCAGAACTTCAAGTACACTTGCCCTCAGTGTCAAATTGTCTATGTAGTGCGTTCGGGATATAAGAATCCCCTTTTTGTGTTGATTCTTAACGTCATCTCTTTGGGTAAACAATTATATTACATGTAAACAACTCGTCCTTTTACTCACATGTCTACCTAGAATTGTCGCGCTTTCTCGCAAGGAACCACCTGAATAGCGCTGCAACCAATTCGAATGAAAGTCATGAAGACAACGGACGCAGTAGGTTTTCAACCTGTATCTCCATCTCGTTTCTGACAACTGGAGTTAGTAGAGAGCCCAATGACGACTGAAGAACCTAATCTAGCTGATCCTGTGGTCCTTCGCCCATTGACACCCTTGAAGTGGCCGTATGTACCGGATGAATCTGCATTTCCAGATCCCCTAAAGCGGGACGATCCCAAGGTATTAAATCTGTTTTGATATGAGTCTATCGGTGCGCCGTTTCCTCCTTATCATAAGGGTACGACTCTAAAATGGCATAACAGGGACCTCGCCTTCCATTCGAAAGATACTTGCGGAAAACAAGAACCTCCCAAACCTTTTGACATTAATCGATAAGTTGCGTGGTCCAGAGCGGGAGGATGCCCTTCGACGAGCACTGGGAATCACGGCACCGGAAATTGATGATCAACTTGGTCGCCCCGAACTTAGCGAAGATGTTCTGGCACTCAGAGAGCTGGCGGAAGCATCCGAAACTTCAGTGAGAGGAGGCAACGAGACCGCTCTGGGGTTGAAGTGATTGACTCCAATTTGATGTTTTGTGTGAAAATTAGAAGCGAACATTGGGCGGCGGTAACTATACTTATCTTCCTGATGGTGAGTAACTACCAAGAACTTATGAACCGAATATTAACCTAGTGTTTTGGATATGACTTTAAGCTGTTTGTGGGTGATCCATTGTGTTGTACCTATAGCCAAATTGCATTCCAATCGCACTCAAGAACCTGGCGGCCCCGCAGGGCAGAAAAAATGAACAAATTTTCCCTTCAGCAATATAGTAAATTCAAGGCCTTGTCGAGAACCGACCTATTAATACGCCCTAGCGTCACTTTCCCAAAGGAGCGAGCCTGTACGAAGATATGACGCTCGAGTGCTGGCCTTTTCCATCCAAGCCAGTCTGCTTCTTTGAGGCCCCACCGCCACCTCTCCACGACACCACCACAAGTCCCTAGTGCCTTTCCTCCTGTAACTTTTCCATCATGTCTGAAAAAGAAAAGGGTATGGTGGGCAACGAGAACTCAAACCAGCTCCACACGCAAGATGATCCCGAAAAATTGCCAGAAAATGGATCGAAAGAACGCGCCGTGGCAGAGCACCGTCTAGTCAGGAAATTGGATACTCGCTTGCTCCCAACGATATTCCTCATTTATATTTTGAACCACATCGATGTGTGTTCATTGAACTTTGATTAATGGTTGACTTCGTCGCAGTTACTCACTTTGCCGTCCACAAACAGCGGAGTAGTATTACGACTGCGCGGCTGAAAGGAATGCAACAAGACCTTAATATAAGCGGTAACTTGGAAACATGACAAGAGGGATTTCTATTCTAATTTTTCTCTCACTTTCTAGACATACAATATGCGACTGTCCTCGCCATGCTTTTTGTCTCGTATTGCCCAGCTCAAATACCCTCAAACATGGTGCGTCGTATTGCAATTCCCAATATCAGTTGACCAATTCATACCATTCAGATCCTCAACAAAGTTAGCAGGTATGCCTGCAGCGAGTTTCTGTGGTGTCATTCATCTGCTGATTCTGGAAGACCCTCTTTATATATCGGAAGCTGTACAGTCTTATGGGGCCTAACGAGTGCTCTAACTGGGGTGAGATCTCTCGAAGGTTCCCGATTTTTCGGACATTTGATAACTCTGTGCTGTTTTTAACTTATAAGATCACCAAAGACTTTGCGGGTATTGTCGCTTGTCGAGTGTTTATCGGGCTTCCTGAAGCAGCCTTCTATCCTGGTGCAATATTCCTCTTGTCCAGGTGGTACACCAAGAAGGTTATTGTGTATACCCCTCCTGTTTCTCCTTTCTGATGTCTGCAAATTTCAGGAATTGGGATTCCGTTCTGCTTTTTTATACGCGGGTGTGCTCACGGCGAACGCATTTGGAAGTGTGAGTGGATTATCTTGTCGAGCTTCAGATCTATTTTGTTCATGCGGTGTAAACGATCAAGTTGATTGCAGCTGGAATCCTTGCCAATATGGAAGGCAAACAGGGCATTCGGGCATGGCGATGGTAGGGAGATGCCTTTAAGGCATTCGCATTTTTGTTTCTAAAATCGATCTTTTTAGGTTATTTTTCATTGAAGTACGACCTTCCCGGACCCTTTCTCTTCATTTCTAAACCTATTTTCGATGGCAGGGCGCTATCACGGTATTTCTCGGCTTCGGTACTATGTATGACTGTCTTTATTCTCTATTCATCTTCAACTTCACTCCATTTTCTTTAGGTGGTTGCTACCGGATTATGTTCGTTTTCTTCCCTCGCAAAATTTCGTTTGTTCGTCAGTGTTTGATAAGAAAGTACTCTAGCCCCACAACACAAGATGGCTCAGCTCGGTCGAACGACGCCTCGCACAAGTCCGTCTCTCTGAGGATGCAGGAGAAGCGGATAAAGATAACCCGGAGGATTCGTGAGCCTTCCTTCTCACCCCGTACTGCATTGTTCTTGATAGATTTCATCCTATTATAGTCAACTCAAAGGCCTGATATTGGCAATCAAGGATCCTAAAGTGGCCATTTTCGCCATTATGAATGTTGCTCAGCTGTTAGGGCTGAGTTTCGTCCAATTCTTCCCGACGTCAGAATACATTCTCTTAAATGATAAATACTCAGATTTGGCTGACGGGTCTCCCATCGTAGGCTTACAAAGACCCTGGGGTTCAGCACGACCATTACTCTGCTCCTCGCCGCGTACGCAGTGTCCATCTGGCTGACTCTGGGGAATCATTAATTCTCGTCCTATAGCCCTCCATGGATTATTTCCGCTGTGGTATGTTGTTTGAATGCCTTGCATGCTGGTTCGTAATTTTGCATTACCTTCCTCGACATTCACATTGATTACAATGTGTCTTGTAGATAAAACGGGAGAGCGGTTCTTCCACATGACGAGCTGGTGGTGGAGCGTGATCCTTGGGTTCATCATTGCCCTTTCAACCATGTCGACGGCGGGCCGATATATATCTCTGTTCTTCATGTCGAGTGGTTTTGTCGGTAAGGCCCTCATTTGGAGGGTTGGTGGATTCACTGAAGATTTTTCTTGGATTTCACAAAAGGTGCTGCTATGACGCTAGTTTGGGTCTCGAATGCCATTCCCCGGCCTCCAGCGCATGTCATCCCTTTCTTGACACTTATCTCAGAGTACAATTGACTCCTTACAGAAAACGTGCAGCAGCGATTGGTATCGTTAATGGCTGTGGCAATCTCGGAATCCTGTACGTCTTCATCCTCAAACTTCGCACAGAGTGTTGGCCACCTTTGTTGATTCTACCTTCAGAATGGGTTCATACACGTGGAAAGCTGCCTGGGAACCTGAATACCACCAATCGATGGCCATCTCGCTCGGTGCACTTGTGCTCAGCACGTTCCTTGCCTTAGGTTAGTGTAATCCCCATTGGCAAGTATTGATTGGTTTACTTGGATTACTGAATACATCTGCGTCGTAGTTATTCGCCAAATTCTGGTACGAGAAAACCGGAGGCTCGACGTCGATGAGAAAGCCGTGATGGAGGGCGTGAACCGCACACGCGTGGAAGAGGCGGCGAGGTTGGAGGGTATTACGTTCGAGCAGGCTATGGAAAGAAGGAAAGGGTATCGATATTTGTATTGATCATGAACCTGCGCTTGGGACAGCTTTCATTCTGATTTTGTTTCTCGTCCAACCTACTCACAGAATAATATGGTCATATAATTTAACTTTAAGCAATATTCAGTGCACGTTCAAGGGTTTTGAGGGCAATCCCCTGATGCCGATGCAGGGTGCACCCTCACCCCCATGAATATATAGACCTTTGCCACCCCTGAACCTATTCGTCGGCGATGGAGGCACGTTTCGTTGCGTGTGGGCGAGGGACTCGGGGGACAGGACGCAAACTTGATGGCCCGAGAAGAGGCATCCGCTGAGAGTTGATTAGCTGGTCTGACTTCAGACTTGTCCCGGTGCTCTTGGGTTGTTACTACAGTAGCAATGATGATGGTCCCCCCTTTTTTTATTCAATCCCAGTACCCGTCTGGTAGCATCTGGTCCATTGAAAGCACAGAGCTGTTAGTATACCTACATGGAGCCAAAGACATCGGGGTCGGCGAGCATGGCATTTTCCTAGGATGTTGGGGCAGTGATGTGAGATATCTGTAGCGAGCCTGAGACCATCAAGAAAATGTAATTCTGTGCATTCAGAGGAAGTAAGTGAGGTCAAGTCAAGTCATTTGCATCCTATGGGCTTCAAATTGTTTACTTTTGGCTCCAAAAGAGAAGAGCGCCTCGCCCTGGGCATACAAAACGACCTGCAATTTCACGCTGGGAGATTCACGACATGTATGATGACTAGAGATGCCAATGTTTTAAAGAATCTAATAGTTCTCGCAGTTAGAGATCGATAATCGATATCTACATATATTATAAAAATACACCCACCAAACATCCGGGAGAACCCTTTAGCCTGCTTTCAAAGCTACCTTTCCAATGACGAGGTCAAGACCCTCATCAGCCCTCATCTCCCCGATTCGTGTCATGTATAAAAACTAAAGACGCCGTTTCATGTTTCTGTAATCTAAAATGGTTCTCGCATTAGAGATTGAAAAATGATATTTACATTGTAAAAATGCACATACCAAAAATAGAGGAGAAGCCTTTAGCCTGCTTTCTGTCAAAGCGACCTCCAATTTCATGACTGGCGAGGTCAACAGAAGCGGCGCTCATGGGAGGAGAGTTGGGGTGACGTACTCAGTAGCGTCACGTCACGGCCGATCCAGGCGGAATTGGTGAAAGCCTCCATGCTTTTTAGGCCATTGCCATGGCCATTGGTGGAGCCGCCAAGCTCGACAGAGAGCGCCTCCAATCAGTGGGAGAGAGAATCGGTAAGAACGATCATGTGGCGCGGAGAATTAACGCTGTCTCTGTAGGCTTTGACAATTGAGGCCTGAGGCCTGAGGGTCCATATATGTTCCAGCTATCTGCAAAACGTAGTAGGCCATTTTTGATTTTTTCCTGTGTGCGCTCTGGTCTATTTTTGGTAACATGGTTGCTATTTCAGCTCCACGCCTCTCGATGCATGCTCTTCTCGCTCGCGGCATTTCCAGATCGCGACGTATTGCTCCACTGGCTCCGCAATTCGTCATATGTACTACGGATTTACCCAAAAGGTGTATTTGCACCAGACAGAGACGCACACTAACATTTTCGCAACGGCCCAGCGTTTTGCAGATAGCATCCATTATGTTGTACCCATAGGCAAATTGCATTCCAATCGCACTCAAGAACCTGGCAGCCCCGCAGGTTAGAAAAATGGAACTTTTCAGCAATCTAGTAAATTCAAGGCTTCGCCGAGAACCGAGCTTCGCTGGTTTCTCCTATTAATACGCCCTAGCTTCACTTTCCCGAAGGGACAAAGATATGACGCTCAAGTACTAGCCTTTTCCATCTAAGCCAGTCTGCTTCTTCGAGGCCCCACCGCAACCTCTCCACGACACCACCACAAGCCCCTATTCCCTTTCTTCCCGTATCTCTTCTCAATGGCCAACATGTCGCCAAAAGAAAAGGGTTGTCCCTATCTGGTGGGCGAAGGGAACTCAAACGAGCTCCACACACAAGATGATCCCGAAAAATTGCCAGAAAGTGGATCGCAAGAACGCGCCATGGCAGAGCACCGTCTAGTCAGGAAATTGGATACTCGCTTGCTCCCAACGATATTCCTCATTTTTATTTTGAACCACATCGATGTGTGTTCATTGAACTTTGATTAATGGTTGACTTTGATGCAATTACTCACTCACTTTGCCGGCTGCAAACAGCGTAATGGTATTACGACTGCGCGGCTAAAAGGAATGCAACAAGACCTCCATATAAGCGGTAACTTGGAAACATGACAAGAGGGATGTCCATCCTAATTTTTCTCGCACTTTCCAGACATACAATACGCAACTGTCATCGCCATTCTTTTTGTCTCGTATTGCCCGGCTCAAATACCCTCGAACATGGTGCGTCGTATTGCACTTCCCGAGATCAGTTGACCAATTCATACCATTCAGATCCTTAACAAAGTTAGCAGGTATGTCTGCAGCAAATTTTATGGTGTCATTAATGTGCTGATTCTGGAAGACCCTCTTTATATATCGGAAGCTGTACAGTCTTATGGGGCTTGACGAGTGCTCTAACTGGGGTGAGATCTCAAAGGTTCCCGATATGTCGGACATTTGATAACTTTGTGCTGTTTTCAACTTATAAGATCACCAAAGACTTTGCGGGTATTGTCGCTTGCCGAGTGTTTATCGGGCTTCCTGAAGCAGCCTTCTATCCTGGGGCAATATTCCTCCTGTCCAGATGGTACACCAAGAAGGTCGTTGTGTATACCCCTCCCGTTTCTCCTTACTGACGTCTGCAACTCTCAGGAACTGGCATTCCGTTGTGCTCTTTTATACGTGGGTTTGTTCACTTCGAACGCATTTGGAAATGTGAGTGGAATATCTCGTCGAGCTTTAGATCTATTTGTTCATGCAGAGTAAACGATCAAGTTAATTGCAGCTGGAATCCTTGCCAATATGGAAGGCAAACGGGGGATTCGAGCGTGGCGATGGTAGGGAGAAGCTTTGGCATTTACATCCTTTTTCCTGAAGTCGATCTTTTTAGGTTATTTTTCATTGAGGTAAGACCTTGCTGGTCCCTTTCTTTTGATATCTGGGCCCATTTTCGATGGCAGGGCGCTATTACGATATTTGTCGGCTTTGGTAGTATGTATGTCTGTTTTTATTCTCTGCCATCTCCAAAGTTTACTCCCGTTCCTTTAGGTGGTTGCTACCGGATTACGTTCGTTTTATTCCCTCACAGGATTTCCTTCATTTGTCAGTGTCTGATAAGAAAGTACTCTAGCCTCACAACACGAGATGGCTCAGCTCGGTCGAACGACGCCTCGCGCAAGCCCGTCTCTCCGAGGATGCAGGAGAAGCGGATAAAGATAACTTGGAAGATTCGTGAGCTTTCCTTCTCACCCAATCCTGCATTGTTCTTGATAGATTTTATCCTATTATAGTTCAGTCCAAGGCCTGATATTGGCCATCAAGGATCCTAAAGTGGCCATTTTCGCCATTATGAATGCTACTCAGGCGTTAGGGCTGAGCTTTATCCTATTCTTCCCGACGTCAGAATACATTCTCTTAAATGATAAATACTTAATTTTGGCTAACGGATTTCCCATCGTAGGCTTACAAAGACCCTGGGGTTCAGCACGACCATTACTCTGCTCCTCGCCGCGTACGCAGTGCCCATCTGGCCGACTCTGGGGTGTCATTAATTTCTCGTCCTATAGCCCTCCATGGATTATTTCCGCCGTGGTATGTTGCTTGAATGCCTTGCATGCTGGTTCTCGATTTTGCATTACCTCCCTTGACATTCGTCTTGATTACAATTTGTCTTTTAGATAAAACGGGAGGGCGGTTCTTCCACATGGTGAGCTGGTGGTGGAGCGTGATCGTTGGGTTCATCATTGCCCTTTCAACCATGTCGACGGCGGGCCGATATATATCTCTGTTCTTCATGGCGAGTGGTTTTGTCGGTAAGGCCCTGATTTGGAGGGTTAGTGGATTCACTGAGATTTTTTCTTGCATTTCACAAAAGGTACTGCTCTGATGCTAGTTTGGGTTTCAAGTGCCATTCCCCGGCCTCCAGCGTACGTCGCCCCTTTCTTGACACTTATCTCAGAGTATAGTTGACTCCTTACAGAAAACGTGCAGCAGCGATTGGTGTCGTTAATGGCTGTGGCAACATCGGAAACATGTACGTTTTCATCCTCAAAATTCGCACAGAGTGTTGGCCACCTTTGTTGATTCTGCCTTCAGAATTGGTTCATACACGTGGAAAGCTGCCCTGGGACCTGAATACCACCAATCGATGGCCATCTCGCTCGGTGCACTTGTGATCAGCACGTTCCTTGCTTTGGGTTAGTGTAATCCCCACGAAGTATTGATTGATATACTTGAATTACTCAACACTTCTGCGTCGTAGTTATTCGCCAAATTCTGGTACGAGAAAACCGGAGGCTCGACGCAGATGAGAAGGCTGCGATGGAAGGCGCGAATCGCCCACGCGTGGAGGAGGCGGCGAGGTTGGAGGGTATCACGTTCGAGCAGGCTATGGAAAGAAGGAAAGGGTATCGCTATTTGTATTGATCATGGACCTGCGTTTGGCACGGTTTTCGTTCTCTTTTTTTCTTTCATACCATCCTTGGCTCAGTATGGTCATGTACTTTAACTTTAAGCAACATTATACATCGCACGTTCGAGGATCTTGAGGGCAATCCCCCGACGCCGCTGCAGGGTGCGCCCACATACCCAGGCCCCACGAATATATATACCTTTGCCACTCTGCATCTGTGCATCGGCGATGTGGAGGCACGTTTAGTTGTGTGGGACAGGACGGAATATTCCCCGAGAAAAGGCCCCTGCTGAGAGTTGGAAGGAGTCTGAAGGACCAAAGCGTTGAACAATTTTAGGCGGCACAGGCCGTTTCGGAACACCACTATACCCCGTACCTGAAGGTAATTGAAAACGACGCCATTTGGAAAGTTTTCTGCTTACAATTCTCGGAATCTCGATTCTCCATGCAGACATACTAAAAATCAAGGAAAAGCATTTAGCCTGCTTTCAAAGCGAATATTTCAATTTCTTGAATGACGAGGTCAAGACCCTCATCTCCCCAGAAGCGGTGCTCATGGGAGGGGAGTTGGCGCATGACGTAGCAGCGTCAGACTCGTCACGGCCGGTGCCCAGGCGCAATTGGTGAAAGCCCATTTGGCTTCCAAGAGCCGAGAATCGAGATGATGCTTTTTACGCCATTGTGGCCATTGGCGGAGCCGCCAAGCTTGACAGAGGCCGCCTCCACTCGGTGGCAGAAAGAATGATCATGTGGCGTGGAGAATTAACGCTGTCTGAGCTCTGTAGGGTCTGGCAATTGAAGGTCCGTATATGTTCCAGCTATCTGCAAAATGCTAGGCCGTTTTGATTTTTTTTCTGTGTGCGCCCGTGTTTGGTGTAAACGTCTGTTTTTGGTAAAGTGGTTGCTATAATCTATTTCAGCTCCACGCCTCTCCATTCTTCGAGTCACTCGCGGCCTTTGCAGATTCCGACATATTGCTCCACTGGCTCCACAGTTCGTCATATCTACTACGGATTTACCCACCAAACAAAGACGCACTTTCGAAATGGCCTAGCGTTTTGCAGATAGCATCCATTATGTTCAAGTTGTACCCATGGACAAATTGCATTCCAATCGCACTCAAGAACCGGGCAGCGTCGCAGGGCAGAAAATTAGACAATTTTTCTCTTCAGCAATATAGTAAATTCAAGGCCTCGTACTGAGCTCCGCTGGCTTCTCCTATTAATACGCCATAGCTTCACTGTCCCGAGGGGGCGAGCCTGTGCGAGGATATGACGCTCAAGTACTACCCTTTTCCATCCAAACCAGTCTGCTTCTTTGAGGCCCCACCGCAACCTCTCCACGACACCACGACAAGTCCCTACTCCCTTTCCTCCCGTATCTTTTCTCAATGGCCAACATGTCGCCAAAAGAAAAGGGTTGTCCCTATGTGGTGGGCGACAGGGACTCAAACGAGCTCCGCACACAAGATGATCCCGAAAAATTTCCAGAAAATGGATCAAAAGAACGCGCTGTGGCGGAGCACCATCTAGTCAGGAAATTGGATACTCGCTTGCTCCCAACGATATTCCTCATTTTTATTTTGAACTACATCGATGTGTGTTCATTGGCTTTTGATTAATGGTTGACCTCGATGCAATTACTCACTTTGCCGTCTGCAAACAGCGTAGTGGTGTTACGACTGCGCGGCTGAAAGGGATGCAACAAGACCTCCATATAAGCGGTAACTTGGAAACATGACAAGAGGGATGTCTATCCTAAAATTTCTCGCATTTTCCAGACATACAATACGCGACTGTCCTCGCCATTCTTTTTGTCTCCTTTTGCCCGGCTCAAATACCCTCGAACATGGTGCGTCGTATTGCACTTCCCGATATCAGTTGACCGATTCATACCATTCAGATCCTCAACAAAGTTAGCAGGTATGCCTGCAGCAAATTTCTATGGTGTCATTAATCTGCTGATTCTGGAAGGCCCTCTTTATATATTGGAAGCTGTACAGTCCTATGGGGCTTGATGAGTGCTCTAACTGGGGTGAGATCTCTCAGGTTCCGGATTTTTCGGACATTTGATGAATTTGTGCTGTTTTTAACTTAAGATCACCAAAGACTTCGCGGGTATTGTCGCTTGCCGAGTGTTTATCGGGCTTCCTGAAGCGGCCTTCTTTCCTGGTGCAATATTCCTCCTGTCCAGGTGGTACACCAACAAGGTCATTGTGTATACCCCTCCCGTTTCTCCTTTCTGACGCCTGCAACTCTCAGGAACTGGCATTCCGTTGTGCTATTTTACACATGGGTTCGTTCGCTTCGAACGCATTTGGAAGTGTGAGTGTAATATCTCGTCGAGTGTTAGATCTATTTTGTTCATGCTGAGTAAACGATCAAGTTAATTGCAGCTGGAATCCTTGCCAATATGGAAGGCAAACAGGGCATTCGAGCGTGGCGATGGTAGGGAGATGCTTTGACATTTACCTTCTATTTTTCTAAAAATCAATCTTTTTAGGTTATTTTTCATCGAAGTACGACCTTGCCGGACCCTTTCTCTTAATTTCTAAACCTATTTTCGATGGCAGGGTGCTATCACGATATTCGTCCGCTTCGGTAGCATGTATGACTGTCTTTATTCTTGCTTTATTCTCTCATCTTCAACTTTACACTCCTTTTTCTTTAGGTGGTTGTTACCGGATTATGTTCGTTTTCTTCCCTCGCCAAATTTCGTTTGTTCGTCAGTGTTTGATGAGAAGGTACTCTAGCCCCACAACACGAGATGGCTCAGCCAGTTCGAACGACGCCTCGCGCAAGCCCGTCTCTCCGAGGATGCAGGAGAAGCGGACAAAGATAACCCGGAGGATTCGTGAGCCTTCCTTCTCACCCAATACTGCATTGTTCTTGATAGATTATAGTCCAGTCCAAGGCCTGATATTGGCAATCAAGGATCCTAAAGTGGCCATTTTCGCCATTATGAATATTGCTCAGTCGTTAGGGCTGAGTTTCGTCTTATTCTTCCCGACGTCAGAATGCGTTCTCTTAAATGATAAATACTCAAATTTAGCTGACGGGTTTCCCATCGTAGGCTTACAAAGACCCTGGGGTTCAGCACCACCATTACTCTGCTCCTCGCCGCGTACGCAGTGCCCATCTGGCCTACTCTGGGGTGTCATTAATTTCTCGTCCTATAGCCCTCCATGGATTATTTCCGCCGTGATATGTTGTTTGAATGCCCTGCATGCTGGTTCGCGATTTTTCATTACCTTCCTTGACATTCACATTGATTATAATTTTTCTTGTAGATAAAACGGGTGGGCGGTTCTTCCATATGGTCAGCTGGTGGTGGAGCGTGATCGTTGGGTTCATCATTGCCCTTTCAACCATGTCGACGGCGGGCCGATATGTATCTCTGTTCTTCATGGCGAGTGGTTTTGTCGGTAAGGCCCTAATTCGGACGGTTTGTGGATTCACTGAAATCTTTTCTTGGATTTCACAAAAGGTGCTACTATGATGCTAGTTTGGGTCTCGAATGCCGTTCCCCGGCCTCCAGCGTACGTCATACCTTTCTTGACCTCTATCTCAGAGTATAAAAGTTGACTCCCTACAGAAAACGTGCAGCAGCGATCGGTATCATTAGTGGCTTTGGCAACACTGGAAACATGTACGTCTTCATCCTCGAACTTCGCACAGAGAGCTGTCTACTTTCGTTGAATCTGCCCTCAGAATGGGTTCATACACGTGGAAAGCTGCCTGGGGACCTGAATACCACCAATCGATGGCCATCTCGCTCGGTGCACTTGTGATCAGCACGTTCCTTGCCTTAGGTTAGTGTAATCCCATCAAGTGTTGTTTGGTTTCCTTTGAATTACTCGATACTTCTGCGCCGCAGTTATTCGCCAAATTCTGGTACGAGAAAACCGGAGGCTTGACGCAGATGAGAAGGCCGCGATTGAGGGCGCCAATCGCACACGCGTGGAGGAGGCCGCGAGGTTGGAGGGTATCACGTTCGAGCAGGCTATGGAAAGAAGGAAAGGGTATAGGTATTTGTATTGATCATGGACCTGCAGTTTTTCGTTCTGATTTAGTTTTTCATGCAACCCACTTGGCTTAGTATGGTCATATACTTTGACTTTAAGCAACATTATCCAGCGCACGTTCGAGGATCTTGAGGGCAATCAATCCCGTAACGCCGATATCGGGTGAGCCCACATCCCCCACGAATCGATAGACCTCTGCCACCCCCTAAAACTGTGCATTGGCAATGTGGAGGCACGTTTCGTTCTGTGTGGGCGAAGAACTCGGGGGACAGGCTGGGACAGGACGGAAAGTGCCCTGAGAAGGGCCCCCCGCTGAGAGTCGATTAGCTGGTCTGACCTTCAGAGATGTCCCGGTGCTCTCTTGAGTTGTTACGGTAGCAATCATGATGGACCGCCTTCTGTCATTCAATCCCGGTGTCTGTCTGGTCCATTGAAAACACAGAGCTACCAGTATATACTTACACGGAGCCAAAGGCATCGGGGTCAGCAAGCAATGATAAATTTCTAGGATGTGGGGGCAGTGATGTGAGATCTCTTCCGCGAGCCTGAGACCATCAAGAAAATGTAATTCTATGCCTTCAGAGGGTGTAAGCAAGGTCATGTCGAGTCATTTGCATCGTATGGACTTCAAATTGCTATTTTTTGGCTTCAGATACGTAGTTGATGGGTCTATTCTCAATAACATCTTTGTTGGGTATTAGTCAATTAAGTATTATTCAAGGGGATTAATAATAAGAGCGGTGGTGGATTGCATTTAGAACTCGTCCTACCGCCCTATCGCAAAGGGAGGTGATTGAACGCTCCCAAAGAGAAGAACGCCTCGCCCTTGGCATACAATGCGACATGCAGCACCTGCAATTTCATGCTGGGAGATTCGCGTCATGTATGAGGACTAAAGATGCAGTCTAATGTTTTAAAGAATCTAAATGTTCTCGCAATTAGAGATTGACAATTGATATCTACATTGTAAAAATGCACGTACCGAGAACCCTTTAGCCTGCTTTCAAAGCGACCTTTTCAATTTCTTGAATGACGAGGTCAAGACCCTCATCTCCCCAGAAGCGGCGCTCATGGGAGGAGAGTTGGCGCATGACGTACTCAGCAGCGTCAGACTCGTTACGGCCGATGCCCAGGCGGAATCGGTGAAAGCCCATTTCTCCGCCAAGAGCCGAGATAATGCTTTTTACGCCATTGTGGCCATTGGCGGAGCCACCAAGCTTGACAGAGAGCGCTTCCACTCGATGGGACAGTGAATCGGTAAGAACGATCATGTGGCGTGGAGAATTAACGCTGTCTCTGTAGGCTTTGACAATTGAAGGTCCAGATATGTTCATGAGAGATTCTTAAAAGGGTATTTAGGCACAAAAAAAGGTGCAGGAACAATTCAGACACGCACTGGACTTGAAGAGGGTGAGGTTGACCAACGTGTTGCCTATGAGGGCACTACCCTGGCCAGAGTAGCCACCACGCGTCGACGCCATGTGGATGCCTAGCCGCTGAGCTAATGCATCGATAACGAGCTGCCCGACGCTGGATGGAACGTTTAGAGGAAAATGAATGTGATTGGTCGATAAATCAAATACCTGTGTCTTGTCATTGGATAGGGAAGATTTCCGAGCCCTACAATAAATAAGTGGGGGATGGTTGAGACAGTCATTTTGTAGTGAAAGGATGTTATGGTCGATATAGCATTTTGAACGAGGCTTATAAAGAGGTACGACGAAATGACTACCGTTGACTGGTACAGAGCCTTGTCGGAGCGGTGCAGTTTTTCGGATCAGTGCCTTGCTTAGTCAGCACACGGGTTAACCATTTTATTCACCCTTGTAATCGCTAGAAGCGCCACCATCATTGCTTCGTCCCTTCGTTTCTCCTTTTCCCGTTCATTTTTTTACTTATGTCGGCGACCACCACCAAAATTACCACCACGAAGTCGACACCCACCTTGTCCCTCTTGGCCACCGGAAGGGATGAACGGAGGAGCGAGATCCGGTTTCGTAGAAACAGACGCAGGCTATCAGCACCATCATCGAGCCAGCCACCATTAAAGCTCTGCAGGTCGTTGTCGTACTCCCTCGAGGCATTGGACCTTTCTTCGGCCTTACCGACACAAACCCTTGCCTCCCTTCGGTTCCTCGTCCTTTCTTATCTTGCAGACCTCGAACGACGACTCAAGGAACTTGGCTCAGATTTTGAGGCTTGGAAGTTGCAGGGAGGGCACACCATAGACGAAACGGCTCTGTGGGCGCGCACCGCTCTCGACATGCTTGAAGGAATCCGTGCGGATGTCTGTTCCCATCTCCCAGAAATGCCCTTTGCGGAACTCTCCACGATGGAGGCGTTCGTCAAGTCGCATCTCCCAGACCTCCCGCACTTTCCCGACATGGCTGAAATGCGCTCATGTTTCCCCGATTTACCCTACCTCCCTGACATGGCTGAAATGCGCTCCCACTTACCAGATATGCCGAGCCTTCCTGATATGGACGAAGTACGATCTCATTTCTCAGATATGCGCCTCAAGCTAGACGACGTTCGCACGCGATTTCATGAACTTGACTTCCAACAACCATTTGGTTACATTCCTACACTATCAGACCACCTCGAGAACCTACATTCGCATCTTTCAAGCATGGACGTTCCCTCCGGCCTCCCGCATACTTCTTTCACTCCCAACACAGTCCTTTCAGATTTGCTCGACTCTTTGTTAAATTCAGATGTCGTTCAGGATATTTTGAACTCGACCCCTGCCGGCGTAATTTCTGAAGGAGAAGATATGTTGGAGCGTGCTGCTCACGAAGTTGCCAATGCTGTCAGGCGTTCCCTAGAAGGCGTTCATCTTATAAAGTATTCTGATTTACCCCACCAATGGCGCAATAACCCATTTGTTACCCATGGATACCGGTGAGACTCCTCTTTTCCAATGGACCAGAGAACTTGACTCATTCGTCAGTAGATTTATACCCATAGAAAGATGGCCACTCCTCATTATGTCACTATTCTCATTCCACAACGAAACGCGTACGTTCCGTTTCTATTATTTTTTGACTTACTCTAATCTACGGTTTTCGTGCAGTAAACATCCACACACATTTAATCCCATTCCTACTTTGGGGAATTAATCTAATCCCGCTCATCAACAACACCTATTCATTTGATTTACCTGAACTATTGTTTATGGGGTTCGCCTTGCTCTGTCTGCTAACCAGTGCGATCTGGCACACTATGTCCGGCTGCGCGGACCATCGCAGCATGGACATATGTGCGAGGGTGGACTATGTCGGCATTGGATGGTAATTATCAAAATGTTATCTTCTACATCTTTCTTCAAACTGACATCATTGCTGGGTTTCAAGGCTCATCAGTGCCAGTGTTGGTACTGTCGTTCACTATGGATTCCGATGCCACCCAACCATCGGCCGCGTGTTCCTCGGTTTATGCTTCGCGACAGGCCTAGCAGGGAACATTTTTCCCTTCATGGACTGGTTCAACAAACATGAGTACCGCGTAAGTGTTTCCATTTTTTGTAATACAGCTCCCGAGCAATAAGTTAATCGCACCCTTCCTCTCTTTTTGCATAAAGCTTTATCGCATTGGCTTCTTCCTCTCATTGGCTTTCTCGGCTATTGGTCCGATGATCGCTATGTCAGTCTTACACACCCACAAGGAAATGTTCGGGTTTGTGGGTAAGTAGCGCTCGCTCCGGCATTTATGGGGGTTAATAAAATCCGTCCTCCAGCACCTGTAATCCCATCAATCCTCTCCTACCTCATCGGTTTGGCATTTTACGCGGCACATTTCCCCGAACGTGTCGTTCCGGCGAATGTTCAACGTAGACTTGATATGGTCGGTTGTGGTACGAACATTCCTTCCTTCCCTTTTCCTCGCCCTGTATAGCTCACCGTTACTGCTTCCGTTTAGGTTCGCACGCGATATGGCACTGCTTCATCGTTCTTGCCGTGAGCCAACACAAGTCCGCGATAGGGTCGATGAAGGAGGGTCTGCAGTGCATGATTTCATGACCTGAGAATTTCGTTTTAAATTTTGTAAAGCCTTTTGTATTGTTTTATGGTACGAGAAGGATATTTAAATTTGTTGTGCTTTTTATTTTTGAACTTTAATGTTGTTCGACGTTGCGATGCATATGGTTTGCCTGCATTCGCCTTAATGAAATGTGGGTGTATGGTCTTTTTGCCTTGAGGTTTCATATTTCTGATAGTCGCAGTACGGGTTTGTAAGCTCTCAAGAACCGATCCATAAAAATTCTTTAAAGCTTTCTACAGGCTCTCTGCGTCTCATAAATTACATGGGCCTATATCAACGCGTTTACGCTGCAAACAGAC
>Ga0307517_10002671_pt1 | contig 28483 bp, 26 predicted proteins | sample 23_EM_MG_FD_194515 | JGI IMG/M metagenome (GOLD analysis project Ga0307517, IMG submission 194515) | Populus trichocarpa ectomycorrhiza microbial communities from riparian zone in the Pacific Northwest, United States - 23_EM | ecosystem: Host-associated > Plants > Roots > Unclassified | place... | reverse complement strand
AGTCCAGACTGAAGGTGGGCCGCCGTCCGTTGACGTCGGCTGGGATGCTAGTGGATATCTGATTGTTCAGGAATAATAGGTTTATGTTATGTAAACAGTTTACATAGGATAGTATCAAGGTAGCACTAGTCTGCCCAATAGACCTACGAATTCCATCTTATTGGAATGGTTCCCCAAATATCTTATTTCACGATCTCGATGCATGCAATAGTAATGAAATCAAGAAGATATTTGGACAAAGATGGCATATGCCGCATCAATGCCACATATGTAGTTATGAATCGCACTTTAAACCACTCTGAGTACTTGACTACAGGTTCATTTGCAACACTTCAGGATCGGGAAAAACTCGGCGGATTGCTGGAAGGTCTCACGAAATACTTTTACTTTGTTGCAGCGCAGGATATCAACGGATTTGGCAGACGCCTTCGACAAGGTGGGCCAGGATCCGCAATGGGTATCCGATCTTCGTAGCGTCTCCCCCGGTAAGCGGGCCCTTCAAAGTGACCTGAATAGTCGGATTGCCCGGAAGCAGCTCATGACGATCATGGCGGCGCTCATCGCAGTTTTTAAATTGTTTCTCAAACTCACAATCAAGCTGTTGGAAAAGCACAAGCGCATTTGGTTGTTGTTCCAGTCTGACGGACTAAGCTCAGAACTGCATCCATTCTCTTGGATCGTGAACCAGTGTCTTCGCAACGCTTCGTCCCAAGCCCTTGAAATACTGGTCCACCGCCTTAATGTCATTCGTGAGTTGTTTGTTTGTTTTCCAATGGGAGGCTGGCGTCGATTTTCGATCGATGACTGGGGGTTTATGACATTTCGGTTTGCAATCTTGTTCCACATGTATAGATCCAATTAATGGATATATAAAGCCAGCAGAGTAAGCTGGTTTATGACAAGTTGGGCCTTCATCCACGGAAAACCAGGCATTAATTACGGCCGATATCTTCGATGTCCTTGAAAATAGATCTGTATAAATATCGATAGTACAGATCGCGAGAAATGTAAAGCGGAGCAGCAGTCACGCTCCTTGAATTTACTTAAATTCGGAATATATCATAATTTTTAGAGATGGGGCGGTAATACCGCATGCATTGAAAAGCTGGCCAAAGAAAAATGACTTGTGTATCAGAGGCAATCATGTTTTAGTGCGGCTTCACTTCAACAAGAAAAAAACCACCCAGATATCACCAGTATCCCAAAGAATCAAAGATTACATGCCTATTTACATTACGTTATTGTAGAAGTACTTCGTCATTGTAGAGGTTCCCCAGGTGTTGACTCGGAACGTGGGTGTGTGCTCATGCCTTCTCTTTACCAGCCAGTGCACGGTCGTACATCATCTCCGCATCTTCAAAACGCCCTTGATCAGAACAGAGGAGGCCCAGGTTGTTGACGATGTCGAGCGTGGTCATGTGCTCTGGTCCCAATGCCATCTCATAACCGACCAGTGCACGGCAGAACATCCCCTCCGCGTCGTTAAGACGGCCTTGATCAGCATAGAGAGCACCCAAGTTATTGACGATGTCAAGGGCGAATGTGTGTTCAGGTCCCAATGCCTTCTCATAACCCGCCAGTACACGGTTATACATAATCTCTGCATCTTTGTAACGGTCTTGATCAGCGTAGAGGATGCCCAAGTTGTTGACGATGTCAAGTGTGGATGTGTGATCTGGTCCCAATGCCTTCTCATAACCGGCAAGAGCACGGTTGTACATCATCTCCGCATCTTGGAGACGGCCTTGCTTTTTGAAGAGCGTTCCCAGGTTGTTGACGGTGCCGAGTGTGGATGTGTGATCAGGTCCCCACGCCTTCTCTTTACCAGCCAGTGCACGGTTGTACATCATCTCCGCATCTTTGAGACGGCCTTGATCAGCATAGAGGAGACCCAGGTTGTTGACGGTGTGGAGCGTGGTAGTGTGTTCTGGTCCTAATGTCTTCTCATAACCGACCAGTGCACGGCTGTACATCATCTCCGCATCTTCGAGGCGGCCTTGATCAGCGTAGAGGAGACCCAGCTTGTTGAAGATATCAAGGGTGGATGTGTGCTCTGGTCCCAATGCCTTCTCATAACCAGCAAATGCACGCTCGAACATCAACTCCGCATATTTGAGACGGCCTTGGTCAGAGTAGAGGAGACCCAAGTTATTGACGGTGCCGAGTGTGGATATGTGATCTGGTCCCAATGCCTTCTCATTACCGGTTGTACATCACCTCCGCATCTTTGAGACGGTCTTGATTTTTGAAGAGGTTCCCCAGGTTGTTGACAATGTTGAGCGTGGATGTGTGCTCTAAACCCCATGCCTTCTCAAAACCAGCCAGTGCACGGTTGTACATCATCTCTGCATCTCGGAGACGGCCTTGACCAGAGTAGAGATTACCCAAGTTATTGACAGTGTCGAGCGTGGATGTCTGCTCAGGTCCTAATGCCTTCACTTCACAAGCGTGCACGGCTGTACATCGTCTCCGCATCTTTGAGACGGCCTTGATTAGCGTAGAGAAGACCCAGGTTGTTGACGATGTTGAGTGTGGACATGTGCTCTGATCCCCATGCCTTCTCATAACCGGCAAGGGCACGAATGTACATCATCTCCGCATATTTGAGACGGCCTTGGTCAGCGTAGAGGTTCCCAAGGTTGTTGAGGGTGACAAGTGTGGATGTGTGATCAGGTCCCACTGCCTTCTCATAACCAGCCAATGAACGGTTGTACATCATCTCTGCATCTTTGAGGCGACTTTGATTGCGGTAGAAGCTCCCAAACGTTACGCAAGCTTCCAAAATGTCATCACCCACGTTGAAATTCTCCACGCCTCGCCAGATGGTATCCAAGTGTGCTTGCCCCTCTTGCCGTGTTTTGTAGTCACTATCGCCCACAGAACGCAGGTGACATTCCAAATGTGATATGGCAGTATTGAGATATGCGGATTGTGAGTCTTCGTCAAGTCGCATACGAAGCCATTCGGACACCATTGAATGAAGTGATACCGTAATTTCATTTTCATTGCATTGTGAAAACTGAAGCAGCGACAGCTCCTGCATCTTCACCACGACATCTTCGAATTTCAAATGGTCCCAATGACCATCATCCTTGAAAATGGACATCGGAGACGTTGTAGCATCGCCGTCACTGAAGAGTTGTTCGCCGATATTGACAGGGTTGAAGAAGGCAAAAAGGGTTATAACCTTCTCTAAATCTGCTGCGTGCTCCCCAACACAGAGCAACTGCAGCGACATCTCCCATGTAGTCAACAGGCTTAGAGAAGTCTCCATCTCCATCCCCGTTTTCATACGCCGATATTGCCAAAATTTCCTGCATGACACTCCGCTTCCGTCTCTCGTACTCCGTCACAAAGGCTCTCAGCCGAAGTTGGCGCTTCCAAATATAGGCTCGCGCCTGATCAATGGCCAGTGGGAGATTTCCAAGTAGCCTCAAAATCTCCTCCGCCGCATCGACCTCATCGGCGTCTCCCCCTGAAGAGTGAAGCAGAAGCTGGAGGCCCTCCTCCTTCTCCATACGATCAAGTTCGATTGACCGTCCCAATTCCTTGGATCCAGTAAGACGGCTGGTAATGAGAATAGAGCCACTGTGACTTGCTGGGAAGAAGTTAAGGATGTCCTGCAAATCTACAGGATTGTCCAGATTATCGAAAACTAATAGCCATCGGTCGCTCCATCTTGAGAGGGTGTCTTTGACGGAAGTGACTGCAGCTTCAGGGCGGTCGAACACTTGATCAGGAAACAGCTGCTTGGCGGCCGTCTCCATCGAACTGTACAGGGTGTTACGAGAAGAAGCATCAAGCCAGAATATAGCTTGAAACCTTCTCGAGTCTTTCATCCGTCGGCAATATTCAAGGGCAAGTTGTGTCTTGCCCGCCCCACCCATCCCAATCAGTACAACGATTAACGGGGTTGAAGTCGAAGTGGAACAGTCAAACAGCATGTGGAGCCGGACATATAGTTTCTCTCGTCCAACGAAATGAGTGACACGAAATGGTGGGATGGAGTAGAAAGTTTTGTCCTAGTTACGACAGCTGAGGATTTAAGCCAACGAAGGGGACGAGTAAGTCTTACCTCTTCACGTCCAACGGCGTTCGATTTCACTTTAAGCAATGATTAAAATCTTGTGATGAAATGCACGAATTATAACACACTTTGTTTGCTTGAAGTTGGCGAGTCCTCGCCGAGTCCTTCAAGCAACATCTCGATTGAATTTAAAACCTTCTTATACCCTGCGTCATCCTTGCTTGAGAACTTCACCATGCTAACATGGTCGCCATAAATCGTCTCGCGATTCTCGCGCGGGTCACCAATGATCGCCGATTCCCCAGGCACCACCTGCTCAATACGATATAAACCTAATACTCCGCATACTGACGACATACACACCTTCCCTATTCCTGTCATAGCCAGTTCCTCTGCAAATGACCAAACGGCCAGCGTCCGCTTGTCCAATATTCGGCCAAAGCTATCCCCGATCCGATCCAGGGTTTGTGAGTCCCTTTCAAGATCCCGAATCAGATCGAAACGGGGGTTTTGCAAAGCCATCCGTGCAACAGAAGCCACCACTTTCGCTATTGACGTCATGCCGCTTCCTCTGTGAGGAGTACCCAGGAAGATTATACCTCGTGTAGCGGAGAAGATTTGAGCAAGATGGGGGTGGGTATCCTGAACTTGATTTGAATAATGGAGTGCCTGTAAGGTAATCTGTCAGTTTGGGGATTTGACAGAGTAAGGGCTTCTAGGGCGTACATCCTTGACTATCAAGCCGCCGAGAGAATGTGCGATAAAGATGATGGGGCGATCGCGCTGTGGTGTGGTTTTGAGTTTTGAACGAAATTTCCTGACAATCTGACTCACCGCATCTTTTCTCCTCACTCGCGACAATTCCTGCACCAAATTGATTGAGTGCTGAAACAGAGTATTCAAGGATGCGCGGCCTGTGGGATTGACGATGTTGGCATCATATCCCAACGTGAGAACACGAGTATGGGACAACGGTTCCTCTTTCGATAGCAGTTCTTGGGGCCAACAGACGTTGTCCTTCGTCCAAGTGTCCCTACGGTGACCGCGCAAGCCGTGAACGAAAACGATACTTTACTCAAGTCAATGAGATGTATCGGTAAGCTTGACAGGGAGGAACTCACTCGGCTGTGATTGGATCCGCGCCTTGAGCTAGGACTCTAGGACTTCGGAATCAACGGGATGCGAGGAAGTGTTAGTATGCACATCAGTAGCTTGTCGAGGTTGCTTCTTGAAAATGCGAAACAATTTCATGAGAGGAAACTATAGTGGAAAGTGCTGGAGAAATGACAAGGCCATCAACACAACCAAATATGACCTACCAGCGTCAATGTGCAAATCTTTTGACGATCTTTGCTTCATGTCTTCGCTTATCGTAAACCTGGAAGCTTACTGAAGAGGCATAGCTTCGAAATTTAAGAACATACGTGAATCACGCCTGTGATATATATTCGTTCGTTCTAAAACTTAATACTTATGTTCAGGGTGACCCGCCCAATTCGGCTTGCACTAAAATGGCGGTGTATGGGTCTAACCTGCCACGTTTCTGTGCTTATAATGTTGTTCTGTGGACCTTTATCATGATATAACAGCGATGTGAGAGGCTGTGCTATTGATGATCTAATCATGTTATCGTTTTTTTGATTCACTTCCTCAATAGATTCAGTTACCAAAAAGTAAGTGTTGAAATGTTGAAAGTAGAGCGCTGAGCCAATTAAATAACAGTGCCAAGCGGATTTTTAGCGCTGGATATCTGAAATGGTCGGCGCCGCGAGGTTTTTACTAGTACAGTCATACACATGGCAGGAGTCCGCAAGGCATGTGTATAGGATATAAAGAATCTGTCCGAAAGTTCGCCTCACATCAATCTCTGGTCGAAAGCTTCCAGGCATGCCTCAATGTTCTCCTGAGGACTATTCAAGGTCGCTTCTAAAGCCCCCTCCCGTCACTTGCCTGAGTACGGGCGACTCCATAGGCTTGACTGTAAGTCCTTTAGTCATTGTATTTCATGTCCATTTTGTCTCATGTTGTCCTTCACAGATAACAAGCGAGGCTGGCTTACTCTCACTGCTTGCCATTCTGTTTGTGGTCGTGGTGATCGCGGTATGTTTCCCAGCTCAACCCCCAGTCTAATAATTTGTGATGCTTTTCGTAGCATAATGTTAAGAAGCGGTATCACCTCAATGCCAGTCTGCGAGTTTTCCATCAACCAATGGACGTCCTCATGGCCTCCCTCCTTCTTGCAGATGCTTTTCAAGCAATCGGAATTGTCATGAGCCTGAAATGGGTTCAAGATGGAAAGGTGGAAACTGGAAACCTTTGTAATGCGCAGGGTCAGCAGCCGCATTTTGTTCAAAGTCACTTCTTGGACGTTCATTCATACTACAGGCATCACATTGATTTTCGGAGGGACGGGCGTCGCTTTGTCGACCTTGGTAACTATTATTGTCGCTTCCTAAATTTCATTCTATTAAGTAATTGCCTTTTTCACTGTAGGCAATCAGCGTCTTCACCTTTCTGGGAGTATGGGCGCATGCAGAGGTATCAATGAGATTTACCTATTTTCTCGTTGGAACTCTCTGGTCCTTCATCAGTATTATTGTCGCTGTGGCCGTGACGCTAAACCGCAATAAGGAAGTCAGTTTCATTGGTCCAGCTCCTGTAAGCTATTCAAACCGATCTGTATACCTTTTACCCGATGATTGACCTTTTTCATGGTTAGTTCTGGTGTTGGGTCGACGTGGGACTTGGCTGGAAATTGGCACTTGAATACATATGGCTATGGTTGACGTTGGCTCTTTCCATTCTGATTTACGTCCCTCTTTACCTGTGGATGCGTGGTAACCTCCTTTTGCCGCCAGCAGACGAAGCTGCATGGTGGAGGTTCCGCTTCACCTCTTTGAGAGATTTAAATCCACAAGCCCGTGCAAGGCGTAGCCAGGCCCTGGTAATGTTGGCGTAAGTCACACCTCATCCCATAACCACACTGTTGCTGACAAGATTGTGAAGCTACCCAGTGGTATACTTCTTTTTGGTTATTCTGCTGAGTGCGGTTCGATGGAGAACCTTTGTGCAAACAGCAAGTCCTCCTCCGCCCGCCGCCACATTTACCGCGCTTTCCATCTTTGGATTGAGTGGTTTTTGCAACGTCATCTTGCTTATGAAAACCAGGCCGTCAACTGGACTCTTTAATCATTTGATATCCCTCCATCCGACACCTGTGCACAAGGCAGGACCAGCTTTTGGAAAACTGCCCCCAGAAGGTACCCTGGAAAGTAGTGGAAACACGATGTAGCCTACGTGCTACCGGTAACGAAACTGTATTGCTATCATCTATGGACCATGTAACTTGAACTTGTAAAATGTTTGTAAAATGGTGGTGTGTTTGAATTTCAGTGTTGCGACTTTTGCGATGTGATGAAGAAAGCTCGACATCCAAAACCTAAATTGACTTGTGATCAATCATCCGGTTTGATCCTCGAGTCAACTCTTTGTTTTCGTACCACTGTCGACGTGTCTGGTGATTTGACATACGGAGGCAACGGTAAGAACCGTCAATGAGGAATCTTGATAGTGGACGTCTGCGGGGACCCATAGCCGTTCTGTGGTCACTATAAGTACAATCTTCTGGTTCTCCGAGTCGATGCTGTTGGATATTCTGCTATGGAGATGAATCTTCCGGTTGGAATTATCTGCACACCCCAAGAATATCAGCAATCTCTGAGAGATAGTTCAATCAGCTGTCTGGACAGATTTGAATCTATTGGCGTGATGGTCAGTTAAAAATTACATCCATGTCTTTCTCGCTAATATCATTGACGTTCCCCGACGCGGATAGATCGTCGTCCAGGCAAGTTTTCTTTCATTGCTGGCGATCCTTTACGTCTTTCTGGTCATTCTTGTAAGTCCTTTTTTCCTGCATTTGGCACCCCCAGTCCACTTACACGACTTGCAAACTTGAAGCGGAATGTCATGTGGCGCATTAATCATCTTCCAACGGCCAGATTGCGCGTATTTCATCAGCCCATGGACTTTCTCATAGTGCGAGTTCCATTCGGTCTTGTAAGCCTATATGAACTTCCCATATAGTTCTCATTACTGCTTTCTGATGCGCTCCAAGCAATCGGGACTGTATTAAGCTTGAAGTGGATCCAAACCGGGAAGGTTGAAGTAGGTTCTCATTGCACTGCTCAAGGTAAACGGATACGCCGCTTTGGGAGGATTGCTATCTGACAATGTAATCCAGGAACTTTAAAAGTTGTCGGAGCCACGGGGGTTGCCCTCTCCACCCTCGTAAGTCCACTAATCAATAATTCTGAGTTTGAAGTCCGATCCGTCCCTCGCACAGGCGACGGCCGTCTATACCTTTATTGGCGTGTGGATGATGAAAGGAATATCGTCCATGAGAATCACCTTTGGTGTCGTGTTGTCTATGTGGTTTTCGATTGCCGTCCTCATCACTATGGGTCATGCAACGCATATCGCTTCGAAACCGAGTTTTATGAGTCCAACTCCGGTAAGGATATTCCAATACTCTCCTTAAGGGTCATTGAACTGAAACAACAAAAGTATTGGTGCTTCGTAAATGCTGCCTACTTGGAGTGGAGAGTCCTGGGTGAATACCTATGGATGTGGCTCGCTTTATTCTTTTCGTGCTTGATTTACATCCCGCTTTACTTGTGGATGCGAGGGTACATCATTTCCGACCCTTCCACAAAGTGGAATTGGCGTCTCAAGCGCGCAAAAGACGCTGATCCACGTCGGCAAGGAAGGCGTGGCCTCTCTCTCATCATGCTGGTGTGAGTTACCATCGGACGTTTTCCAACTTGAAAGAGAATCTTGCTCATGATGTTTCTTGCAGATACCCCCTGGTATATTGTATCACCATCATGCCATTAAGCGTCGTCCGTTGGATATCGTTCGTGAATCAGGAGAATCACCATGTGGACAACATGCCTTCAGCCGCCACTTTCGCTGTTGAATCAATATTCGCGCTCAGTGGCTTCTTCAACGTTGTATTGCTGTTAACCACAAGACCCGAGTCTGGCCTATTTGGCCAATTGATGTTTGTCTCTCCTCCACGATCGTCGCACAGAGATCTTTCCAGTTTCCGTGATGTTGAGCACCGCCGCAGCCCAGAAATCGCAAAGTTTCCTGTCAGTGTTTGTGATGGCTCCAGCGACCATCTTTAGTGGATAGCGACGACATTCGAGGGGGATGGGGATTTGCTTTCTCTATTACACGGCCACTCTAAAATTTACACTATCTTGATTCAAGGAATGAAATATGTTCTTCGTCTTCTCTGATCATCACCATGCATGTACTTCTTGGAGCCGATCCACGATCGACCTTTTCATGGAGTTCCTAACTGCCTTTAGAGATATCAACTTCTTTCCAAGCACTTGGGTTCAACGAAAAAGAAATAAAAAAAGAAATCGTTTGTGAAGGTAACGAAACAGAAGGGCAAGATACTGGAAGAGCTGTCCCTTTGTAAATTTATGAAATTCAAAAACAAAGTCTCAATGAAGCCAGTAACACCACCACACCATGGTCCACTGGCAAAATTCTAGTGTCTGGTATCCGGCTCGGTCAACTTCATGAAAGTAGGCCCAGGCGCAGCCACATACAGAAGAGACACGAGGATTGCCGGGTAATTCATTCGTTCCCAATTATCAAGTCTGATTCGATTGTATTTCATGTATTTTGTAACGAGAAACACTTCTATTGTTCCCATAAAGTGTTGTATTATTCAGAGGAACCTTCAGACTGATGAGTGAGAAAGGGAGGTTCGGCTGATTTTGCTGAGCACTATTCGTACTGAGACCAGCTTGTACGATGATGGTCGATCTCCCATTGAAATGATCCAAACCGGCGCTTCCGACGTTCAGAAAGCTGTAAATCCATATTCGGTCGAAGGCTGACCATGAAAAGAAAAAGGTTTCACCATTTTAGATTACATATGTAACCGGATATTCAAAATAAACATTATCCGTCGAGAAAAAACAAGTAACAAGGAAAACAACAAGATAATGAGGAAAGCAGTTGGACACCTGCAATGAAAAACAATTAGAAGTGGTCAACTAAGTGGTTCAGAAAGTGGTCTCTGTGTGTTCGTTGGTGATGATGTTAAGCACATGCCAGTGGACCCGTTATCTCGCGGGGAACTTCTGGGACGAGCCTGCGTGTTTGCATGAGATTTTATGTAATAAATGCAATCATAGAATAACGCACGGTCGGATTTCAGTCCCATCGCGAAGTAGAGACGGGCTGATCGGCCACACTCCTCTGACCCAAAATTTTGTAATGAGCCCAGTTCACGTTCAAGCACATCCACCAGTACACGATCGCAGAGCCTGCTCTCCGTCAATATTCTTGCATGCTATCGATTAAAGAGAAACGAAACGGCTTACCAGGGAAAATCGAACAATTTCGGCCTTCAAAGTTTACACGGTACCATGAACTATAGAAGGGAAAAACGGTGGGTTTGAGTTTTCTTGAATGGTTTTGTTGTACTGGTCATTCGCCTCGTTCGTAATCTCGAACGAAGTAGCTATGCCTTTCAGAATGGGCGCGATAATTTTGCCGATGTATGAAATCTATGTGTTTCGAATCCGTCAACGACGACTGAACAGATCAGGAATCAAAATGCATACCTGGACCTCTTCAAAGAACAGAACCGAAGTATAGCCTGTCAATGTATTAGGTCCTTGATGGAAGATCATTAAATTCGTGGTGTCGCCTTATCGAGAGTGAAAATTTACCAGCCAGCATGAAGAAGTTGGGAAAACCAGGTACTGTGACTCCCAAATAGGCATTGGGACCCCCAGTTTTATCATAGTATTCCTGGACGGTTTCATTATTTCGACCACGGATGGGAATAGTATACCTGTTCTGAGTTTAAAGCAATAAAAACGGGAGTGCTGTAAAGGAAAAAGTCGAAACCCACGGCGATGAAGCCCGACGCGCAGATGATGACATCAAAAGGTAGTTTTTCACCTGTTGGGATCAGGGACATTAGAAATTTTTTACTTAGGAATGAAATAGAGCTTCACAAACCATCACTCGTAATAATCCCCTCGGAACATATTTCAGCCACCGCCGTGCGTCGAAGATCTACATTAGGTCGGCGGAGAGCTTCGAGATACCCGGAATTATACACAATTCGTCGACACCCAACGGCTACAGCATACAAAAAATTAGGGAATACATCGAGACAAAGCAGGAAACTGACGGAAGTCCGGGATTATAATATTGTGGTATTTCTTTGGTACCCTTCTTAGCATATAGGAAGAAGCGAACTAGAACACCGTTCACGACATTTTCTTATTGCCAGTCAATGCCAACTTGCCTCCTTTAATAGACCTCTCGTACATTTGAGCTTGAATATTACGAGATACGTCAGTTCGATCTTGGAGTATTGGTGAGCTGGTTCTCTCGGAGATAGTTTTCACCCACCATCCAGAAATAAAGCCAACGCCAAAGGCATGCAAGGAAAGGCACATTCGCAAGAAACCACTTCAACTCTCCAGATACTGGCGATGTGAGCTGAGGTAGAATATGGGTCAGTGGTCTTCGACAAGTCATAAAGCTTAAAGTCCAACGTACCCCCGGCAATATCCAGTTACATGTTCTAAAGAACTGAGTAACATGGATTCCATCTATCTTCGGGATCTCTGACACGATTTGAGTACTAAATCAGGTGGCATCAGACTTAGAGGGGGTAATACCGTAATTGCGCCACTTACCCTGTACTTCCATTCCCAATCACCGCAACTCGCTTCCCTACAAGACCAACTGAAGAATCCCATCGTGAGGAGTGGAACAAATTGCCTTTGAAAGTATCAATGCCCGGAACATTTGGCATGCGTGGCATATGTAGCACGCCTGCAGCCGAAATGACAATATTCGCCGTAAGCGTTGAACGAATGCCTTTGCCATTCTGGATAATGAGTGTGTATGCTTGCGCGGGTTCCACCCATTCGGCTTCGACGACCTCGGTATTGAGCATGATGTGTGGTTCGAGATTGTGTTTTCGAACAACATCTTTCATATAGGCGAGAATGGATGGCTGGTCGGCACATTTGTTGTCCCAGTCGTCCTTGAGATCCGTAGATAACGAATAGTAATAGCTTACGATATCACAGCGACAGCCCTGTTAGAGATGTGAGTTTAGTCATTTGAGAATTTGACGGAGCACCAACCGGGTAGATGTTATCCTAGAAAGCAAAGAACCTGAGGAAATCATTTCAAGTTTATGTAGGTTGATGATTACTGACCCTCCATGTTCCTCCAATACCGTCGCCCTTTTCAATTACCTGCAAGATTGGTTTAGAAAAGGCAATGGTGGAGAAAGGGGATCGACATGACGTACAAGAAATTTGTTAAAACCCAACTTCTCTCTTAGATGTATGGCAGAAAGTATGCCCCCAAATCTTTCAAGAATAAGCCAAGAAACCAATCGAACAAATGAAGGACACACCCAGCCCCAATGACAACGACAACAGGACCAGGCGACAGATCGTGTGGCTCCATTGGAGGTCCGAGGTTCTTCTTTACATGTAATCTTTATAAACCATTCAAACCATTCGAGGTGTTCGATACAGTATTGATGGGCCCATACTCGGAGATTGTTCATTCATCGTTTGATACGCTTCTGAATCCTCTTTCAAATTAAATACACACCCATATATAAACATAATTTGGGGCATGAGCCAAACTTATAGGATCTTATTACAATGAAATCCCGAAGAAATAATTGAAATCCAGATTCTATGTGGCATCCATCGGCAATGCCCTTGATGATTTCCCACATGATTGTAGTGGACTGAAGCGACTCAGCACTCGACAGTCATGGCGTCAATATTCCCTGTGCTCTTCGTCTTGGTCGTTGCGGTCGCTCTCATGGCCTTGGTGGCCGTATTTACGCCAAAGGGTCCTCATCAAGTGTAGATACCAGATATGGCATTTCATTTGTGTGGCAACTGATTCATGGTTATTAGGACAATACGTACTGCACTCATTCTAGCACTCGCTTGCTGTTATCTTATGTGGATGCTCACTTATATGGCCCAGTTGCATCCGATGGTTTGTGAGTAATCCACTTAACATGCTCATTCCTAGTTGTTGACCAGTTGTAACAGCTCCTGTTCGTTCAGTCAAGCATCAGTGACAACCCGTCAATGGCATTCACAATGTAGATACTAGGTGCAGTTGCCTTTTTTTTCCTTGGTTTTTTGTTTCTAATGTGTGTTCTCTCAGTTCTGTAGCATTTCGTTGGACAATAGATAATAATTATTCCACGAAACAAGACCATTAAGTCGACAAATACAGTATGCCCCAATGATTCCCAGTTTTTCAAGACGTATCCTCGCTTTCATCTCCAACCCAACCTCCCATTCGATGATTCCACCCTTCATCAGCTTGACCCCACTCAGCGTTGACGCTCTTCTCGTTCGACGCCGTAAACGTTCCCCGAATCCTGGGACGTTCATTCGGCCACTCATCATCATCCTCACCACCACCCGAAACATCACCATCTTCACCCGCTGAGAGATCCAACTCGTCGTCCTCTTTGACCTCACCTCCAAACGTAAGGGTGTAAGGTGTCTCTCCAGGGATCCAGTCTTCTGGAATATCGTCGTCGATCGATTCGCTTTCAGAGTCCCACGAAGCGCCAGTTACTTCGACACTCCACATGCTCCTTCCCTTTCTTACCCCATCAACGTCGCGTTTCAGGTTCAAATCCGCGCTTTCTTCAACGGCTCGAACAAGCACCTCAATCCAACCGCCACACATCGACGCAATGCCGGGCTCGAACCATAGCTCTTCCATCCTCATGAATGCCAGCCTACAGTCTTCCATTTTTTCCTTCACCCTCCTTGCGATGTCTTCCAGCGGCTTTGGTTGCATGGCACCAGGCTCGGCGGGGTGATAATATGCCGCGAGACATTCATGACTTTTGGACTCGATGTCTAGCTTTTCCAACACTTTCTTTGCCTTTGCCTCTCTTTCCTGGTTGCTCAGCCTGTCGACGCGATAAAACGCAGCTACCTGGGTTGCACCCTGCAGCTCGCCGTCCCTGTCCCATGGATCTGGTTCGGTCGCGTGTCCAATAGTCGTCTCGTTCACTTCGTAACCCCACTCTTCTGCAGTTTCTTGGCACCAGGTCTGAAATTCCTCTCTTGTCCATTCGAATTTGTGATCTGTGTGACGGAATACACGATCGGTCCGACCTGTTGGATCACGACAGCCCGTTCGTGCCGATGAAGGTGCGTCTGGGGAAGTGAATCGCGCGTTAAATGTGTAAGATGGCGTTGTGACCAGCAGGTATTCGGGATGATAGACACCGAGAAGCACAGGTCCAAAGGCTTTGAAAGTGTTTTCAGGGAGGTGTTCGATCCTGAGATGGGCAATCAGTCGATATATCAGAGAGAAAAGATAAAATACATACACTTCCATACCAACAATGCATTCGATGTTCTTGAACTCATCGTTGACCACTTCCAAACTTCCCTTCCACACTTTGCTCACGAGCGCTTCCCATCTCTCATGACCCCCAGTCAAAATTCTCAGCCTCGATCCCACTTCACTAGCACCCTCCTCTTTCCTCTCTGGTGGAGAAGCGGCCTGCATGGCGAAAACCAGATCTTCATCCGAAATGTCCAGCCCATGAACCTCGCTGACATGAAGATTGGGGATGTCATCATGCTTGTACGTGTACTCTGGCGATAACGGCCCCTCTGAGATAGATCGCGACGGAGAACGTGAGAAAAGGAACGAATCTGGGAGAACAGTGGTGGGTGGGGGCGTCAGCCATGGTGCTGGCTGGCAAAGCGTGTTGATAAGGGCTCCTTCGCCACATCCGACGTCGAGGACCTGCCAGTGTTTCGGCGTCAGAACCATTGATCAGAGGACAAAAGTAACGATTACCCGTGCAATCGCATGTTTTCGCAGGAAGTTGAGTATCCATACCCTTCTCTGGAGGTAAAGTTCTGGGTAGAAAGTGACAGTAAGTTCGTTGATGGCGTCCATTTCGCAAGAGGATGTGTTGAGGATCCGATCTTTTTGTAGTTTGGATAAATGCGATGTTCAGCGTGGCTGCGAAACTTGTATTAGGTTTTTTAGTCGGAAGTCGTGCCACTTCTGGAATACGTAAAAATTGACTTTGTAGTATGGCATACTAAGTACGACCTCATTGCATCAGGGTTGTGTAAAACGTTAGACGCTCCCATGCGTTGCATGCATTCCAAACCCTCAAATTTAGCTGCAATCACTGCGCTCAGTATCAGATCCATAAGGATCTTGGGGACCTCGGACAACAGGTCCGCACAACGTCATTGATATCTTCCAAAAATGTCGTATTTGCCACAGCATGGCCAGTTTTCAGGTTGGGGAACCGTTTGTCGTCATTTGCTTTCAATTGTCAATTAGACTAAATGCGCCGCAGAAGAGTAATTTTACACATGAATGCCGGGTTTGGAACCTGGTCCGTCTTCATATAACATGTATCAACGTCATGTTTACGTTGGGCAACTTGTCATCAGGTCCAGTGAAATACCGGATACGCCAGATAAGCAAAAGTTCTTTTTTGCGAACACCATAATCATATAGAGATTCCGGCCCACAGTCAACGAATGTTAATGAACTCGTAGTGGACTGCGAAGTGGGAATCGGGGTAATGATTGAGAACTATGAACTCCAGTTCAGTTCAGTTCCTCTGCTTTGGGTTTTGCGGTTTATTTCAAGTTCGGGAGCATGATTTCATCAGTACAGGATGGGGATAGGAAGATCTAGGGTGAGGGTTGTCTTGTGAGTCCCTACATATTCTTGGATCTGGACGAGAGCCTGTATTGCATTCAATGAACAATTAGTTTGGCTTCGACTCAGATTACGAGACAAATGTTATGAAGGATGTGGTCCAGTAACCGATGCTCGTCCTTCAAGCTGCAACGTTCAAACGTTCAAGTTGATGAGAAAGTTGACAAACGATTCTATATTATTGAGTATCATATCCGTCTACGGATCGATTTGTAGTTCCCTCTGTGTAACGTCGAACCCAAGGCCTGTCAATCCATCGACAACACTTTGGACTTTGCCAGTAGGCGTCACGATAACCGCCACAGATGACGCAGGATCAAAAAGCGGCATGAAATATTTTCGAAGTGCCGCTAAGATGTCTTCTTTCTTGACAGTCTTATACTTCTCCAAGAGGTCAAGTTCATGTGACCTCGATACACCTTTCAGAGCTTGGTTGACGAAGGACTCTCGCGCCTTGTAAACATATTAGCCAAAAAAAAACAATTGTCATACTTGATCTCTTACAGCAGAACTTGCTGTCGCCACAGTCTGCGCGACCTTGTAGACAACGGAACTCGTTGCAGCGGCCATTGCGGTGTCAGTTAACTCGATCTAATTTCTCGACGGTCAACGTTATTGAGCCGAGAGAAATTGACCACGTACTGAACCATCAACGAGACCACGTATCAAGCTACCCGCTTCTTCATAAGCCTTTACTGGATTCAAACCCTAGAAGGCGACGTCACGGGTAAAATAAATGATGTGCAAAGCTCACATACTTGCGACAACAAGAACTCTAGTATACCCTTTTCAACATTCAACATCAACTCGGCCGTATAAGCTAGTCCGGATCCACGAATTTTCACCTGTGGGTAATCGAGTCAATGACCATGAAAGGCAAATTTACTGCTGAGTCTCACCCAAAGATAGCCTTCAACTGCGTTAAGAATCTCCATTGCAAGCCGGACGACGGGGTATTCTGGGTGGCTAAATCCTTGAATACAATTTGTTGTATGAACGGCCCAGGAGTTTTTTATGGGAAGGCCCATTACGACAGCCTAAATGGAAAAGTTAGTAGGTAGTCAACGAATGCTGGTACAGAGGTCAAACCTGTCCTGAGCAATTCTTCCCTACGGCGCTGAGTGTTTGATTCGATAGCGGCACCGGGGACAAAGGTGTTAACTGGTGAAAATATTAAAACGCCGAATGGGCAGGAGACATGGCGTCGCTTACTGGTAATGATGGGCCAAAGTACTTTTCTAAAGTACTTCGGGGCCTTTTCACACCCAAAATGTTACCCGTCACAGAAAATCTGATTCCAGATGGATCGATTACTAAATGAACTGCTCAATCAAAATATCAAAGCAGAGAAAATCAACCCACTGTGATCCCGGATGGATTCAAAATCGTCCAAGACGCCTTCGGGATATTTTTGCAAATTTTGCATAACTTTAGGAATGAATTCAGCCCGCGAAAGGACACTTCTGAATCTTGCCGTTGAATTCCCCGAGTGCATCAGGTCAAGCCAGAGAGAAAATAAAACTTCTTTCCCGTATCGCTTCCATTCGGGTAACTCTTGTTGAAGTTTAGCAAGAACAACTTGTATGCTTAATTCAATTGGGTTACGTCAGACGCTCCTCAACAAGTATCCCTAGGAGAGACGCACCGTTCCATGTCAAATTCGGAACCATAAATTAAATCCCTTAGCCAAGCAACGGCAGTTTCATATGCCGCCAGTTCGACCTTGATGCTTACACGAAGAATATTCCTGAATAAGCCAGAAACACCCAAATCGGCTTCATATAAAACCGTATCATTGTCGAGTTGATTGACTACGTCTTCATGTGTTAATTTCACTCCATTGTGCCGGACAATCGGGAGAGAGAATAACGCAGAGAGGTAGACCGGCATGTAAGGACGAAGGTGATTGGGCAGCTTTGCCAGTGAGAAAAATGCATTGACACAAACGAAGTCGGACTGTGGGCAGAATTAAAAAAAGAGAATAGAATACAAAGACAGTGCACATGCCTCGACATGGTCGTACTCCACAAAAAATGCCAAGGGCTTTCCGTCCGATTCGATGTGTTTCTGGAGCTCTCCATTCGTCGATGCAACATGTTGATTGAGATTCCTCCCTATTCCAGGTTCCTGCACAGTTTGAACTGGAATCCAAAATATACTCTTCACGTCGGGGACGGCGAATAAACTGAGTATATCCTCAGGTATAGGTCTGCTGTTTTCCTCCTTCGCCACTTTGAGTTTTCGCTCGGCCTCTTTGAGACCCTTAGGACCGAGTTTCTCTACTTGATTTGCGATCCTCGTTTGCTCTGCATTCTCCAACTTGTCAGCAAGACTGGCAGAAGGTTTTCCAAGGATAACAACTGAATGTTGCTCAATGTAGAACCTTCAGCCGATATAATGTAAGATCGGACTTGAATTGCTTCAAAATACGTACTTTGAAAGAAGGGCTGTCCACTGAGAGCTTGTCCAAGAACGCAAGGTATTGTAATACTTGGTTTCATCCATTGAAGGGTGCAATTCCGATCCATCCTCTGTACCGTATAGGAAGTCGTCAATTATGTTGCTCACGAAGTAATCTCCTTTTGAAGTTTCCAAATTGCTGAGCAGCTGCCCAGATCTCGTCAGAGGCATCTACAGCTTGAGTGTAGACCACATACCCGGCGTTCGTCTCTATTGATTACCATCACCATCCGCTGCAGGTCGATGCCATTCTCAACAATTCGTTTCAGGCTAGCCACGAATTTTTCATTGAAGGTGTCGAGATTCTTTGTAGGGACGGATAAAAAGTAGAGTTCCAAGTTGATCAATGTTGCGCAGATCTTCTTGAGAAAAAAGATGCGAGAACTGGGGAAGGGGGGTAAGTGAGACGGTCTTTCTGAAAACAATATATATACCAAAGAGGTGAATCTATTTCGATGTATTCCTTATTCAACGGAGCAACACTTGAAGAACTGAGGTACAGCCCGAGGATGTCCAGAGCCTTCCTCGTAAGGAAGTCGTTCGGAGGTGGTCCAAGGAAGTGGATAACGACTAGCCCCATGCCTTTCAGTAGGTCAGAAAACCATGGCAAACTGGGTAAGAAAACCCTTACTCTCATCCTTTTCGGGGAATTCGACGACAGACTTCATTGTCGTAGGAATTGGTTTTCGTTGTGCACTTGGAGTTTCGACGAACGGACGTTTCCATCCGGCTGGACGAGAACCCTTGTTTTGGTTGTGTTGGATGAGACTGGGCTCAACTTGTTCCTGAACCACACGCAGTAGGGATGACGTCCCTTTGGTCAGTTTACCCGCCACAATGAGGACGATATTATGTGGAACATAGTATCTGTTGTGGTATTTGCGAACTAACAATAGTTCAGTGAAACCAACAAGAATTTTAAAGATAGAGCTTGCTTCGCTCAGGGGTCAATACCCGCACCTCCTCCATCAAACCACCCGTGCTAGTGCTGTAGCCACTGCCTGGTGCATCAAGCAAACGTCGCGACCTTAAAAATTTGGGTGTCAGACAAGGGTATTCAAATGTTCTTTTATAATGAACCTGAGTTCCATGAGCCCTCCCGATGTGTTCTCCTGACCTTGTATCTCAAAGTACACGACTCCGGCATCGTGTCCCTTCTCATCAATGTGATGCGTCTGTGTTTGCACGTAAGCCAATGGAAAGCATGCAACTGGGATTTCTGCACCTCTGTTACAAATCTGGGTTTGATGAGTCAGGTATATAGAAATTTTGCAATGAACGAAAAGGGCATACCCGGCATCTGTGAGTTTAGGATATAGGATGTGGTCAACATAAACAGGAAGAAGCTGAAGGAATCCTTGACCACCGGCTGTCGATACAGTGTAGCCCGTGTGGTCCATGTGGGTCCAGGCATCCGGCCCTTCAGAGAATGCACGATTGGCAAAAAGACTCAAGACGCCATTATGTGGATATTTTTCGGAGCCCATAAAGACGAGACTTCAATGGTGACCTGTAAGTCATCCAAAATGATCAAGGAAACTTTGCTTACTGTTCCAGTGTATGAGAACAACCAGTATCATCGAAACCTGCAATAACTTCAATAATGATACAAGCTGGGCAAAACAAATGGTAAATGTACTTTCAGTTGCGACGACAAAGTATCCAGTGACAATTGGTGCTGCAGGGTTGGTGTCAGAGAAACTTAAAGAGAGGACAAAGAAGATAAGTACCGTCATAGTCCAGGTGAATGACAGTCAATCCGGTCACAGTGCTTTTCCATTTCGACACGACCAAATCGGTAAAGTCGAGTTTAACACGCTTAATCAAGTTGTAGTTTCCAAACGATTCTCTTGTAGCCATGGTGGCTTTTGGATATGACATCCTTTACGTTATCAGTTATGAGGGAAACGGAAGAGACACTTTATTTTCGCAGACAGAATAACAAATATCCATCTATTCTGCTGTGTCACTGGTAACCGTTTCGAGGGGTAGCGAGGCACTGTCTTCCAGCTTCGATGTAAGAACTGTTGATCATCATAATGTACTTATGTAATATGCGGGTCGATAGGGTAGAATTGGGTAGAATGCTCGCGCAGCCTATTAAGTCTGTAAGTTAGTAAGTAACTCATAAAATCGGTTGTAATACTTCTCTTTCCCACTGGTCAAGAAGGGAGCTGAGATCGCGTTGCGAGTCTTTCCGACATATGAACCTTATCAGCAACCCTCCTTGATTGATAACTTCGCGGTCAGTTCTTCATCGGCTGTTCCCAGTCGTGTTTTGCAGAAGAGCTGCGCGAGTTTGACTATATGTAATGAGAAAGGGTCAGAAGCCGCTAATGGATGTCACTCGAAATGCCATGGGCAACTTACCTGGTTCCTTTTCCTAGCAAAAGTACTGACGGTGTCGAATTTCGATGTGTGTACCACAGCCCCTCATTAACCACTATGGGTGACTAAGATATGCTGGAGCATATTCCTGGTGTCGAACAAGTTGAATATTACTACTTGAAGTCCATGTCACATCACGCTGCCCCTTTATGTAAACGTGTGACACCGAACTCAGTATCGGAATAAAATCATATATATTACGTTGAAGTGCCTAGTTAGTTCGCATAAGATCTGCCTTTGAGGGCAATTTCCCAACTCGAAGCTCAGTATCTGTCGACCTTTCATCTCGATAGGGAGCCGAGCTCGAGGTGATCAAAGGTGGTTGTGCAGGAGACACGAACATCAGTTGTCCGAATAAACCGGACTCCGGTTTCGTGGTTATCAACAAGATAACGTTGAAAAACCCACTAAGAGCAAAAATCGAAGAACCAACGAACGTCGCTGCGGCGGGTACGTTGTGTGCTCCACCATGCCTGGATTGTTGCACAAAAGATATCCAACGTGTAATGCTTAGAGGCATGATACTAATGCAATATACCAGAGGGTACCTGGTCAACGTGACATCAGTAAAACAAAATTTACAAATTAGCCGCTTGACTTTACAATAGCATGACAAGCGACCGGCGGCGTCGAGCACGGTTGAGGGGATATTGCACCGTAGAAAGCGAGAAGCGCCATTTATCTCCTTGAAGGGAAAAGTTTCCTCTCATCCACAAGTAAAGCGGGATGTAAACGAGGAGGGACAAAAATAATGTTATCCACATCCATAAATATTCCCCGAGTAGTCTCCATCCCAAATAATGAGAATTAACCCAGCACCAATACTGTCACAACTCTTGAGAACTCGATCCAGAATTATTCGGGTGTACTTACAGGTGTTGGGCCTATCAGATTGGGTTTTGATGGATCGTTATGCGTTGAAAGTGCCACAACAGCAAGAATAGCAACAAGGACCCAAATGCCGACTACCACGAAGGTAGTAACCCTCATCGAAGATACACTTTTCATCATCCATACACCAATGAAGGTGTATAAGGCAATTCCCTACATCCAAATGAACCGAGGTCTAGACGGTTATGAGTGGTAGGACTCACAAGAGTAGATAGTGCGACGCCCGTCGCTCCAAATATTTTGACAATTCCTAGCAAAATTTGGTACGGAATGTGGCATGAAACAATGTATCCCACCTTGTGCGGTACAGAAGGCTCCTACTTCTACCTTTCCATCTTGGATCCACTTGATATTGAGAACCATTCCAATAGCTTGTACGGTGTCAGCAAGGAAAAGCGAGAACTACATTATCTTCAGCAAAACTCAAGAGGATTAATCATGACAGCGGTACAATGAGTAGGTCCATCGGCTGGTGGAAAATCCTCAATCTAGCCGTCGACATATGTCGAACTCGCCATTGAACGTTGCGCTTTATGGGAAGTTCAAGTTAGACCCGATTCTAAGGTACTCCGAGTCTAGAAGACTTACCCCGATCATAAGGAACACAGATAGGATAGCAAGTAACGACAACAGACCCGCCTCAGCCGTGACCTGTGTACTGTGAGAAACATAAATGAAGATAAGTAGAAAATATCTTAACAGTTAGACCGATGGCGTCGCCTCTTGTGAGGCAGTGTATCGACTGAGCGTGCAGCGACGAGTTGTACTCCTGCGACGAACAGACTATTCCCTGTGGTACACCACTCATCGCAACTTCTTCTTGAGTCCAAGATGGGATGTTAGGTAGTCGCTGCGAAAGTTACAGAGCTCTAGCTTGTGGGGAAGCAGGAAGGAGAATCAGGGATTGAGAGTCGAGGCCACAACGAAATGAGGAAACAAGACTGGTGGGGGACCTATTTGTATAACCATCAAGCCATCTTGCAACGGAAATGTTATGTTGAAAAACAGTGCCTAGGGCAGCAGGGCTATAATGCCTGGCCGGCATATGTACAGAACAAAGCTGGTTCATCAGTGATGCGTGTGAACAGAGTCAATCATAGAGGAAGACGTTATACTTGGTTATGTTAAGCGATACCTAAAGGTACTGGGAGCTTTTTCATCGCTCGATGATTCAATCGTCAACTTGAGGATGAATTCATTTGTAAATCCTGATCGATTGAGATTCTAAGTATTCGAGCCTAGAAACGATTCGGGAAAGATCCTATACCTCTGAATCAAAAAAGTAAAATTTTTTGATACAAGTTTTGACGGTCAAGAGATGTGCAAATCCACCCATGTGCGCCACTGATAGTTTAACCCCAACTTTCCCAAGGATCACGGCACTAAGATGAGAGTGGGCTTGGGGGCCGAGGGACCTTTTACATATGTTTCATGACGCAGAATTGCTTGAAAATAAGGTCAGCTGGAAGTAGCCGTGATGTGGGGTAATACTTGTGTGTGGAGTTATCTTTGATGTGCGAAGTTGCGAACCCAACAGGAACTACCCTAGTAGCAGTCATAGAAGAAGCTGTTCTGAGCGGCCGAAAAGTTAGATCCTGCGTTCTGTGATGGAAGAATTACAGCCTCATGATCAGTCAGCTGCACAGGGATACTGATTGGGTTTACAACTCACTTGGCTCAGGCCGTTGACTGGGACATAAAAAACCCTTTTATAACGCAGCTGCAATGTGCAAATAGATGTTCAACTTGGAGCTTCAAGTCTCAGAAGATAATTATCACTTTCGGACATGTGATTGCTGCTCCCTTGCAAGCCGAAGATCTCTGGTGGGAAGACCTATTAGTGAAACATTGCCGATGTGAAATTTCTGTTATGGGTTGATATAGAAGAAAGATTGAGTAAGGATATCACCATCGTGGTTCAACTTTGGTTCAACTGAGAAATCGTTTGCAGCGTGACTCGAGATTTGTCGCGTTACGTCACGCGAGGCGTGTAAATACTTTCAGTCTTCACACCATTCCAGTGTAAATGTCTCTCTGGGTTGACCAAGTAATTCATTGTCTGAAAACCTTTTACTTCTCGTTTGCTAATCAGCTTTAGTATCGACCTCGCAGTCTTGATAACTTGCATTATCACAGAGAACTCTCTGACAGACTGAAATCACTGGTATGTAAAGGGATTCAAATCAACGCCAGCCGCTTCACTCTCATCACCATACACAGTCTGCTTCTGGAGATTTTCCTCATATTTTGTTTTATGGCCCCTCCGGTGCTGGGAAGAAAACTAGGATTAGCTGTACTTTGCGTCAGCTCTTCGGGCCCGGTGTGGAGAAGGTATTCGTCTACTTTTTGACAAGTTACTTCCATTAAATGGTTCGAATAGCTGAAAATTGATCAAAGAATCTTTCTTTCGCCGTCAAAACGGAAGTTGGAAATCAACATAGTGCAGAGCAATTATCACATCGAAATCACCCCAAGGTCGTAATGCTCATGCAATTGTCGCAACGTTGTTAACTCTGGATATCATCTTTTAGTGAAGCTGGAAGTTACGATAGGGTTGTTATTCAGGAGCTCTTGAAAGAAATCGCGCAAACCCAGCAAGTGGATGTCGGTGCAAAGCAACGCTTTAAAGGTGTGTCGTATTTAGTCCTGTACTACATTCTAGTTATCGACTTTTTTCTATCAGTTGTCATTATAAACGAAGCAGATTCTCTGTCCCGAGATGCTCAGGCTGCTCTACGAAGAACGATGGAGAAGTATATGACCAATTTGCGGATTATCCTATGTGCCAACAGTACAAGTCGACTCATTGCGCCAATCAAGAGTCGATGTCTCCTTATCCGTGTCGCAGCACCTAACGATGATGAGGTACTTTTATCAACATTTTGATTATCGTGGAAGTTGAGTTTCTGGTTGAAACAGATGATGACGGTCCTTCAGTATGTGTCGAAGCGTGCAGGTTTTGACCTACCTCCAGAAGCTGGGGGGAAAATAATACAAGACTCGGGAGGGAATCTTCGAAAGGCTATTCTTGTTCTAGAGGCCCTGAAGATGCAGTCGTAAGCAGCATTTGGTCCCCAACATATATCTCCCAACTCTTGCATTGCAGACCGGACTTGACTGGTCCTTTGACGATAGCTAAACCTGACTGGGAAGTCTATTGTCATAAAGTAGCAGACCTAATAGTCGCAGAGCAGTCGCCTGCCCGAGTCATGGAGGTTCGGTCAAAGTTCTATGAGCTCCTCAGCCACTGCATTCCTCCAACTGTGATTTTGAAGGTAGCTAATCCCAGCTTTTATTCTTTAGTCTTTCCATTAACATGAATCTACCCAGACCGTTGCTGGGCGAGTTGCTGAAAAAGTGGATGAAGTTCTCAAGGCAGAAATAATGCACTGGGCAGCCTTCTACGTGAGTTCCGACGCCTATTTGACCTTCTCTGGTTTAAATGTGTTGGCTTTTTTAGGAGGTGCGAATGCGAACAGGGAGTAAAAAAATTTATCATCTCGAGGCTTGGGTGGTGAAGGTCATGAGCTTGTATAAGGTGTGTGGATTTTTTCTTTCCGCTCAAGACGTTTTCTGATGGTTACCTCTTAGCACTTTTTCCTCAATATCGACATGTCCGAATTTGATTAAATTGTAGCCGGGTTGAATACAAAGGGTCTTATCTCATAACTTCTCTACATTTCCGCAGTACGGTTTCAACTCATGAATAGTCCATGACAGCGCAGTCTGAGTTTGGGTTCGTCCCTCCTTGAAACGTCAACAATTTTGGGACTCGTGCTCAATAGATATCGGGACACATCAGAATTTGTAATATCAATCTCTAATTTCCATTGTACTCGCTGTCCACGGCGGAGAGGAAGTCGAGTAACTTTGACAAGTTGAATTTTAGCTAAGCAGCCTTCAGAAACAGTTGGCGAGAAACTCACAAACTGATGACGCTTGGCACCCATCTGCTTGCCAGGGTTGGTCTTGAGTCTGTCACATATCTTAAGGAGCTTGTCATGGAAGTGTTGTATCGAAGTTTCGGAATAATTCTGGTCGTCTGATGGTGTGTGGAGGGGTCTATTCAATGCCAAACAATTAATCGTTAAAGTTGAATAAAAATTTAAGTTAACAGATGCCCAACAAATGCATAGCTTACCGGTTTGTCACTGTACTATATGCAGCGCAGCGCATGATACCTGTGATATTTTTGGGGTCGGCGGTGGCAAAGGTAAAAGTCAAATTAAAAGCGTCAACTCCTGGTAAATGATAAAGAAGAATACGACTTGCCACGTACCGAAAGCTCCTATGGCATCAAGTCTGTCCGCATCTTGCACACAATGTAGCTCAATGCAGCTATCGTGCCATTCTGTCCACTCTCCGGATTCTCGGAGCCTTTTTTCGGTGGTCCAAGATATATTGTCGATTATATGGGCAATGTTTAAACCTCTACCATCCGCATTAAGGTCAATGCCGGATGTGGTGGCCCATGTAGTAAAGTATGGCCGGAAGAACGCGTAAGGGTTCGCAGCAACCTCTGGAGATACATATTTCTTATCAAGAACATCGTGCAGAACGGCGGCTTGACAGAATGACTCATATCAGCCATCATGCATCATTGCCAGGAATAAATGAGAACATGCATACCCAGTTCGACGACCAGTAGATCCGGAGAGTCTGATAACTGAATCGCCAGTGAGAGTGCAGTTTTTCTAACTCGCCGCACTGGGAAATTCGCAATAATAAAGCGCCTGATTGTTCCGACTGGCAGCGCTTAGATTGGTTGCAACCTACCATGGTATTTATCGTGTGAAGGATCGTATCTGCCCATGGTCTCGACCATGAGTTTCTCGGCCTCATTCAGGATCAATTCTTCCTGGGGACTGGGGTACATATAGTCGAAACGTGTACAGATAAGTTGTACTGTGGTCCAACTTTGGCGTCTTCTTAGACAAGTTTGCCTTCGATATCTGTAACCATTTGAAAAAATTAGCGACAAGGATGATGCGGGAAAGAACACTGCGATACGGACCTTGCTCGTCGGAAACGAATCCGAGTGAAGTTCTGCGGTAATGCACGAATTCGGGATTCTGAAAGATCAGAAGCTGGGTGCTGTGTGCACAAAATCTCTCAAACCCAAACGGTAACCTTGCTCGAAGTTGTCCTGAGCGCTACGAGAAGAATCAGTGTTTCCGGACCGTTGGTTTGCCTGATCACAACGCATGCCAGCAAACTCTCCGATCTATCCACCATCATGTCGACGCGTTCACTACGGACGTATTTGCTAGTTGCTCTTTTGGCACTAATATCATTGAAGACTTACACTTATGCAACCAATGTTGAGAATCAGGAAAGCATGGACAATCTGCGTTCCCTTGTTGTTTCTGTAAGTTTTGCAACCGGAGGGTTGTCGGAATGTTATCATCACAAATTCTAATCCGAATCACGCATTATCCCTTTCTTCAACACACAGGAGGCTGATTTACACGAAAAATGCGAGCCGATACTAAAATTGGATCTATTGAAGCGGACTATCGAGGGAAACCACTCGCCTGTCATGAGACAGGTCTTCACCTGGTTATTTCCCTTTGGGCCTGCTTGGAACTCTGTGCTGGGAACGTTTTATATCAGCTCGTGCGTGGTGAACATTCTACGAGCAATTTGGGTGTGCTAATCGAAGTGCAGTGTTCCCAATTTCATTCTTGCGTTTATTCCAGAAAGAATCAATGGAGATACCCTCAACACTATGACTGCTTTTGCGGTATGGATGCGGACCACTTCACTTGATCGTATTTGAATATACTTCGTCTAGACTGGTGGTTTGCTTTCGGACGTGTTCTTGCACCTCGTCCCGCATTCCTTCATGGGAGAATACCAGGGTTCGGGAGTCCGCTTTGTGATGGTCGAGGAAAAAAGAAACGTCCTGGTCGGGTGACTGCTTGTAACCAAATCACTTCAACCCCCAACCGCTGACTTGTGTTCCCAGACTGGGAATCTTCTTGGGATTTGCTACCTTTTTTTTCATGGAGAAAACCCTGCGTGTCCTTGGTGGGGGTGAAGAAGGTGAAGATTCAACCCACTCACATTCCCACTCCCACGCAACACCTGCGGCAAGTACGGCCTCGGGCGTAAATCTGTCGTCTCCGCAGAACAGCCTACGTAAACGAAATTCCGATCCCGATAACGGTACGGAATCCAAATTATCTTCTATCAACCAGGCTTTGCCATCGGCAAGTGGCCCTTCCAAATTGTCGGCATATCTTAATCTATTTGGAGACTTTGTCCATAATATGTGAGTTCGCCGTCTGCCGCAGCTGTTTCATGCCTAACCGGGCTTTCGATTCCTCTATTAGCACTGATGGATTGGCGTAAGTGCGCCTCTTTTCACCATAGGGTCAGAATTGGAAAGCTCACAGATATTATTTGACAAATCTGACTCTCGACCCCAATCGTTTCCCGTTCATGACTCAACGTTGTCAGTATGGCCGCATCTTTCTACGCATCACCTCTTATCGGTGCTACGACAACGCTTGCATGTTTTGCACATGAAATCCCACATGAGATTGCCGATTATTCCATTCTTATTCGGAGTGGCTTTACAAAGCGACAAGCTATGCAATCTCAGTTTCTGACCGCTATTGGTGCATTTGTGAGTAACAGACATCTGGCGCATTCCAGACATGACATTCAATTGACTTACCTTTTCTCAGGTCGGGTAAGTCCTTCCTCAATCCGAAGGAGGCATTTAATAAAGGTGAACAGCACTTTCATCGGGATTGCGGTCCACACTGCGGCAACGAATAATGGGGAGCCGACCGTGATGGACTTTGCAGCAGGAGTGCGGCAAGATGCTACTGGTCTCCTTGGTACCACGTTGCTGCTAGCTGACCTAGTGAGTGTTGTGCTAGATTGGGAGTTGCT